>Ga0208546_1000357_pt1 | contig 17620 bp, 12 predicted proteins | sample DEB19_08_DNA_4_FD_184528 | JGI IMG/M metagenome (GOLD analysis project Ga0208546, IMG submission 184528) | Aqueous microbial communities from the Delaware River and Bay under freshwater to marine salinity gradient to study organic matter... | ecosystem: Environmental > Aquatic > Marine > Coastal...
CAAGTACGATACAAGTGCTTTTGGTGCAATCCCAGAAAATGACCCAGTGCGCACGCACATTATGGGATGGGCATCTAAGTACGGTATGAGTCAAGCGGCCCTAGACGATCTTGTTGGAGAGGTTGTCAAAATGGGTGGAGATCAACAAGAGGTTGCCGCTAGGACTCTTCAGCAGGAAAAGCAAGCCCTTGGACCAAATGCAGACGCAATGATAAAAGGTATGGTTGATTGGGCTTCTGGATTGGTTAAAAAGGGTATTTGGGGCAAAGATGATTTTGAAGAATTCAAAGTCATGGGTGGAACTGCAAATGGACTCAAGGCTCTAATGAAGCTTCGTGAGACATATGAAGGAACCAGAATCCCAACCAATTCAGTACCGATTTCTGGTGCGCCAAGTAAAGAAGAGTTGTATCAGATGGTTAATGATCCAAAATATAAATCTGACCCAGCCTATCGCCAAAAAGTTGAACGTATGTTTGCTCAAACTTTCGGTTAAACTGTAGCCCCCTGTCGTAGTTATTTGCCCAGGCTTAGACCTGGGCTTTTTTTTTTAAAAATTACTTGCGTTTATAAAATTTAATTATTACGCTATAAGTAAGGCCAATCAGGAAACTGACCCTTTCTATAGCAGACGCTATCGTGTGGCTGACGTAATCAGCAAGCATTCGGCCCAGATTTCTGGCATACCGGCGCGACAAAATTTTTTTGTCAACTAACGAATAGGAATACGACATGAGCATTTCATTATCCAATGCTTTCGTTACCCTCTTCGACGCGGAAGTTAAGCAAGCCTATCAAGGTAAGGCAATGCTTGTTCCGGCCGTGCGCCAGCGTCGTGGGGTTGAAGGCTCGACTGTAAAATTCCCTAAAGTCGGTAAAGGTGTGGCCACGCCTCGCGTGCCGCAAACCGATGTTACTCCGCTTAACGTGGGATTCTCGTCTGTTACTCTTACGCTTTCCGATTGGAACGCGGCCGAGTACAGCGACATCTTCTCGCAAGCTAAAGTTAATTTTGATGAGCGTCAGGAACTTGTGCAGGTTGTTGCCAATGCAATGGGCCGTCGTCAGGATCAATTGATCTTAGACGCGCTTGCCGCATCGGGAACCAGCTTGACTGTTGCTAACAGCATTGGTGGCGCAACCACCAACTTGAACGTGGCAAAACTGCGTGAAGCCAAGCGCTTGATGGATAAAAACAACGTGCCGCCCGAGGGCCGTCACATTGTTATCCACGGCAACGGCCTTGCCAACTTGCTGTCGGAAACGTCGGTTACTTCGTCAGACTTCAATACCGTTAAGGCATTGGTGCAGGGCGATGTTTCGACGTTCTTAGGCTTTACGTTCCATGTGCTGGGTGATCGTTCCGAGGGTGGTTTGGCTATCGACGGTTCGTTGGATCGTACTTGCTTTGCTTTCCACAACATGGCCGTTGGCTATGGTGAAGGTATCGGGATGCGCACGGAGATCAACTATATCCCCGAAAAGACCTCCTGGCTTGTCAACGAAGTGTTCTCGGCTGGCGCGACTACGATTGATGCTGAAGGCATCGTCCAAATCACCTGCCGCGAAACCTGAGATTAAGGAGATCTAATCATGGCATTCTCAAGCACTGGTTTTAATGCAGTTGGTGGTCAGTCAAAAGCAGGAAACGCTCCAGCTATTTATACGTACAGCAGCACGGACGCTCAGTCGGTTATCCGCGCTTCTGGCTATTTCAATAGCATTGCTTCCCTGTTAAAAGTCGGTGACATCATTTTCTGTTATTCAGCAACTGGCGGCACTCCGGTCATGTCCACGGCATACGTGAACAGCAACACCGGTACTGTTGTTGACATCACTGACGGTGTGACCGTAACCGCTACGGATACGGATTAATAGTAGTTTGTGTAATATGGGGCTGGTCTTGGGTTACCGAGGTCAGCCCCTTTCTACGTTAAGGGATTGAGATGGCAGCAGGAGATTCCGCGCTTTCAATCTGTTCAGATGCGCTAATTATGCTCGGCGCAAAGCCGATTGCTTCGTTTAACGAAGGCACTGACGAGTCCAGCACGTGTGACCGTCTATACCCAGATATTCGTGACCAAGCTTTATTAATCTATCCTTGGTCATTTAGCTTTCAAAAGGTGGCGCTGGCGCAGCTTGTAACAACGCCAACCACAGAATATAAATACGAATATGCTTTGCCTGGTGACAAGATTGGCCCACCACGCGCTTTATTCACAAGCAGTTCACCTGGTGACTTCCCCCGCAAAGAGTATAGAATCTTTGGCGATAAAGTATTAACAGACTATTCCGCTGTATGGATTGATTATCCGTATTCAGTACCAGAATACCTAATGCCAGTTTATTTTATACAGCTATTAAAATATTTAATGGCATGGCATTTGGCGTTGCCAATCACGGATCAAGCAGACAAGGCCGCGTATTGGCAAGGTGTTGCTGTTGGCTCACCAGGTGAAAACGGACGTGGTGGTTATTTGCGCACCGCAATGCAAATTGATGGCGCTGGACAGCCAACAAACAGCATCAATGATTTCAGCTTAATTGCTGTGAGGTACTGATGTCGCGTTTTGTAAGCATACAGACCAATTTTAGCAGCGGTGAGCTTGATCCGTTGCTACGGTCACGTATTGATCTTAAAAGCTATGAGAACGCGCTAGAAGAAGCCACAAACGTAGTATGCCAGCCACAAGGCGGTATTCATCGTCGGCCTGGATTAAAGTATTTGTATTCCCTGCCAAATAGCAGCACTCCAAGTGCAGCCAATGGCGTGCGTTTAATTCCGTTTGAGTTCAGTACTAGCGACAGCTATATGCTGGTGTTTACTCATCATCGGGCTTATGTATTTAAGAATAAAGCGCTCATCACAAACATCAACGGTTCTGGTAACCCTTACATTGACACGTCTGGCGTAAACATCACTGGCGCTAGATTAGACAAAATTTGCTGGACGCAAAGTGCTGATACGCTAATTTTGACTCACAATGAAATACCTCCAGTTAAAATATTGCGCGGCGCAACAGACGCAACGTGGACCGTAAGCACGCTTACATTTAACAGCACGCCAAAGTATGCGTTTACTTTGACCACCACAAACCCTGCTGGAACGCTTACACCAAGCGCTGTAAATGGGAACATTACACTTACATCTAGTTCAAGCATATTCAATTCTGGACACGTTGGGCAATATGTAAATGCCACTCCACAAGGCAGGGCAAAGATTGTTCAATACACCAGTGCGTCAGTTGTAAACGCAATTGTTGAGTTTCCATTCTTTAATACGTCAGCCATTGCAAACGGATCTTGGAATTTAGAAACCGGATATGAAACCGTTTGGTCTTCGACAAGGGGTTATCCTAGAGCGGTAACATTCCACGAAGGGCGTTTGTATTTTGGTGGATCTACTGCACGCCCAAGCACAGTTTGGGGTAGCAAGGTTGGATTGTTTTTTGATTTTGAAGCAACAGAAGGATTAGATGATGATGCCGTTGAGGCAACGCTAGACACCAATACATATAACAGTATTGTTGATCTAATCTCTGGGCGAGATCTACAGGTATTTACTACTGGTGGTGAATTCTATGTTCCGCAAAGTGGACTAGATCCAGTTACACCAACGAATTTCTTTATTAAGACAGCGACTAGAAACGGAGCCAGAGAAGGCGCTAGGGTTCAAACGCTAGAGTCTGGAACGCTGTTTATTCAGCGCCAAGGTAAAAGCCTTAATGAGTTTGCGTATACAGATACTCAGCTTACTTATATTACAAGCAAGATTAGTTTGCTTTGTGGACATTTGCTGAAATCACCAAAGCGTATGGCACTGCGTAAGTCTGTGGCCACAGATGAGAATGATTTGCTTTTCATCACAAATTCTGATGATGGCTCGATGGCTGTGTTTTCACTTTTGCGTGTTCAAAACGTAATTGCTCCATCAAAGTACACAACAGACGGTGAATTCTTAGATATTGGAATTGATTTAACCACAATCTATACGGTTGTAAAACGTACTGTAAATGGTACAGCACAGTATTTTGTAGAGTATTTTGACGATAACTTATTGACTGATTCTGCTGTTACTGGTGGCGCTGCTGCATCCGCTTCCGTAAGCCACTTGGTTGCTAAGACATGCAACGTGTTGCTTGATGGTGTTGTGCAAGACAATAAGGTTGTGCCAGGCGGTGGTACGGTTACATTCCCAAGATCGTCTGTTACATCATATGAAGTTGGATTGCCGTTTACAGTTCGCGCTGTGACAATGCCGGTTGATATTAAGTTGCAAACCGGTACTAGACTTGGATTTAAAAAGCGCATTGTTGAAGTTAATGCGCTGGTATACGAAACACAACATATGAAGATTAATAGTGTTGTTGTTCCATTTAGAGCGTTTGACACAGTAAATATTCTTGATAACCCAGTTCCAGAATACACTGGTACAAAGACGTTGCATGGAATTCGTGGGTATAGCCAAGAAGCAAAGATTACAATTGAGCAAGACATTCCACTAAAAATGACCTTGCTTGGACTCGAATACAAACTAGCTACGCACCAAGGTACATAAATGGAAACAGTAGCGGCAGCTTGGGCAACAGCCCAACCATATCTCTCAACGATCTCTACTGCGGCAAGTGTTCTTGGCGCGTTTAGTTCTGTTGGAGAAGGATACCAAAAGCAGCAAATGTATCGTTTGCAAGCGGAGCAAACGCGACTTGAATCAGAGCGCAGAGCATTGCAATATGAACAACAGGGTGTAGCTACACTGCGTCGGATTAATTCTGTTACATCAGCGGCAGCAGCACGCGCATATGCTGGTGGTGTTGCTGGATTTGAGGGTTCTGCTGGGTTGGTTCAAAAAGCCAGTGAAGCGCTTGGTGGTAAAGAGTTGCAAATTGCTCAAGAAAACATTGCTGCCACTCGTCGCGGTGGGCTTATTCAAGCAAATATTTACGATGTTGCTGGAGAAACTGCGGCTAGAGGTGGATGGTTTGATGCTGCCGCAAAGCTTGGAACTGCTGCATTAAGGGCCGGATCAATTGGCGGTTCGCAATATAGTTACAAGTTACCAATATATCCTGGCGCTGAGTACTAGACAAAATGGCCGATCTACCTAAATATCAACCCACAGGGATGTTACTTGCGGATATTCCGCGAGTTGACTTTGCTAACCTAAAAGAGAATTTAAGAGCTACTCAGTCTCTTGAGCAGTCTCTTTCTCGCATATCTGAATTTGCATTTAAACAAGCCGGTGAGCAAGCAAAGCGAGAGGGCGCTCAATACGCCATTGAAAATCCGCTAACGGCAGAGCAGGTGCAAAAGGCAATTTCAGAGGGCAAAAAGCCAAGCGAGTTAATCTCTCAGCCAGGAACAATATTTGGCGAGTCTGTTCGTTCTATCCAAGCTATGCAGTTGCGAGTAGAGCTTGAGGGCAGAACAAGAAACAAATTGGCTGAAATTGCCTCGGACGTAGACTCTGGCCGCATAACAAACTTTGATGAAATTAAATTTGCAATTAACGCGCCAATTGATGGTTTTGCAAGGGTAATTTCTGGTATTGATCCAGAGGAAGCGGTGCGATTTAAAGCCGCAATGACATCTGCTGGGTCTACAGTATTTAAGGGTGCTTATGACCATTTAATAAAAATGGAAGGCGCTGCTCGTAAAACAACGGTATCTAGTTCGCAAGAAAGCACATATAGCATTCTTAGTAAAATTTATAGCACAGAGACTAATCTTGATGTAATCGAACAAAAAATCGGCATTGAAAGAGCTAGAACATTTGCTGCCGCAAGGTCAACAAATGATGCTGAGTTTATCAATAAGATAATGAATGCGTTTGAGGCGCAGGTATCAAAGCGAAAGATTGATGCTGTATCTGCTTATGTTGCAAGCACTGAGTTTTCAGCAGATCCGCAAGCTGCTGTTAAGCGTTTAGATAGAAATGATGCTGACAAAATGACCAACATTTGGTCATCTTTAAGTTTTGAAGATCAAGCAAAAATTCGCAGCAATTTGAGAACAATTGTCAATGAGCGCTGGGATGTAAAAGAAAAAGCACGAAAAGAAGAAGAAGATGATGCAACAAAAAAATCTGCTGCATTGTTGTCAGACTACTTTAAAACTGGCTCTGCTGCGTCTTTGCATAAATTAAATGAAATTGCCATTTTGCATCCAAAAATTATTTCTCCCGAAACAGTTTTTAAGTTGCCAAAAGAGCGCACAGATGTATTAGATGTTGCCAATCCAAAAGCTGAGTTTAAGCTAAAAGAAGAAATTATGTCTGGTTCATTGCCAACGCTAGATCTTGTGCATATCAGAGCAAAAGAACTTGGTATTAGTTACAAGCGTTTGTCTGATAACATGGTGCCATTTTTTATTTCTCGCTCAGATAAAGATTTAATAACTGTTGAACACATTTTTCGTAATGAAGCGCGTATTGTTCCAGGGCAATTAAACATTGGTCAAAAATCTGCTGATGCCTACGGAAAGATGAACAGAGAATTTGAGCGCAATTGGGCTGCTGCTGTTGATGCTAACAAACAAGATCCGTCTAAGCCAATGCCAACGCGCATTGAAGTTGCTCGTGACATCATCAAAAAAAGACAAGATTCTGGCGTATCAAAAAAGATTGAATCTTTGGTTTCTGGCTTAAATGACAAGTATGGCAAGGGGCCATCTGCTATTCGTAAAACAAATATTACTTGGTCAGACTCAACGTCAATGCAAGATGTGCGTGCTGTTGCAAAGCAGCAAGGATTGAAGCCGGAAGATATTGTTGCAATTGAGCAGACGTTAAAACAAATTGATGCACTACAAAAGCAGCTAGACAACTAATGGCCACAGAATTCGACACTTACTATATTAATCGCTTGCTTGAGCGCGATTACCCACCAGTGGTAGAAGAGCCTGTAATGCTTGCTATGGGCGGCGCTGGCGCTGGTCCAAAGCCAACCACAATGAAAGACATTGGTGAGCTTGGTGGCGCTATGGCTGACGTTGGCGCGGCCACTGTAAAGGGTGCTGCTCAAAGCTTTGTTGGCACACCAGGTGATATTGAAAGTCTTTATTATGGCGTACGTGAAATTGTGCGTCGCAAAGCTGATGAATCTGTCTTAGATGCTTTCATTAAGGGCATGGATCAAAAAACAATAGCGCCAACAACTGAAGAAGTTAAAGCTTGGTTGGACAAGAATATTGGCGCTGTACAGGATGGTGAGCATCCGTATGAGTCGGTTGGCGAGGTTATGGCTCCAGGTGGTTATATTGCTGGCGCTAAAAAAGGATTAAAGTCGATTAAGAAAGCAAAAAAGATTGTTACTGGAACCGCTGCCGGTGGCGCTGCCACAAGCGTTTCTGAAGCTGAATCAAAAAATAGTGAGACTAAGTAATGGCTACACTTGAGCAACGTCTTGACAATACGATTGTATCTGCTGATGTAGATACGTTGCCTATGACATTGCCAGATACAGAGTCAATGTCAGACAAGCAGGAACCGCAAGACGAGCCTGTAATGGTTGCTGGTCCTGCCACGCGAACTATAAAGGCAGGTGCTAAAAGATTAAAGCCATCCGATGTGTTGGAGCCATTAACGCAGCCTGGTGCTAGAGCAGTAAAAGAACCTGCCATTGTTGCTCCACCACCGATTGCACCAGCGCCAACCGTTAAGGTCCCTGCTGTCTCAACAGAAACAATTACGGTTCCACAAACAAGACCAGTAGATATTTCAGAAGTAAACAAAGTTGCTGCGGAGCGTCAGAAATTACTAGATGAAGGTGGTGTGTGGGAAAAACCACCGGAAACTCCAATATCTAGTGCTTGGACAGACAATGATGGATTGGCTGCAACGATTCGTGCGGCTGGAGAAAACGCAGCGCAACAAGATGGCTCAATGTCTTTACGCAGCATTTATACAAGAGCTATTAATGCCGGTGTACCAGAGTCATTCTTGGCACGTGCAATTGCTGGCGAAAGCATGGATGTCACCGTTGGTGGCAGCAGCCTTGCAAAGCAATTGGCTGGCGCTGTGGTTGTTCACGATGAAAGCGCAAAGCAACTTGACCAGTTGTTTAACAAGATGGCAAGCGGCTCATTAGATGATGCTGGCAAACTAGATTTGCGTATGCGTTTAGCGCAACACGACATTATCGTTAAGCAGTTGAAGGGTATGCAAACGGACGTTGCTCGATCATTAAACGTGTTTAAGCGCGTTCAAGATGCAGGTCCAGGACTTGATACAAAAGCGGTACGTCAAGCGCTTGATGATCTTGGCGTGCAGCAATCTGACTCTGTCTTGTTCCAATTGGCGCAAGATTATCTTGATATGCCAAATCAAGCTTCTAAGAACCGTTTGTTGGAAAGCGGTCTTGGAGCAAAATTACGTGATGTGTGGTTTTACACATATCAAAGCAATCTATTAAATGATCCACAAACTCACGCATACAACATTGTAGGATCTGCCGTGTTTGGAGCAATGGCTCCAGTAGAAAGAACGCTTGCCATCCCAATCGGAATGGCTAGGCAGTTATTGCCTGGTGCATCTCCTGATCGCTATCACTTTCAAGATATTATGGCCGGAATGTCGGGGTTAAAAAATGGCATTCTTGACGGATGGGAACTTGCTGTAGATGCAATCAAGAAAGGTGGAGAATCAAAGTTTGCTGATGGCACGGCGCGTGTATCCAATCCATTATCAGCAGAAAATCTATCTGATACGCCAATCCGTTTGTTTGGTAAAGAAGTGTGGAGAACACCTGATTTACGTGACTCATGGATTGGGCGTGCAATTGATGGTCTTGGCGCTGTTCAAGACTTTCAATCATTCCGTCCATTACGTGCCGGAGATGAATTTATTGGCGGCATTTCTGCGCGTTATCAATTGCATGAAGAAGCGTGGAGATTTGGTAACCAAGAATATGACCGGCTTGTTGCTGAGGGAATGTCATCTGATGCGGCATTAAAAGAGGTACAAGCCAAGGTTGGACAATTGCTAACTGAGCGTCCTGCTCAGGTGCAAGAGTCTATTGAATCATTTAGAAATATGGTTACTCTCCAAAGTAGGATTGAAAAAGAAGGAATCCTTGGGGAAACATATTGGTGGACAAATAGGTTATTAAATACAGCGGCAGCAAAAGTTATTGTTCCGTTTTCAAAAACGGTAACAAATTTGTTTATTGAGGGATCTAGCTATATCCCTGGATTAAACGCATTAAGCCCGCGTTTTTACAATATGTGGGAGCAAGGTGGCCGACAGCGTGATGCTGCTTTAGCTAGATTGTCTATGGGTGGAACGGCAATATCTGGTGCTGCGTTATTAACTCTTGATAATCGCTTGACAGGATCAGGCCCATCACAAACAGAAGATCGTAAGGCGCTAGAAGCAATGGGTTGGCAACCTTACTCTTTAGTTTTTGATAAGGGCGAATTGTCAGAACAAAATGTTACTGCACTTAAAAACATTACAAAGGTTGGCATTGGGCCGGATAAAGTTTATGTAAGCTTTTCTCGGTTTGATCCAATCTCAATGATTCTTGCTGTTGGCGCTGATATGGGTGATGCAGCCAAATTTGATCGTCATCCTGATAGAGAAGAGTGGCAGACAATGGCAATGGCTGGCATGGTTGGCGCTGGCGAGTACATGGGTAATTTGCCTTTTATGCAGGGCATTGGCCAATTGCTTACAATTGCTCGTTCGCGTCAAACAGACACCGGCGATAAGATGGTTGAGATCATGGGTGGATTGGCTAACCAGTTTACTAATTTTGCCTACACCGGAATACCAGCGGTTGGTTTAACAAACAGCACGTTGATGGCTCACATTGAGCGAATGACTGACCCAACAAAGTCAAACATTATGTCTCCGGTAATGGATCAGCCAATATTCTTGCGTTCATTTTATGAGGCACGTCAGCGCGTAATGTCGCGCATTCCTGGCGTTTCAGCAGATGTTGAGCCAATGCTAGATAGTCTTGGACGAGAGGTTAAGGTACAAAATCGTGGTCTTGACTATTGGGCAAATTGGACTCCAGTTATACAGGCAACTGAAGGTAAATTTTCAGAAACTGATGCGTTACTTGCTTCTTTGAATTTTGGTATTGCAGAACCAGTCAAGACTTGGGATGGAGTTAGATTATCCGCTGAACAATATAACCGGTTTAAAAATCTTTATGGACAGGTTATCAAAGAAGATGGGATGAACCTTGAGCAGCGCATCCCATACGAACTAAAGCGTGCAGAAGAGGATTCAATTACTTCTGGTGAACCAATGCTTGTTGGAGACAAACAAAAGCTTATTTCTCAGATTGTTGAGAACTATAGAAAGCTTGCTAGGTTACGCATGATTGGTGATGATGAAGGAACTCCTGTTGAAATTGAATCATTGCCTGGTATGAAGATTGAATTTGAGGATCTTGCTGGCGCGATTAAGCGGAAGAAAGATATTTTCAGAGTCTACGGTAAGTAACTTTATAGAGAGATTTGACAATGGCAACCTACCCTATTTCTAACGTAACCCGCAGGGTTGTGTACACCGGATCAGCCGGTGTCGGGCCGTATGCGTTCTCTTTTGAGATCCTTACTAGCACAGACCTTGCAGTTTATAAAAACGATGTGTTGTTGACGTTGACCACAAACTATACGGTCACCATCAACAGCAACGGCACTGGATCTGTGACGCTTAACGTCGCTGCTACATCGGCAGACAACATCACCATTGTTGGCGCACGCGCAGTGCAGCGCACAACAGACTTTGTTACCGGTGGAGATCTGTTTGCCAACACGCTGAATGATGAACTTGACTCGCAGACCATTTTGGTTCAGCAAGTATCAGAAAGCTCAGATCGTGCAATTAAAGCGCCAGTAACAGATCCGACAACAATTAACATGACGTTGCCAGCCAAGGCCACACGTGCCTATAAGCTGCTGGCATTTGATGCAAACGGTAACCCAATTGCCGATGAGCATATTGGTACTAACCGCGGTAACTGGGCTACAGCAACAGTTTATTACGTCCGCGATCTTGTTAAGGATACAAGCAATAACAATATTTACCAGTGTATTACTCAGCACACTTCTGCTGGGTCACAGCCAATTAGCACAAACGCTGGCGCTGCAAACTGGTCATTAATTGTTGATGCTGCATCCGCTACGTCTAGTGCATCTGCCGCGGCTGCAAGCGCAAGTAGTTCTGCTGCATCTGCAATACTAGCTAACGATTGGGCAACCAAGACTTCTGGACCTGTAGCCGGTGGTGAGTACTCGGCTAAGTATCACGCTACAGCGGCCGCGTCCAGCTCGTCTACGGCCACCACAGCGGCCACTAGCGCCACTGCTGCACAAGTTGCAGCCGAGTCTGCGCGTGACGCTACGCTTGCCGCTTACGACAGCTTTGATGACCGTTATCTTGGATCTAAGACTAGCAATCCAACCCTAGACAATGACGGAAATGCGCTTGTTGCTGGGGCGTTGTATTTCAACAGTGTTGCTGGTGCGATGCAGGTTTACACAGGTAGCGCGTGGGTTGCCGCTTATGTATCCGGCACTGGATACTTAGCTGCTGCAAATAACCTGTCTGATTTGTCTAATGCTGCAACTGCGCAAACAAACCTTGGCGGCACTACCGTTGGCAAAGCGGTATTTACAGCCGCTACTACTGCTGCTGCACGTACTGCAATTGGCACGGTAATTGGCACTGACGTTCAAGCGTATGACGCAAACACCGCCAAGACAAACGTGGTCCAAAGCTTTTCTGTTGCGCAGCGCGGTACGGCAACAGCGCTTACTAGCACATCTGCTTCTATCGCTGTAAACTTGGCATTAGCAAACAACTTTACTCATACGTTTACTGAGAATACAACGCTTGCTAACCCGACTAATATTACCGCTGGTCAGTCTGGCGTAATTGTGTTTACGCAACACGCAAGCAGTCCCAAGACGCTTGCCTTTGGTAGCTACTGGAAATTCCCTGGTGGAACAGCGCCAACAGTAACGGCCACAAACAGTGCTGTAGATACGTTGGCTTATTATGTTGAAAGCAGCACAAGAATAACCGCGCGTATGTTGGGAGATGTTAAGTGATTGTGCCAGGTGACGCTAATCCACTTTTAATGGGTGGTGCTGACGGCTATCAGATTAGCCGCAGCGTTCGGTTGCGTCAAAGTGCATCCGCTTACTTTAACCGCACTCCATCAAGCAACGGTAGCCGTCAAATAATGACGTTTTCGTTTTGGATGAAGCGTGGTTTGTTGACTTATGCTTCTAGCTATCTCACTTTGTTTAGTGCTTATCCGGTTTCATCTTCTGTAGATATAATTGCATTTAGTCCAAGCAGTGATTCTTTGCGTATTTTTCTAAATGGTTCTGTAAGCGCGGACTTAATTACAACGCAAGTTTTTCGTGACCCATCCGCTTGGTATCACGTTGTTGTGGCTATTGATACTACACAAGCAACTGCATCCAATCGCATTAAGATGTATGTAAATGGCAGTCAAATTACATCTTTTTCTACTGCAACATACCCAACACAAAATTACAATACTTATTGGAACAGCACAAGTTATGCTGCATCAATCGGCGCTAACTTAAATGGCCCACAATCATACTTCGACGGCTATCTAACCGAAATTAACTTTATTGACGGTCAGGCTTTAACGCCATCATCGTTTGGCGCAACTAGCACGACAACTGGCGTGTGGGGGCCAGCTAAGTACACTGGAACGTATGGCACCAATGGTTTTTATCTTAACTTCTCGGATAACAGCAGCAACACTGCTACGACTATCGGTAAGGACTCAAGCGGCAACGGCAACAACTGGACACCAAACAACATCTCGGTGACTGCTGGCGTTACTTACGACTCGATGGTTGATACGCCGACACCGTATGGTTCAGATAGCGGTGTTGGTGGTGAAGTGCGTGGGAATTATGCGGTATTGAATCCGTTGGGTTTACCACCATCAGGATATTCAGCAGGGACATTTGCCGCAGGAAATTTAAATTTTACAACTGGTGGCGTAAAGATGGCGAAGTCCACAATGGCTTTGCCGCTTAGTGGGAAATGGTACATTGAGTGCAGTAGTAGTGGCACAAGCGCAGCCATTGATTGGGTATTTGGTTTGACAGGAATGTCTGCCGCAACACCAACAAACCATTCAAATCCCGGAGTTAATTTATACATATCAGATACTGCATATTGGCTCATAAATGCTGCATCACAATTTACACAGGCAGGTGCAATATCTTCTAGCGATATTTTTCAAATTGCTTATGATGCAAGCACAGGGAAAGTTTGGTTAGGAAAAAACAATACCTATTACACATCTGCTGGTTCTGGAACAGGTAATCCATCATCAGGCACAAATCAATTTGCCACTTTGTCTACAACAACAGAATGGTGCGCTTATACAGGTGGAAATACTGGAACAGTAACAAGCAGCATAAACTTCGGTCAACGCGCCTTTGCCTACACAGCACCTACAGGCTTCAAAGCCCTCTGCACTCAAAATCTGCCAACGCCGACGATCAGCAACGGTGCGAACTACATGGCATCTACCCTGTACACAGGCAATGGCGCAACAGGTCAGTCTGTTGTCAACACCTCAAACGGTGTTTCATTCGCTCCTGATTTTGCGTGGGTAAAAGTTAGAAGTTCGGCTGGAACTGACCACTATCTTGCAGATACAGTCCGTGGTGCAACAAAGTATCTTCAATCAAATACCACGGCGGCTGAAGGAACAAACAACGGAATTACTGCGTTCAATTCAAATGGTTTTAGTGTTGGAGCAGTTGGTGATACCAATACCAATGCGGCAACTATAGTTGGCTGGCAATGGAAAGCCAACGGTGCAGCAGTAACCAATACCGCAGGGTCTATCACATCAACTGTAAGCGCCAACACTACCGCCGGGTTTAGCGTGGTGACTTATACGGGCACAGGTGCTAACGCTACAATTGGGCATGGAATTGGTGTTGCGCCATCAATGGTTATCATTTTTGAGCGTTCCCCCGGTGGCGATGACCACATTGTTTATCACTCATCTCTAACCAGCAACCAGTACGCAATACGCCTTAACACAACTGCGGCACAAACTGGAGCATTTGGAACCTATTGGAATAGCACTTCACCAACGTCATCAGTGTTCAGCGTGGGAACTTCGGGCGAAAACAATCAAAACACAGCAACCTATGTGGCTTACTGCTTCGCCCCCATCGCTGGCTACAGCGCGTTTGGTTCGTACACGGGCAACGGCTCGACGGATGGGCCTTTTGTGTACACGGGCTTTAGACCAAGATATATTTTAATTAAAAAAACAAGTGCTGCACAAGATTGGTTTGTTTATGACACGGCAAGAGATACTTATAATGAAGCGCCTAAAACTCTTTTCCCTAATGGCTCATATGCAGAAGAATCTACTAGGCCGATGGACATATTATCAAATGGTTTTAAATTAAGAATTAGTTCCGCAACAAACGATAGCGGAGCAACATACATCTATGCCGCCTTTGCTGAAAACCCATTTAAGTACGCTCTCGCACGTTAAGGAGTCATTATGTTTTATTGCGCTAAAGAAAATAAGTACATCGTTGAACAAACACCATTCACCATTGATGGCACGGGCTACCCTGCTGACTGGCTGAACCATGCGTCCGTACAGGACAAAGAAACCCTAGGTTTGGTTGAGGTGACCTACGAAGGCACACGCGAAGATGACCGCTTTTACTGGGTGACTGAAAACCGCAACGGTGCTGTGATTAGCTACACCAACTCGCCAAAAGACTTGGATGCACTAAAGAAGCAGTGGTTGGCATCGACCAACCAAGCTGCATATTCCCTCTTGGTGCAGTCTGACTGGATGGTGGTTAAGGCGATGGAGACATCGACAACGGTTCCTGCTGACTGGTCTACTTACCGCGCTGCGGTGCGCTCTGCTGCTCAAACGGCTGTGACTGCGATCAATGCTGCGGCTGACGTACCTGCCTTACAAGCGGCGATCCAAGTAACTTGGCCTAATGACCCCAACTACGTCGCACAGTAATTCGGAGTAAGCATGTCCGACTACCTCGGCAGAATTATCACCAAGACCCCAACGCCTCCTTCGCCTACATCAGCATCGGGGGTGTGGTCGCTTGATGAAGCTTTGCAGTATCAGAAGGCAGGCAAGTGGCCTCCGGGCTACGCCATCAGTCGGTCTGTTCGCTTGCGCTCAAGTGCGTCTGCGTACTTCAATCGCACACTAACCACGCCAACAAGTTCTCAAAAATACACGTGGAGCGGGTGGATAAAAAGAGGGAAATTAGATTCTTCGGGACTGCAAGGAATATTTTGCCCTTACAGTTCAGGAACCGTTTATGGCTATCTTGCTTGGTATCAAGATGGCATACGAATTTTTGATAGATTAAGCGGCGGAACAAATTTTCTTTTACAAACTACTGCGGTTTATAGAGATGCTTCCGCTTGGTATCATATCGTTTACGCAGTAGACACAACACAAGCCACTGCCGCTAATAGGGTGCGTTTGTATGTTAATGGCGTTGAAGTTACAGCTTTTAGCACATCAACATATCCTACTCAAAACAATTCGACCACAACAAATAGTGCGATTGCCCATTACATTGGGTATGACATAAGCAATACAGGCTATTTTGACGGTTATCAAACCGAAATTAACTTCATCGACGGTCAGGCGCTTACCCCAGATTATTTTGGCTACGCAGACACTGCAACAGGTGTGTGGCAACCGATACCATACACGGGTACTTATGGAACGAACGGCTTCTACTTAAACTTTAGCGACAACTCAGCCGCGACTGCCGCAGCGATTGGCAAAGATTACTCAGGTAACGGTAACAACTGGACACCGACTAACATCAGCGTAACTGCTGGCGCTACTTACGACAGCATGGTTGACTCGCCATCAATGTATGGTGCTGACACTGGGGTTGGTGGTGAAGTGCGTGGGAATTACGCGACATGGAATGCAGTAGCCAAAGCATCATCTCAGCCGACATTTAGTAATGGAAACCTTGATTTAGCCGCTGCCGCTGCGGCATGGAGTGGGGCGGTTGGCACAATTGGTGTGACAAGCGGAAAGTGGTACTGGGAAGTAGTAAACGGAAATGCTGATACTTTTGTTGGAATTTGTGGTGACAATCTTGTATTAGCAACGGCTGACCCACAAACTTTAACTGGCACCATTCTTTATTACGGAGCAGATGGAAGAAAGCGTGTTGATGGGACACTTTCTGCGTATGGTGCATCATATACAACAGAAACTATTGGTGTTGCGCTTGATATAGATGGAGGGACAGTTACTTTCTATAAAAGTAATTCAAGCCAAGGTTCAATTTCGTTGTCTTCAAGCACCCTTAATGGAAGAACAATTTTTCCGTTCATTGCTAAGTACGCATCAACAGCAAATATCAACTTCGGTCAACGCCCCTTCAGCTACACCGCTCCATCAGGCTACAAAGCACTGAACACTCAAAACCTGCCAGTGCCAACAATCAACAACGGCGCGAACTACATGGCGGCTACGCTGTATACGGGTAACGGCGCAACCCAAAGTCTTGTTAATACAGTTAATAACATTTCGTTCCAGCCTGATTTTGTGTGGATAAAAGATAGGTCAGCCGGATATCAGCACTCTTTACAAGATGTTGTGCGTGGAACCGGTGCATCCAAGAAGCTGTACTCGTCTTTATCAGAAGCAGAAAATGGTGCAAATTCTGTTTATGGTTATTTAAGCTCTTTTGACACAAGCGGATTTAGTGTTTCTATTGGTGCAAGCGGAGCGCAACAAGTAAATGCTAGTGGCACAACGTATGTTGGCTGGCAATGGAAAGGCGGTGGCACAGCGGTCAGCAACACTAGCGGCACTATTACGTCGTCTGTAAGCGCAAGTACTACCGCTGGCTTTAGCGTGGTGACGTACACCGGCAGTGGTTCTAGCGCAACTGTTGGGCATGGCTTAGGTGTTGCACCTAGCATGATTATCATTAAGAACAGAGGAAGCGCTCAAGACTGGCGTGTTTACCATACAAGCGTTGGTGTAAATGCTTATTTGGCGCTTAATACCCCTGCTGCATCAGCATCAGACAGCGGCTGGACAGCAACAAGCTCAACCACATTTACGGTTGGCGGTTCTGGTGCTCAATATAACGCAAGCACCAACACATATGTCGCCTACTGCTTCGCCCCGATTGCTGGCTACAGCGCGTTTGGCACATACACAGGCAACGGATCGACGGATGGGCCATTTGTGTATCTTGGATTTAGACCGAGGTTTGTGATGTGGAAAAACGCATCGGCGGTTGAAGCGTGGCTTATCGAAGATACCGCTAGAAGCACATATAACGAAGTTGCTCTTGAGCTTTACCCAAGCTCATCCAGTGCTGAAGCAGCGGGTTCTAGTCGTTCACCAACTCAACAATTTGATTATTTAAGTAACGGCTTTAAGGTTCGTGGCGCACAAACACAAACAAACGGAAGTGGCAACACAATCATCTACGCCGCTTTTGCAGAAAACCCCTTTAAATACGCTCGCGCGAGGTAATAAATGTCTACATACTCAACCAACCTTGCTCTGGAACTGATTGCCACTGGTGACCAGTCCGGTACGTGGGGTAACACCAC
>Ga0208546_1000358_pt1 | contig 17603 bp, 20 predicted proteins | sample DEB19_08_DNA_4_FD_184528 | JGI IMG/M metagenome (GOLD analysis project Ga0208546, IMG submission 184528) | Aqueous microbial communities from the Delaware River and Bay under freshwater to marine salinity gradient to study organic matter... | ecosystem: Environmental > Aquatic > Marine > Coastal...
TTCATCAAAGAAGTACCAAGAAGTTGTAGATACCATGAATGAATGTGCACAAGAACATTTAGTTGATGGCAATGAACTTGGCGCAGCCTCAGATTTACATTTGATTGGTTGTGCATATCGCGAACTACAACAATTTGATGCCGCTGTTGCAGCATTCGAAGAAGCGCGCGGACTCTGGAAGAAACATAAAGAAGTTATTCATGTTGCTCGTTGCGATCAGAAGATTGCTTCTTGCTACAACCGCTTAGGTGACGGAGAAAAAGCTCTTGAACGAGCACGACTTGCGCTGGATGTTTTCGAAACTGCACACGATCATCGCCGACAAATAATCACCCTTTTTGAATATTCGAAAGCGCTTGATTTACTTGAAGATTACGAAGAAGCATTGGCGACTTTGGATCAAGTTCTGACTACGGCCTCAGATGAAGAACCACGCGATTTCGAATTTATCGTAGATATTGAAAGTCAGATTGCTTCGATATTACGTAAAACTGATCGCGTAGAAGACGCAGTTGAAATCGAACGTCGATTAAGCAGCGTCAGGTCGATATTGGCTGATGATGAAAGCGCCGAATAAAGCGCCAACTCCCGCAATAATCAGAGCAATTTCGTAACTTCCACTAGACCAGATAACTCCGCCCCAAATTCCTGCTGCCAAAACTGCGAAATTCATTCGTGCTTGGAATGAGCCTTGCGCATATCCACGATTCTCTGGGTTACTAAGGCGTCCGATCCAAGCTTTTCCAACACCATCTGTGAGGGCAGGAAAGAATCCATAAAGCGCTAACGCTAGAAGTGCAATTACGTGGCTGTCAGTGACTCCTAATGAAATATATGAGAGTGCAAAGAAAGTTAAACCAATTAGGTAAATGCTCTTTGGATGCAAGCGATCTGCAACTTTTCCGGCAGGGTAGGCAACAAGTGTTGCCACGAACATGTACAACATATATCCAAGCACTACGCCGCTGGTTGTAAATCCAATTTCATGTAACCGAAGAAGCAATAGCGCATCTGGAATATTGGTAACTTGTATTGCAACCAATATCCAAATAGTTTTCTTAAGAGTCGGAGATAAAGTTGCTTTTTGAAAAGTCACTTTGCTTTCATGGGCCTTAATATCTTTGATAAAAAAGGTAAGTAACGCGCTGATTGCAGCAGGGATTAGCGCCCACTTTGCAACAGCACGAACATCATTATTTAGAATTGCAAGTAGCGCAAGCGCGAGAGCCGGGCCGATTACCGCACCTAAATTATCCCCAGCTCGGTGAAAACCAAATGCTTTGCCTAAATCTTTATCCTCAACGCCATCATGAATTAGCGCATCTCTTGGTGTGCCGCGCATACCTTTGCCGATTCGATCTATTACTCGGCCAGCGAATATTCCTGGCCAGGTAATTGAAAACACTGTGAATGCTTTTCCGAGTCCAGTAAGAGAATAGCCGCCCACTACAAATGGTTTACGACCAAATCGATCACTGAATTTTCCTGAATAAAGTTTGGTAAATCCAGCTGCAAATTCTGCAGCCCCTTCAATAATTCCAAGTGCTAGTGGCGCCGCACCTACTGCGCCAGCAATCAAAATCGGAAGTAGTGGGTAAATCAATTCACTTGCGGCATCTTGTGCCAAAGAAATCAATGTTATGAAGATTAGATTTCTACTAAGCCATTTGTGCACTGAACCACATTACAATTGTTGATTATGTTGCAGTATCTAAAGGGTCAGCCAGAAGTCACTATTTCTATGGTCTGTTTGGGAAATATCTGCCGTTCCCCAATGGCCGCAGCGATTCTCTTTAATCGACGCCATGAAATAAGTGCGCCAAAGATTGTTGTAGATAGCTCTGGGACCGGCGCATGGCATGTTGGCGAAGGCCCAAATCCCCATTCAAAGCAGACTTGGGAGAAACATGGCCTTAAGTACGACCACACAGCAAAGAAGTTTTCAAAGAATGATTTCTATAGTTCAGATTTGATTTTAGTCATGGACTCTTCAAATTATGCAAATGTGATGTCACTTGCAAATGAAGATGTAAAACATAAAGTTTTTTACTTACGTCAATTTGATCCGACTTTAAAAGATGCCAAAATCGAAGAGCTAGACGTGCCAGATCCTTACTCCTTGGCTATTGGCCATTTTGAAGCCGTTTACGAAATGATAGATAAGGCTATTACAGGTTTACTAGCTGAATTAGCGCGGTAGATGCTGCAGCGCCCAGTGGTACATCGCAATTGCTCCAGCGGCTGAAGCATTCATTGATCTAGTTGAACCATATTGCGCAATTTCGTATAAAACTTCACATGCGGCAATACCTTCATCTGACATTCCAGCGCCTTCTTGACCAAATAGCAGTACACATTTTTCAGGAAGCACAGCGCCTTCAAGTTTCTTAGATCCTTCAACGTTATCAATTCCAATAATTGGTACCTTGTTTTCGCGACACCAAGTTGCAAAATCAGCGACAGTCGGATGATGCAGAACTGTTAAATATCTATCGGTAACCATCGCACCGCGTTTATTCCAATCGCGTTTGCCGACAATATGAACTGCACTCACATTAAATGCATTAGCAGTTCTGACAATTGAGCCAATATTTAAATCATGCTGCCAATTTTCAATCGCTATCTGCAAGCCATGTCGCTTAGTATTTAAATCCGCAACAATTGCAGCAACGCTCCAATAGCGATAATGATCTAAAACATTTCGGCGATCACCATTTGCCAACAACTCTGGGTCATATTGCTCTCCAGCGGGCCATGGTTCAGGGTGAGGTCCAACTCCGATGACCGGATAGAACTCTCCAGGACCGATATCCCCAGGTGTATTAGGCATAATGAGCACTCTAACTTCAAAGCAGGAGGCTTCACAAATGGAAACCGCAAAAATCGTCTTCCTTTTGATTCACATTGCCAGCGTTTTGGGAATGTTGGTCTTGTTACTAATGCAGACCTCAAAGCAAGAGAAAACCCTGCCAAAAGGTTTTATGCATGCCGCATTAACCGCGCTTATTGCTGGTTTTGCTTTGATTGGAATTGACTCTTCTCTAGGAGATGAGATCAGCCACGGAAAAGTAGGCGTTAAATTTATTGTATTAATTGGAATCATGTTGCTTGGTTATAAAAATCAGAATAAGGCAAAACTTTCCAATGCTGTTTGGGCAACGATGCTTGGATTAACAGTATTTAACGTATTTATTGCCGTAACTCTTTAATGCGCTTAAAGCTTTTAACTTTTGTATCAGTAGCTTCGCTTCTGATTGTTACTGCCACAAATTCTGAAGCTGCTCTTAGAATGGAACAAATTCCTTCAGTTTTTGCAGAGCTCACAAACGATAAAACTCTCAACAATCCCGCGATGGTTCTGATGGATTTAAAATCAGGTCAAGTTGTGTATAGCCGTGACGCAAATGGACTTAGGAAACCAGCCTCAACTCTAAAAATCATGAGCGCTTTTTCGGCTTTAGAATACTTGCCAGCAGATAAAACTTTCAATACTTCAATCTATAAAACAGATATCAAGAATGTTTTTCAAATTGTCGGAGATTTTGACCCTTCAATAACACCAAGTCTTAAACTTGCTAAAGACCTTAAATTTGTTTGGAGCGATAATTTAGTAAATCAAATTCGCAAGAACGCCAAAAGCCGTTATCTGAAAATTCGTTATTACGGTTTAACAGATCGTACGCGCACAAACATGAATAATTTTTTCCGAAAAGTTGGTTATCGCATTACCTGGGAAGCGCTGAATTACGATAATTCAACTTCTCATTTGGCGGAGCAGATATATTCATCAACTTCTCCAAATTTGAACGAAATCCTTCACTACACGCTTCTTTTTAGCGATAACTGGGTTGCCGACTATCTGGCAAAAAGCGCAGCTGCTGCAGCAGGTTATGGTTATTCCGCTGCAGGAATCGAATCAGTCTTTACCGAAGTGCTCGCGAAATATTCGCTAACTGCAGGTAATGTAAATGCTTTAGATGGCAGTGGGCTTTCACATGAAAACCGAATATCAGCCAACACATTGGTGCAAGTTCTGGCAACTATGTATAGCAATCCGAAATTTGATGGCGCAATTCAAGGGCTGCCGGTTGGTGGAATTTCAGGAACTTTGATTCATAGATTTATCAAAACTGCGCCACAAGCGGTTGGATTGGTTCATGCAAAGACTGGATCAATTAATGGTGTTGTAAGCCTTGCAGGCTTTATCGATTCCGCTGACCATAAATATGTATTTGCAATTATTGCTGACCGACTTCGGTATAGCTTTGCTGCAGAATCAGCGGCACGTGCAACAATAGATAAATTGCTTGGGAAAATTGCCGCACCTTTGCAAATAGAAACGGCGCCGGAAATAATTCCGACGCCGTCGCCTGAAAGTGTTACCGTTTAATCGTCATCTCCGCCGAAAAAGCCATCATGTTCTCCACCTTCGCCACCTTCTCTGCCTTCATGTTCGCCTTTTCCTGAAGGCTTTGGAACACCAACACCTTTCTTGGCACTCTTCACGCTGCTGCCTGAAGCAGGATTCGCAACACCAACTGCAGAATTATTTGTAGAAGTTGAAGCTGGTGCTACTGATTCATTATTTGCGCTGCCGCTATTCGTTGAAGTTATTGTTGTATCGATTGCAGGTTTAGCGTCATCGTCTTCGCCGCTTGCTGCAACCGCAACTGCGCCAATTAGAACAAGAGGCGCTGCTAAAAGTGCAAACTTAAATAGATTCTTTTTGCCCTTTTCGCCATGCTCTCGATTCTCTCGATTCTTTGGTCGGTTAGGCTCATTGCCTTCTTCAGATATTTCGAACCACTCTGGTTTTTCGCTCATGAGCCAAAATTAGGGCCTTTTTCTGAGAATTAGTTGGGAAGCCTGGTCATGTTTGCTTAGTAATCTAGCCCCATGCGCGCATATATCGATTTGATGAAGCTGCGAGTGGTTGAGCTACTAATCATCACTACGGTACCGGCGCTCTTCTTGGCCGCCAAAGGTTGGCCCCCGCTAGTCCAGACGATTGCTTCGTTAGTTGGTGGAACCCTTGCAGCTGGTGCGGCCAATGCATTTAACATGGTGATCGAAGCAGATATAGATAAATTGATGACGCGGACAAAGCATCGTCCAATCGCTGCCGGAATTATTTCGAAGAAACAAGCATCTAGATTCGCATCATTAATTATGATTATTAGCTTGTTGATTTTTTGGATTTTCACAACACCACTTGCAACGCTTCTTACTTCACTGGCAATTCTCTTCTATGTTGCAATCTATACAGTTGCGTTGAAACCAAATACCAACCAGAACATTGTGTGGGGCGGCATTGCAGGTTGTCTTCCAGTATTTATTGGTTGGGCTGCAATCACTAATTCACTTTCATGGACCGCATTTTGGTTCTTCATGGTGGTCTTTTTCTGGACTCCACCACATTTTTGGGCGATAGCAATTAAATATCATGATGATTACGAAGCGGCAAAAATTCCCATGCTTCCAGTGGTAGCTTCACGTAAACGCGTTTACATCGAAACTTGGTTCCACACCATCATGATGATTATTTGTTCTGTATTAACTTTGACATCTGCAAGAATGCCAAATTGGACTTTTTATATGACTGCCGTACTTTCAATTGTGTTTGCAGAACAAGTATTTAAATTGCGCAAAGGTGAAGCTGAATACGAAAAAGTTGCTGGAAGAATTTTCCACTTTTCGATTCTGTATTTAACTCTCTTTTCAATCCTATTGGTTGTAGGACAATTACTTATTTAAAGCTTGGGTTAAATCTTTAATTAAATCGTCTGAATGTTCTAGACCAACTGACAAGCGGAGCGTGCTTTCAGTAATTCCCATTTCCGCCTGAACTTCCGGAGCTAGACGGCGGTGAGTTGTTGAAGCCGGATGGGTAATTAATGACTTGGAATCACCTAAATTATTGGAAATATCGATAACTCGAAGTGCATTCATAAATTTAAATGCTGCGCTCTTGTCGCCATTAAATTCAATTCCAATAGTGGTGCCACCTGCACCGTTCATTTGCTTCATTGCAAGCGCATGATCCGGATGAGATTTTAAACCAGGGTAGCGGACGGTTTTAATCTTTGGATTCTTCTCTAGCGCCTCAGCCACTGCTTGGGCATTGGCATTCATTCTCTCGACGCGCATAAACATGGTTTCTAATGATTTAACCATTACCCAGGCATTAAACGGAGAGAGCGCTGGACCGGTATGGCGAATAAATGGTTGGAACTGTTCCAAAATATATTTTTCAGTTCCTAAAACTGCGCCACCAAGAACACGACCTTGGCCATCAATATGTTTGGTTGTTGAATACATAACCACATCGGCGCCAAGCTCAATTGGCTTTTGATAAACCGGCGATGCCATTACGTTATCTACAATAACTATCGCTCCGACTTTATGAGCAAGCTCTGAAACCATTTTGATATCTACAATATCCATAAGCGGATTGCTTGGGGTTTCAATAAATACCGCTTTTGTTGGTTTTGAAAGCGCTGCTTCCCAAGCTGCTTTGTCATTACCTTTAACAAGCTCTGTGGTAACGCCCCATTTTGGTAAGAATTCTGTGAGCACAACGTGACAAGAAGAGAACATTGACGCACTTGCAACAACACGATCGCCTTGCTCAACTAAACATGCAATCGATGCGAACATGGCAGACATGCCACTGCCAGTAGCAATACAACGTTCAGCACCTTCAAGTGTTGCTAACCGGTTCTCAAACATCGAAATTGTTGGGTTCGCGAATCGGCCATAAAGATAATGGTCTAACTCATCTTTAAAGGCAGTCTCTGCCTCTTCCGCAGAAGAGTAGGTAAAACCGCTAGTTAGATATAGAGCTTCAGAAGTTTCGCCAAATCCTGAACGAGCTAGCCCGGCACGCACAGATTCAGTTTGTGGATTTAAATCCCAATCAGGTTCTGGGCGATTGTTAGTTGGTTGATAACCCCAAGGCTTCTTGCTCATTGGAGAATTCTATTATTAATGATGAGTAAGGTATAACCATGAATATGCCGGCAATCTCGGTAAGCAATCTAAGCAAGCGATATGGAGATGTGCTTGCGGTAGATGATGCAACTTTTGAAGTGCCAATGGGAACAATCTGTGGCTTTGTTGGCCCAAATGGATCTGGAAAAACCACAACCATTCGTATGCTGTTAGGACTTATAAAAGCATCTGCTGGAACAGGTTCAATTATCGGTAACTCAATCAGCCACCCAGAGAAGTATCTAAAAGAAGTTGGCGCAATGATTGAAGGCCCAGCTTTTTATCCAGCACTTTCAGGAATTGAAAATTTGAAAGTACTTGCCAAGATAGGTGGAATTCCATTTTCACGCTGCCAGGAGTTACTAGATTTAGTTGGTCTTGGTGATCGCGGCAAAGATAAATATAAAACTTATTCATTGGGCATGAAACAACGATTAGGTATTGCAGCTGCGTTATTGCCCGATCCAAAATTATTAATTCTTGATGAACCAACTAATGGTTTGGATCCAGCGGGCATCCAAGAAGTACGTGATCTTTTAGAAAAATTAGCAGATGGAGGCGTGACCGTATTCGTATCTTCGCATCTCTTATCTGAATTAGAGATGTTTGCTAAATATTTAGTAGTACTCCGAAAAGGAAAAGTTCTCTTTGCTGGAGAAATGCAAGATCTACTACATAGAAATAAACCAACAATCATTGCTAAACCATCGTCAATTAATTCGCTCAACTATTTAGCCGAATTAATCAATAAGACTGGCCATACTGCGGTGATAGAAAAAGATCATATTCGAGTCACTGCAGATGAATCTTTTGCAATCCAACTAAACAAAATTGCATTTGAAGGTGGCGTGGTGCTTGCTCAGCTCACCCCAGAGCGTGCCTCTTTAGAAGAAACATTTATGGAAATGACTGAGGACGAGAAATGAGAATTTTCTTAGCCGAATGGCGCAAACTACGTCGACCAACGTTTTTTCTTGGCACATTAGGTTCGGTTATTTTTGTAACTGGGCTGGTTACCTCTCTTTTATTTTTATTGATTGACGCGAAAACTGGAAATGCAGATCGCGGCAATCGGATAACACGCGAAATGCTTCAGTTATCAGATGGATTTACTATTGGATTTAATAGCTCCGGAAGCTTGCTTGGTTTAGTTGCGCTATCTGTATTTGCAGCTCAGACAGCCCAGGAATATACCTACGGAACTCTGCGCAATCTTTTAGTCCGCCAGCCTCGTCGAATTCGATTGTTAATTGGCAAATATATTTCGATGGCAGCTTTTGCGCTTATCACTGTGATTGTTAGCGCAGCTACTTCAATTGGTTTAGCTGTTGGGCTATCGGGTCGCGCCAGAGTTTCAACTGAAAATTGGTTTACGAATGATGGATATTCTGCATTCGCTCACTCATTCGTCAATGTTTTAATTTGCACCATCGGCTACGGAACAATTGGAATGTTGCTGGGATTAATTTTCCGATCACCTATAAGTTCAATTTCTATTGGTACCGCATATTTGCTTGTGGTTGAGAGCATTATTTCTGTTGCCTGGAAGCCGGCATCTAATTGGATGCCAGGTAATTTACTTTCAGTTATTGCCGCAGGAGGCTCTCCAATTGGTGTTGAGAATGCACCAAATTATTCTCAAGCTCTTTTAAGGGTAGGCGCATATTTAATAGCCGCATCATTAATAACTGCGACTCTATTTAAGCGTCGTGATGTAGCGAACTAAGGCGAAATCCCGAGCTCTCAAGGGTTTGGGATTTACCATTTACCTCTATCCCCGGAGGTTTCTTAATGCGCAAAAAGACGATCGCAGTCCTAACTGCGATTTCTTTATTTACTGGCGTTGCTGCGCCTGCCGTTGCGGCGACCAAGAAACCAACTATTGAAGAAATCAATGCTGCCAAGAAAGCAGAAGCTGCCAAGAAAGCTGCAGCTGATGCTCAGGCTAAGCAATTAAATAAGGCGAAAGATTCTTTACGCACTCTGACTGCGAAGGCCAACGCGGCACAAGCAAAGTACAACGCAGCTCTTGCAGAGTTAAAGAGAGCGACAGATATTGCAAATGCCGCTGCAGCACATGCACGTGCAGCTGCGGCAGCAGTCGATGAAGCGCATCGTAAGATTGGAAAACTTGCGGCAAATGCTTACATCATGGGTGGAAGTTTTTCAGACATTCAGCCTTTATTAAGTGCTGATGGGCCACAAGAATTAATTGATCAATTAGCGTTACTTGGAAAAGTTGGCGCATCTAATACTGAAGCGTTAAAGAGATTTAAAGCTGCCGAAATTGTGGCAAAAGCTGCAAAAATTGCCGCAGATAATGCAAAAGCAGCACAAGCTGCCGCAACCGAGAAAGTTGCTGCCGCAAAGAAAATTGCAGATGACGCTCGAGCAGCGCAAGCAAAAGAAGTTTCTAAGTTACAAGCAGTTCAAAATAAATTAATGGCTGATTTATTAGCAGCACGAAAAGTTCGTACCACTTTGGAAGAACAGCGACAGTTGGCACTACTTGAAGAGAATAATTCGAATATTGCAGCAACTGTCATTGACCAAAAGAAAATTTGGCCAGATAGAGGATTTAAAGGTCGTTCTACAATTCGCACCACCGCAGCACAGCGTGCGGCAGCGGTGGCGTATGCAATTGTTCAAGTAAATGCACATAAGCCATATGTTTGGGGCGCACAAGGTCCAAACGCATTCGATTGTTCTGGACTGGTATATGCAGCATATAAATCAGCAGGTTTAGGTTGGCCAAACTGGGATCGATTAAATGCAGCTCTTTATTCTGTTTCCACTTATCACGTGCCTTTAACTCAAATGCAACCTGGAGATTTACTTTTCTACTCTTATAACGGCTCAATTGCAGCGATTCACCATATTGCAATTTACGCTGGAAATAACATGGTTTGGGAGGCACGTAATAAACGCGTTGGACTCGTCAAATCAAATATGTATTCAATGCCTGGCTTAATGCCTTTCGCAGGACGCGTTTAATGGATTCGCTCGTTGCGCTACGAAGTGCAGTACGGGCAGCGCTTGAAAAATATTCTGCCGGCGATGTAATTCTGGTTGCAGTTTCAGGAGGCGCAGATTCTCTGGCACTTTCAGAAGTTGCAAAAATCGAAGGAGAGAAATTAGCTCTTAAAGTAATCGGCGTAACGATTGATCACCAATTACAAAGCGGTTCAGCCGCACAAGCAGAAAAAGTTGTATCTCAACTTTCAATTCCTTGTTTAATTGAAAAAGTTGAAGTTGAAATTACAGATGGGCTAGAGGCTTCGGCTCGTCGCGCAAGATATGAAGCACTTGTTAAATGTGCTAAGAAAAATAATGCGGTAGCCGTATTACTAGGTCATACCAAAGATGATCAAGCTGAAACTGTTTTGTTGGGATTAGCCAGAGGTAGTGGTGCGCGGTCACTTGCTGGAATGTCCGAAGTTAATGGAATTTATATTCGACCATTTCTTGGAATCACTCGCGACGAAACAGTTGCGGCTTGTAAAGAATTAAATTTGCAACCATGGAATGATCCTCACAACGAGGATTCATCTTTCTCACGAGTTCGAGTACGTAAGAATGTATTGCCAATGATGGAATCTGAACTTGGTCCTGGTATTAAAGATGCATTGGTCAGAAGTGCAGATCTTTTACGCGATGATGCAGATGCATTAGATGCACTGGCTCAGGATTTCTGGGCAAAAGATAAATCACTTGATGTCGAGGCGCTTTTGAAATTGCCAAAGGCGGTTCGCACCCGCGTGCTCCGGCTGGCGCTCTTTGAAAGTGGCGTATCTCAACTTTCAGCTGAACAGGTGGGGCGGGTAGAGGCGCTTATCTCCAATTGGAAGGGGCAGGGCGAGGTGAGCCTGCCTTCGGGTGTGAAGGTTTCACGAATTTCGGGCAGACTAACGCTCTCGTAGTAACCGACCGAAGGGATGAGCGTGGAGCACGCACATGTCGCTGCCGATATCGAACGCGTAATTGCAACCAAAGAGCAGATTGATGCACGTATCAAAGAGTTAGCTGCACAAGTAGCGAAAGATTACGAAGGCAAGAATCTCTTATTAGTTGGTGTGCTTAAAGGCGCCATTATGGTGATGGCAGATTTAACTCGCGCGATGGATTGCCACGTTGAGATGGATTGGATGGCAGTTTCTTCTTACGGTTCAGGAACGAAATCCAGTGGCGTAGTTCGCATCCTCAAAGACTTAGATCGTGATATTACAAATCGCGAAGTTTTAATTGTCGAAGATATCGTCGATACCGGTTTAACTCTCCATTGGTTGAAATCAAACTTGGAATCCCGCGGCGCAAAGGATGTTCAAATTTTAACTATGCTTCGTAAGCCAGAAGCAGCAAAAGTAGAAGTAGAAGTTAAATACGTGGGTTTTGATATTCCAACTGATTTCGTTATTGGTTACGGATTAGATTTCGATGAGAAGTACCGAAACTTAGATTTTATTGGTGTACTAGCAAAGCACGTGTACGCATGAGTGAAAATAAGAAGAAAATGAAAGAGAAGAAGCCAGTTCGCAAATCTAATTCGCCTGCGCCATCAAATGGTTTCCGCAATTTTACTCGCGGGCCATTGTTCTGGATTGTGCTAGGAATTTTGGCAGTAACGTTTTTTGGTCAAATTTCATCTGCATCAAATCGTTATACGGAAGTAACTACTTCACAGATTCTGGATGCAATCACAAAAGGTGATGCCTCTACTGCAACAGTAGTTGACAAAGATCAGATCATTAAGGTGGTCCTAAAAGACGGCGTTAAAATTAAAGGCGCCTCAAAGGTTCAAGCCAAATATGTAATTCGCCAAGAACCTACCGTTATTGATGTATTAACCAGTAACCCACCAGCTAAAGGCTGGAATGTGGTAGTTCCTACGCAATCACTCTTAGTTTCATTCCTATTCTCTGTTGCGCCATTTTTAATTATTGCGCTGCTCTTCTTCTGGATGATGAGTAATGCAAATGGCGGCGGAAAAGCAATGCAATTTGGCAAGTCCCGCGCTAAGTTGCAGGACGATGAAGCTCCAAAAACTACATTTGCAGATGTCGCAGGTGCAGATGAAGCGGTGCAGGAACTCGAAGAAATTCGTGATTTTCTATCTGCACCAGCTAAATACAAAGAATTAGGTGCAAAGATTCCTAAAGGTGTGCTGCTATATGGCCCTCCAGGAACCGGTAAAACACTCCTTGCGCGCGCAGTTGCCGGAGAGGCAAAAGTTCCGTTCTATTCGATTTCAGGTTCAGATTTCGTAGAAATGTTTGTTGGCGTTGGTGCTGCACGTGTTCGCGATTTATTTAATCGTGCAAAAGAAAATTCACCAGCAATTGTTTTCGTAGATGAAATTGATGCAGTTGGACGTCAACGTGGCGCAGGTTTAGGTGGCGGTCACGATGAGCGCGAACAGACTCTCAACCAGTTGCTTGTCGAGATGGATGGCTTTGATGATCAAACTCAAGTTATCTTGATTGCCGCAACTAACCGTCCAGATGTTTTAGATCCGGCGCTACTTCGCCCAGGTCGATTTGATCGTCAGATTCCGGTTGAACGCCCAGATTTAAAAGGTCGTGAAGCGATTCTTAAAGTTCATGCCAAGAACAAGCCACTTGTAGGAGGCCTTGATCTTTTAGCTATTGCGCGTCGTACTCCTGGTTTTACTGGCGCAGATTTAGCAAATGTGCTTAATGAAGCGGCATTGTTAACTGCTCGTAATAACGAAAAAGTAATTACTATGAACGCGATTGATGAATCAATTGATCGCGTGATGGCGGGACCTCAGAAAAAGACTCGTGTTATGAGTGATGCTGAGCGTCGCGTAACTGCGTATCACGAGGGTGGCCACGCTCTTGTGGCACACGCGCTACCTCATACAGATCCAGTTCATAAAATTACAATCATGCCTCGTGGTCGCGCTCTTGGTTACACGATGGTGCTTCCTGATGAAGATAAATATTCAGTGACTCGCAATCAATTATTAGATCAGTTGGCGTACACATTAGGTGGTCGCGCTGCCGAAGAATTGATTTTCCATGATCCATCAACTGGTGCAAGTAACGATATTGAAAAAGCAACAGCGCTTGCACGTGAGATGGTTACTCAATATGGAATGACTGAAACTATCGGAGCGGTAAAACTTGGCACAAATACTTCAGAACCATTCTTGGGACGCGATCTTTCACACCAGCGTGATTACTCTGAAAATCTTGCCGCAGTAGTGGACTCGGAAATTCGTAAGTTAATCGACAACGCTCACCAAGAAGCATTCGATATTTTGGAAGCTAACCGCACCATTCTTGATGAATTAGTGGTTGTGCTACTGGAGAAAGAAACAATTCTTAAAGATGAAATTGAAACTATTTTTAAGAATGTTAAAGCTGTTAAGCCTCGTCCTGCATGGACTGGTTCAGATACCCGTAAACCTTCAAACCAACCTCCAGTTGCAATTCCAGTAGCAGTAGAAGAAGTTGAGAAGCCTAAGAAGCGCGCTGTTCGCAAGAAGGCTGAATAGTTTGAGCAAGAAAATCGAATCAGTTTCTATGGGTCCAGAGGGTGGACGTGCGTTACATCCTTATGATGCAAAACGCGCGGAAGCTGCAGTTCGTGAACTCTTATTGGCACTTGGTGAAGATCCAGATCGCGAAGGTTTGCAAGATACTCCGGCACGTGTTGCGCGCGCATATGCAGAGAATTTTGCAGGGCTATATCAATCACCACGCGATGTTTTAACTACAACTTTTGATATCGGACACGAAGAGTTAGTAATTGTGCGCGATATTGAAGTCTTTTCTCAATGCGAACATCACTTAACACCTTTTCATGGCGTTGCACATGTTGGTTATATCCCTAAAGGAAAAATCACTGGACTTTCAAAGATTGCTCGCTTGGTTGATGTCTTTGCGCGACGCCCACAGGTTCAAGAGCGTTTAACATCTCAAATTGCTGATGCCATGGTAGAAATTCTTGATTGTGCCGGAGTTATTGTGATTATTGATTGCGAACATTTATGTATGTCTATGCGTGGAGTGCGTAAAGCTGAAGCTCGTACTGTTACTTCAGCAGTTCGTGGAGAGTTACGTAATGCGGCAACTCGCGCAGAAGCAATTAGCTTAATTACCAAAGGCTAGTAAATGACTTTAATAATGGGCATATTAAATGTTACGCCCGATTCATTTTCTGACGGCGGAGATTTTTTAGATCCCAAGAAAGCAATTGCTCGTGGGTTAGAGATGATTGATGAAGGCGCAACCATTATTGATATTGGTGGCGAATCCACAAAACCTGGCGCTGACCGAGTTTCTCTTGATGAAGAATTAACACGGGTAATTCCGGTGGTGCATGCTTTAGCTAAAACAGGCGCAAAGGTAAGTGTCGACACCATGCGCGCTGAAACAGCAGCGCTTGCAGTTGCTGCTGGCGCGAGCATTGTTAATGATGTGAGCGGTGGTCTATCTGATCCTGCAATGCATGCAACAGTAGCTGCGTTAAAGGTGCAATATATCTGCATGCATTGGCGCGGTCAGTCTAAAGATATGGATTCTCTCGCAGTTTATGACGATGTGGTCATGGATGTAATTAATGAATTAACCAAGCAAGTGGCATCAGCTTTATTAGCCGGAATTGAACCAACGAAATTAGTTGTCGATCCAGGTTTAGGTTTTGCTAAAAATGCTGAACAAAATTGGGAAATTCTGCGCAACATCGATAAATTCAAAGAGTTGGGCTTTCCAATTTTGGTTGGCGGATCTCGTAAGCGTTTCTTAGGCGGAAATGACCCGTTAGAACGTGAAAGCGCATCAATTGCATTGACAACTTGGCTAGCGACAAAACATATTTGGGGTGTGCGTACACATACTGTGAAACCTCATGTTGAAGCGATTAAAGTTGTTGGACAAGTTTTATGAGCGACCGCATCGAATTAAAAGGCATTGAAGCTTTTGGTTATCACGGTGTTTTTCCAGAAGAGCGCCGCGATGGTCAGATTTTTTATGCGGATATCTGCGCAGAGCTAGATTTAGAAGCAGCATCAAATAGCGATGCGCTCGAAGATACTGTTGATTATGGCGCCATTGTTGATTTAGTAGCTGAAGATATTCAGGATGATCCTTGTGATTTAATTGAACATCTTGCGGGCCGAATCGCAGATCGTATTCTTTTTGAATTCCATAAAATAAATCGGATTTCAGTAACAATTCATAAACCAAGTGCACCTGTTAATGGCAATGTACTTGATATCGCGGTAACCATCGAACGAAATCGATGAAAGCTGTAGTTGCGCTGGGTTCGAATATTGGCAACCCAAAAGAAAATTTAGATTTAGCGCTGGCGCTATTAAAAGAAGCTACAGATGTTAAGAAAGTTTCAAGTTATTACATAACTAAACCGGTAGGGTATGAAGAACAACCAGATTTTGTAAATGCGGTATGCATTATCGAAACTGAACTACCGGCAATGGAACTTTTAAATATGTTGCATGGAATCGAAAAAGCAATGGGACGTGAGCGAACCATTAAGTGGGGCCCGCGAACTTTAGATTTAGATATCATCCAATACGGCTCGTTGCTATCTAAGTCAGAAGAGCTAACTCTGCCTCACCCGCGTGCGCATGAGCGAAAATTCGTTTTAGAACCGTGGCATGAGATCGAACCTGATGCAATTCTTTTGACTCACGGCAAGATTGAAGAGTTACTAAGTAAGTTATAATTTGCCTGTACCCGGTACCCAAGTTGGACTGGAGTGTTAAATGGAAAAGGGATTAGTCCCAACAATGGGAGCGTTGCATGCTGGTCATGCTGCGTTGATAAGTGCTGCACGTAAACGAAGCGATCAGGTTGTTGTCAGTGTCTTTGTTAATCCATTGCAATTTAATGATCCCGAGGACCTAAAGAAATATCCCCGCACTCCCGAACGTGATCGAGAAATTGCGATGCAGGCAGGAGCAACGGAAGTTTGGTTTCCAACTTACGAAGAGATTTATCCAGAGAATCCAACTTTAATTTCTGCAGGTCCTGTCGGTGACTTATTTGAAGGGGCATCCAGACCAGGTCATTTCACTGGAATGTTGACAGTAGTTAAGCGCTTATTTGATCTAGTGCAACCTGATTTTGCAGTATTCGGCGAGAAAGATTTCCAGCAGCTATTTCTAATTAGAGAAATGGTTAAACAATTAAATTTACCTATTGAGATTCTTTCGCATCCGATTGTGCGCGAAGCAGATGGGCTTGCAATGTCTTCACGTAATGTTCGTTTAAGTCCAGAAGAGCGCCAGAAAGCGCTAATTATTTATAAAGCGCTTAAATCGGGTCGCGAAAACTTGCGCGCAATTTTAGATTCTGAACCTGAATGGACGACTGATTATGCAACTGTAATCAATCCAGAAAATTTCAAAGAGGAGTTAGCACCAAAACAGCGAGCAATCGTTGCAGGTTGGATTGGTGGTATTCGATTAATCGACAACATGGAATATACGGAGTAAGAAAGTGCTACTAACAATCGACGTAGGTAATACAAATACCGTTCTGGGGACTTTCCTTGGCGAAGATTTAATTCACTCTTGGCGTGTAAAGACCGATCCGCGCAGTACAGCTGATGAACTTTGGTTACAGATGCGTGCGCTAATTGAAGATATTGAAATCACTGGTATTTCTTTATGTTCGACAGTTCCCGCAGTCTTGCGAGAAATGCGAACTATGTTTGACTCATATTTCAAAAATATTCCAATCACAATTGTGGAACCTGGAATCAAGACGGGGGTTCCTTTACTAGTTGATAATCCAAAGGAAATTGGCGCTGATCGCATCGTAAATACCTTGGCTGCGCATACTCTTTATGGCGGCCCTGCAATCGTGGTTGATTTTGGTACTTCAACTAATCTAGATGTGGTCTCTCCTAAAGGTGAATTCTTAGGTGGTGCGTTAGCTCCAGGAATTGAGATTTCAGTAGATGCGTTAGCGCAGAGAGCAGCGCAACTTCGAAAAGTTGAATTAATAAAACCTAAATCCGTAATCGGAAAGAACACAGTTGAAGCGCTGCAATCAGGAACCATCTATGGATTTGCAGGTCAAGTAGATGGCTTAGTTTCACGAATCTCAGATGAATTGGAAGCGCAATTCAACGAGCGTCCAACTGTGATTGCAACCGGTGGATTAGCACCATTGATTTTTGGCGTTGCAGATACTTTGGATGAATATGAGCCTGATTTAACGCTGATTGGGCTTCGTTTAATTCACGAGCGCAATAACTAATTAGGTAGACTCCCGTCCGTTATGAGTCAACAAGAGCAACCAGATTTAGAACTCCCTGAGCAGTTACGAATCCGTCGCGAAAAGCGCGAACGTATTATTGAATCAGGTAAAGAGGCCTATCCAGTTTCAGTGCCACGTACTAAATCATTGGCAGCAATTCGCGCTAAGTACGAAGGGCTAGCAACCGATACTGCAACCGGCGATATCGAATCTGTAACTGGCCGTATTATTTTCAAGCGCGATACCGGAAAGCTCTGCTTTGCAAATATCCGCGAAGGCGATGGAACCGAACTTCAGGTCATGCTTTCGCTAGATAAAGTTGGGCAAGAGCAACTTGATTCATGGAAATCGGATATTGATCTC
>Ga0208546_1000361_pt1 | contig 17420 bp, 18 predicted proteins | sample DEB19_08_DNA_4_FD_184528 | JGI IMG/M metagenome (GOLD analysis project Ga0208546, IMG submission 184528) | Aqueous microbial communities from the Delaware River and Bay under freshwater to marine salinity gradient to study organic matter... | ecosystem: Environmental > Aquatic > Marine > Coastal...
GAGAGCGACAAGGGTTTCCCGGCGGCACGGGTCTTGGAGGAGGGCGCGGTACAGGTCGATTAGGTTGCCGGACAGTTTGTACAGCATCCTGTACGCAGCCGCTTTTTCGGGCGGCCAATCCCCGAGGAGGGTGGCAGACACCAAATGTTTGATGGCGGCTTGTTTGTTCCCTTGGTAGAAGTATTCGCGTCCGAGGTAGAACTGGTTGCGGGGATCGCTCGGGTCTTCTTTGACGGCCAGTTCAAGCAATGGCAGGTATTGGGCGCGTGACTTGGTGGGGTCGGGGTGATGATGGATTTCCAGTCCGGGAACGAATCCTTGGGTTTCGCCGTCTAACGGGGTGAGGACTTCGTGGACGGGGTGCCGCCAAATGTAGTTGTCGCGGTAGTGAATCTTGTCGCCGCCGTACACCAACCCCTCAGAACCATCAGGGTTCCACGACCAGACATACTTGTAGCGAGGACGGTTCACAGTCGGGTTGGCTTTCAAGAAATCCTCTAGGGCTTTCCGCCACCCAGGTTGCAGTACCTCATCCATGTCCAGAGCAATGCAGTAATCCATGCTGGCGGGTATCCAACCCAATGCCCTGTTTCGTGCGTCATCAAACCGCCACGGGTTCACGACTGCTTGCACCCAGTTCACATGACAGTCAATGGCTTCCTGAACCGTACGGTCCGTGGAGCCTGTGTCCAGAATGAATCTGAAGTCGGCATCGGCACAACTTTCAGCCCAACGACGAACAAACTGTTCCTCGTTCTTGGCTATTGCATAGACAGCAATTTTCATGTCCCCTCCTTGATTATGTTATTCGCCCAGGTTGGCGGTCTGCGACGGCGGTCGAGACAGCCATTCAGCGTATTCTTCGTCAGTCATTGGGCGCACCAAATCATCAATCTGGATGTTGGGTCGCCCGTCAGATGGACTTTCTATATCCATAAACACGAATAGTTCCTTTCGTCATCGTACCGTTGCCGTCAGTATGGATTTCAAATCCTGTGAACTGAGTAGTTGTGTTATTGAAACCACCCGACCATCCAGCATATCCGCGACCGTTATATGTTCCGTATACCTGTGTCTGTTGCGCCAAATTAGGCGATGTTATGTCAACCGAAACACCGACACTTTGAGTATTCGCCTCGTTCAAACACAAGTAAATCTTTCCAGTGTTATTTGTACGCACTATTCCAGTCACGGCACCGTCAAACCTGTCGTAATACATTGACGAATAATGCCCAGTGGTTGCTCCCGAACCAAAGCGAATCATAAAACTGTCTGAGTCGCTGGCTTGGATACCGTTCAACACAATTCTGTAGTTTTCATATGTGGATGAAAAAACAGAACTAACAACTACGGAAGCAACAGCACTTGTGCCGACAGCCTGTTCCTTGATGAGTTCCAGTCCTGGTGGGGTGTCTGCATCGGTCAACATCACCCACGAAGAACCCTGGTACACCAGGGTCTGCTTCGTGTCGGTCTCGTAGATCACTTGGCCGTTGTACGGGCTGGTTGGGCGTGTGCTGCTGGTGCAAACCCCGGGACGCAAACCAGTGTTGTTATTTGAAATAGCCATTACGCAGGTCCAATATCTTCAATAGCCAACACGCACGGGGAATATGAAGCACCATATAAAGTGGCGGTATCAGCACCAGTAGTTGCTCTCAACTTAAAAGTTTTACTTCCTGCTGACAAGCCCGACAAAATTGTTGAACCCGACAAATTGCCATAACCACTTGCGACAATGCTGGTGTTCAATGACCCATACACCGTATTGGATGAATCAGTAAAATCCAATTGCACCCAACTTGCTGATGTTACTTTGTTTAGGTTTACATTCCATGTCGCTTTGTAAATACGACTTGCCACGGCTGTAAAAGTAACACTCATTCCTGTGACATCGCCAACTGTTGTTGTTACTGTGTAATTACCTGAAGTTCGGAAAACGTATCCAACTTGACCCCAAGCAGTGTTCCAGTTTGCGTACCATGCTGACCCGTTATACACCAACACCTTGTCGGTGTCGGTTTCGTAGATGCATTGACCTTCGTACGGTGACGCAGGACGAGTAGACGAAGTACACACACCTGGCTGGATCAGGCGTGACGCTGCGAGTTGCTGACTGATACCCATGTTTAGTTCCTGTACCCGTACACCCTTATCGTCCCACCAGTCATAGTCCCCGTATCAATAATCAACTGAAAACTTGTATACGACGCTGTTGTTTGATGCATACCAACTCCCGTGTACATATAGCCAGTAGAAACATTTGCTGCTGAAACATGAGGAAAAATTGTATGAGTTGAAATATACGGATTAACAACATCAAACGAATTACCAAACTTATCGCCCGTGCCGCGACCAACAAGTATTCCGTTCGTCCCAAGAGATGCTGTCACTCCAGCAACAGTTGTGGCGGCTATATCAATCCTGGTAAAACCATAATTATAATTTGTGCTTGCGGGGTTTGTACCATCATGCATTTTAAACCAAATGGACGTTCCCGACCCGCTACTTGATGTAGTCACATTTGAAATCACAACACGATAAGTTTCCCAATTTGCGCTGAACACATCAGTCACCGTCACGCTAGACACAGCAGAGCCAATCGTCTGCGACTTGACAAGCACCAAACCAGGTGGCGTATACCCACCCAAACCCGACGAAATACCCATCAGGCAGTCTGCCTCTCCCACCCAGTCACAGCCACATTCACCTTCGAAGCCGAATCAGCCTGGCCACGCAACGTCTGACCCGAATCAAACACCAACGCCGTATCCAACACAATCGTGTCATACGCAGCAATCGGCAACTGATACACAAAACAATTACCGGCAGTAGAAGACGCACCGTTATACGCCAACGAAACCCACCGATCAACCCCATCCGTATTCGTAATAATGATCTGCTTCACAGTCCACTGATAATTCGTCGTCACCGTGAACAGGGTCGAACTGGACGTGGTGAGCTGTGTTGGCACCAAAAGCATCTTCGGGAAAACATCATTGACAGCCATCAGAACTCCATCGTCATCATCGTGTAGGTCATAAGGTTAGTCGTGGTCTGTGTCGGTGCCGCTGCACCGGTCGGCCCGGTCGGTCCAGTCGGACCTGTAGGTCCGGTCACAGTCGAAGCCGCACCGGTCGCACCAGTCGGACCAGTCGGGCCTGTCGGACCTGTGGGTCCTGTCGGGCCTGTAGCACCATCAACACCAATCGTGCCGTTCGCACCAGCAGGACCAGTAGGACCAGTGGGTCCTGTCGGACCCGTAGGACCAGTCGCACCATCCGACCCAACATAACCAGCAGGACCAGTCGCGCCCGTAGGACCAGTCGGCCCAGTTACAGTGCTAGCAGCACCAGTAGGACCAGTAGGACCCGTGGGACCCACATCACCAGTTGCCCCAGTAGGACCCGTCGGTCCTGTCGCTCCAACTGCTCCAGTCGGTCCCGTAGCACCAACATCTCCTGTTGCGCCTGTTGGACCTGTTGGTCCAGTTGCGCCAACCGAGCCAGTTGCTCCCGTGGGACCTGTAGGTCCCGTTGCGCCCGTCGCTCCACTTGCTCCAGTAGGACCCACAGCTCCCGTAGGTCCTGTACTTCCCGTGGGTCCAGTTGGACCTGTACCGCCAGTAGGTCCTGTCGGACCTGTTGCTCCTGTGTCACCCGTATCCCCTTTCGCACCGGTCGGCCCGGTTACACCTTGCGATCCCGTAGGACCCGTGGCCCCAATACTACCTGTCGGACCTGTAGGTCCTGCACTACCTGTTGGACCTGTCGCACCCGTCGGACCTGTCGGACCTGTTGCACCCTGCGGACCAGCGTTACCAGTGCCAACAACAGTAACGGCAGTCCCAATTGACACCGCACTAACAGCAGGAACCAGCAACGCCCCGATCGTTTCCGAAGTACGAGTAACCGTAACCGTATAGGTTTCATTACCAGTCGTCCCCCTGTTAACCGTGATAAGAGTCGTTGCCACCGGGTGACCTACCTGGTCACATCAGCCAAAACGGTGACATTCCCCGACAGAATCGTCGTCACAACCCCGGACGCGGTTTCTTCCAAATCCCAATACGCGATACCGACCGGCAACGTAGCCGAATCAGTAGCAGACAACACACACGTCACCTGACCGTTCGCAGCTGACGTGACAGTGCAAGTGAACGACGCTTTGATAGTGGTTGAATCCTGCGACGACCTGATCTGTGCGCGATAGGTACGGCCCGTGATATCAATGGCGGTTTCGCCGTCAGACGTGATAGTGACAACAAGTGTTTCCGTGTCTCCACGGGTGATTGTCAAATCCTGATCAGCGGGTTGAGCCATAGCCCTACCACTTTACCTTATTGGCCCAGTACGCGGCAGACATCTTCCCTTTGGCTATGTTCGCAGCGTGACGAGCTTTAAACGCTTTGTTGCGGGCGGTGCCATCCGGGGAACCCTGGACACCTTGCTGACCGAACCTGATCAACTTCACCTTGTCGCCTTCCTTGGCGAGAACAGCGTGTGACTTGCTGGCGTTCGGGGTCCGCTTCGGTTTGTTGTATCCCGCGAACTTTTCGCCTCGGTACTCGATCATGGTGTCTCCAATGCGTTCGAGGCTGATAGTACCTCAAAGACGTGTTCCGGTATTACATAACTATAACCAGGTTCCATTTTGTAGGTATCGTTTCCGATGGTGGCGTTGACCTTGCGCCGCACCCGCACAGAAAGTTCTACAGATGGGGTCACCCGGTCAACATGATCAAGCATGACACCCGTGGGGACAGCAGCCAACAGTTTCTTGGTGGAGTGTTTCCACGCGAACCGTTCCGTTTTCGGGATGTTCAGTTCAGCCTCCTCCCGAATCGTGTCACGGTTCTTGTAGGCGAGCATCATCAACTCCTCCAACACCCCCTGATCCGATTCATCCCACTCCCCAACCGTGTCCGCCTGAACCTTCGACACAGGCACCCGACCCCACGCACAATCCGCAAACTGCACCTGCCCCGTCGTCTCCGACAGAATCGTCGGCACCCCCAACGCAATCGCCTGCAACGGCATCAACCCAAACCCCTCACCCCTGCTGGCAGCAATGAAACAATCCGCCTGGTTAAACCAGCCCCTTTGCTCCTCCAACGACATCCACTGCCGATGTAGCACCACGTTCGGCGGAAAGCCCCCTGTGGGCGTGTCTCGCGCGTGTGGAGCCGCTTTCAGGTGCAAAACCGCGTCCGGCAATTTAAGAGCCTCAAAAGCCCTTACAACAACATCCAGGCCCTTCCTGCGCCACAACGACCCGCCAGCATGAAACCTGAACGGACCATCCACCACCCGAGGCTGAGGCCGCCAAAACTTGTGGTCCACCCCCAACGGCACCAACCGCACATCCCCATGATGCTGAGAAAACAATTCCACGTTCTGCTCACACGGAACAAGAATCTGATCGTACTGCCCCAACCAGCGAACAAACCGTGGGTCCAACACCGTTGTTTCCCACATCGTGAAACACACCCGATGCTGACCAGCCAGCCAACCCTTCACTACATACGGCACAGACATATGAACATTGACAGACCCTGACGGGTCCAGGCTCACAGTCTTCGGCAACCCTCCACGGAACCCCTCAAACATTGCCCCGTAACCAAACCGGGGATCAGAATACCCAGTCCAAGACTGGACATTCACTCCGCAATACCCCGAGCAACCAGCTTCTCAACATCAACACGGCCCTCCACCTGGGCCGCAGTCTCCGACCTAGCCTCCAACGCGGCAGCCCCATCAATCCCGCGAGGCTGCAAACCGTTCTGCCTCAACCGCTTATACGCAGGCATATCCTTATCCCAGTTCTTCGCTGTCCGATTCGTCTCGGCAACCCTCGCCCCACGGGTCGTCGTAGAGTTAGCCCCGAAAGACACCCCTGCAACACGACACCCGAAACAACCCTCCACATCCAGCGACGGATGCGTTTCCGCGTGTTTCATTCGATGTAATCCTCGTATCCAGCCTCAATCAAATCGGCTTCCTCAGCAGCAGTCAACGGATGGATATGCCCACCATGATAAATCTTGGCAACCAAATCCATGTTCCCCGGTTGATCCTCAGTGAACGTCCCGTCCGTCAACTTGTACACGTTCCGTCCACGGGGCCAGCCCCGCAGATACGAAAAAATGCCGCCACCTGAACCATCGTCAAACCGTACAAACGGGTCTGTAGGAGGACGAAACGTAGCCATACACGGACAATAGCAAAACCCCCCGCCCGGAGGCAGGGGGTTCGCTCATCAGTCCCAGGTAGCGGGAATGGAATGTTAGGCGTTGGTGCCGATGCTCGAAGCCGACTCGATGCGGCGGAGTGCTTCCTGACGGAACACACCGTAGCCGACGAAGTGCTTCCAGCCCACCGGACGGAAACGCTTGAGCAGGTCCGTGACCGTGCCGTACACGATGGTCGGCTGTGCGCCGTACTCACCGCCGAGGCTGATGCCCTTTGCGAGAGCCTGACGGCCCATGATCAGGGTTCCGTACACGTCGATGGTGCCAGCCGAACCGGAGTTGTCCGAAGCGTTCTCGAACAGCGGTGCGCGCGGGGACTCCATGAAGCGGACACCCTCGAACATTCCGATCTCACCGTTGTAGATGCCCTCGGGGTTCACGTAGTTCGCCGGGGTACGCCACGCTGCTGCGTCGGTAGCCGAACGGAAGTCGTAGGACACATCCGGGTGGATGAAACCGACGTACGAACCGCCGATGGTCGGGACGTTTGCCTTGCGAAGCTGGGCGACGACCTTGCGGACATCGTTCGCTGCGAGGGTGTCATCCGAGTTGATCGTGACACGGCTCGACGGGTCGGTTGCACCACCCGTTGCGTAAATCACGTTGTCGCCAGCCTGGAGGACGGTACGGCAGATCGTGTCAATGGACAGACCAGCGTTGTAACCGACCGCGTTGGCAGCCACCGGGTCAACCGGAAGGAACGACGAAGCGCGGAGCTTGGCGGTCGTGACCGTTGCGTTGCCGTACTCGTTGAGGGTGACCGTCACCTGGGAGTCGCTCATGGCGACCGGGGTGACATCCTCAGCCTCACCCAGTGCCGTGGTAGCGGCAGCGAGGTCAGCGAAGACGGTGAACTTGACGGACGAACCGGGGTTCGTGGCGTTGGTGGCCTGAACGTCTGCGAACTGGTCGTAGTACATCTCGGGACGGAGGGCGAAGTACGCAAGCTTCTCAAATGCCACCTGGTCGGTGGTGAGGTTTGCTGTACCCGTTTCTGCTGCGTAGTAATCAGCCATTTTGGGTTTCCTTTACAGGTTGAGGTTTGTTTTACATTTCGCTCAGGTCGATGCCCTGAGCTTGTGCCTCTGCGTAAATCGACTCAATTTCCTGGGCGGACGACGCATCCTTGATTCGCTTGATCCACGACGGTCCTTCGGAGGCTGTCTCTGCGCCTGCGGCAATCCTGTTGGACTGCTGCCACGCCGACTTGTCTTCCTGCGGAATTGTCTGCTGGGGTGCAATCAGTTGTGCTTCTTCAGCTGCCTGTCGGATTGCTTCTGCGGAGAATTCGCCGTCGTAGCCCTTGACGAAATACTTGAACTTCGGGTCGCTGGCGTTGATTCCGGCTTCCATGAAGGTCAGTTTCTTTTGGGCTTCGCTGGCCTGCTCAATCTGCTTGAGCAGTTCTGCGTTCTGCTTTTCCAACTGCTTGAGCCTTGCTCGGACTGGATCCTTGCGCGGTTCGGGCTGGTCGTCTTCCTCGTAGAAATCTTCTGCGAAATCTGACATTGGCACACTCCTTGTGTCCACACCAGGCTTGGAGGAAACCTGGTGGCTACTTGATTTACACCCCTGTTACAACTCATAGTCGGGGGACGCTATGAGAGTCCGGCCATCGGCCTCGACAGAAATTATTACATAACTATTTGCTGTTCGCTAGCATGATGCTAACTATTGCAAGCACCCTCACAGCAGTGTGCTTTATAACCGCAGGCGGGGCATCGCCATCGGCAGGCGACAGGATCAAATACGGCTTCGCAGTTTTCGCAGGTCATTGACCGACGGTGGTGAGACCTGTCGCAGATGCTTGACCCTGACCGGCGAATCCACCCCCGGTTTCGAACGCGGCCTGACGGCGACGGCGACGAGCCTCGATAGCTTTGCGGGCTTCAGCGTTGGTGCCGAACGTGCCAGCAATCTGCTGTTCCTGGCTGACTGCCTGCTCCCCGACCATCTGCGCCTGGAACAGTTGTTCCTGCTGGCTGATTTGGGAGAAGCCTGCCTGGGCCTGTTCTGCGGTGATACCAGCACGGGCAAGAGCCTCTGACTGTTGAACATCGAGCTGCATCTGCGCCTGCTGCTGGGCCTGCGCGGAAATCTGTGCAGCCCGAGCCTGACGTTCCGCCTCGTACCGGTCAAACAGGGGTCGGGCGCGTTGAGGGTCAATGAAGTACGCGGCAAGGTCACCTTCGGTAGCCCCGTACAAACGCTGGAATTCTGCCACCACATTCTTCGGTGCGTTGCGGACTGCCTGGTAGCCCTGATCGATACGGGCGGCTACCTCGTCGGGAGAGGTGTCGGTCGCTATCCAGTTCTGAAAGTCAGTCGGGTCGTCATAAAACCCGGTGGGCATACCACGGGACTGGAGGGTGCGCTTAAAGTCGCCTTCCAACTGGAGGTACTGCAAAACGGTGAACTGTTGCTGACCGCGCTGCTTCAACAGTTCGTTTGCCGGGAACCGCTTTTTGAACGCATCAGTCTCAGAAAGTTTCTTGCCGATGTCGTTGATGTCATCTTCTTCGCTGATCGTCTGATCCCGAAAAGAATCTTCCACCTGCTTCAAAAACCCAGCGTCAGTCAAACCGTAAAACTTCAGACCGTTGATGATGATGTCAATTGCTGTGTCAGCCATCAGATAACCCTCTCAAAAGCCTTGCCGATTTTGTTGACCAACTGTTGTGCAGCCCGCTTAGCGTTCTGTGTCTGATCCCAGTTGAACTGTTTATCAGTACGCAGAAGACGGTCCCACTCCCCGGTGGTCATCATCCGCTTCTTGCCTTCCTCACCATAGTTGTAGGCCGTCTCAAACTTGGCTTGGCTCATATCGATTGTGGACGGGTCAACTTCCAGCAGAGTCGCAGCACGGGACTGGAACTGGCTTGCCAAGTCAGCCATTGAAAAACCCTGATCAATCAGATTTGACAGATGCCCGTACTTGGTCTTGGCCAGTTCGCGTTGCTGACGAACCACGTCATCCTTGGTCATCCCGCCGGTCAGGACACCAGCAATCGTCTTGTCTGTTACCTGCGAGAAAAAGTCGGTGCCAATGTTGGCAATAGACAGATACGGGGTGGACTTCTTCACTCGCTCAACGGCAGTCGGGTTGACATACACACCGTTGTCGTCGGTACGGAACGCTTCTTTATAGGCTTCCTGCTTGAGTGTTTCGCCCTTCCAACCCATGTTCATGGCTGTCGTCAGGAAAGCGTTGAACGGAACAGAGTCGAAACCGAGGTCACCGACAGCAGCCTTGATATCCCGGACAATGTTGTTCGTCTTCAGTTCCTTGAAAAACGTGGTGTTGTCAAGCTGGGCTGAGAACCTGGTCTGACCTTCCGTGGTTTCCCACGCACGATTAATAACACCCTCTTGCAAAACCTTCTGAAGATCAGGGTATTTGGATGCGTCAATGTCAAGAAGCCACGCATTAGCCGGGAACATCTCCCGGAACTTCGCTTCCCAGTTAGACGGCAAAACAACAGGCGGGACCTTCCCGTCGCCCTTACCACCACCAGCACCGCCACCGCCCGGAGTCCTAGGCTTCGGCGGAACAATGTTCTTCGTAGCCTCCTCAAACATACGCGGAGAACGCCTCATGTCTGACGCAGGGAAAGTTTTCCCGCCAGCCACAGCAGGAGTCGTACCCTGCGTAGGGCTAGTAGCAGGCGCAATAACAGTCTTACCCGCAACAGCCTGATCAACAAGACCCTGACGACGAGTCAATTCACTTTGATCAATAACCGTTTTCTGCACCGAACGAGTAGCAGCAGCACCCTTGCCCTTAACCACGGTTTCAGCCTTGACAGTTCCTTCTTCGGTTTTCTGTGTAGCCGTCTCAATAGAAGACTTCAAACCATTCGAAATGAACTCCTTGAAACTGGAGTCCTTCGCCGGGTCAACAACAATCGGAACAGTGCGTTCAACCGTACGACCACGTTCACCCTGAACCAGCGCGGTACGATCCGCCACAACGCGAATGTTCTTGTTCTTCTTGACGAACTGTTCAACAGCCTTCCAAGCCTGTACGGACTGAACAGCCGAATCAAAGTCTGTCACCTGGATACTTTGAGCAGCGTCGAACAACTGCTGGAACTGTGTGCCAGCCTCGTTGCTTGTGGCACCCTCACCAACATTCGGACCGTACTCGCCGTACTTCTTCTTGTCGGCTTCCAACTGGGTGATTTCCTTCGTCAAGGATTCAACCTTGGCAGTCAGTTCAGCATCGGAATAGACAGAACCATCAACAACGTAGCCACGCTTGTTCGTATCGTACGACGCATCAGTCAACTTCTTAATGGTTTTCTGACGCGCAGAAATCTGCCGGTCGTAATACTTCGGATCGGTTGTGTACGCCATCAGCCCAACGCCTTTATCTTCTGATCCATAATGTTCGCCAACTGCAACGCACCCATCGCCGCAGCCTCGTCCGGGGCGGCCGAAGTAACAGCTTCCTGTGCGGCGACCTGAACACTCGGGGCAGCAGCACCACCCATAGCCTCAGTAACTTCAGCCTGGTTGTAGGACCGCACAAACTTTTCGACATCAGCATCAGACAACTGGCGACCCAGCACCGACCCAGCGGCCTGCTTGAACACAGCCCTCAAATCCTGCTTCGGGGTGGTACGAACCCGCGCACTAGTCGCAGCAACCTGGGCCTTGATGTTCGGGTCGGCGGCCATCATTGTCGCAGCCACATCAAGCGTCACACCGTTCGCGTTGGCGTACAACATCGCCTGCTTCACAGCAGACAAATCACGCCCAGCAAACCCGGTAGCAGACGGCTTTGACCTGCCGTAAATACCAAGATTCTGCAAACGACCCAAAAACTCCAGTCGCTTGGCAGGAGTCCCCAACTTCACCAGCTCCGCATACGCCTCATCCTCGGTGTACTGCCCACGGATCAGATTGCCCTTGCTGTCCACAAGAGCCTGACCGACATACATCCCGTTCTGAAAATCTTTTTCAGTGACATTCACCCCAGCAGGAACCTGCGTACCGGGCGACACACGACGACCAGGCAACACTTGGCCGGGCATCAACACATTCGAACCCTGACCGGACGCAGTAATAGGCGGCGCAGTCAGGGACGGCTTCGTATCAGTCTGATTCGGGTCAACAGGATTAGCCATCAGTCTTCAACCTCATTACTCAACAGTCTGTCATAAATACGCGCGAACTCAGGAGTCTCAGTCTTCAACGCTTTCGCAACCCCCATCAACCATTCACGCAGCGGAGTAGCAGCAGTAGACGCAAGCGACGTGTAACCAGCCTGTGCTGCGGAAGCCAACGCAGAATCACGGGCCTCCAAATACTGTGACACCGCCCCAGCGACATCGTTGTCTGCCAACGCTGGTTCCTGAACCATACGCTTCAAAGCGTCGATCTTGGCGGGGAACTCACCAGGGTTGAACTCTGCAACAACCGGGAAGCCAGGATATTCCTTGTTCAGTTCGACACGCCACGACCGCAGCCATGTCTTCTGATCCTGTGACGGGTTGGCAGGCAACTGGTCACGCAACGCCCGGTACTGGGCAGAGGCGGCACGGTACTGAGCCAGGGCAACGATTTCGCGGTCGGTCAACCTGCGACGCTTGCCTTGCTCCAACTGGCGGGACCACACTTCGAACGAGAAGTCGTCACCGCCGGGTGCCATGAACCCTGCGACGGATGGGTATTGGTTGAACAGGCCACCGTGTCGGCGTTCCCAGTCACCGAACTGGTCGGTTGCTTCCAGCCCGCCTGCGACCGATTCGGTTTTGTTGGACAGGTAAAGGATTGCGTCGTTGCCGTAGATGCGGAGGAATTCGGAGACGGCGGTGTCGTAGTTGTCTGCCTGCAACTTTTGGAATTCTTTGACGAGCTGGGAGGCGTACATATCGCCGGACTCGGTTTCGATTTTAAACTCGGGGGAGGGGCTGGTCGGACCGAAGAACTGACCCAAAGCCCGCATAGCGGTGATAACGCGGGCTTTCTGTTTTGCGTCGCCGTACAGACGTTCCTGATCGTTCGGGTCGGACAGGTCGTATTCACCGGATGTGGACAATGCTCGCAGTGTCTCGATGTAAGTGTTGCCGTACACCGATTGCAGGTTTTGGGTGTTGGCATCCCAGGCTTCGCCCATCCGCTTTGCCCAGGTGGGTATAAACCCGACAGAAGATTTGCGTCCGTACGGCAAAAGAAGTTTGACAACATTGTCAAACGTGGGAGTGTCCGGGATGAATGTTGATGTGCCGATCTGTGCAACAGGACCGATGCTCGGCAAAACACCAAGACCGATAGACAGTCGCTTCACGGGGGCCTGCAACGGGGTTTCTGTACCAGTGATTAGTTCGCTAACCCAACCCGACAACGGAAAGTTGAACGAGTATTCCCCAGTAGTTGCGTCCTTGTAAAAGAACCCTTGCCCATCATTATCGGGGTCAAAGTTAGTAGCACCCTTGAAAACCAGTTGTGCGCGACGCAACCGTGAAGGGTCCTCAATAATGGCCGATGCGTAGGTGGACAGAACTTCCTTCCATGCCGATCCGAACGGGACAATGACACGCAACATATCTTCAAGGTTGTTACGGCTCGAAGCGTTATACAGCAGGTCTTGGGTTTGACGCAAAGCCGACGCTTTGGCGTACCCATCAAGATCATCAATCGTCCCAGTAGCAACAGATGACAGCGAATCAACAATTTCAACACGCACTGTTTTCCCGTCAACACTCAAAACGCGCATACGAGTACCACGCGGAAGCAAAAGTTCATTTTCAAAGGAACTTACATTTGGATCAATGAATGAATCCATCCACATCGCTTTTGTTTTTGCTGGTGCTGAAATTTCCAAAACAACACCATTTTCTGCGAAATCACGTGCGATTGTTGATTTACTTGAAACAGAAACAAAAGCGGGATCTGAAACGATTTTACCGGGTTGAGAAGACAAAAGGTTTTCTGCAAATTCCCCCGACACACCGCGATAAAGAACCGTATCTTTCCCAAGCGATGGTGCGCCGTCAATAACAGCGTCAATTACCGCAGCTTCAGGAACATTTTGAAATTCGCGCAATCCTTTGTTTATTGTTTTGAAACCTCTTGATTTGAAATTAGAAAGAGTTTCAATAACATTTTGTCGCAATGTTTGTGCATAGCGTTCTTGTTTACTAACAAAATCATCAGAAACATCTGCTGTCACATTCAAAACAGTTTTAGCAACAGGTTGGTTAGCAACAGTCTTCAGCTTGTCCAACACCTTCTTGTCGCCCACATACCGGGAAGCAGACATACCCTCCTTCTCGGCAGACACAAGAATGTTGTCCAACAACTGGCGGGCCTCCACCGGGTTCAACAAATCAGCGGTGTCCAACACTTCCCGATAGTAAAACTGGCGGAACACCGGCGACTTCTCCAACGTGGCAGTCATCGACCCATACAAACGCTCAAAGAAAAACCCGGTAAAACGACGCATCGACTTCTGCGCCTTCTCCCAACCATCAGCATCCTTCGGCGTAGCAGTCTCAGAACGCTTCACAATCGAAGCAAGTTTGCCTTCATCGCCCTTAGCGTCAATCAAATCACGCAAAGCCTGAGAACCAACCGTCTCACCGACCGCTTCCCCAGGGTGAACAGGCTGAATAATCAACTGTTCCTTCGGTTCCATCAACGCACCAGTAGGCGAAAACGGATCAACCTCCCCAACAGCAGCCTTCTTCGAACCAACAACCAGGCCCTCGTACTCGCCGTCAGGCCCAAACAAACGAACAATGCTGCCCGGTTCCCCTGCACCTGAAATGAAATCCGTGACATCCTCGACATCGACGGTTTCCTTCGGGTAAATCTTCAACTCGCCGTTGACACGCCTGGTCAATGGAACACGGTTATGTGCTGCGACAATACGCAGTTCCTCATCGCCACGAACAATTGTGTTTACCTTCATCGTGGAAAGACGATCAACCCAGGCATGAAGAACATCATCCGGGATGTCCTCACCCAAAGCCAAATAAGCGTTACGCCCACTCTGCGGATCAGCAAACTTCACACCCGTCTGCAACAGTCTACGGACACCGTTGGCCTGTTCCTGACCCTCAGGGGATGTCAACCATTCTTTGACAGCCTGCAACTTCTCATCCGCTGACGCATCACCAGCTGCGATACGGGCAACACGGTTCAACACGGGGTCAGTGAAAATACGACGCAACTCACCGACATACGCCGAAGTGTGTGCATCACGGTTCGCACCACGTTCCACCTGTGAGAAGTTTCCAGTAGCCATCGCACGGGACCGTGACGACACAGAATCATCCATGTGTCGCCACATATCGTAAGTCAACGCTTCATGGAACGCAGACATTTCGCTGTCAAAACCGTTGGCAATCTGACGAATAGTGTTGTCAAACTCGTTGCCCTTGATGTCAAACTTGCCCTTGCGCCTGGTGACCCACATGATCAGGTCAACAGGGTTACGGAAACCGGAAGCCAAACCTTCCATCGCCATACGGGTCTGTGCGTCAAGCATATTTCGCATGACATAACCACCCGTAGCAAGCGTCAACGGCTTCCAAATTTCGTTCTGAGTGAACGCAACAAGGGTATTCACCGAATCAATCGTCTTTGACTTCTTGGCAAACGCCATCTTCCCGGTCAATGCCCGCATCTCACGGAAATCAGGCAACACCATCACATCGTCAGCCATCTCAACCAACGCACCGGGGCTGATCATCGTGAGTTTGTCCCAAGTGTCCGGGCTGAAATTTTTGAGAACTTCGTCCTTGTTGACGTGCGGAAGAAGCATCTGCAAGAAACCAGCATCATCAATATGGCCCGCTTCATTGATGGTGTACGACCGGGTTTCAAGCAGTCGTTCCTCTACCTTGGCGCGCATCTGAGCAACAATCGTTTTAGCGTCTTCTTTGCTTCCGCCAGCCTTCTTGTAGACAGCCTCGAAGATGTCATGGTGCGCTTTATGGGCATCAGCGCGGGAAGCGAACTTGTTTTCATTAGTAAACGCACGGGTCACCTGATCCATCAGACCCTTGAATTCGTCACCATTCTCATCGAACCCTGTGCCACGCAGATAGTTCGCGTAGGTTTTGATGGCGCGGGTGCGGTCCAACCCGGAACCGTTGATGATGACGGACTGTTCCGGCATCTGAGAAAACAAACGACCCTTGCGGCCGGTGCGGTGGAACGGTTGACGGTCACCGATGGTGTCATCAAGCCACGAACGGACAGATTCCGTCACACCTGACACAGCAGATGCTTTACGGACATCACGAATGTCCTTCGGGAGCAGCAGATCGTCGGGGTTGTTCGCCAAACGAGCTGATGCCTCACCGAGAACACCGTGAACTTTAGAGATGTCGTCGGCCTGTGCGAATTCTTTGGCGACTTCCGGGCTAAGACCGTCAATGTTTTCGAGAATGATGCGGGTTTTGGTTTCGAGCGACAGTGTGCTGTCGGCTGCGACACTGGAAATCCAGGTGGACAACCGCTTCGCACCCGGGTGTGATGTGACCCACTTACCGAACTTGGACTGTTCAAACGCGAAAGTTTCGGCGGCAGTCAAACCTGCTTCACCGCGAGCCATCTTCTTAGCGACACTCAACGTCAGTTCGTCAGCAACACCAGGGATCGCAGCACGGGACGTTTTCGATGTGGCAGTACGCAACACGTTCGGCAACAGTTCGTCAACAACAGCGATGTTGCGGACCTTTGAACCAAGCGGACCAGTCGGGTCAGCCAACACGTTCACTGATGCGTCAAGAAAACCCGACATGATGTTGAACGCTTTGGAACCTGGAGCGAAAGCCACAGACGCAGCACCACGCCCAATCGTCCAAGCGTGATACTCGTTTCCGTACTTGATCGTCCCACGAAAATCACGCGCCCTCTGAGCCTGCGTCTTAGCGGCCTCATCACCCATGAAAAACCCGGTGCCAGCACTGCTGTGGTTCGCCAGCATTGTCCCCAACTGGGTTGACTTAAACCAGCCTTCCGTACCAGCAGGATCATTCGGAGAGAAAGCCTCAGCAGCAGCGTTCTGCACCAAATCCGGAAGCAACTGCAACCCAGCAAACGACCAACGCGACGCAGCCTTCAACTTGCCGTACACGTTCCGTTCAAACCATGACTGCTTCTTCGGCTTCGGCTTAATGATTGTCTGCCCAGCCAACTTCTGTACAGCGTCAACAGTTTCCTGGCTTGACCCGTTCTTCGCCATCGCCAAAATGACAGACGCAGGAATGTACGGGGACCGCTTGTAAATCTCGCTGATCCGCTGAGAAACCTCAGGTGTCGCAGTTTGCTTCAGTTGTTCAACAGACTTTTGTGTCTGATAAATATCCCTGTTTGCTTGATCCTCATCAACCGGATCAAAAACGGACAACGGCATCAGTAGCCCTCTCGAACATACGAATCCAACATATCCGCCAGTTCCTCAGACGGGTACGCCTGATACAACGCCCGCAACTCGTTCAACACCGGGTCATTGTCACGCGGAACAGCAAACATTGTGGTCGGTGTCGGTCCCGGACCGAACGACGCACCAGCCGTCACAGGCTCAGCGGGTCGCTCCGTAGGGCGATTAAACGCGCCAAGCTGACCAGGCTGAACCTGTGGGGCCTGCTGAACAGTATCGGTCGGTGCAGCAGCCATCGGCACCGCTTTCTGTGCAGCAATCTGCTTCCCGGCCTCACCATAAGTTTGGCCCTTCGCAGCAGACGCAGCAATCTTCTGTGCAGGGTTAGCCAAATCTGACCTGTTCGAATACTTCTTCGCAGCCATGATCAACCCAACCTGTTAGCAAGACTCAACACACCACCAGGGCTAGTCGGCTGCTGGGCGGAAGCAGCACCGCCACCACCCAACTGCGACAACAACCCGTCAATCCCAGCAGGCGGAGCAGCAGCAGGCTGTTCGGCACCCATCCCAGGCATCGCCAAACCAGGCATCGTCTCAGGCGCACCCGTCGGGGCAGGGGTAGCTTGACGTTCCTGCGCCCGCTTCTGTGCCGCCATGATCGCCTCAGAAAGCGTCATCTTGTTGGACTGCACCTGGCTAGCGATGTACGCCAAATCGTCCGGCTGGTACGGCCCGTTCGGATCTGCAGCCTGTGTCTGAATCGACGACAGCAACGCTGCTTCGATTCCTTCGGCAACGATACGGTCCTTTTCCAGTTCCGGGTCGGCAA
>Ga0208546_1000363_pt1 | contig 17347 bp, 27 predicted proteins | sample DEB19_08_DNA_4_FD_184528 | JGI IMG/M metagenome (GOLD analysis project Ga0208546, IMG submission 184528) | Aqueous microbial communities from the Delaware River and Bay under freshwater to marine salinity gradient to study organic matter... | ecosystem: Environmental > Aquatic > Marine > Coastal...
CCTCGCAAAATGCGCACGACCATAATACCCTCGAAATTGACGCAAAAACGCCGGTTGACCGCCCGCGTGCGGGTGTCGCGGTACGTCGCGGGCATCCGGTCGGGCAAGGTCCCGGCCGGTCGGTGGGTGCGGTTGGCGGCCGATCGGTGGGCCGCGGACCTCGAGCGGCCCGACCTGGTCATGGACTGGAAGAGGGTTGAGCAGGTGGCCGAGTTTTGCCGGGGCTGCGGTCTGGTCGGTGACGACCACGACCAGGACTACGAGCTGCTCGACTGGCAGCTGTGGGTGGTGGCCGGGCTCTACGGCTGGAAGCGTCGGGACACCGGCGCCCGCCGCACGAAGTTTGCCCTGGTGCAGGTCGGTCGCGGTGCCGGCAAGACGACGTTCATGGCCGCGGTCGCCCTGTTCGACTTGACGACGGGGCCGGGCCGGCGGGTGGACATCATCGCCAACAAGCGGGACCAGGCGACCACGCTCCTGAACACCGCCAAGACGATGGCCCGCCGGGTGGCTGGGGACCTCGAGCCGAGGCAGTACACGGTCGAGCGGAAGGACCAGGACTGCCGGCTGCAGGCCCTGACCTCGAGCGAGAAGAGCCTGGACGGCCTGAACCCCAGCCTGTGGATCGGCGATGAGGCCCACGAGTGGCGGGGGCGTTTCGCCACGAAGCTGACCACCACGGCGGCCAAGCGGAAGGAGACGCTGGGCGTGGTCATCTCGACGCCTGGCAGCAACCCCGACAACTGGTACGCCGACGAGGTCAAGACCGGGCAGGCGGTGCTCGAGGGCCGGCTGCAGCTCGACGCCAACCAGTACTGGCTTTGGGGCGTGGACGAGTCGGACGAGCTGGCCGACGAGAAGGCGTGGCCAAAGGCCAACCCGGGCCTGCCGGTGCAGCCGACCCTGCAGGGCATCCGCGACCTGTGGGCGGCTCATAGCGTCTCCAAGGTCAAGCAGGACGAGTTCGCCCGCTACCAGCTGTGCCGCCCGCAGTACGGCACCGGGGCATGGCTGAACATGGACTACTGGTCGGCCGACGCGGTCGAGCTGGAGGCCCTACGCGGGCGTCCTGCCTGGCTGGGCCTCGACCTGTCGAAGAGCTTCGACATGAGCGCCCTGGTGGCCTGCGTACCGCTGCTCGACGGCCGGCTGGCCATCGTCGGCAAGTACTGGTGGCCGAACGAGAGCGCCCGCGACCGCGAGGTGGAGTACGCCATGCCCCTGCGGCGGTGGGAATCGGAGGGCCGGATCTGCCTGACGCCGGGCCGCGAGGTCGACTACCAGGCGATCCGCGACCAGGTCGCCGCGTGGCGGGCGTTCTTCGACGTCCGCAAGGTGGCGTTTGACAAGTGGGGCAGCACGTACCTCGCCCAGTGTTTAGTCCATCAAGATGCGGTGCCGCTCGTCGAGTACCCCATGACCATCTCGACCCTCGGCCCGGCGTGCCAGGTGTTCCAGAACTACTGGGTGTCGAAGCGGATGGTGTTCCAAGCGGACGAAATATTTAGGCGGGCATGCGCCGACGTCGACGTGTGGCACGACAACAACGGCAACCTGCGGCCGGTAAAATCTGGCCGGAAATGCATTGACCCCTTGATGGCGGGGCTGATGGCCGTACACTCGTACTCGCTCGAGGCAGGCCGTCCGCCGTCGGTGTACGAGGCCTCGGGCATTCAGTAGCTTCCGTGGGGGCGGCTACAACTGGTGTCCGGGGGCGCGATGCTCAATTGGCTTCGCGGTACGTTGCAGCGCAGATCGGCACCGAGCGTCTCGACGTTCGGATGGTGGCCCATCTCGTCCGCAGCGGCGCCCGACCTCACCGAGCAGGGCGCCCTGCGGATCGCCGCCGCATATCGCGCGGTGCAGCTGATCAGCGGCGACATCGCCCGGCTGGGCGCCCGCGTCGAGGGAGGCGCGGGCGACCTGCTCGAGGGCGACCCGTCGCGCTATCACACGCAGTTCGAGTTCCGCAGGGCGATGATGGTGAACGTCCTGCTGTACGGCAATGCGTTCGCCTACGTCGCCCGCGACGGCCGCGGCCAGGCGGTCGAGCTGCAGCTGCTGCTGCCCGAGGAAATCTCGCTGGACACCACCGGCGGGACAGTCCGCTATCGCCACAGCCGCATGGGGCTGATCGAGCCTGAAGAGGTCTTCCACGTGAAGGCCCTTGGCTCGGACGGCATCTGGGGCAAATCGCCGATCCGTACTGCTCGCGATTCGTTCTCGCTCGGTCAGAACCTTGCCCGCACCGGAAACGCCGTCTTCGGAAATGCCGGCGTGCCCAAGATCGCTCTGGTGCACCCGGGACCGCTCAGCCCCGAGGCGCAGCAGCGGATCGCTAACTCCTACATGGAACGGCACGCGGGCGCGGACAACGCCGGGCGTCCGATCGTGCTCGCCGAGGGGATGAAGATCGAGACGATCGGCGGCACGCTTGAGGACAGCGTGTACGTGCAGGCGTCCAACTTCACGGTTGAGGAAATCGCCCGCATCTTCGGCGTGCCCAGCCCTTACCTGAACCTCGGTGGCGGACCAACCGGCGCTGGCATGGAAGCGTTGCTGCGGATGTACGTCGATGCGTGCCTTTCCCACTGGGCCGAACAATGGGCACAGGAGTACCGCCGCAAAGTGATGGGCGGCGTCGGCCGCGTGATCTGGGACTACGACACCGTCGTGCGCCCGACCCTCGCCGAGACGATGGCGGCCATCCGCACCGGCGTCGAGGCGTCGATCATCACCCGCAACGAAGCGCGGGCACGTCTCGACCTCGACCCTGTCCCGGACGGGGACGAGTTCATCCTGGCCAAGAACATGGGCACCGGCGGCGGCACCACCAACGCCGGCGATGACACCAGCCAGACGGCAGGGAGCGTCAATGACTTCACGGGTTGAACGTCGTCTCGCGCCTGTCGCCCGCGAGGGGAACACCCTCACCGGCTACGCCGCCGTCTTCGGCGTCGACAGCCAGGAGCTGTACGGGCCCCGCGGGCGTTTCATCGAGCGGATCGACTCGCGGGCGTTCGACCGGACGCTGCTCGAGAACCCCGACGTGCTGCTGCTCTACAACCATGAGCCCGGGCAGCTGCTCGCCCGCCGCACGTCGAAGACGCTCCGCCTCGCAAGCGACGCCAAGGGCCTCCGTTTCGAGGCCGACCTTCCAGACACCACCCTCGGCCGCGACGTCCGCACGCTCCTCGAGCGGGGCGACCTCGACGGCCAGATGTCCTTCGGCTTCTCGGTCCGCAAGGACGAGTGGCGGGGCAACACCAGAACGCTCCTCGACGTCGACCTAGTCGAGGTGTCCGTAGTCATCCAGGCCGCATACCCGCAGACGGAAGCGGCCCTGAGGTCAACCAACCACGACGCCCGCGTGCGACGAGCACGCGAGCTGCAAATTCGGAGCATCGAACTATGGCAACCATGAGCATGCACCACGAGCTCGGCAGCATCGCCGCCGAGATGCGGAAGGTGAACGAGAACAAGGAAGGCTGGTCCGCCGCCGAGGTGGAAGAGCGTTTCGACGCCCTCAACAAGCGGGCCGTCGAGATCGAGCTTTCCGCCCAGAACTCGGCCCGCACCAAGCGGATCGAGCAGCTGGCGACCACCGCGAACGACGCCCAGCTGCGGAGCGCCCCGGCCCCGCTCGCCCGCCTCGGCGGTTCCGACGTGACCGCGACCCCGGAGTACCGGGCCGCGTTCTGGAACTACCTCCGCACCGGCAACGTCTCGGAAGTCCGGGCCATCGGGACTGGCACGACGAACATCGGCGTGCCGCAGGACATGTACCGGCAGATCGTCGAGAAGCTGTACGACCCGGTCACGCTGGTCGGCCAGGTCGCCCGCGTGAGCATCGACGGGGACAAGAAGATCCCGATCGGCGGGGCCCTCCCGGCGTCGAACTTCGTCACCGAGGCCGGCGCGATCAGCGCGACCGATCCGACGTTCAGCGCCCAGATCACGGTGGACCCGAAGAAGGTCGTGACCCGCAACACGGTGTCCATCGAGGCCCTGGCCGACGCGGTCGGCAACCCCGACATGCAGGGGTACATCATGCGGCAACAGGCCACGTCGATGAGCATCCTGCTTGAGAAGGCTATGGTTCAGGGCGGCGTAACCAACGCCTGGACCAACGGCCTGATGGACGCGCCGCACTCGTCCAGCCAGAAGATCACCGGCGGCAACAAGTACGCCAACCTCACCGGTGACAACCTCATTGACTGCGCCCATGCCGTGAAGCCGCAGTACCGCACCGGCAACTTCCGGTGGATCCTGGACGACGACGCGCTCAAGAACATCCGCAAGCTTAAGCTCGGCAGCTCCGGCGCCGCCGGCGACCGCGAGTACCTGTGGAAGGTCGGTGATTCGCAGGACCTCACCGGCGGCATCCCCGGCACCATCTACGGCATCCCCTACATCATCAGCCAGCAGATCGACCAGACCAAGATCGCGACCGACAACAAGACTCGCGTCATGGTCGGCAACCTCGATTACGCCACGCTGTTCGAGCGTCTGGGCATGACCATGATGGTGGACCCGTACTCGGGCTCCGCCAACCTGCAGGTGAACCTGTTCACCTACGCCCGCTACGACTTCCACGTGACCCTGCCCGATGCGTTCGCGGGCATCACGTTCGTCCAGTCCGAGTGATACCGACACCTCTCTTTCTCCCGGGGGCGGGGCTTCCCGCCTCGCCCCCGGTTTCCCATGCTGTGGATTCCGCTCGACAACCTCCGGCAGGCCCTGCGCGTCGAAATCCGGGAGGACGACGCGGAGCTGGCGCGTCTCGTCAAGGCGGCCAAGGACTACATCGAGCACCGCACCGGGCTCACGCTCGGGACCTCGACCAAGCACCAGTACCTCACCGCCTTCAAGGACTGCCTCATCGCGGGCGCTCCCGGCGTCACCATCACCTCGGTGGCGTACGAGAAGGACGGCGTGGCGTCGACGCTCGCCGCGGCCGACTACAAGCTGCGGTACACGGACGGGCCCTTGGCCATGCTCGTCTTCGACACCGACGAGACGGCCGATGACGGCACCGTGGACATCACCTACACCTGCGGGTACGGCAGTGCCGTCCCGCATGACCTGATGCAGGCGGGCGTGGCCCTGGTCGCCCACTGGTACACCAACGTCGAGGCGGCGGCCCCGGTCGAGCTGCGGCCCGTGCCGTTCTCGGCACAGGTCATCCTTGACTCACGCAGCGTCCGGAGCGCCCTGCGATGATCACCTGCGGGCTCCTGAACACCGTCGTGGGCATCATGCAGCCCACCGACACCACCGACGCCCTCGGCCGTCCCAACCCGTCCTGGGCGACCAAGACGTACGTCCGGGCCGAGGTCCGCGACGTCGGAGCCGTCGAGGGGGAATGGGGGGGCGGCCCGGCCGTCATCCGCACCTTTGACCTGGTCTGCCGGTGGCCGACCCTGCAGCGCTACGGCGTCACCGAGCGGTGGCGGGTGGCGTTCAACGGCCGGACCTGCAGCATCGTGGCCATCCAGGACATGAAGAACAAGCACCGCACCGCCATCGTCCGGGTGGTGGAGGTGGTCGAGTGATCGAGAAGGCCGTGTATTCGATGCTCACGACCGGCACGCCCGGCACGGCCCTGAGCAACGCGGTCGGCGGGCGGATCGCCCTTGGCTCGAGGCTCCAGGCCGAGGGCCTCCCGTGCGTGTACTTCGACGTCACGTCGGACGAGACGGCGGTCATCGGTCCCCGCAAGGCCATCGCCACGGTCGAGGTCCGCAGCATCGCGGACGAGCCGGGCGACGCCCTGACCAAGGCCGACCTGGTCCAGACGGCGATAGAGCGCAGCGGCACGTTCGCGTCCGTCACCGTCAACGCAGTCATCTACAAGGGCCGGACCCTCGACACCATGACGGTGGGCGAGGGCGACGAGCACCGGCCGTCCATCGCGGTTTCCACCTTCGAGGTGTTCTATGGCTAACAGCACGGCGGTTTCTGTTTGCGGCGTCAACATCGGCGGGGCTGTCCCCTTCGTGACCTCGGCCAACGTCACGGTGAGCAGGACCACGCTCCCGACCACGGCGCTTGGCGACTCTTGGGAGAGCAACAAGTACGGCGTCGCTCGCGTCAGCGGGTCGCTCGAGGTCATCTACGACAAGAGCGACCACGCCACGCTGGTGGACCAGATGGAAACCGCAGGGGCCTCGGTGGCCGCCACGGTCACCTGGAACACCGGCCCAGAGACGTGGACCGGCAACGTCCTGGTGACGGAGGTCAATGCGACCGCCGCGGTGGATGACCTGGTTAAGGCCACCATCAGCTTCGTGGGAGACGGCACTTGGACGATCTGACGCGGGCGCTGAAGGGCCAGCCGAAGCCGATCTGGTTTGCGGGCGTCGCCTGCGAGCTGACGCGGCCGACGGTCCTGGACGCCGTGGTGCTGGCCGACTTCGTGGCCAAGAACCCCGGCGAGGAACTCAAGGCGTCGGCGTGGCTGCTCGCCCGCCACCTGCACCGGGACGGCAAGCCGGTGTTCGCCACGCTCGAGGACGCGATGTCTTGCGACTGGTCGGCCGTCAAGCCCCTGCTGGAACAGGTGAACGCCCTGTACTCCGAAGGGGGAAACTAGGTCGGGACGCGCGTCGGCTCCTGCTCGCGTCCTGCAATCGGTTGGAGCTTCACACGCCGCTGGCCGTCGCCAACGGCCTCAACGCCACGGACTGGGAAGAGGCACGCAAATGGCTAGACCAACGCAGGGCGTCAGCTTCACGATCAAGTCCACCGATACCGTCCTCCTCAACCGGGCGTTGAACGACGTGGACCGCAAGATTCGCTGGGACACCATGAAGGTGTACCTGCGGGACTGGGCCAAGGCCACGCGGCGGACCATGAAGAAGTTCGCGCCGAAAGCGAAAGCGGAGTACAACCGCTACCGCGAAGAGGGCATGAACACGCCACGGAACGGGGCGAACACGGGCTTTATCGCGGCGGTTGAGCCGGGCGGCATGCTCCGCAAGGCGATCAGCTACCGGGTCAAGCGGTACAGGCGTGGCCGGGTCATCTGGGTCGGCGTCGGCGGACTAAGGCCAACCGGTGGCGCGTACTTCCCGGCTGGCTGGCGAGGCCACTTCCCGGAAGTTGGGGCCTTCAACAAGATCCACAAACGGTACCTCGGGCGCACCAGGTACCGCACGAAGACCTTCGAGGCGGTCAAGCTCTACGGTGACGAGCAGATCCGTGAAGCGGCCAAAGCGGCGATCCGTGCCGCGGGGTTCCGCACATGAGTCGGAAGGTCGGGCTGAACGTCGCCCTGAACCTCAGCACGCAGGGGTTCTCCAACAGCCTGAACAAGGCCAAGGGGGACATGCGTCAGTTCACCAGGGACATCAGGCGACAGAACGAGGTGCTTGGCAAACTCGGCATGGCCGGCTTTGGCCGAGGTTTCGGCATTGCGGGCGGCTTGGCCGAGGGCTTTGCAATGGGCGGCGTCGGCGGCGGCGTCGCGGCCGTCGCGGCGCCCATGGCCGCGCTGGCCGGCACCATCATGTTCGTCGAGAACCTGAACAGCTTCAGGCGTGAGGCTTCGAGGTCACTGGAAGACTTCAACAGGAAGATGTCGGAAGGGAAGATCGAGAAGCTGGTGACCGACTCGCAAAGTGCGTTTGCCCTGCTTGCCGGCACCCAAGAGATTGTCGAGGGGCCTGGCGTCTACGAAACTTTCAAGCAGGCGCTCGCTTCGTCGACGGGTGGGCAAAGATTGCTTACGGGTGCCAAGGGGTTTGCGGGCGGTCTCGGCGACTGGATCGGGTCATTGATTGAAAACCCGTTATCTGCCGTGGGGCCTGGCGGTCTTGTAGGGCCGGGAGCAAACCCAATGCTGGGACTCGGACAGGCAATTTCTGGAGAACGCTTTCAGTCTGCGTTCGATGTCGGCACCGCACAGAACACGGCGCAAGCGCAGGTAGCCGCGGAAAGCCTCAAGGAACTGAAGAAGCAGACGGCTGCGATGCAAGGGAACTGACCATGGCCGTGACCGTTTCAAGAACAGGCGCGCAGTACGACGAGGCAGGCGGCCGCCTGGTCGAGACGTGGAAGGTGTGGGACCCGTCCGGGACCTCGACCAACGGCCCGGAATCCATCCTGGTCGACCTGCGGGCTGCTGGCGGCCTTCCGGCAGGCATCTCGTCCAAGCTGTACCCGCGGAAGCCGTACGCCTCGTCGTTCGCCACCGGCACCGTCGCCCAGACGCTTAGGCTCCGGGACATCAACGTGCAGATGCTGTCCCCGGCCGCCGGCTACATGGCCGACGTTACGCTGACCTACGGCACCAGGTACGTCCTCAGGAACGACGACGCCACCAAGGCCCGGCTGCCCGTCAACCGGAGCATCCAGCCCTCGACGCGGGCGATGGCCTGCTACCGGGACATCAACGGCACGGCGGCGTTCCCGACCGGCACCACGCTCGAGAGCACCACCGACATCGGCGGGACGAAGCTCGACGAGGGCGGCAACCCGGTGATGATCCCGGTCCCACAGGTGACCGTGACGCTCAGTGCCGTCATAGACACCTTCCAGACGCAGTTGACCGGCTACGACACCGCCTGGTCGACGCACGGGCTGACCTTGAACAACGCCACGTTCATGGGGTTCCCGGCGTACAGCTGCCTCCTCACCGACGTAGGGTTCCAGCAGCTCGAGGACGAGTACTTCACCGCCCGCATCGTGTTTCTGCACGACACCTACCTGTTCTTCGAGCAGGTCGCCAAGCGGGACACGGACAACAAGATCAAGATTGACACCACCAACGGGCAGGCCACGGACGTCCGCTGGAAGCGGGCGAACGTCGAGGCGACCAACTGGAACGCCAGCACGTTGCTGCCTTCGGGTACCTGGGCGTTCAACCGGTTGGAGAATGCCGAGAACGGCGTGACCCCGTGAGAGGGATTTACGCGGCCATGCTCGAGGGCGACCGTGCCGCGGCCTCCGCGATGCAGCGGGCGGCGTCGTCGTTCTCGACCGGCCGCGAGCTGGACACCTACCGCACCGAGTTCACGATGGTGCCGGCCAGGATCGTTTTGTCCACGGTGGTGACGGCCGACCTAAAGTGGAAGTACGACTGGGAGGAAGTCCGTTTCACGGCCAGCACGACCAGCGTGGCCGCCAAGACGAACGGCTTGGCGAAGGCTAGGGCCGACTGGGCGTACAACTGGAACGAGCTGGCCAACACCACGACGATGTGGGCACCGCTCGGCAGCCCGGTCAACGTGCCGGCCACGTACAAGCTCAAGGCCATTGCCGTGGGCACGCCGGTCCTCCTGTTCCCGATCCGCGACACCACCGGCAAGGTGTTCTGGTGCTTTGACAAGGTGAACGCCATTGACGGGGTATGCCCATGAGCGAGCAGTACAACATTCGGCTGAACTACAACTACCCGCAGCCGTCGGCCGTGACCTACGAGCGGCCGGCGGGGACCCCGGTCAACCTCACCGGATACACCGCCGCCTGCAAGGTCGTCAGCCTCGACGACACGGACCTGGGCATCACGACGCTCACGACCGCCAACGGCGGGCTGACGCTGGGCGGTGCGCTGGGGACCATCACGGTGAACTGGCACACGTTCATTGCGAGCATCCCAGAGGTGGGCAGCTGGAAGCTCGTCGTGATCAACGGCTCGGGCGGCAATGACTTCGTGACCAGCGGCACGGTGGTGGTGGAGGACAAGCCATGAGCGTGACCCCGAGCGGCAACTGCTCGACCGTGACGGTGAGCGACGACGGCTCAGCCGTGGTCGCGAGCTGCGCGACCGTCATCAACCAGACCGGCGGTGCGGGCGTCACCGACGGCGACAAGGGCGACATCACGGTAAGCGGCAGCGGTGCCACCTGGACGATCGACAGCGGGGCGGTGACGTCGGCCAAGATCGCGGCTGGTGCGGTCACCCTGGCGAAGGTCGAGCAGATCGCCAGCGGGCGGCTCTTGGGCAACGCCTCCGGCACCACGGCCTCGCCATCCTCGCTCACGGTGCTGTCGCCGCTTGTCCTGAACACCGCCAACAACCGGCTGGAAATCCAGAACTCGGTGTCCGACACGCTGACGCTCACCGCCGGCACGGGCCTGACCGGCGGCGGCGACCTGACCGCAAACCGGACCTTTACCGTGGACTTTGCCACGAGCGGGGCGGCCACCGCCGGCAAGGCCGTCGAGGCGACCGACTCGCGACTCTCGAACAACCGCACGCCGACGACCCACAAGACTTCGCACGCGACCGGCGGAACCGACGCCATCGCCCCGGCCGACATCGGAGCCGCGGCCGCCACGCACACCCACGCCGTCGGCGACCTGACCGCCGGCAGCGCCTCGAGCGGCCAGGTGCTGACCTACAACGGCTCGGCCTGGGCGCCCGCAACCCCGGCGGCCGGTTCGGCCTTCAGCCCGGCCACGACCAGCGAGACCTGGAGTGACTTCCTCGGCAACAGCGCCGCGCCGTGGCAGGCCTTGACGAACGGCACAGGCGCGGTCGTGAACTTCAACACCGCGGTGGGCGGAACCGCCCGCATCGGCATGGCGACCATGGGCACCGGATCCACGGCGTCCGGGCGGGCCGCGGTCGGCAGCAACCTGCAGGACGCCGCGGAGTTCGGCGGCGGTATCCATGTCTTCGAGACCGCGCTGGCGTTAGTGAACCTCAGCACGTCCGGGGAACGGTACATCCTGTACGCGGGCTTCATCGACAGCCTGACCGGCACGCCCGCGGAAGGCGCCTACTTCCGCTATTCGGACGACGTGAACGGCGGCAACTGGGAATGCGTCACCGTCACCGGGTCGACCGAGACCACCACGGACAGCACCGTATCCGTGGCGGCGTCAACGTGGAACAGGCTTCGCATCGAGGTCAACAGCGCCGGAACCGAAGCCAAGTTCTACGTCGACGGGACGCTTGCAGCGACCCATACGACAAACATGCCAGGCAGCGGCGACCGATTCGGGATCGGGTGCAACATGCGGAAGACGGTAGGCACCACCCTGCGTCAGTCACGCTGCGACTACGTCTACCACAAGGCCGAGGTGACCCGATGAGCTATGCCATCCTCGACATCAACAACGTCGTGGTGGAACTGGTGGCCCACAAGCCATCGGACAGCGTGCGCTCCGTGAAGGCTACGCCCAATGACGGGTGCGCCGTCGGCCGCGTCTGGAACGGCTGGGCGTTCGACGCGAAGCGGTGGACCGCATACGTCTTCCTGCGCCGTTTCACCGTTGGGGAACGGGACGCCATCCGTGTGGCCGCAGCTAATGACGGCGCCGTGGCTGACCTGATGATGTTCCTGCAGACCGCCACCGAGGTCGTCGCGGATGACGACACCACGGCGGTCGGCATGGACTACCTCGTGCACCTCGGAATCCTGACGCCCGCCAGGCGGGCGGAGCTGCTGTCGTGACCCTCGAGACCCTCCTGCAGATCTTCGGTTCCTTCCTCGCCGCCTTCTCGGCGGCGGGCGTCCTGTACGGCAAGCTCGGCAAGCTGGACAGCCGGCTCTCCGCCCTGGACGAACGCACCCAACACCACGACCGCCGGATCACCCGGCTGGAGACACGATGACCACCAAGAGCTGGCGAACGACCGTACTCGGAATCACCACCATCGTCGCGGCCGTGGCGGGCATCGTGCAGGCCACGCTCGACTCGGACCCGGCGACCAACCCGGACATGACGGTGGCGGTGGCGGCCATCCTGTCCGGTCTGGGCCTTATCTTCGCCCGCGACGCCAAGGCTTCCGCCTACGTCGAGGAGCCGAAGTGACGTGGCCGATCTGGGCGTTCTGCTTGGCGGCGTTGTGGTGGCCGTACTGGTGGCTCTGCTCGACCGCTGGTCCGATCCCTCGGTGCGCGTGGTACGCGGCAGCCGTCATCGGGACGGCGTGCGGCGTGCTATCGACCGGGTGCGAAACGCTCCCGCCGGTGGCCCCGCCGGGGGAGCCTCGGATGGTGCTCGAGGCGCAGGGCAAGGTCCGGCTGGCGGCGTTTGACGAGGACAGCGGCAAGTTCGTGGACCTCGGCTGGCACGATGCCGCGGGCCTACGCGGCTGGACCATTGCGGACTACGACTGGCGATGAACCCTGCAAGGCACTGTTGTCCGTCCTGTGGCGTGTGCTTCACCGGAGATGACGGTGCAGACGGCGGGTGTTGCTACCGCATCGGCGACGTCATCCGGCTCACGTTCAAGGTCGAAGCCAACAACAACCCGACCATATTTAGCAACATCTACCAATGCAGCGGCGGCCCAACCGGCACCCAGTGTTGCGATCCGAACGATTCAGAGAACTGCACGGATTTGCGTCGTTGCTGTTACGAGGTTACTTGCGACGATTCGCCCGACCGTTGGGTGGAGTACGAGTGCGTTGCGATACCCAACTGCACCGACCGGGAGTACCGGTACAAGCCGAACGGGACCTGCTACTGCCATCCGTACTACTTGTTTGAGTTGAACGGCAACCAGTCTGAAAGCATGCCGGATGCGACGGCATGCAATTACCCGTTGCGGTTCCGCTACCTCTGCAGCGGCTGCCGAGTCATAGACGGGGCGTGCGCCTGTCCGAAAGATCATCGCCCGATATCCGCGCAGCCGTGCGGATACCTCCTACCTTCTGGCGATTACTACGAGGCTGCAGAGCCCGCACCTGGATGGGAATGGGAATGCTTGCCGGAATGTGACGGCGAGTGCTTGCCGTGCTTGGTCGGATCCGACAATTGCAACTGTACAAACCTCGTCCCCGCCGGTTTCTTTGCCGGTCCCAACTGCAACGTCTGCGTGAAGGCGTGCTTGTTGGACTCTGAGGACGGGACGTTTGACACGCAATGCGGCACCGCTCCGCAATTGGTTTGCCCTGACTGCGAAACTCTCCAGTTTGCAGACTTGCAACGCTGCGAAGGCGCATTTTGGTGCTGCTACCACTACCTCTGCGTCAACGTGGACGGCGATTGCGAGAACGACGGCGGCACGTGCGTGTTGGACCATGTCTCCCGGATCGAGTTGAAACCGCAGCAGAACTTCTCATGCTGCTGGACCACCGAGAACACCTACCGTTGTTGTGCTTGCCAGGATGAACCGGAGGCGTTGCCAGCCTGCCCGGGTCAGCCGCCTGAGAGCGGAGACACCATGCGAACGGATTGCACACCATGACCTGCGGACTTTATGAGCGTGTGGCGTCTACGACAGGTAAAACCATCAGACTCGTCCTGGTCGACCCGCAGCCGGCTCATTGGACCAGGATCGACGACGCAACATGCGGCACACAGTGGTCTCCGCGTCACGGTTCGACCGTTTCGACAGAGCATGTCACCCCTGAACGGCCCACCGCCCTTGACTACATCGCAGCGGAAACCAGCCTGGCCGTTGAAGGCCAGGTGTCCCAAGAGACTTTTGACGCCCGCAAGGCCGAGTGTCTGGCCTGTCCTCGCTTGCGGCGTCATCAGGCGGACGAGGTTGGGTTTTGCGGGGCGTGCGGTTGCGGGGAACGCGACCGTGCAAGGCTTGCGGCGATCAAACTCTGGATGCCGCAAGCGAAGTGCCCGCTTGGTAAATGGGGTTTTGCCAAGGGCACCAGATCCACGGCCCGCCAAGCCATCGCCGGGGCGATCGTTGCCACGGCCAACATCGTTTTGGGCATGGCCAGTGACGCGACACGTGGACGGGTCATGCGGGCGTTGCAGCCAGCACCCCGGACGCCGGTGCCGTTCCGCGAAGGCGCCGACTAGTTACGGGACGGAAATCCCTGTTATGGGCCGCAAATGTCGGCGTTATCCGTCGGGCAGTACCTATGCCCCTGTTTGTAGGAGTTTGTCCCTGTTGACTTTACGTTTGCTAGACCCATCGTCATTGGCACGGAGGTGTGCCCATGTACGAGTGGTGGCTGATCAAAGAGGAAGGCAAGCGTTGGGAAGTTGTAAGGTCTGATGACGCAAGGCTTTGGAAGTGCCATTGGAAGTGGCGTGCTGGGCTGAATGAGCAGTTTGCCCGCCGCACGTGCGAGGCGTACAACAGAGGGAGGGATGAGCAAGGAAACGCGATCAAGTTTCGTTGACATTAGACCCACCCGCCGATATACCGTCAGACGCTTTGAGTCTGGTAATGCCTGTTTTGGGACCTCGAGTGGAGGCCCGCAGGCAGGACCAGGCGAAGCCAAGGAGCCTGCAAATGCCGACCGAAATCAGCAAGACGCGGAACGACCTTCAGACCCAGATCGACGACCTGCAGCAGGGGACGTACGACACCAAGAGCTGCCTGCAGGACCAGATCGACGACCTGCAGCAGGGGACGCACGACACCAAGAGCTGCCTGCAGGACCAGATCGACGACCTGCAGCAGATGGTGGGGGATCTGCAGCAGATGTTGGCCGGCACCCCGAGCCCGGACCACACCGAGAACCTGTCCTTCCTGCGGGCGTGCTTCCTGCGGAGCCTGCACCAGGGGTACCTCCCGGCGGAGAAGCTCATCGACCTGGCGTTGGGCATGGACACCCGCAACCTGAACGGGCAGACCTGCGACCGGCTGGTGCAGACGCTGGAGCGGGCGATCGATGCCCACCAGATCGAGGCCTACAACGCGAAGGCGGGGCAGGCTTGAACCTAGTCCTGCCAAGTGCAATGCCCGAGGACCCGCCCTCGGCCACTGCCGCCGCTTTCGTCCGGGCCCTTCGTGACATGAGGGGGCCAGCGAAGGACGGCATCAATCCGCGGTTCGGGCAGGGGTATGCCACGCTTGGGGCGTTCATTGACGCGGTCAAGCCCATCCTGGCCAAGCATGATCTGTCGGTAAGCCATGATTTCGTCCCGACTGAAAAGGGCGACTTGCTCTGCTACACCGTCATCCACTCGGGTTACGGCGTATCGCTCAGGCTGGCACCCATTCCGGTCAAGGTGGATCCAAGCAACCCACAGGCGACCGGATCGGCCATCACCTACGCCCGGCGGTACTCGCTTTCGGCGGCCCTCGGGATTGTCGCGGACGAGGACGACGACGGGAATAGGGCGTCACCAGAGAAGAAGCCTGCTGAGGCCGAGGCGCGGCCTGCAAGGGCTCCTACGCCTGCCAAGGGCCCCACGCCCGTCTCGACGGTGTTCCCGCCGCTAGAGGAGACGGCGGGCAAGTTCACCGGGGAGCTCGTCAAGGTCTGGCCGCCCAAGCCAGGCACGAAACGGATCGGCTTCGAGGTGAAGAACGAGTTCGGCATCATCAAGCTTGGAAGCTTCATGCAGCACCATCTGGACGACGGTCTTGAGCTGCAAGGCTCAGATGTCGAGGTGTCCTGGAGGCGATCCAAGTGCGGCAAGTACCTGAACGTCGAGGGCCTGCTGGCGATCACGCGGAAGCTTCCGCCCCCGCCCGCCAACGACCCAGACGCGGACATTCCCTTCTGAATCTACCCGTGCACTCCTTGCTCGGCCCCGGGGCCGGCGGTTGAGCCGTCGCTCACGCCCCGGGGCCGGGAGGGGTGCATAGGGAGGCCCGATGGGCTACCACCTACCAAGCTCGTACATACTCGCGCTGCCTCTGGCACCGCTGGGCCGGTACGTCCTGCTCGTCATGAACGACATGGGCTGGCCGTGCTGGCCGTCCATCGAGACGCTGGCGAAGCGTTCCGGCATTCCCCGCCGCACCCTGCAGACGGTGCTCGGTCACCTCCGCAAAGGGGGCGTTCTCAAGTCGTCTGGCAACGGCAAGGCGCTCACCTGGGAGATGCTCGAGGTGCCCTCCGAAGTCGTCCGCAAGGTCGACGTGGAGGTGCGCCGCAGCGGCGCCAACCGGCGCCGTAACGGCGCATCACCTGCGCCGATACGGCGCACCAGGTGCGCCGTTACGGCGCATGGATCAGAACCAGAGAATGAACCAGAAAAAGAACCCCGGCGTTTACGCCCGCAGCAGCTTGAGGAGCTGCGGGCTACGCCGGCGGAATCGGATGCCCCCGGCACTCGGTACGAGTCGCTTGCCGAGGCGATCCGCAAACGACTCGGGGCGGGCGTTCCGCTCCCCGGGCCTGGGGGGACGCACCCCGGCCCGGCCCCGAACAACCAGGACGCCGCCGAGGCTTGGCGGCGTCTCAAGCTCCTGAAGGAAGGAAGGCTGACGGCATGAAGGACGAAGACCGTCGGGTGTGCGACATCGTGGACCGCCTGCGGATTATCTGGGTTTGCATGGACGACGACAGGTGTAACGCTGAGCGTGCTGAGGCCGCCGACGAGATCGAGCGGCTGCGGGCCGATCTAGACCAAGCTAGACGCCAGACAAGTCCGCATTACCTGTTTGCTCTTGAGTGCGCGGCCTTTGAACTCACGATCGTCAAGGAGAAGGCCCTGGTCGAGGGACGGCACGGCATCGCCGCGAACGTTGCCGACCGCATCCGTGAGCTCGACGAGCTGGCCAAAATCATTTGGAAGGAGGCCCCATGACGCTGTACCCTGTCGGGACAAGGAGGAACCATGGCCAAGGAGCGTGGTACCGGATTCTGGTTGGGAGTGGCTTTGATCGGCCTAGTGCTGTTGGTGTTCGTGGTGTACGTGGCAAGCGTACGGAACGACATCAACTCAGAGATGGACCGCTACGGCCGGGAGCAGGAGCAGAACAGGCAGCTGTACGGCTCTCCGCCCAGGAGGCCCAATGAACAGCCGAGCCAAGGGCAAGGCGGGGGAACTCGAGGCCGCTAAGGCCCTCACCGCAGCCCTCGAGTGTGCCGTAGCCCGCAACGCCCAGTACTGCGGCAAGGCGGGCGATGCGGACCTGCGCATCGAGGCGTTGCCCTTCTTGCACGTCGAGGTCAAGCGGCGTCGCAACGCCATCACCCCCGACCAGGCCGAGGAGTTCTTGCAGCAGGCGGAGCATGACGCCATCGCTGGGGCGTTGCCGTTCCTTATCCACCGGGTGGACCGGGACACCCGCTGGTGCTGCACCGTGAGGCTGGACCGGCTTTATGACCTGGTCTGCATGCTGGCCAAGCACAAGGGCTGGCGTGTCTAAGCGTCAGTCCAGCATCCCCAAGGTCGAGATGCCCCGTTGGGGGCAAGCCATGCCGCACGCCCGTGGCGAGTACCGGCAATACGACAGCCGGCAAGCCCGCCGCAACCGCAAGCTGAAGCTCATTGCCACACCGTTGTGCGAGCGGTGTGGTGTCGTTGCCACCGAGGTGCACCACATCGTGCCCATGTCTGCAGGTGGCCATCCGTCCGCATTCAGCAACCTCGAGAGCCTTTGCAGCCCGTGTCATCGGGCGCACCACAGCCAGTGAGCTGACAACCAGGCCGCACCGTGGACCCCCGTCGTGGTGGTCGCGATCCCTCGGGCCAACCGGGGGGGTAGCGACCCCCGGAAACGGGGGTCCTGACCTAC
>Ga0208546_1000364_pt1 | contig 17228 bp, 14 predicted proteins | sample DEB19_08_DNA_4_FD_184528 | JGI IMG/M metagenome (GOLD analysis project Ga0208546, IMG submission 184528) | Aqueous microbial communities from the Delaware River and Bay under freshwater to marine salinity gradient to study organic matter... | ecosystem: Environmental > Aquatic > Marine > Coastal...
AGATGGAAAAGCAATCTATAAGCGCACTGGAGAAGTTTTAGATTTTATTTCTTTTAACTCTCGCGATGCCTATATCGCAACACGTTTCCTTCATGGCGGACGTGAAGTACTGACTGAAGCTTTTCGTGCCGGGACCCTTACCCCAACATCTGTTATGGCAGAAGAACTTCGAATGGCGGTGGGCCAATAATGAGTTACTTTAATTTGAGTGATTACGAACCCGTTGAAAATCGAATTCGTGCTTTCTGGCAGAAATATCCAAATGGCCGTTTACTCACCGATCTTCAGCGCACTGAACGCCCTGATGGTCGCATCGAATGGATCTGCCGTACCGAGGCATATACAAACTCTGATGATGTTCGCCCACAATCCACGGGTTTTGCGACCGAGATTGAAGGAACATCTCCTATCAATCGCGCTAACGCTAGCGAGAACTGCGAAACGTCAAGTATCGGTCGCTGCCTTGCAAATCTCGGCTTTGCGACGAAAGGGAAACGCCCCAGCCGCGAAGAGATGACAAAAGCAGCGCGGGCAAATACTCGTAAAGCCCTTACTAAGAGCGATTGGGAGAGCCTCATTAGCCGCCTCCATGGTTGCACCAATCTCAACCAACTAAAGGCCTGGTCTGCTTATGCCGCTGGATTCTCCATGCCTGATAACAAGCGCAATGAACTAATTGGGATTTTCAATACCCATAAAGAGAGCTTAAGTCGGAAAGTGGATGTGGCGTAACAGGTTTTATTTCAGCGTCACGCTAATCGCACGATGATCGCTGACTCCATAATGCTCATGGATCACAGCCTTCACATCTCTTGGGCTTAACTCTTTACTCATGATGTAATCAAATTCAATCGATGGCTTCCATGATGGATATGTTGGACCAACTGCAAGATCTTTCCAGCCTGCAACTTTTGGCCCGAGCCCCCATGGCAGATTGAAATCTCCCGTCATGATGTGAATCCCAGGCAATTGCTCGACCCACTTACTTATCTTGCGAAGTTGTTGAACATTCTTTAACGGCACAAAAGATAAGTGTGTCGTCGTTACTGAAATTCCATTTTCAAGTTCAGCAACCAGCGCTGAACGAGGTTCATCTGAAACGTAAATAAGTCGTGGTCGTTTTTCGCCTGCAACCAATAACGGCATACCTAGTGGAGCTTTACCAAGATTAATACGATGCCATCTCTTAACAGGAACTTTGGAGACAATTCCAATTCCATACATAGCTTCATTGGGAAGCGAAGAAGTGTTATCAAAAACAATGTCATCTTTCACTCCGTGCCACTTTTCACCAGGAGTGCCATACATCGATGGTGCGAATGCCCAATGTTTAGCTCCAAGCACTTCAGCTACATCAGCAACTTGATTTCCATGTCCCGAACGACTCTGTTGCACATCAACTTCCTGGAGTGCAATCACATCGAAATCGGCTTCATCATGTAACTTCACAACCGCTTCATGAAGAGTTATTCCAGATTGCGGCGGAATCGCCATTCCATGCAGCAGGTTCCACGAGGTCACAGTGAAGCCCGAGGTAGATGCCATGAAGGCAGGCTAGTAGGGTCGCCCCGTGCTCTTGAACCTTCCACTCTCACGTTCCAAACTCGATCGCGCTGCTCATCTCCGCGCTGATCAAGCTGCGATTGATGAGCTCTGGAGCAGGGCAAAAGTGATCGAAATGCTTGGCGATAAGTTCAAAGTCACCTCCAGCGGACTTAATTTCCAGAGCTCAAAAGATGTCGAAGGCGAACGATATTTCCTTGGTCTTGATAGAGATGGCGTTCCGTACTTTGTGGCTCATCGCAGTACTGACCAGAAAGAATTTCCAGAAGATTTCAAATCTCTGCGCACCATCGGCGCACTTCTTAATTCCCTTGAAATCGGTGCAGCAGTTCATGCACTCGCCTTAACTCAATGGCATGAAGCCCACCAAAAGTGCGCTAAGTGTGGCGCATCTACCCACCCCACATTTGCTGGAGCAGTTCGAGAATGTGATTCCTGCGAAGCATCGCATCACCCTCGAACCGATCCTGCAATCATCGTGCTGGTTAAAGATTCTTCCGATCGAATTCTTTTAGGTCGCCAGAAAATCTGGCCAGAAAAACGTTTCTCAACTTTTGCGGGCTTTGTTGAACCAGGTGAATCATTTGAAAGTTGTGTAAGCCGTGAAGTAGAAGAAGAGTGCGGTGGAGTTGTTACCGAAGTCAAATATCTTGGCTCCCAACCTTGGCCATTCCCAGCCTCCATCATGATTGCATATGAAGCAGTCATCTCTAATCCCGATACCGTCAAAGCAGATGGCGAAGAGATTGAAGAAATCATCTGGCTCTCTCGTAGTGAGATTAAAGAAAAGTGTGGCTCCGGTGAATTGCTACTTCCACCGATCATTTCTGTCGCACGCGCGATGATTAATGCGTGGTACGGACCAAACGCCAAAGAAGAGCTACAAGGCGGCGAATCGTGGCGCAATTAGCAGAAGAAATTCTTGCTGCGCTCGATACTGAACAACGCGCTGTTGCTACTGCTGTGCGTGGACCGGTCTGTGTCATTGCAGGAGCTGGTACTGGAAAAACTCGCGCCATCACTCATCGCTTGGCCTACGCCGTTGATATCGGCTTAGTAGATCCCCAGAGAATTCTTGCCCTTACATTTACGGCTCGAGCAGCGGGAGAGATGCGCACCCGACTTCGTGCCCTCGGTGTTCCCAGCGTTGCAGCCCGCACCTTTCACGCAGCGGCTCTCAAGCAGCTCATGTACTTCTGGCCCCACGTCCTGGGCGGCCGTTTCCCCTCACTTCTCACCACTAAAACCGGCTTTCTAGGCGAGGCAATCAACCGGGCCAATGTCAGCGCCACAAAGAGCAACTCAGTTTTGCGAGATGTTGCAGGAGAAATCGAGTGGGCAAAAGTAATTGGCTTGGCTCCAGATGAGTACATCAAAGCGGTCGATGATTACGCCCGCCCCATTCGAGTCTCCAATAACAAAGTCGATGCCACTCAGATCGCAAAAGTCTATGAAGCATACGAATCTTTAAAGAAACAAGAACGCGCCATCGATTTTGAAGATGTACTACTTCTTACTGTTGGAATGCTCGAAGAAGAACGTGACGTCCGTGACCGAGTCCGCGATCAATATCGCTACTTCACAGTTGATGAATACCAAGATGTCTCACCTTTACAACAACGCCTTTTAGATCTCTGGTTAGGTAAGCGAGATGATATTTGCGTAGTAGGGGATCCTGCTCAGACCATTTACTCATTTGCTGGCGCAACTCCCGCATTCTTACTTAACTTCACTAACAAATATCCAGGCGCTGAAGTAATTCGACTCACCTCGGGTTATCGCTCGACACCAGAAATTATCAACACTGCCAACACAATCCTGCGCAGCGCCAGCCTTGGCCACGAACTTGATGCCATCAACGAACACGGTGAGAAACCCGAAGCACAAGGTTTTAAAACCGAAAGAGAAGAGATAGACGCTCTCGTTAATCTCATCAAAACAGATTTAACAAATGGAGTTAATAGTTACGAGATAGCCATTCTTGCTCGAACCAACTCTCAGCTCGTAAGTTTTGAAGCAGCGCTTAACGCAGCAGGTATTGAAAATCAGATCCGCAACGCTGAACGTTTCTTCAATCGCGCAGAAGTCCGTGAAATCCTCAAAGCGATTCGCAGCGCTTCTGTTCTATCTGAAGGAGATTGGCTGGCAGATCTTCGTGATGCGATGAAGCCATTCGGTGAGAGCGAATATGTCCGCGCCTTCTTGCAGTTAGCGCGCGAATTGGAAAGCGAAGGCCTCACATCTCTTCGTGGATTTTTACGAGAATTGGAAGATCGCGCCGAGCAGAACAACCCTCCGACTTTGCCGGGCGTCGCACTCGCAACTCTTCACGCTGCGAAAGGCCTTGAATGGAAGAAGGTTTATCTGGCAGGCGTTAGCGCCGACATCTTGCCGTGGGGCTCTCAGCCCGCCGAGGAGGAACGACGCCTCTTTTATGTTGGAGTCACGCGTGCGCAACAGAGCTTGGTGATTAGTTACTACGGAGTACCGAGCCAATTTCTGGCAGAAGCAGGCTTATAAATTAATTAGTTTGCGCCGCGTAGATACGATGCATTACCCTTCCACGACTATGACACAGGTAAGAACCACTTCAACAGCGATGAGTGCTACACGCACACTCCGCCATTGGTTCGCGCCTGCATTTGGTTACAACTATTTTGCAACCAAGTCAGCCAAGGCCGATGGATTCGGCACCTGGAGCACTATCGGATAACACCGATAAGGAAGCCCAGGGGCCTCGAATCCACAAGGATTCAGGCCCCTTTTTCATTATCTGGTGAAAATCAACTAAGAAAAAAGGAAAGGCAAAGGTGAGAACGATGACAGTTCTCTTCAGCGAACTATTGGTACCAGGATGGTCTGAAGGCGATAACGCCATGATCGGACTTGATGCAGTCACAGGTGTCTACGGCACTGACCGCTCATTTACCCTGCCCTGCCACAACTCCAATCCAGAGATCTTCTTCTCTGAGAAGAGTGACGAGATCGCCTATGCCAAATCCCTTTGCGGTGGATGCCCCGTCAAGAAGGAATGTTTAGAAGGCGCGCTCTCACGACAAGAGCCTTGCGGAGTTTGGGGCGGAGAGTTATTTGAAGAGGGCGTCGTGATTGCAGCGAAACGTCTTCCAGGTCGCCCGCGACTTAATCCACAACCATTAGTGGCAACCGCTTAAAGTTTTATTGGCGTTGGTACGCAAATCGAATTTGCTCGCGCAAATTCAACATTTGCTTTACCCCAACGCCAAGAAAACTATTGAGCGAGCGTTGTTTGTAGGTGCGTTGGAGTGATTTCGGGGAACCACGAAAGAGCCTCGTCACGGAAGTTACCCTCGGCGCGTAGCTGGCAGAAGATTCCGGTCGTTCCCAAAGTAACGCGGTGAATTAAGACATATTCGGGTGGAAGATTGAGTTGGAAGCCGATCTTTGCGGTGGGGTTACGTGGATCGCCAACGCGGACGCTCTGTTCACGGAGCCACTCGCGCGTATAGGCAAAGTATTCAGTGCGAAGAGGTTCCACTAAGGGAAGTAAGTAATCAAGTACTAATTGAGGATCTACGTCGACATCAGCCAAGATAAATCCATCTTCTTTAAATCCGTTATAGAGTGCAATGGCATCGCCTTCAAGTGCATTGCGCAGTAAGCGCTTAAATGGTTCGGGGAATCCATTTGGTAGGCGATTGCATGCGCCGAAATCAAGAACGCCCAGACGTCCATCAGCCAGAACTCGGAAATTACCGGGGTGAGGATCAGCGTGAAGTAATCCAGCGCGAGTTGGCGCAGTGAAGTGGAATCTCGCCAGGCGAATACCAGCGTTATTACGCTCTTCTTGAGTTCCGTTAGCAATTACTTTTGCAAGAGGTTTTCCTTCGAGCCACTCGCTAATAAGGACTCGATCAGTGGCGTGTACGACTTTCGGAATCGCAATATCGGGGTCATTTTCAAAAGCGTTCCAACATGCTTCTTGGGCTTGCGCTTCGTAACGATAATCAACTTCCTCGATGATGCGAGCACGAAGTTCTTCTAACAGTGGTTTCATTTCAAGACCCGGCATTACGAGCTGGAAGATTTTTGCAAAGCGTTGGATTTGATTGAGATCTGAAATGAGAGCTTCTGCTGCTCCTGGGTATTGGACTTTGACAGCTACGTGTCGGCCATCTTTCCAAACACCTTTGTGAACTTGTCCGATAGAAGCGGAGGCGGCTGGAGTGTCATTGAACTCTGAGAAGTTATCGCGCCAATCCTCACCAAGCTCTTTGGCTAGAACTTTATGAACCACGCGCGCAGGAAGTGGTGGCGCAGATTCTTGTAGTTTTACAAGTGTTTCGCGATAAGGCTTAGCAATCTCTTCGGGGAGCGCTGCTTCAAATACGGAGAGCGCCTGGCCGAATTTCATCGCGCCGCCCTTGAGTTCGCCCAGGACTTTGAATACTTGTTCAGCAGTTTTTTCTTGGAGATCTGCGAAGGCAAAATCAGGGGATTGGCCGATGAGTTGTTTTCCAAATCCAAGTGCACCACGGCCCGCTACCGAGAGCGGAATGCTCGCGAGCTTCGCGCTGCGTTTGCTGGTTTTCTGGGGGATTTGGTCGGCCACCTGCGCATTCTCACGGACCCATCCTCATCACGCACCTTGAAAAGTTAGCTCCATGCGCATCCGCATGCGTGATGTTGTGACCAATGTTGTATTTCTGGTTGGTGATAGTGGTGTGAGGAATGAATGTAGGAAGTTGCAAGATAGATGCTGCGTGCTCGATCGGCGAGTGCGATCGTATCGAGGGCTATCGCAGAAGCCACGGAGAGTGATAGTCCCGACCCAACCTCAGGCGATTGAGTAGAGAGAAGCATTGAGTTTTCGGTGAGCTGAACGCAGCGATAACAAGGCGATTTACCAGGATAAACCAAGGGTCCAATTCGAACATCAGCGCTGGTCGCAATATCCACCAGTAAATGCGGTGTGTTATCAGCCATCCAACGTTGGATTGAATCCGGGGAGGGATGTCCAATACTGATAATGAGATTTGGTTTCTGAATCTCTGCTCTTGGTTCATTAAAGAGCTGTGACGCGTTACGAATCTGTTGCAAGATTTTTCTCCGTGGTTCTCCAATGTCACTTCGACCCACAAAGCCTCCAGCGATATCCCGCTCAGTTATTTTGAGAGAAGGGTCTTTTGTGCTCACGCGATTAATGACAACAACTTTTGAAAAACCCGATGCGCTTAAGACGCCGAGTAGTGCATTGACAATCTTTCCTTGGCCGAAGATCAGAATCGAGAAATTGCGTCGCCCGAGTACGGCGCTCCGTCCGCCATCATGATCGCCCGCATAAAAAGTTGTGGCATCACATTCCAACTCCATGCGATGGAGAAAAGCCTCAATCGCATAGTCATGGCGAACTTCATCGGAGTCACTTACCTCCTCAATGCGACCCAGCTCGGAGTTGTAACGACGCAAATATGAGATCGGGGTGCGTTGTAGATCAACGAGATTGAGCTGTTGAAGTTCTCGAACCAACGACTCGACGGCATCGATTTTTATCCCAGCTCGGGTGGCAATCTCGGGGATCGATAGCTCTCCGGTAAAGAGCTCAATGAGGTGCTTTGTGCGCATCCCACTCCACTGATTGGGTAATGCATAAAACCGCCAGCGCGTTCCAATTCGAAGTTGAGCAGACGGTGTCTCGAGAATGGTGATCGCCGACTTGAGCGCAGGTTTGATGGTCATGGGCGATCTTGAACCGAGGAGCGAACGCTCAAGCCTCGGGAAAAAGCCTTGTTGTGAAAAATAACAAGATTCTCAGAATTAAAGTAACGAGCACATGACTCTCAGTACATAAGAGTCGGTACATAAGAAAAGCGCCCGTGCGAGATGCACGAGCGCTTCCTTTAAAGCTGGTGTATTTAGGCTTTACCTACAATGCCTTTGTTTAGGCTTTACCTAAAATGCGATTGACCTTAGTCCCGCAGGTTGGGCAGATGCCCTGTGCCATACGACGACCAGAGTCGGAGACCTTTACAGTTCCTTCGAACTGACGCTTCTCTTTGCACTTTACGCAGTAGGCCTCACCTTTATATGTCTCTGCCATAACTTCCTCCGATCCTCGCAGCGCTTGGAGTGTCTGCGAATAGGCTCACGATACCCCCGTGTCACGCGCAAACACGCGTAACCCACGCTCAAAAGGCAATCTTTTTCCGCGCGTTACGCTCAATTTACCCCCGCGCACCCGCCTCATACCCCTCAAGGTAGGCACTTGCCCGTTCGCTCTCCTCAAAGCGAGCCAGCAAGGCCTCAAATTGGGGGCCATGGTCAGGAATCATCAGGTGAATCAACTCGTGAACTAATAGGTAATCCACTACATAGTTGGGCGCACCATTGAGTCGATCAGAAATCCGAATTGTCCGATCCAGAGTGGTGCACGAGCCCCATCGTTCATTCATGGGGCGCCATGTGACGCTGGCAGGGGAAATGGTGAACTCGGGAAGGTATCGAGCAAGCAACTCGCGAGCGCGATCAAAGAGTTCAGCATCGCTTATCTTCTCGCGAGCCTCACGCGTCAGGATCTTTTCGACCATTTCGGGGATAACTTCACTTACTTTTGAGTTTGATAGGCGAGCGGGCACCTGGATGACGATGGCACCTTGCTCACGGTAGGCGCTAATGCTTCTTTTGCGTCGAGAACTCCGGACTACTCGTATCTCTGCGCCACCGGAAATCTCGGTGCCTGGAATGCGAATCTCAGATGAAGGCTTGGAGGCTTGGGCGCGCACGTCGCGGAGGTTAGCGTCGAACATTTCTTCCTGAATGAAGTTTTCCACACTGCAACCTCTCGTTTCCCCAGGGAAGAGTTGAAACTCTATAGGAGTACATGAGTGTTTGGTGCGGAGAAACTCTTAAGGAGAAGTTGATTATTGCCTTCTATCTGTCGTACTTTGCGCACACGAAGACCTCGGATAACCGTTCATTATCTGCAAGGGGAAGGCAGATAAAGAATTGTGCGCCCGGGGTCTTCGCTTTTGTTTTTCTAAATCAATCCTGAGAGATCATCAGGAATTGTGCGACTTTTCAGGAAAGCCTCAGCATCTAATAACTCTTCGCCAGTGGGAAGAAGTACTGCTTCATCCCATATTTGATCGCGCGATTGAATGTCCTTGAGCTCTACAACCTTCTCCCAGAATGTGATGGCTTCACGGGTGCGACGAGGTGAAACTTCAAGGCCAACAAGAGTTGCAAAAAGTTGTTGCGTAGGTGAATTTGTGGCGCGACGACGTTGTTGAGTCTCTCGAAGTTTGATCATTGATGGAAGTCGATCGCCGGCAGCTTTTGTAACCACAGCATCAATCCAGCCTTCGATTAATGCGAGAACAGTTTCAAGACGCTCTAAGGCTGCGCGTTGTTGCGGAGTCTCCTCAGGGGTGAACATGCCACCAGATAAGGCGAGAGTCATCGATTCAGGGTTTGAAGGATCGAGGTCACCAGAACTCATTGCATCTTCGGCTTGTTGAGTAATGGCAGTGATGTCGACCCGGATACCTTTTCCATACAGTGAAATAGCATCTCGAACATAGTGACGTAACCATGGCGTCGCGGAGAATAAACGAGCTGCTGCAACTTCGCGGAGCGCAAGGTAGATACGTACTTCAGCTTCTGGAATCTCGAGGTCTTTGCCCCATGCTGCGACATTTTGGGGAATGAGTTGTGGGCGAATTGGTGATGTCAATGGCAGCGCCACATCATTAGCTCCAGTGACAGTCGTAGAGAGATTGCCGATTGTCTGACCCAGTTGGGTGCTAATTAGAGAGCTCATAAAGGTGCCCATAATGGAGGCGATACTTGACTTTGAAATATTCATATTTCCAAAACCTGGGATGGAAAAACTTGGTGCGCTCTCAGAATTATCTTCCGTACCAAGAGAGTCATTGAGCATTTCTGACATGGCGTGGGACATTCCCTCGACAAGTGGTTTGGTTAACTCTTCCCAACCAGCAAGTGTGGAATCAATCCAGTCTCGGCGACTAAGTGCGCATGATTCTGAAATCACGAGAGTTGGAAAAGTAGTAGCGTCATTGATCCAAAGATCAGCGATATTGAAGGCTTCTTGGGTCGCTACAAGATCTTGAACGCTGACCGGTAATTCTCCATGTGCGCTCAAGTACTTTCGAGAAATATCGCGGATCATCTGTTGTGAGAGCGCGCTGGGAGAAGCCTGGCCAGATAGAGATGCAAGGAGTCCTTGAAGATTGAGACCCATTCCTGAGAATTGCTGGAAAATCTCGCCAAAATTGTTAAATCCAAATGGTCCAGAATTAGAAGAGTTATTGGAGTCGTCTGGAGATTTTTCGTCATCGCCATTATTCGGCGTAAAGCCAAAGCTGGACATACAACCCTCCAAAAAAAAGTGAACTGTGCCATAAGAACAAATAACTGAGCGGTTTTCTTCCCAAAACCTCTCAATCGCGCTTGCCTGCTTAATCTAGTTCAGAGCCGCCGATTTATCTCTTCTAGCCTAGGCTTCGCACATGATTCTTGCGGCGGACTCCACACCTCTATCTGCGCTCTTCTGGTGGATCATTCCGCTAACTGCGTTAGCCGGGGCATTGCTATACGTACTCTGGGTTACCCGTTTCCAGGATAAGTACGAGAATCAAACTGAGCGTTCAGTTGGAAAATTCAAAAAGTTTCAGGATTCCTTTAAGAAACCTGAGTAATGCGTAATATCTCTCCACTTCGATATCGCTGGTCGTTCCCAGCCAAATTTTTCTTTTACCTACTCACCATAGCGACGCTACTGGCTCCTATACCTTTTGTGTTTTTCAAACCTGGTGTTCCTGATAACGTAGCAGGAAAACTTATTGAAATTAAGGAAGTAAAAACTTATCCTGTTAATGGAAAGCTTTTCATCACGTCCATCTTGGTTACCAATCCGGACTCACCAGTATTTGGCGCGGAAACAATCGTTAATTGGGCGATGGGACCGCATGTAGTGCTGCCGCGTGAATCTGTTTATCCAACCATCGAACCAGCAAAAGTGATTCAACAGGATAGCCGCAGTGAGATGGAGTCTTCCAAGGCAACTGCCACGGCAGCTGCGCTCCGTTATCTCGGCTATCAATTTTCAGAGTTCTACTACATCAGCAGTATCCGTAAGTATTCCGATGCGCTTAAGAAACTTGAGGTCGGTGACATTATTACTGCCATCGATGGAAAGAAAATCACGAAAATCGATGAGATCCGAACTTCCTACGCAGATAAAAAAATCGGAGAGAGCCTTAAGATCACAGTTGATCGACGAGATTCAGAGGATGTAACAAAGTCCATCACTCACACTGTCACATTAGTCAAGAACGAAGATACCGCCGCTGAAACTGGTGAAAGTAAGCCAGCAATCGGAATCTTGGTCGGAACCTCTGCGAGATTCCCTGTTGATGTCGATTTCAATATTTCAGGTGTGGGCGGGCCAAGTGCAGGGATGATTTTTGCCGTTGGGATCATCGAGAAATTAACTGAGGAAGATTTAGTTCGCGGTCGCAATATTGCAGGAACAGGAACAATGAGCGCTTCTGGCAAAGTTGGGGGGATCGGCGGAATTGAGGAGAAGATGATTGGCGCCTCACGAATTGGCGCTACCCTGTTTTTGGCTCCACGAGAGAACTGTCCGGACATAAAACATGTCCCTGACGGCTTAAAAGTAATCCCAGTCTCAACTTTGGCCGAGGCAATTGAAGTTTTACGTGCCCCAGAAAACTTTAAGTATCCACGTTGCTCCAACAGCTAACTCTCAAATACCTAACTAGAAGAGTTTTGGCTAATCTCGCCCCATGACATTTGGTGATAATCCCGATAATCCCTTCCGCAACTTCCGCTTTCCACCACGCGACCCAGGTAGTCCGCGACGCATTGGCGCGCTACCTCTCACCATCATCGTCCTCACAATCCTCGCTGTGGTGTTGGTATCGCTAAGCGGCTTCTACGCAGATTTTCTCTGGTTCCGCTCCGTTGATTACAGCAGCGTCTGGACAACACTTCTTTCGACTCGAATAGCGCTCTTCTTTATTTTTGGTTTACTAACGTCACTCATCATCACTTCCAACATCTATATCGCATATAAGAAGCGTCCAATTTATGTTCCAATAACTGTGGAAGCTGACAATCTTGAAAGATATCGAGCACAAATTGAGCCGATTCGAAAAGTAGGGTTAATTGGAGTTTTCATCGCGCTCTTCTATTTCGCTGGAATGGCGGGTACCAGACTTTGGGAAGGCTGGTTGCTGTATACAAATGCCACCGAGTTCGGTGTGAAGGATCCACAATTTGGTAAAGATGTTTCGTTCTTTATGTTCACATTGCCTTTCTGGCAGTCACTCGTCGGTTGGGCAATTTCAACTCTCATCTTGGCAACAATTGCTGCCCTCCTCGTGCATTATGTTTACGGTGGCATCCGACCACAAGTACGCGAAGATCGCACCACTGTTGCAGCGCGCGTACAACTCTCAGTGCTTCTTGGATTTATTGTTGCTATCAAAGCCATTGCATATTGGCTTGATCGCTACGCGCTAGCTACTTCAGATGAAGGACTTATTACTGGTCTTACCTACACCGATGTGAATGCCGTACTTCCCGCCAAGGCAATTTTGGCTGGCATTGCCGCACTCTGCTCTCTTCTCTTCTTCGCCAACATCATCCGCCGCTCTTGGGTTCTGCCAGCTGCTGGTGTGGCGCTGTTAGGTATCTCCTCATTTCTCATTGCCGGCGTCTATCCAAGTTTGATCCAACAATTCCAAGTTAAGCCGAGCGAATCCTCCAAAGAAGCACCGTATATCGAGAGAAACATCGCAGGCACTCGAGCTGCATATGGACTAGAGAATGTAGAAGTTAAGGATTATCAAGCAACTATCGATACTTCTGCCGGCCAGCTTGCAAATGATGCGGCGACTATTTCGAACATTCGCCTTATGGATCCCAATGTTCTCTCTGCAACATTTCGTCAGCTCCAACAAATCAAGCCCTATTACACATTCACTGATTCACTCGATATCGATCGCTACACAATTGATGGCAAGACTCGTGACATGGTCGTCGCAGTCCGCGAAATAAATATCGAAGGTAATCCCAACCGTAACTGGATCAATGATCATTTGGTTTATACCCATGGCTTTGGATTTGTCGGCTCTTTCGGTAATGCACAAGATGTCGACGGAAAGCCAGTTTTCTCTGTGGGCGATATTCCACCAAAGGGCAAACTTGGCGACTTCCAACCTCGCATTTACTTCGGCGAGAACAATCCGGTCTACTCGATCATCGGTGGAACAACTGATGGAAATCAAGTGGAGTTCGATTATCCCGATGATGCCTCGCCTAACGGTCAAAAGAGTTATACCTATACCGGCAAAGGCGGAGTTCCCATGGGCTCCATCTTCTCGAGATTGCTCTTTGCAATTAAGTATCAAGAGCAGAGAATCTTGCTCTCTAATTTGATTAACGCTGACTCTAAGATCATCTTCGATCGCGTACCGCGCGAGCGAGTAGCTAAGGTCGCTCCTTGGTTAAAGCTTGATGGCGATCCATATCCAGCGATTATTGACAATAAGATTGTATGGATTATTGATGGCTACACAACAAGTGCGGGATATCCATACTCAAGGACTGTTGATGTTTCTGGTGCAACTACAGATGCGCTCAATATCAACACCAACCCACTAACCGCAGTTCCAAATTCGACGATCAACTACATCCGTAACTCGGTCAAAGCAACAGTAGATGCCTACGACGGAACAGTGACGCTGTATGCATGGGACGAGAAAGATCCAGTACTTGCTACCTGGATGAAGGCTTTCCCTAATGTCATAAAGAAGAAAACTGAGATGTCAGAGTCTTTGGTATCACATGTGCGCTATCCGGAAGATTTGTTCCGTGTGCAACGCGATGTTCTTTCGCTCTACCATGTCAAGAATGCAAATGCGTTCTACGGTGGACAAGATTTCTGGCGTGTGCCTCGCGACCCATCAACGCTGGGAGCAAATGCAGGTGCCCAGCCTCCGTATTACTACACACTTCAGCTTCCTGGTGAGAAAAAAGCTTCCTTCTCGCTCACCACACCATTCGTTCCACGCGGTGGTCGAGAGAACCTTTCCGCGTTTGCTGTCGTGAACTCCGATCCAGGTGAGAATTATGGAAAGTTCACAGTTCTACAATTGCAACGCTCCACAAACGTTGCTGGACCATCGCAAGTAGCATCGAACTTCGAAGCAAATCCAACAGTTGCTCTCTCGCTATCGCTTCTGCGTCAAGGTGGTTCTGATGTAGTTCTTGGAAACTTGCTCACACTTCCAGTTGGTGGCGGATTGCTGTACGTACAGCCAGTGTATGTTCGCGCCACTGCAAATGCAGCTGCTTATCCGCTACTACAGAAGGTATTGGTCTCCTTCGGCGAAAAGATTGGGTTCGATGACACGCTCCAAGGTGCACTCGATCAAGTCTTTGGTGGAAATTCCGGAACCTCAACCTCCACACCATCAAGTGGTGGAACAACAACTCCATCAACGGGCACAAATAGAGATCTTGCAAATGCACTATCGAGCGCTCAACAAGCGTTACGTGATGCACAAGCAGCGCTCGCTAAAGGTGATTTTGCAGCATATGGAAAAGCGCAAGATCGTTTGAAAGCGGCAATCGACGCAGCAGTATCAGCGCAGAATCGTTAATCGTTTTGGCGTAATCGAGCGCAACCTCTACGATTAGGGCAACCGACGCGGGGTGGAGCAGCTCGGTAGCTCGCTGGGCTCATAACCCAGAGGTCGTAGGTTCAAATCCTGCCCCCGCTACTTTTAAAAAAGACGCTTAGTAAAACTAAGCGTCTTTTTTATTTGCGTCAGGCTTCTTCTTTGGGTCGGACATACGACCGGCATGGCCCCGGGCAGATGGATCGCGCTTGGACTTCACCAGACTTGCTACCGTCGAAACCAGCAGGATTGTGCCGATAACAGCTAAGGAGAAGTTGGTGGAGATCTTAGGAATGTTCGCCCATTCCTCGTGAGCCCATACCAAGATCAACTTGAAACCGATGAAAATCAAAATGAAGGCAAGGCCGATAGAGAGATAGATCAGTTTGTTGACCAAATTCTTGATTAAGAAATAGAGCGCTCTTAGCCCGAGAAGTGCAAAGGCGTTTGCGGCAAAAACCAGGAATGGTTCTTGAGTAACACCAAATGTTGCAGGGATCGAATCAAGAGCAAAGAGTAAGTCAGTAGCGCCGATAGCCACCATGACGAGAAGTAGCGGAGTTGCAATCCTTTTGCCATTCTCCTTGATGAAAATCTTGCCGCCATGATATTCGTTGGTGAAACGGAACTTACGTTGGACAAATCGAACGATGGCATTTTCAGAGGGGTCTGGATCCTCATCCCAATGCTGGAAGAGTTTGATACCGGTCCAGAGCAAAATTCCACCGAAGATCACAAAGGTGAATGAGAATGCCTGGAGAGCTGCAGCGCCTAGGGCAATGAATATCGCACGCATGATCAGAGCAAGAACGATGCCCACCATCAACACGCGCTGGTGATAAATCGATGGAACGGCAAAGTTGGTGAGAATTATCAGGAAGACGAAGAGATTATCGACCGATAATGATTTCTCAACGATATATGCGGCGAAGTACTCCTTTCCGAACTGCGCTCCAAAATCGCTCCACACCCAGGCACCGAAGATGATCGCAACTGCAATATAAAAAATTGACCAGAAGGAAGCTTCCTTAAAGGAAACATCATGAGCTTTTCGCGTTGATGTAAGTAGGTCGAAGAGCAAGAGGCCCACAATGAGGGCGACAGTTAAAAGCCACGTTGACGTTGTTAAATTCACGCGGCGAGCGTACTGGCGCGATTCAATCGAAGCGAATTAAGAACTACGAAAAGACTCGAAGCTGCCATGGCGCCACCTGCATACATCGGATTGAGTAATCCAAGTGCTGCTATAGGCATACCAATAACGTTATAAATGAAAGCCCAGCCCAGATTTGCACGGATAATTCTCAGGGTATTTTTAGCAAGATTAAGTGCGGAAATGGCGCTATGCAGCTCGGGTCTCATTAAGGTGATATCCGCGCTCGCAATCGCTGTATCAGTTCCTGTTCCTAACGCCATACTGAGATCAGCTTCTGAAATGGCAGCAGCATCGTTGATGCCATCGCCAATCATTAACACCTTTTCGCCTGCTGAACGGAGCTCCTTTATCTTGGCAATCTTCCGTTCCGGGGTAGCCAAGGCAATAACATTTTTAGTGGGGATTCCAACTTCAATAGCAATTTGATGGGCAGCAGCTTCGTTATCGCCAGTAATCAGCCAAGTTTCTATCTTGCGTCCATGAAACTCTGAGATAGTTTCCTTTGCATCACCTCTTAAAGTATCGCCAACCTCAAATACAGCGGTTGCAACTCCATCTATGGCCACAACGGCAACTGAATTACCGCGAAGTCGAGACCCTGATACCGCTGCTTCAAGCTCTGGATGAAGAGTGACTGTTGCTCGACGTATTGATTCTGGCGTGCCAATCAGGACTGGCATCTCTCTTTCTCCGAATCGAATCCGAGCCGCAACTCCTTGTCCTGCTGTTTCAACAAAGTCACGTAATTCTTTTCTAGCAATTCCTTGCGCCGCAAGATGTGTAGCGATTGCTGAAGCGATGGGGTGACTACTTTCTTTCTCGAGCGAATGAACCGCCATCAAGATTTCATGCGATGTGACTCCAGGAGAATTTTTGCCGAGGTCAGGAAGTGTGATGTTCTGTACCTTCATGACACCCGTTGTGAGCGTGCCTGTTTTGTCCAGCACAACTGTAGATACTCTAGAAGCAACTTCAAGAGCTGAAGTCTTGCGTAGCACGATGCCAGCCGAGGCTCCTTTGCCAGTTGCCACAAGGAGAGCGACGGGAGTTGCTAATCCAAGTGCACAAGGACAAGCAATTACTAGAAGTGCAACTGCTGCACGCATTGAATCTTGGAGAGGATTTCCTAACCACAACCACGTTACAAGAGTTGCTAAGGCGAGCACCAGAACAATAGGAACAAAGACATTACTTATGCGATCTGCGAGTTTTTGAATTGGTGCCTTTTCGCCTTGGGCGGTAAGAACCATCTTTGTGATCCTGGCAAGTTCAGTGTCATTTCCAATACGGCGCGCTTCAATAACAAGGCGCCCTGATTTGTTGATTGATCCAGCGATAACTTCGCTACCTAAGGTGACATCAACAGGTAGAGATTCACCAGTAAGAAGTGAGTTATCAACTGAGCTTGAGCCTTCAACAATTACTCCATCTGTAGGAATGCGATCGCCTGGTCTCACAACGCAGCGATCTCCGATCTGCAGGTTCTGGATTGGAGCATGAAGCTCTTCATTTCCCCGCAAGATTGTTACCTCTTTTGGATTGAGCGATAAGAGATGGGCAAGAGTTGAACCAGCGCGCTTCTTAGCCTGCGATTCCAAGTATCTGCCAAGAACGATGAATGAAACTACAGATGCTGCAACCTCAGCATAAATATCTCCCGCGCCAGTGGAATTTGCGTAGATTGACCAACCAAAGGCAGTGAGTGAGCCCAATGAAATTAAGTTATCCATTGTTGGATGCGCGATATTTCGAAGTGCAGCGCGATGAATTGGCCAAGCGACGATGAGCACGACCGGCGC
>Ga0208546_1000365_pt1 | contig 17205 bp, 24 predicted proteins | sample DEB19_08_DNA_4_FD_184528 | JGI IMG/M metagenome (GOLD analysis project Ga0208546, IMG submission 184528) | Aqueous microbial communities from the Delaware River and Bay under freshwater to marine salinity gradient to study organic matter... | ecosystem: Environmental > Aquatic > Marine > Coastal...
GTCTTGCGCTCAACGACAGACAAACGCTCCATCAACTCTTGGTTCTGCCGCTGGAGCATCACCAATCGCTGGTCTTTTTCCTCGTTTGTACGCTTGATGTACTCTTTCTTGGCCTTGCGCCGGTTGCGCCTAGCCTCACGAATCGCATCAGTGTCATCGGGCTGATCGTCATCTGCACCGTCATCACTAGAAGCCTGAGCCTCTTGATCGTCAGCCTGAGGCGACGGGATGTCGTCAGGTAATTGAACAGTTACCGACCCGTCTTGTTCTTCAGTGACAGACAGATCGTCAACTTTAGCTTTATCTTCTGTGCTCATAGAAACGCCTTCATTGCCAGGGGATCACCCGTCACCTTTGCGATGATTTCGTGATCATTGAGAATCATGAACAACGCCGGATCCTCAAGCTCGTCGTCGCCGGGGACTTTTACTTCCCAACGGTCGCCGCCCCACTTAGGGACACGGATGTAGTCACCAGCCACGCACCAGGAGCCTTCCGGCCAATCCTTCATCGTGTCACGGTGCTTAAATGCCAGCGGGCCGATCTCGACCACTTTGGCTACCATGTTGTTCCACTTCTCGGTTTCTTTGGTTTCTTCAACCAAAATAATCCCGGCACTCGTCGATTTCTTCTTTGTACGCCGTAGTTGCACAAGAATACGGCCACCAAGAGGTTTCGCACCGGGGTCTACGCTCGGAAATGCCCAAGCCAATTCAGCTTCGTTAGAAGCTACCGGTTCACTCATTTTCTTCATCTTCCTTCATCAGGTTATGCAATATCTCCAAAGACTCCTGTAGCCCTTGGAAATGACCGACCATGCGGTGGTAAGTCTCCCAGTTCGCTGCATTACCAGCAGCAAGGGACGCGGCTATTTCAGCCTGCCTAGACTTAATCCCACCAATCAGATCGCTTAGGGTTTTCACTTATTTGGTCTTTGCTTGTGATAGGCCTCCTTGTTTAGGTTGCTGGGCTTGGCCCTTGGGTTGCATGGACTGTCCATCCAGCTTCTCGCCCATAGCGATGCGCTTGTGCTGGGGGACATTGATGCTCTTTTGCTCTTGGTCACTGGTAGCCATATCGGCCTCCTTCTTTGGTTGAAAACTCCATGACGGTCTTGTCCTGGTCGTGTCTTAACCGGGCGGCATCCCGCGTGAGGCGGGCCGTCTCGATGCGCTCTTTGGTCTCCATGTCGCCAGTAGCGATGGCGTACTTGAGTTGCAACTCCTCGATGGCCAGATCTTTCTCGTCCATCTGCTTTTGCTGGGCCAACTGCAGCTTTGCCTGCATATCCTGACCCTTGAGTTGCATTTCCGCCTGGTCGCGGGCCTGGCGGCGCTGGGTCTCTGCCATGCTGGTCTGCAGCAACACCTGGCCATCCGGCGTGAGGTCAGGCTTCGGCTTGAACTGCTCGACTTGTTTGATCATCTGCTGGATCACAGGCAAGATCCCAGCAAGGGTCTGCTGGCTGTCCATCGTGACGTGCTGCGCTGCAGCACCAAACAGCTTGTCGATAGGCTTCGGATCGTTGAGCAAGTCGTAGTCGTCCACTTTCTGTCCCAGACTCTTCTCAACGTAGCCGTTCATGCGGTTCAAGTACCACAGCGCCAAGTGTTGTTTTATGTGCTCAACCGCCTTAGGCAGGAAACTCGGCGCAATCACAGGGTTTCCACCAAAGACCGGATCTTTAGCGAAGTCCAGGTGCGTCTGCAGGTGGCCAAGGTGGTCTTGCTCGGGGTAAGCAAACGCAGCCTGACCAATGGCCATCGCCACGTTCTCGTTAGCGGCGTCCATCTTCTCGGGAGCGGGCACGTCAATCATCAATTCATTGACGCCAGGGACTTTGATCTGCTTGAGGAAGCGCTGAACCACCGCTCTGCGGTTAAACAGGTCAGGGTTATCTTTCATCACGGCCATGACGGCTTGCGTCTGGGCCATGCGCTGGGTTTCGCTGAAGATATGCGGGTCAGAGACCGGAATAACGTCAGTAACCCGAGCAAAGTCCTCGCGCTTGATGTCCAGATCCTCAACGACGTCACCACGCTGCATATCATCCAGATACCAGCGGTTGATGCGCTGCAAAATCCCCAAGACTTTGCCCTGAGACTTGTGCAAACGGGCGTGAATCGCAGAGAACACCGCGGCGCCCTGCTCAATCAGCGCCTGAGTCGTGCCCACAGGCGTGTTTTGGCCCACGTCAGCGATCTTTTCCTCGGCTGTGGTCACCACACCCTTAGCTGCATTGGTCAACCAGCCCAGAAGCTCAAACAGAACCGGCGATGGCGGGTTAAATGGCATCGGCATGGCCAACTTACGCACATCATCCACGCCAGGAGCCGCCTCAATCTCAGCAACCTGCGTCACCTCGACCTGTTGAGACTGGCCAGACACCTTAGCGCCCTTGAGCTTCAGGAGCGTCGCAGCGTTATTGATGTGGGCAGAGTCCAAAAGGGCACGCAAAGCGCCCGTAGCAGCCGCGGAGAGGCCTCCAACGAGGTGCGGCAGGCCAACAGCGTACACGCCACGCCACGGGATGAACTTGAACTCGACAATCCAGTCAAGTTTCGTCATCGTCTCGTCGCCTTCTTCCCAATTCCGGTACAAACCAACGACTGTCGAGTCCAACTCGTCAATCATCAGGATGTAAGGCGCCATCTCGCCCTTGGTAATCGGGTCGTCTTCTAGCTCGAGCCAGGTGTAGACGTGATAAACACGGCGCAAACCGTCTTCGTTATCGTTGGGATTGCGCCCTTCAATCTTGTCGTTGGCTTTCTGAGCCGCAGTCGGCTCTGGATCCATCGTGGCACGGATGTAATTCGTGTCTCTGTACAGTCCAGACGCAATCCGGCGCTTAAATTCGTAGTCGGAGATGTCATCAACCTCCGTTACGCGCTGCGCTGTATAAAAACTTCCCGCCGAGAAGGGCAAAAGTACGTTGTCAATGGGCAGAAACTGGGCAGAAGGACGCTTTTTGCGCTCGTCGTACCACATCTTCAGGTACTGAGAGCCGCCCAAAGGTAGCTGAGTCAGCAATTGCTCCTGCTCATCGGCAAATTCTTCAATCTGCTCGCTCAACTGCCAGTTCATGAAGTCCCGTTTGCGCTCGGCAACCGCAGTCTTCTCCTCAGTCACGTCACCCAGGATCTTCGTGCGGGTCGGGCCATCAGGTGGAAACAGTTCTTTGAAGGCTCGAGCAGCGAAATCCACGCAGGCTTCGGCCATCACGGGGTGGACAACCTTGCTGGCGCCGTTAAAGTTAGCCCCGCCAGGCGCGTCTTTGCCCAAACCAGTGCGGCGCAAGCCCTCTTCGTACTGCTTGTCGCGCTGTTTGCGGGCTTCCCGATCCTTCTCAATCAACTCGATGTAGCGCAGAGCCAGCCCGTCAACGTCCATGCTGTCCAAAGCATCACTGTCGGCCAGGTTCTGGTAGAAGTCTTCGTCTTCCATGGGGCCTTTGGTGTTCATGCGAACGACCACAGAGCCATCGGGAAGCTCTTCGTACTCTGACTCTTCAAGATCAAGGTCAACTTCAATAGGCTGGTCGCCTTCTTGAGACTGAGGGCCAACGAAGCGCCCAAACTCTTGATCAATAGGGAATTCGGTTGCCATGTTTATTTCCTAGTTGCTTGGGCCAAGCCGCCCTCTTTTTTCACCGTGCGCACATCCGGCAACGGCGCATTCTTGAACCAAGGCATCATCACACCCTCACCAGTATCAATCATGTTGAGGATGTAATTTCTGACGGTCTTTGGCGTTGGATTGATGCCCTGACCCTGCAGGGTATACGCGGCTTGCTTCTCTAACAAATCCAGCGCATCGCCTCGAGGCGACTTCAGCCCCGTCAGTTCTCCGCCACCAAACCATCTACCGGCCTGAGCCATGCCACCAGGTATGCCCATTTCGCCGGCGATGTCTAACATCTTGTTCTCGGCCAACCCGTATTCGGTCGGCCCGAAGCCACCCTGCTCCGTAAAGTAAGGGTGATACTTGCTGCCCTGCGTTTCTCCGGCAGCCTCGTGAACGTCAAGAACAACAGACTTGCCAAAGTCCCCCGCCTTTTGGGTGCCGTAGGTCGGGATCTTGTAGTTCGTTGGAATGTCAGCCTTGACGTGCTCGCGCAAATTAATTGGCCCCTCAATAACTTGCCTGACGCCCTCTCTGTGGATCGGCATCAACGGCAGACCAGTCCCATACTTTTGCTTAAACGCGGCCATCTCTTGTTTGACAGTCTGCTCATCCAGCGGCAAACCCCTGGCCTTCATGTCACGCAAGAACTGGCCAACAGCCACCTCATTCAAGATTGAATTTCTAGCTGATGCCGGAGCAATGCTGTACACGAACTGATTGAACTTCTCTTCCGGGATCCCGCGCTCAAGCACGGCCAACTTCAGCGGATACAAAGAACCATAGAAAGTCTCGCCGCCCAAGGGCAATCCACGCTCAATCTGTTGCTTGATCAGCCCGCGGTTTACCGGGTCACCATAGACCTCTTCAACGTGACTCAAGTCAGCCCTGGCCGGCTCATATCGCGGGAACTTTGTTTGCTCAACACCAGGGAACCCCTCAAGAGCATCTTTAATCCGCTCACGATCAAACGCCTGCAGCTCTCCCGGCGGCGGCTGCCACGGCTCAGTCGGTTGGGCCAAGAAATCTTTAGCCTTCTTGATGCGCTCCTGCACCACCGCCTCAACATTCTTTTGGCGCTTTTGCAGCGGATCGCTGTACTTGGACTTTTCTAACTGGCCATAGGTCTTTTCAAGCTGAGGCTTGTCCTGGCGCTCCCAGGTCAACTTCTTGTCTGCCTGCGTCAGCGCCTTCTTGGCAATCTCTTGCTCAGTAAGTTTCGGGTTCGCTTGAGCAATCTTCTCCGCGATCTTCTCGGCCTGACTTGCCAGCACCTTTTCTGTGAAAGCCGCGCCTTTTTTTGCGGCGATTGCGGTCTTGGCGCCAGATCCAATTAACCCAGAGACAACACCACCAACCTGGAACTTCTGGATCACGGCATTCTTGAACTCTTCAGCACCCTCAGGCACAGACTTAGGCTTGACCTTAGGAGCATCCTGTTTAACTTTTGCCATCCTCACCGCATGGGTCAGGGCTTTGTCTTTGTCCATGCCGCCTTTGGTCAGGCTTTCAGCGATCTTGTCAGCATCGCCAACAAAGCCGCCCTTCTTCATGCCGGTCTCTTTGACTGGGATGATCTGGCCACCGTCAGACATATCAGGCGTGGTCTCGAGGCCAACTGCACCGCCTTCTGCGTAGGCAATAGGCTTCTTCAGGCGCTCACGCATCTCAGGCGTGATGTCAAAGCCAAGCTGAGTTCCTACAGAGCCTTGTTTAGAAGCTCTTTCAAATTCTCGCCTTGCGCTGTCATCCGCCAATAGTCTGGCGGTCAAGTCTTCCAATTCAGCCTTGCGCCCCGTCATGCTGGCAATAACGCCATGGCGCAAGCTATAGGCAGTCTCTTTGGCCGTAGCCGCATCAACGCCTTGATCCATCAGCTTTTGCTGCGCTTCTTGCCGCATCAGGGAAATTAGGTATTCACGCTCACCAGGCTGAACAGTCGGAACAAAAGGTTTCAGCTCACCAGCGCCTGGAAAAACAACTTCTTGCATCTTCTCGCCGCCGAACTTCTTCAACAAAGCCTGAGCCTGTGCCGGCACCAGCTTGTCGTAGAAGTCCTCCATGCCCTTGTGAGGGACGCGCAGGTTCTCACCCTCAAACGTGCCGCCACCTGCCTTGGTGATCCGATCAGCCATCTCCTTGCCGACGTACTCATCCAGCTTTCCAGGAGGAACAGCAATGCTCGTTTCACGCCGCCCATTACGGTCAACGGTTGCCAGAGCAAACGAGCCGTCCTTATTAGGCGTAGCCGTCACGCTGCTGAGGTACTTGCTCAGGTCATAGCGGTCTGCAGACTGTGGGCCATTGATGAAAGCCACGCGGTCATAGCCTTTGTCGGCTGCGTGCTTCATGATGTGCTTCAGGCCAAGATCCACCCAGTCGTTGGTCTTGGTGACGAAGGGAGCTTTTGAAGTTTTATCAAGCTGCGATTGCGCAACAGCACGACCCCCTTCAGTTGTTGCTTTTGCAAGCGCTCTTTCTCTTTTACTGTGCTCTTGCCCCCAGTCTGACTGCAACTCCTCAACGAACAGGACTTTCTTGCCTTCGTTGTCTACGCGGTCATTGAGGCGAATGTGGGCTAGGACGTTGGGTTCATCCCAGTGGGAGGAACGGTAAGCGGGGGTGCCAACCAATTCCTTTGCTTCTTGCTCTGACCTCACAACAGCGGTATCGCCGTTCTTAAATATAACGCGCCAAAATCCAGAGGGTGTTTTTGCATAACTACCCGCGTGCTTATCCTTTGCGTCCGGCAACGTCAGTAGCACCTCGCGGTAGTTTTGTCCACCAGGTAATTGATAGTTGCTGTATTTAGGCTCTGATTTCCTAATCTCATTGGCCAACTTGTTGGCGTAGTCCGTATCAAACTGGTTCAGGTTCTCAGACCAATGCGGCTCGCTTCCAAACCCGCTACGCTTTACGCCAATCGTGTGATGTAGGGGCGTCACATCATCTAGGATCGGGTCATATTGCAGGCCCAACTCTCTAAGCTCATCCTGCTTGGGGTGCTTCAGCAAATCCCCGCCTAATACCTTCGCCTCGACCTGCGGCTTATTCTTTGACACAAACTCCTGAACCTCTTCTCGAGTCAGGTTTGGATTGCTCCTCAAATACTCCGCGATACCCGTGTGCTCAAGCTCGTTCTTGCTTGCCCCAGCCTTTTGCATCTCATTAAGAAACGCCTGACCTGGGCCTGCCTTACGTTGGAAGTTAAGCGCCGCCTCTTCCGCGGGGCTGTAGAAACCAAGCGACGACGCAGGGGCAGCAACTCGAGCAGGCTTGGCGCCCTCAACTACGCTAGGCATGAACCCCGCTCTTTGCAAGTAACCCTCAGCCATCTCGGCAGCTTTAGGGGCCAGAGACTTTCCGGCGCTCTTTGCCACCGCTGCACCAGGCTTTGCAAATGGAATGGCAGACAGTGCGCCAAGACCAGCCTTGAGCGCAGCAGAGCCATATTCACCCTCACCGGCGGCTTGTTTGGCCTCGCCAAGCATATAACCGGACTCTTCCGCCTGATACGGGGAGCCGACAGCAATATCAGCCAAACCCAAACCAAACGGCAGATTACTTTGAGGGCCGCCAATTAAAGACTGAGCAAGCCTGTTTGCTTGATACTTGTCAACGCCCTTATCCGCGAGCAATTGCTGCAGCTTCTGCGCATGGCGCTCTCGCAAAGACGGGGTGTATGGCTTGGCCTCTGCGACCTCCTCCGACTCCTTCTTGCGTCTTGGGGCCAGGTCGCGCTCACGCTGAGGCGTCAGGTTTGTTGCGGCAGCCTCGAGAGGAGAATCAGGCGCCCGCCGGATAACTTCCATCTCGTACCCAGGATCCATATACCCGCCTGACTGCATACGAACCGCGCCGCCCGAGGAGGGGTAGATGCCGAAAGCCGCGCCCTCGTTATCCGTGTTCAGAACGTCGCCGCTGGCCAAACTTGATCTTGATTTTGTTGCCATCTTTAATCAGACCCTTGACGCCTGTGTTTAATTTGTGGATAATCAGGGTTATGCAAAATCAATCACAACCAGTGTCTTTGAGCCTGTCCTACCCGTGGGGATCCATTGAGTGGGATGGCGGCTTTACTGTTGTCAATAAGCATCATAGAACGGGTGTTTCAATTGGCAAGTTCTCAACCCGAGAAGAGGCTAATGAACTTGCCTTCAAGTTGAACCTAGAAATCACCGAACTTGAGATGGCATCCATCGCTGCCAATCCTCCAGCATCTTCTTGCGAGCCTCATCAGCCTCTCGGATTTTGGGGAAGAGTTCGCCGTATTCTTCAGTGGCGTAGTTGACCGGCTGCCACATCGTGCGGCCCTGGCTCTCCCTGCCTATCACGTCGGTTGGATACTCTTTGCCACGCGACCACGGCTGAATCCCGCCAACAGGCGCCGACTGGACTTGGCCAGGAATGCCCTCAACAGACTCTGGGAACATCTTGCGCTCGAGATACTTGAGCCTGTCTCTCACGCTCGCCACCTCTTCCGGCGTAGGCTGCGCTTTTGGCAGCAAATACTTTTCACCCTTAATGTCCGTGGCTTTGTAGCCCTCTGGCGTTTGGTAGCCATAGATGCGGTCACGATTGTAGTCAGACGTGCCGTAGTGAATCTTGGCTTCATTGCCCAAGACATCCTTCGCCGCCTGCCTGGCCGCCAAGAATTCGCTAGGCACCTCACCCTGCTTGACCGCCCCAAACGGCACCACAGTCACGCCACCGAGCCGCGGGTTGTGGGACAACACCATATTTTCGCCAAGCATCGTAGAGAGCTTGATTACCTCTTCGGGACTTAAATCTCGCCCCTTTGGTTTGATTAACATCGCCGACGCATCTTTGATGTTGTTGGTGATTGACGGCAAGAACCTAACCGCCCCCATGCCCTCTTGCTCAAGAGCAGAACCCGCAGACGTCAAGTCTTTTAAGAAAGTCCTGTGGCGGGAGATATCAGAGATGCCTGGCACCTCAAACGAAATCATGGGGTTGGTCTCGAGAATCCCCGTGCTTGGACTCTTAAAAACGCCCTGGCCGGGATATCTAGACGTCTTGTGGCGCCCCATCTCTTCAATGGGGTAAGCGCCCTCTTTGCCAATAAGGCGCTCAGTCAATCCCTCTCGGAAAGCGCTTGTGCCCTTTTGGCCCAGCTTCGGAGAAACAGCCTCAATCGTCACGGGCACCGGCGTAAAAGGCCGCATGACATCAGCAGACAGATTGTGCAGTTCGCGCCGCAAAGAAGACGGCTGCACAAGCCACTTAGAACCCTTCACGCCCCCGGCCAACGCCCCTAGGCCAGAAAATAATTGACCAGCAGGAGATTCATCTCTGCCAGGGATCATGCGCTCAATTCTTTCGCTAGTCGGCAGCACCGCCTCCGGGGAAACCTTGACACCACCTAGGCCAAATGAAAAATTGGCGATGGCTCGCAGGATGGCTTCTATGTCGCCAGGCGTGCCAGCAACTCCCGCTCCAGCACCACGAAGAAGCTGAAGCGGCGCATTGACATTGCGAGAAACATTCAGCGCTTCAGGGCGCCGACCAGAACTTGGATATCGCCCAAATACCGCAGAATCATCAGCCATCATTTTCCCCGCGAAAGGATTTGGGGCGCATCATAACTTGAGGAAGCAGTCAAGTCCATCTCTTACGCAAACCCCAGCTGGTGAATCCCTGAGCAAAGCGAAGCCCAACCGTGACCGCGCCACGTTTCGCTTCGCCTGCAACGTTCCCCAGCATGGAGCCACCCGTCGCATTCGCGTCGTCCAGACTATTCGTACACCACCCGGCTCTAGACTCAGCCCACCGCCCCTGCTTTGGCCCGCTCGTGTGCAGGGTATCCCTTGCCTTGACCACCGACGTTCCGCATCGAGGCAGTCCAAAAGCAAAAACCCCGCAAAGCGCTCTGTGGTCTTGGCTCTTGGCGAGAGCAACAGCAAGGCGATTGAAGTTACTCAAAAGACTCGCTTGCCGTCGGGCAAGACCACACAGAACTCTGCAGGGTTTTCTAGTAACTTCATCGCCCAGATGCCACTCTGGACGGTTGCAAGTATACAGCAACTCACAACAAGATGCACAAGTATTTAAACCCTCATACAGCATACGGGTTTTCCCTACGCTTCTTACCGCTGTCGGCGTAGTCGTCTTCGTCCCAGTCGTCATCAGGCGGTGGGTCAATCTCAAGCCAGCCTGAGTCACGCAAGAACCGCAGAGCCTGCGTACAGGCGTCCACCATGTCGTCGTGAGTCGTCTCAGGGAATGAGCAGATCTGAGACACGAAGCCTTCCGCCCAATCCCTGACGTAGCCTTTGCGCTGAGAGGACTCAGGGATCCAGACCCGGCCTCGAGCAATGATGTTTGAGACGATGTTCAGGCGCTGCACCTTGTCAGCATTTCCAGGGTTGTACGCCCTGACCGGCAAGTGAGCACGCTGCAAATCCTGGATCAGGCTGATGCCGGCGCTCTTGTCCTCAACCAGGATCAGATCCACCCGTTTGCGTTCTTTGCCCTCGCCAAAGACGACGTCGTACTCCTCGATGACCTTAGGGCGCAGATCAGGGTACTGGAGCCTGTCCTGCCAGGCGTCGATCAATAAGACGCTCATAGGCCCATCTAAGGGCTTGAAGACGCCCCAGGTCAGGCAAGCAGTGGGATCGTTCTGCGTCTTCTCGGTGTAGGCGCAGTCGTAAGACTGGACGATGTACTCAAACTTCGGGAAGGCCTTGCCGTCTGGCCAGAGTTTGAACATCTCCCGCTTGACGATACCACCCTCTTCAGGGTCAATGATCTCGGCGTAGATCTCCTGCCGGCCTAGCTTCGTGCCCTCGTACTGCAGGATCTGCTTGCGGAAGTTATCCGACAAGTTGTCCAGATTGGCATAAGTCGAGGCGGTCGTTACAGCCACGTCGTCCCCGTCTCGATTGATTAGCTCAAGCACCAAGTCCTTTGGCCGCGGCGTTGTCGTGATGATCGTCCTGGTCTTCTTCCCCAACCGGACGCCGAACTGGATTTGATCCCAGGCTTCCTGCAGGTACTCCCAGGCGGCTAGCTCATCACACCAGGCGCCGTGGAACTGTGGCCCCCGGAAGCGCTCAGGCTCCGACGCCGGGATGCCTTTGATAAGTGAACCATTTGTCAGGCGAAGCTCGTGATACGCCTTGTTGTAATCAGCGACCAGGCACTTTGGGATGACGTTGAGCAAGCCAGAGTCGCCCTCAAAGCAGGTTCCCCGGACGTCAGCGGAAGTAGGAGCCGCCACCAGCCAACGGGTTTCTGGCTCATTCCAGGCCCACCAGCCAATTTGTTCCGCGGCAGTTCTGGTTTTACCCGCGCCACGTCCCGCCAGCATTAACCAGATACTCCACCAATCTCCTGGAGGCAATATCTGATGTTTATGTGCAGTCTGTAACCATAATGCACGCCAGAGATATGCCGCCTGCCTTTCAGGGGGCAATAACTTGAGTTTGGCTTGAACGTCGGGCGACTTAATCGCCTCGGCTAATTCGCTCACTGCTGCTTCTTGAGTTCAGCGTTCTGCAGCAAAGCCTGCATCAGCTTGTCAGCCTCTACAGATGCCTCTATCTTGAGAGGGTTCTCAGCATCTCCAGCCAACTGAACCCTGTCGCCGTACTTCTTAGGATTCCACTTGGCCAGTAACTTCAGCCGAGTTTCAATCTGCAGTTTGCGGTGGCCAAGCATATCCTCCACAGTGGTATATGTCTTGTCATCGCCCATTACTTGCTTTTGCCCCATCACTGGAGTATCGGCAATCCTCAGGCATTCCTCGGCAATTGCCTCATATCCAGTTTCGCGAGCGTGCGCGATGGCTCTGGAAAGACCTACTCCGCGCTCACCCAACTCATCATCCCGATACATCCAGTCATAAATCGTTTGCCAGGCGGGGAATCCATCCTGTCTGCAGATCTCTCTCAGTGGTATTCCATCACTGAGCATCTCGCATATCTTCTGCGCTATCTCTGGGGTGTACTTTGAGGGTCTGCCGATCTTTGGCTTATTTGGGGCTTCTGGCGCGTTTATGGCGCTTATGGCTACCTGACCCTTAGGTTGTGTCTTTGCGGCGCTCTTGAGCCGTTTTGGTGGCTTTGCGGCGGTTTCCGGCATGACCGTATTCCTCGATCCGTTGAACTTGAGTCAAATTGTAGCCTAACACGGCTGGATCCTTGGGGCCACCCGCCAGGTACTCCCAGCGGTCAAAGATCCATGCGTCTTGGGCTGAAGGCCTGGGCGCAACCCCAGGCTATTGCGTTCCCGTCGCTGGGAAGTAGTTTTGCGCTCACCGGGCTTCCGGCCTTCAAGCATTCTGCTAGCGTAATGCCATGATGTCCGGGGCCAGTGCAAACAACACCACAATCCCTAAAAACATTATCGCAGTTATTGCGTTTACAAGCAAGTGTTTGATCATTGTTCCCTCGCCTCCAACATAGCCCTTGCGTACTGATAACGCCAGTCTGCAATCATTTTTGCCTCTCCTTTGTATCCCCGCTCCAATGCATATTGGTGGATCCATGTTTGATCTGGAGCAGGAGCATGAGCGGCAAAAAAATCAAGCAAAGTCATGCCCCTGGCCCCTTCAACTTTATCTCCCAGGTCTACTACCCAAGGAAATGCCGATCCTCCGTCTTTCATGATCAATCCCTCCTCGTTCCTTCAATGCTGCGGGCCAGTTCTTTGATCTCGTCCTCGTAAGACTTCAAGATCCGCTCCTTCAGGATGTACCGGGCATCGCTAGCGGCTGAGTCAAAGCCATTGACGATGACTGCCAGCAAGTGAGCGGTGGACTCCTCTCCCGTAACTTCGTCGTAGATCTTGCCCACCGGCTCGTCACTGATGTTGGCGAAGAACTCGAGCAAAACGTCAGGGTTCTGCAAGAACTCGTCTTGCGCCATCTCGAGCGCCTCATCGGCGGTGTAGAACTCGTCTTCCTCAGGGAAGCGGTTGTCGTAAGCCTTTTGCATTGATGTGAAGCTCATTTCAATTCCTTTCTGTGTTGCTGCGTCTTGCAGTGGTGTAACTTTACCTGAACCAATTATGTCGTGTCAACAGATCTCTAGGTGCTTTCCCTAATGAACTCGACTGTTCCACAGGTCTCGCCGTTGTGGTCATAGACTGAATCCGGCACTTGGCCTTCCTCTATGGCTCTGGCAATGCCACGCAAGGCCTCTGGAAGGGCCTCAGGGCGCTCAAAATCTTTTGTGAAGGGGTGGATAAGGATACGGAGCGTTAAGCGCTCAGAAGGGCGATTCTGGGAAATCATGGATTGGCTCCGGCTTTGTCCTGTACCAGGCGCTATGCCCTGGCAGCGTCTTTGGGAATGGCCATGAGTTGGAGAGCGTGCTGGACGGCGAAGTAGTAGCTGTCAAACTCTTTTCCATCGGCGTGAACGACGTACAGCTTCTCTCCGACCGGGCTGACCCGCGGGAAGACTCGCGTCTCCCCGGCTTTGCCTTTGACGATTGCATAGACCCCCTCCGGCTTGTAGCTCTCAGTTACTTTGGACATCTTCTTCCTCCTCTTTTTCTTTGCCTTTGTACTTTTCAATCATCTCTGCCAGCCTTCCTGGGTTTTGTTTTCCGTTCAGGAACCACCTGTATCTGACTTGAATGATTCGCCGGTCTTGGTCTGAGAAGGTCGCCTGCACTGCCCTGGCCTGGTGGAGGGGACGGTTACTCAGCAAAGCATCCCTGATTGCTTGAGCTTCCATGCCGATCAACCGGGAATAGGCAACAAACGGGGTATTCGGCTCAAACAGCCAGCGAATAGCCTTGTCAGCACTTGCCCTCAAGTTGAACTCGCAGGATTTTTCAGTACTGTTGGGATGCTCTGCAGCATCTTTAATTGCCGTGGAAATTACAGCGGCAAGCAGTCGAGCACAGGCTTTTGTCTGCGCATCAACATTGGCTCGTGTAGCAACTAAGTCAATCATTGTTTTGCTCCTGGGTATCCAAGTTCAATGCGGAAGTCTTGGCGGTTGTCGCCGCGATCTTCCAGTTGGCTCAAGAAATCTTCCACCGCCTGTTCAGCGGTAGCGCCGCGGCCCTCGCAGGAGTCTTCGTCGCATTCGTCAAAGATGCACGCCACCCAGAACAGGCTAGGCACCGGGATCGGGGGCGGGTCGTAGTAGACGTTGATAATGGGAAGGTCTTCCATTTTTTACTCCTCGCGTTGTGCATCTGAGACGTTCATAACGGCCAACTCCATGCGAAGCGGCATACCCGCAATAAAGGCACGGGCACCCATCCTGCCGACGAACTCTGGATCTTGCCATTGCTTAACGGAAGCGCCTTCCACCATCTTTAGCAGATCCACGACGTCGGCGATGTTTTTTTCTGTGAGCATTTGTGTTCTCCTTTGAAAGGGGCCGAGGCCCCTGGGTTTACTTGCTGCTGCTGACGCAAAAGACATCACTCTTGCGAGTGAATAACTCGACTTCTTTGACGCTGTCAAAACCGCGAACACCGCAGTCTCGCTCGTCATCCCACACATAGTCTTTCCTGAGAGTCACGATGATGCCGTTGCCATCTCCGCGCTCATCGTCGATGTGTGCCACCCAAGAGCGGGTGGCCAGCAATTTGTTGAATGTCTTGCTCATGCTGGCCTCCTGATCAAGCGATTGACGCAACTTTGATGACGGCGCTGGACTCGCCACGGAACTTGTCCAGATCAGCCTCGGTGATACCGAAGGCGGCGCACAGCTTCTCCATGTCCACAGAACCCTTGCGGTTCTCGATGGTGACGCGCACACCGTACTTCTCGCCACGGAACTTGCCTTCGCCGTATTGGTTGGCAATGTTTTCCTTGAGAACCTTGCACTTGGCGGTCAGGTCTTTGACCTGGCGATCAAACACCGCAAGGGTGTCGATGTCGTTGGTCAGAGACTCAACGGTGGCCAGGGTCTGGATGAGGGCTTGAACTTCAGTCATTTTGGATCTCCTTGTTACCTGCGTTGTGCAGTGGTGTAAGTATAACTTCAAATAAAACAATCAAGCAATACCCCACTGGTTTGTGGGGCTTTATCATTACGCTACGTTACCGGCCTCCAGGATTTTGTTTGCTGCGCTGAAGATGCGTTGAGCGCTCTTGTCGCTGATCTCAGCGTCGGCCAGCCAGTTCTGAATGTAGCCGCGGGATTCAGACAGGCCGGGCAACCCCAACAGGGAGCACAGGATGTAGGCCACACCCTCAGCCTCGACTTCGCGCACGTCGCGGGGAGTCATCTCAGAGTCGGTCATCAGACCCTCCTTGGTGTGACCCAGGACAACGTGAGCGATCTCGTGGAAGCGAGTCTTGTGGGGGTACTCGGCCACCGGGTTGATGGCAATAGTGTCGAGTTGAGCGTAGCCCTGCACGTTGCCGTTTGCCAAAGCGAAAGCAGTCTCGGTGATGCCAAGGGTCTCAAGGGCGCGAGACTTGTCCCATACGGGTACGGGCACTTCGTTGGCGAACTCTTCGCCGTCGGTCTGGCTCATCACAAACCAGTTGTTGCGCATGGCAAACATCTGGAACACATCGCCAGTCTTCTCGCCAGCTTCGTCTTTCTTGGCGATGGTCACAGGCATCACGAGGGCAATGGCTTTCTCACCCTTGCGAACTTGACGGCCAAGCTCTTGCCACTTCTTGAAAGTAGCGATAGGGCCGAGAGGGATGTCACGAGCCATGCACTGCGACCAGGCCAGCAATTGATTGCCGATGCTGTAGCCGTAGAAGGTGCTGTAGGCTTTGCTGATGATGCCGGGTTGGCTGATGGCATCCTTGAGCAGTTGGGAGAAGTTTGCTTTTTCCATGATGTCGCTTCCTTTCGCTGTTACCCGCTTAGTGCGGTATGGTTGGAAGTGTAACGGAAAATTAAACAGTGTTGTCAAGTCCTACCGATTTGTAGGGTTATTCAGCCGCTCGATGGTTTTGTTGAGTGCGTCTAGCTCATCCATCTTTGCAATCGCCCAGGCCCTCTTCTGGCCATGCCAGCCCATCATGCTTCCCTGGTGGCAGGACTTGCACAGGGCCACCACGGTGTAGTGGCTTCCCTGCTTGATGTGGTGCGCATCACTTGGGCCATGAGCATCACAGACGCTGCAAGGGAGTTCCTTAACTCGACCGACCCAGGCCCTTTCGGCCACGTTCATCTTTGAGTTCATTTCAATTCATGTAGATGTCGTATGTCAAAAACAAAGCTCTCTTTGGCATTCCCATTGCTGTCGTCCATCCTGCGTGCGTATTTAATTTTTCTTTTCCCGCTTTTCTCAATGGCCGCACGAATGTCAGACAGAAAACCAATGTGGGTCTGGTGCATTGGCTTGACTTCATAGCGAACACCGCCAATCACCATGAAAAGTTGGTCTTCCCACTTGACGTCAAAAATGACCATGATGTTGGGATACAGCTTTGAGTACCTAATGCCATCTTTAATGTTGAACGTGACAGCGTATTGGGGATCAATACCAAAAAGATCCATTGCCTTGAACAGAGGGGTTCTGACAGTCTTCAGATCACTTGGCATTATTGTGAACAAGTCATGCGTGTACTTGTCCGTTTTTTTCAAAGGGTTCACATACGACGGATGGCCGAAATGGTGCATACGGCCAACAGCAAACGAAAGTTCCGCCTCGGTGCCGTATTTATCACACCAAGCCAGTTTATCTTCCGTATCTGCGGGCCTGATGCTGTGCATTACATCGCCACCCTATCCATCGTTCTGTTGCTGGCCTCTTGTGAGCGCCAGACATCTATGCGCGCCTGAGCCGCAATCAATCCCCACCTGACCTCTTCTTCAGCCTCCACCGCGGCTTGCAGCGCCTTGAGATGTTGCGTGTACTCGGGGTCTGAGTACGCCTCTCGTTCCTGAGCGTTGACTGTGTTCTCAAGACTGCGCTTCATCAGGATCGCCTTCAGAGACTTGCGGTATTCCTCGAGGTAGATCCTCTCTGCTTTTGCTTTAGCGTGACGCTTGCCGTACTTGAAGATGTATTCAATCGCGTCGTTCGGGTCGATGTCCATGTTCTGCCTCTCTCCTTATTGCTTCTTTGAGCATTGCTTCGCCGTAGCTGAATGCTTCTTTTGCCACATACTCTTCGTCGGCCAGGAAGTCTGATCGCTTCATCAGGCCCATCATTGCGAATGCCGCAAAGATGTCCAGCAGCGTTGGCTCTTTCATAGCTCTTGCCTCCTTAGCCATTCGGCCAGCAGTAGAGCCTCGGCCACGTTGTTGTCTTTGACTCGCTTGAGCGGCGCATCAGGCCAAAGCCCTCGAGCCATAGTCAGACTCGTGTTCTTGTCCGCGGTCACGCCCATGTCCGACTTCCAGCGCTGAGGGGTGACGATGAACCACGATGTGCGGAATAGCTGCGTAGTGGCCTCTATAGCCCCCACAGCGCGTGCAAACGTGAAGGTTGATGCTATCCCCTGCCTTGGCATGGAATGAACGTCCTCAATCACGAAAAGCACTTCCTCTCGTCCAATGGCCATCCTCAGGTCGTCTGAGAACTTTTTTACGCTGATGCGCTTGTCTTCGTTTGGAATGGAATCACTCGACCAATAGTTGCCGTTGTGATCAACCATTCCCCACGCCCCGGAGGCAGAGCCGGG
>Ga0208546_1000372_pt1 | contig 16916 bp, 26 predicted proteins | sample DEB19_08_DNA_4_FD_184528 | JGI IMG/M metagenome (GOLD analysis project Ga0208546, IMG submission 184528) | Aqueous microbial communities from the Delaware River and Bay under freshwater to marine salinity gradient to study organic matter... | ecosystem: Environmental > Aquatic > Marine > Coastal...
GTGGGCTGGGCGGCGCGGGTTTCTTTCATTTCCCCGCGCCGCCCTTTTCTATGACAACCGCAAAAAATCAGGCAATCGCCGACTTGGCCTTCATTGTGGCCGACAATCCGACGGCCTACACATTTTCATCGCGCAATTACAATGCGACGCGCGCCGGGCTGTCGCGCATGGAAAAAAACGAGCTAGGCGGATTTGAGGTTGATTTTGACCTGTCTTTGATTGTCCGGCTTTATGCGGACTTCACAGCGACAGCGACGACACCGCCTCGAGTGGGCGACCGCGTGACGGTTTCCGGCGTCACCTACGAAATCCAGCGAATCACGGACGATGAATTCGGGGCTGGCAGGCGTCTGGATTTGCGCTCTGTTTCGCGCTGATTTTTTCTTGCCAATTAACCAGTCGGCGCAATAATCGCTGCCGAAATGAAATTGACACCTGTATTTGACGGCGTATCGTTGGCGAAGGCTTGCGATTATCCATTCCGTTCCGGCCTAATCGCGCAAGAGAAGATTGACGGCGTGCGGGCTTGGTTGGATTGCGACACAGGCCAGTTGACCGGACGCAACACTCCGCAAGGGTTTCTTCGCGCCACGCTGCCAGCTGGTTGCGTTTTGGACGGCGAATTGGTCAAGGGCGCTTACCACGCCTTTGACCTCTTAAAACTAAACGGTCAAGACGTGACGGGCGAGCCGTTGCGCTGGCGATTGACTCAACTCACCGAGTTAATTGCGCGATACCCGGCGTTGCTCCCAGTGGAACAATCCAATGACCCGCAGGCATTGGCGCGCAAGGTCAACAATCGCGGCGGGGAGGGAATCGTCGTCAAGCTCGCCAATTCAACCTATTCGCGGGGGCGGTGGACACGTTGCAAACGAGAATTCACGGCTGAATTTACCATCATTCAGGCCGATGCTGGGAAGCTGTCGGCGGAAGTTTCACGCGACGGCAAATCAGTTGGCCGCATTTTTGGATTCACCGAGAGTGAAATTCAGTCTGCCAGCACCGGGCAGGTCGTTGAAGTGCGGGCGATTCAATTTACGTCGGCTGGAAAGCTGCGGAGCGGGCGATTCCTTCGATTTCGCGGTGACAAAATCACGGCTTGACCGCAAAGCCATCCGCCTTCATTCCCTCTTTTATTTCGTGCGCCATTCGGCGTTGAATCTTGCCAGTCCGCTCGTTAATCGCCAGTTGCAGCGCATCGCGCATAAGTTTGGCGGCATAATCGCGGAGTGTATTTCCGTATTTGTCACGGCCAATTTTGAGCGCCAAGACAGCAACCAAGCTCTGTCCGGTTGCGCGTTTTGAGCCGTCCGCGCTTGAATCGTTCGGCTTTCCTGATTTAATCGGCCCGCCCATGTTTTCACCGGCCTTGTCTTTGGCGTAAATATCAAATTTCCTTGCCACAAGCCGCCATGTAGATGCCAAGAATCCGATGCTCCGCAGCTTCTTGGCAATCCAGCGCCTCGCTCGCTGTTCCAATTCAGAACGGCTGGAAAAATAAATGTTGCGCGCGGCGTTGGCCTGCGCTCCAGAAATGAAGGTTGACCCCTTGCGCCGCTTAATCAGTTGGCGCAAGTTTTTTGAAACCTTTTTTGCGGTGACACCGTGCGACTTTAATGCTGCAAGATAGTTCGCAACCGCGTTGTCTTTTTCAAAAGAGAACGTCCTTTTGAACCGCTGAAACCCCCGCGAAGTCGTATAGGGCGTGACGGTTTTCGTTTTCAACCCAAGCGCCTCGATGCTTTCACGCCTTGCGCGGCGAGTGTGATTGATCGTCGCAACGGCAAGGTGATAAGCCTCGGCATTCAGAGCTTTGGCCGGTCCGCGCCCCGTGCTTCTGACATGGGCCAGCATCCGCTTAATTTCACCCTGAAATTGCGCGTCGTAGATTTTTAGCGTGGGCTTCATCAAAAACAATTTGACTTATGCTGCGAATTGTTGCAATAAGTATTCCTAATGGCACGCGCAAGCGATTATCCGACGCTTTACGATTTCGAGGGGCAGATTGAATCTGCCGCCGATGCCGTGCTTTCAACGCTCATTTCAGATGTCCGCAAGCCGCGCGACACGGACGAAATGGCAACGCCGCGCTGCGTCGCCCAATTCACCGTTGAACGTGCCTTGGGCAAGCTGTTCCAAGTTCCTAACGGCGACCTTCGCCATTCGCTTTACGATGGAACTCTTTCATTGACCATCGTCACTGACCGCCGAAACAACGCCAGTTCGCACAATTCGTTCCGCGCCAAGGTGCGGACGCTCATGGCCGATTATCGAAAGCAGTTCAACACGGAAACGCTTCTGCCTTACTTGACCATGCTGCGCTGCCACGAAACGTCCGGCTCGGCTGTCAGCTTTGAAAACGACCTTGACCGTTCAACGCTGACATTCGGCGTCACCATTGGAATCAAAGAGGAGGCTTGGCCCGTATGAGCTTGACCGCGAAAATGGATTTGAATTTGTCGGCAACTTTGCTGACTGCGCTCGACCTTGTGACGGCGACGGCTCCGCTTTCACAAACGCTCACTCCGCTTGATTTGACCAGTGGCACTGGCGCGAATCAGGCGGACACAATTTTCAGCGACACACGAAGCCTCGCGGCAACCGCCACGGAGAACATTGACTTTTACACGTGGACAAGCGCGCTTGGGGCCACGCAGACCAACGCCAGAATCAAACTGCTTTTGATTCGCAACAAGAACACCGCGACGGGTGACGTGCTGCGAATTGGAGGGCTTGGCAATAGCGGCGCGTGGGATTCTCCGTTCAACAGCGATCATGATGCCACGGTGGACATTCAGCCCGGCGGCTTTTTGATTTTGAGCGCGCCGCTTGCGACGGGCTACACCGTTACCAGCAACTCGGTCAATCATACTTTGAAATTTGCGAACACGTCCGCGAGCAACACGCTCGCTTATGACATCGTTATCATTGGCGCGTCCGCATAAACAGAAAAGGAAACACCATGCCAGTAGCCAATCAGTTCACGGACGGCAGCGTCAACAGTTACAACAGCGTATCGTTGACGGTGACAAACCCATCCGGCGCAACCTACACCGCCGCCGCGATTACGTGCATCGCGGAAACCATCACCATCAATCGGCCATACAAGGAGATTGAGGTTGACAATCATCTTGGCGTCCCCGTCGGCGCGCAATTCACGCGCGGGCGAGTGACCGCCACGGCCACGCTTCAGGTCGTGCCGTCCAAGGAGGTCGAGGCCGGTGCCACGTTCTCGAAGGATTTCGGGCTTGGCAGCGAGAATTTCATCATTATCTCCGTGGGAAAAACCTACACGCAGAACGACATTCAAAAGCAGAATGTCGAAATCCGCAAGGTTCTCGACTCCATCAGCTAAACGGGCTTCGGCCCGTGATTAGGGCATGAGCCTGTTTGATGACATTCCCGGCTATCGCGCCGCGCTGTCCGCAGAAAGCGAGCAGCGCGACGCGGCCTTTATTTTCGCGTCAGTTGCGATTCCGCGCCGATGGCCGCGCAAGCCGATCATCATGGAACCGCTGACATTGCGGCGAATGATGATTCTGGACAACGTGAAATCTCCATTTCTATGCGGCGGCGACCGCGAAATCAGGGGCGGCGACATCGCGCTGTTTCTTTGGGTTTGTTCGCCTGAATTTTGCGTTGACAAAAGAAGGCGCGATTCATTCATCAAATCCTGCCGGACAATCAAAGCCAAAAATGCGCTTGTGGAAATCTGGCGCAATGTCGGCGCGGCATTCTACGATTCGCCGGCCCGCAGCGGCAGCGGTGAATCCGTGGCCTATTGGAGCATCGGCGCATCCATCGTTGACACACTGGCGAATGAATACGGATGGGGCGAGGCCGCGATTTTGGACGCACCATTGGCGCGCGTGCTGCAATACTTCAAGATTGTGAACCATCGCCGCAGCGCCGGCGCCGGCGAACGTGTCCCGCTGTTCAACCCATCCGACCGCGTGCGCGCGGCATGGCTTGAATCGCAGAACGCCCAAGCCGAAAAGGAGGCGGCGAAGCATGGGTGATTTCAGCATTGAGGCCCGCATGGGTCTGGACGTTTCGGAATTTGAAGCCGGAATTGGCGGCGCACAAAAAACACTTTCAAAGTTTCAGGGCGCAATCAATTCGGTTGTGGGCGCTTTCGGCGTTGGAAGAATGGCGGCCTTCGTCAAGGGCGCTGGTGACATGGCGGAGCAGATTCTTAATACATCCGACTCGCTGGACGTTGGAACTGATTTCTTGCAGGACTGGAACCGAACCGCAGACTTGGCCGGGATTGGCGCGGAGCGCGCGACGCTGGCGATTGAAAAGCTTTCGCAGAAAATCGGTGAAGGCGCGGAGTCATTTGCAAAATATAAAATCGCATTGGCCGATTCGGGCGGGATGCGTTCCACGGAGGCGGTGCTTCGGGATGTTGCCGCATTGATAAATTCCACCAAGGACGGATCTGAACGCGCCGCAATCGCGGTTGAATTTTTTGGGAAACAGGGAGCGAAGCTGCTTCCGCTCATCGCGCAAATAAACAGCCTCGAATCGGGATTCAGGCTGACGCGCGAGGAGTTGAAATCGTTGGACGATGCCGGGGACGCGCTGACAAGGCTCGGCAAGGATGCCCAAATCGGCGGGGCGATGATTCTGAATTTTTTCACGCGGGACATTCCGTCCGCGATGGGAGAATTTTTTGAGTATCTGGTCAATGCTGAAAGCCGCATTGGCCAGACATTGGGGCGGAGCTTTGACCGGGCGGCATACATGGCAGAACGCGCCAAGAAACTTGCGCGGATTGACGCTTTGGCGGGAATGACGCAAAAGCAGGCCGAATCATTCGTTGGAACGTATTCCACGGCGGAGCAACGCGAGGCGATTAAAAAGTCCATGCAGACTCTGGCCCAAAAAGAGGAACAATTTCGCGTTTCGCAGCTGTCGGACGAGGAACGCCTGACCGAGCTTTATGTTGAACGCGAAGAGCTTCAGCGCGCAATGTCAATCCACAACGAGCGTTCGTTGGAATACATAACCGCGCAGCAAAAGCTTGCGGAGAAAAACCTTGAAATCAGAAAAAAGGAATCGGAAATCGCAAAGACAAACGCAGAGCTGGCCGAACGCGAAAAAAAAGCCCACGCCGACAAGGTGAAAAGCCTGAATGAAGCGATGGTGTCAGGTTCACGCAATCTTGAAACGTCGGCGGCGGAGGCGCTGAAATTTGGCGAGACCGAATTGCAGGACATGGTGATAAACCGCCGACGAAATCCGGCGTTGTGGGCCGCCCAACAAAACCTTTGGAAAGCGCAGAGAATGGAGGATGAAGCGCGCCGGATGTTCGCAACCGGCGGCGGCGAATCAGACGTTGAAGCGCGCCGCAAGTTTGAGGCGGCGCAGGAACTTAAAGCCGCAATCCCGTATTTGAAGGAAGACCCGTTCACACGCCTGATAAAGGAAGGAAAGGACAGGTCAAACGAGCTTCACCGGCTGCTAACGGGCGAGGCTGGCCAAAAAATTCAGGCACAAATTTTGGGGGCACCATAATGGCAACACCCGACGCATTCACAGACGGAGATTTCACGCTGCCGGTCAGGACTGGGCGCGCGCGAATATCGCGCCCGTTTAGCGGCGAAGGCGACAACGAGACGCGCGTTGTCGAGCTGGATTTCATTCAATACGCCGATTCGTTTTTCCCCGATTACTTGGGAAGGATGTTGCGCTCCAATGAATTCAACTGGCATGATTTCCCGGTTGCCTATCTTGTTTCCGAAAGCGCGCTTGAACCCGTCGGATACAATCTCGTCAAGTTCACGCGCACCTTCGCGGAAATTCCCAAGCGCCGATACTACGGCGAATCATATTCATGGCGGAGGCCGGGCTTTGCGGCTGGTGGAACGGCGGTCAAAAAAACGATTTCAGGATTCAGCTCCGGCGGCGGTGCCACGCTTTTGACCGTAACCGGGCACGGATTTGTCGGCACGCAAATAATCCTTGTCAACATGAGCGCCATTGACAATTACGGAAGAAGGATTACTCAAAATCTTGAGGTGACCGCAACCGTTGTTGACGCTAACACGCTTTCAATCCCGATTCAGGTAAGCGAGGCGGATTATATCGGCCAGCAATGGAATTTTTTGTTGAAAGGTGCGATCAATCGCCCGGAAGAAACCATTGAAGTCGCAAGCACCGTCGAGATTGATTATTTCCTGCCCGGCGTTTCGAGCAACGTCGCAACCGAGATGGACATTCCAATCATAAGGCGGGCGGTGATCTATTCGTCGGCCAACGAGGAAACCAACACGCTCGACGCCGCATCAAAGCCGACGCAGGATGATTATTTGAACGACGTGACGAACGGCGTCATGCGGTGCGTTGTCTCATCGTCATTGACCCGCTGGATGGGAAACATTTGGCAGCGCTCGACGCGCTACGTGAGGACGCAATAATGGCCTCTGAATCTTTCATTGATGAAACGCCGGGCGCGAATGTTTCCGACCCCGGTGTCATCGCCCATTTCAAGCCGGGCAGTCCGCGCACGCTGCTCTCGGCGTCAGAGGCGAATCGAGTTGTCCGGGCGTGCAACAAATTCATAAATCTCACCGTCGGGCCGGGACTGAAAATCGTTCAAAGCGACGCCGGAATCAGGATTGTGCTGGAAGATGAGTCCGATTGAACCATTCGAGGCCGGTTCAAGCCGGACAATCGTCACCGTTGACGACGCAAACAGGATTGCGGATGCGGCCAACGGCATTAACGCGATTCAAGGCGGGCAGGGTATCAAAGTCACGCATTCCGATTTCAACATTCACATTGAGCTTTCGTGCCCGGCACCGCGCACGTGGTCGGTGAATGAGAACTTTCCATACTACCACTCGTCCCCCGGCCCGCCGTGGGCCGGAACGCTGTCATGTCCGCCCGATACCAATGTGCCGGCGAACCAAATCAATTACATTCCGGCGCATGATTCTTACCGAATCGGCGCAACGGAGACGTTCAACCTGCTGGATTATTTTCCGTATTCAATTTTCCACGATGGCACGTGCCCGATTGGTCTGCGCGTCGGCTCAATTTCTGGATTCCCGCAGAGCGGTTCCGATGGAACATCAAATCCTTCAAGCGGCAACTACACAATCACGGACGGCACAGATACGACTGCGGCAATTGCGCGTTATTCGAGCGCGCCGTTCAACGCCGACACGGACGCGGCGCTAATCACAACGCGGCTCAATGCGCTGAATTCAAACACCGGGCCGCACGGCGGACTGGTTACGGTTGAACCGGCATTCATTTCTGGAATGCCCGGCCAGCCGGACGAACCAACCCATTACGTTGGCAGGTTTTATTACATCACGTGGAATGATTTTGGAACACGCGCGGCATTGACTCCGAACGGCGCATCGTTGAATCCGGCAAACACTTTGAAAATAAAGGTCGTTTCGGCTGGCAGCGATACGACGCGGGCGCGTCAATTGATGGAATTCGGCCCGAATTTTTGGCGTGATAATAACGGGCAATCCATGGAGATCGGGCCATACTCCAAAGATTACATCATTTTTTCGGCGACGAACTTGCAGTCGGATGACAAGTTATTTTTTTCGATTGACGGCGGATTTGAAACGCAGCTAGTCGGCAGCGCGGGCACCATGTTTGAACACGGAAACCCGATTGCGTATTTACCAGCCGGACAAGTGGCAAGGTTCCGAAACATCGAAACCGGCGGCGCATACGCGTGGGCCAGTGGAATCATCGGAATTAAAACGTTGGAATGCTCGCCTTCATGGTGGCTTGAAGAATTGGGATTGACATAAGCTGTTCTAATGATTAAATAAAGGATGTCTAATGGCTCTTGACCTTTATATCTCAACGAAAAATCCGATACGCTCGGCACTGGTCAGGTCGTTGGACAATAACGCGCCAATTGCCGCGCCTGAATTCATCGCGGGCGACACCATTCCGCGCGTCAATGTTTATTTGATTGACGGCGAAGGCGGATACGATGACGCGGCGGGAGACGCCGGTTATACGCTGCGCCTTGCGATTGGCAACGTCGGCGGCGTGCCGACTGGCGGAACATTCACATTGACAGACGGCACCTACACCACGTCCGCGCTCGCCTACAATGTCAGCGCGGCGTCAATGCAGACGGCCTTGAATGCGCTTAACAGTGGCACCGGCCCGGACGGAGGGACGGTCGTTGTCACCGGCGAATTCCCTCGCTACGTCGTCACATGGGACGCCGTTGGAAATCGCGCAGCGCTGTCCGTTGGCGGGACGCTGTTGACTCCAAGCAGCGGCGGGAGCGTTTCAACATTGACCGCCGGAACCGGCAGCGTGGCCGAAGTTCAATTGATTCGCTTTGCCAGAAACCCGGCAGTATTCCAAGATTCGTGGACAAGCATTAGCGGGCAGGGCTGGTATTCATCGCTGTCACTCTCCACCCGCGAGCTTTTGGATTTAATCGCAACATCGGCTTCGCTCAATACGACGCTCGAATTGGAGCTGACTGACCCAAGCGGGAACCGGCGCACGTATCTTCAAGTCCCATGCACGGTATTCAACGAATTGATTGACCTGAATTCGTCCGTGTCCGTTGCGAGCGGGACAAGCTACCTTGCGATTGGCGATTCACTTGCCCAATACGTTCAAAACCGAACAGCCATAACCGGTCTGACAGGCGGAACATCCGCGAAGCTGGATTCAATCGTCACCGCCAGCAAGGGGCCGGGATGGATGGTTCGCATGAAACATTCTGGCAGCGGCGCGGAGCTTGTCTATCGGCTCGAAGCTGACACAACTTCGGAATCAGCGCCTTGGACAATCCGCCCGGACGATTACGATGGAAGCACAAACGCAAAGGTTTGGACATTGGTTGGAATTGTCAAGGCGGGCGCTCCATGCCTATGGAATTCCGTTTCGTCCAAGTTCCATCAAATCATTGCCGGTGAATCAGGCGGCATCGTCACCGTTGACATTGACCAAACCGGTTTTCAAATCACTTCCTGAAAATGAAAAGATTCTTCATTCCAATCTGCCTGCTGGTCGGATTCACGCTCGCCGCATTGTCGCAGCCGTCCGGCCTGTCCATCTTCCGATCGGTGACGGCCAACACCAACGGCGTGATTCAATGGCCGATGACCCTAGCGTTGTCCAACGCAACCGCACAGCGGATTTACGTCACAAACGGAATTGCGATTGGAACAAACAGTTTCGACACCAATTCACTTTACGCAACCGGCAGCATTCGTGCGTTAATGTTCATTGGAGACGGCTCGCAGCTTACCGGCATTTCTGGAAGCGCGGGCGGCATTGCGTCTAATGGTGGCAGCGGCGTTGCGAATGTTTTTTCAAATGCCACAATTCGCGGCGGCTCATTCACCAATCTTACCAATGCAACAGCTACGGCCTCGCGTGCGGCCACCTACGACGCCAACGGTGCGCTCACAAACTCGGTTGTCACCGTCACCGAACTTGCGCACGTGTCCGGCGTGACGGGCGGGATTCAGACGAACATTGACAACCGCGTTGACACCAACACATTTCGGCAGTTCACAAACGGGCTTGGAACGGCGGCATTCAAGGTTGCAATCACCAATCCGCGCGTCGCCTATCTTCAAACAAACTACGCAGGCACGCCAGCAATCGGCGACCCGTCCAAGCCATACACCAACGCGCAATCCGCGATCGATGCGATTCACGCGCTGTCGCCCGCGCCAAGCTCAAACTATCCGGCGTCAATCATTGTGGGCGCTGGAAATTTCGGCGACGTGATTGTGTCGAATGATTCGCGCGGCATTTCGTGGATCGGCCACGGGCCGAACGTTTCTCGGATTGGAACGATTACGCCAAGCGGAACCACGCCGCGCGTTCTTGAATGGTCGTCAGATCATTCCGTCTGCTTTTCAAATTTCAACTTTACGCTCACTGGCGCGGATGGAGCGGCGGGCGACCCCGGCGACCCGCCAACCGCTGGCGGAAATGGGGCCAATGGCACGAACGGCTGGACAATTTATGTCACGAACATTTTCGCGGGCGCGATGCACTTTGCGGCGGGCGCTGGCGGAGTTGGCGGTGCGGGCGGAGACGCGCAGGGCACAGACCAAGACGGCGCGAATGGCGGCAACGGAGGCAATGGCGGGAGCGCAACGAATCATGTCATTGGCTGCATTGTCTTGACAGAATTGACCGTTGGCCCCGGCGCAGGCGGAGCAGGCGGAGCGGGCGGAAGCGGGAGCGGCATGGGCGCAAGCGGCTCTTCCGGGTCAACCGGAACGGCAGGCAGCGGCATTGTGAATGTTGACGGGACGCGGGTTGGCAACAAGCAGTTCGCGGCTGAATCTGTATCGCTGTCTTCCGCAACATTTCCGGATTTAAATGGAGTTCCTTCCGGGAATTTTTCAATTGTGGATTCAGGAGAAATCGGCGGCATCTATGCGGGTGGAGCAGGGCTTGTCACCATCGGCGGATACACTTCCGGCTCGCTTGATTTTGTGCAGGCAAACAATGTTCCGATGCGAATCACAAGCTCAACGATTCATCTAAACATCGGTTCGGACGGGCGCGATTTCAGGCTTGGCTTGAGTGACGACCATACGGCCAAGATTGATTTTGTGCGCAGCTTTACCGGCACATTTGACTTCGGATCAATTTCGTCCGGCTCATTGGCAAGCACGAACATAACGGTCAACAGCGTTGCCGCAGACGGAAGCTGCGCGGTGCAAGTTGCGATTGATGAATCGGTCTTTAGCGGCGGCACCAACTGCGATGACATTGACGTTCGCGCACGCGTGACGGCGGCGGACACGGTGACGGTCTATCTCAAAAACCACGGCGGCAGCGCGGCCAATCCAGCATCCGGCAAGTTCACAGTCATTGTCACCAAGCTCAAAACACTCAACGAATGAAAACCATCCTTGCAACTATCGGCCTGATTTCTGCGCTCACCGTTGGCGCGGCTGAAACCAACGTAACCATTACCGTCACGTTGACCAAGGAGCAGCACGGCTACCTTGCCGACGCCGCTGCGCGCACCAATGCAACAGCGGTTCAAATGGCGTCCACCATTGCCAAGCGTGCGCTGGCCGAGGCGGCAGCAAACGAACGGGCGCGGCAGGAGCGCGATGGGCTGGAAAAATTTCGCAAACTTACGGACGCAGAAAAGGCGGAAGTATTGAGGCTGTTGAAATAACATGAGCGACACGGACAAGCCAGAGGTATTCACGCACGGCGATAAGCGGAAACTTGACGAAATTCACTCCGCGCTTGTGGGCAATGATTCACTCGGCCAGAAGGGGCTTGTGAAGCGGATTGAACACGTCGAAAATCACGTTTCGTCCATGGAAAATCTGAAAATGAAAATCGTTGGCGGCATTCTCGCATTATCGGCGGCGGGTTCGGCCATTGGCGCAAAGCTCGTTGCGCTGTTTAACGACTCACCAAAGCACTGATGAAGGTTTCACTGAAACGCTGGAGGCTTGGATTGCGGATTGCCGCGCTGGACGGCGTTTGTTCCGGCGTGGTCTGCCTCGTCACGGAAATGAATTGGAAACAATCGCTGGCCGTGGTGACTCTTTCGCTTGCCAATTCCATCCGTCAATACATCCGAGAAAATCCAGTTGCTGAAATCGAAGAAACCCAAATTATAAACAAAACATGAAAATCACGCATTACAATCATCCGCGCAACGGCCAGCTTTGGCTCGCGCTTTTGTTCACGCTCGCCACCGCCGCGCTCGTCATGATGGCAACAGGCTGCAAATCCACATCGGCCAGCTACGACGCCAAGTCTGGCAGCTGGAAAGTTTCAGACCGCCGACTGCTTCTCCGCACCGAAGCCGAAATCACGGCGAGCGTTGAAACCAACGGCGCGAAATCCGTTGTAATCAAAGCCAAGTCAGACCCGCAGACGGAAGCGTTCAAGGCCATTGCCGAGGGCGCGGCGGCGGGCGTGGCGAAATTCATCAAACCTTGAAGCTGGAACTCACAGACAAGCGAACGCGCAGCGGAACAATCCTCTGGCGCGTGGCCGAAGCCGAGCCGGTGAAAGTCGCCGGTCAATGCTTTGAAATCCCTGCCGGTTTTCACACGGACTTTGCGAGCGTGCCGCGTTTCCTTCAGCCGTTCCTCTGCGAGCGTGCGATTCGTTCGTTGCCGAGCGTCGCGCATGATTTCCTGTATTTCCAAGGAACTCCAAAGCGCATTGCCGACGCCGTGTTTTTTGAACTGCTCGCTGAAATGAAGGACGTGCCCGCATGGCAGCGGTGGATCATGTTCAAGGCCGTCGAATGGTTTGGAGACTCGGCCTATGCCGCGCACCGTCGCAAGGGGCATCCGCACAAAAACCAAAACCGATTCGACTGATGAAATACGTCGGCACCAATCTTGCCGCGCTGGATTGTCTGCTCGTAGTTTTCGGATTTCGCCGTGTCGGTAAAATTTCAATCAATGACGCCCGAACCCAAAAGCATTCTCGACGAGGCCAAGGAAATCACGAAAGGGGCGCGTCGCAGCCACTACGGGACTCCGCTCGAAAACCACACGCTCACCGGCAGGCTATGGGCCGATTATTTGAAGCTCGACAAGCCGCTGTCACCTGAACAGGTCTGCGCCATGAATGTCCTTCAAAAAATCAGCCGCACCGCATCCGGCGTGTTCACGCGCGACACATGGGTTGACGTGGCGGGTTTTGCTGAAAACGGCGCAGAGGTTGGAGCCTGCGTTGCGGCGAATCCAAGAAAATGAATTTTGCCCGCACCCTCAAAGAGCATCGCGCATCCCATCGCGTGAGACGAACAAAGAGCGTGTTAACGTGGAACCGCCCACGGATAGGCTCTGCGGGCTTGGTTTTATGAAACGCGGCGAACATCAAATCCGAGTCACCGTCGAGATTGTAAGCGACGGCCTAACCATCCGCATCCCTTCGGAGCTACAGACAATCCCGCCGCTAATGCCGCTCCACCGCGCAGCGAAATTCATGCTCCAAAACTGCCTCGAATCAAAGGCGCTCCGTGATTGGAACGGGCCAGCGAGCGAATATCCGCACAGGGGAGACTGACGATGAATCCGATACGCAACTGGAAAAGACTTTTGGCAGTTGCGTGTTCGCACGGTGGACTGGCAGACCCGACGGCGATTGCGGCGGTGCTGAAATTCAAAAGACAGTTTCGCCCGCACAAGACAATCCATCTTGGCGACTTCACTGACACGACGGCCTTTCGTTCTGGCGCGAAAGGTTCAAGTGACGAAACCGAGCCGGTGCGACCGGACATTGACGCGGGTCTTGAATTCATTGAACAGCTTGGGGCTGATTTGGTTTTCTGCGGCAACCACGAAGCGCGAATCTGGCGGCTAGCACATCATTACAACGCGATTGTCAGCGAGCTTTCAAAGCATGTCATTGAACGAATTCAGTCTCGGTGCAAAAGGCAGAGGGCCGAGCTTGTTGAATACGACGGCGTTTGGCAGCAGCGCACCATCGGCAATTTCAAATTCATGCACGGCGTTTTTTATTCCGAAAACGCGGCGCGAGACCATGCCGAGGCTTATGGCAACTGCGTCCACGGACATACGCACCGGAGCGGAATTGCCAAGGGCAGGCGCGACGACAACCCGACGGGATTCAATGTCGGCACGTTGACCAAAATTCCAAATATGGATTATGCGAACACGCGCCGCGCAACGCTCGCTTGGTCACAAGGATTTGTTTTTGGCGAATACTGCGACGACCTATGCCAACTTTACCTGCACGAACAGCCGCGAAACCTCACCGAGTGGCGTCTGCCGATTTGATTGCGCTTGCCGCGCTCCAACGGTTGCGCGATGCAACCGCGCCAAACATCGAGCGGCCCGGCGGATTCCAGACCGTGAACGAGATCGCGGACGCGTGGAACCTGTCACGCGAGCGGGCCAGCGAGCTTCTTTTGCGAGGGTTAGCCGCTGGACTTTGGGAGCGCAGGAAATGGGGCCGGTTTTACGTCTGGCGGGAAATTCGCGCCTGACGCTTCTTTTTTGCGCGCCGATTATTCAGCGCGATTATGCGCTGTCGGCGTTTTTCGATTTCTTCCGCGCTGAAGTTTTTGGGAACTCCACGGGCCAATTTGCCGAGCGCGACGGCGGCGGGGTTTTTCATTTGGTTTGGGGGGGGGTGGGGGTTTGTGGTTTAACGCGTATTAAGTTCTTTGGCTTTGACGACCACAAACGTCGGTGTAATCCACCGACCCAGCCGCCCACTGGCGAAGGCCAGTGCTGAATTGCACCGCGCCACGAAATCACGGGCTTCGGCCTTGGTATTGAAGTTCCAAATCCACCGGGCAGCCGGGCAACCGTTGGAGAATTTCGCGGGCTTCAAACACCTCCGAGCAGCCGTCTGCGAGCATTTGAAGTCCGTAACCGCGAACTGCCACTCACTGCCAATCACTGCGTATTTTCCAGATTTCATTTTGTTTCCGTTCGTTTGTTATTGTTGTTACTTACTACGTGCAACACCATAACCGCTTATTGTAAATAGGCAACAAATTTCCATGATACTTTTGTTCCATGTTCTGATACTTTTGTTTTTGCAAATTGTAGTTTTTCCTAGGAAATGCGCGTTTTTAGTTTCACGCACCCCATCCCTTAAAAAATCTTTATTGCAACTTTGCAAGCACGAGCGCAATCTGTCGCCGCTTTAAATGAAAGACGAACTGAAAAACTTGAACGTGCGCGTCGCGGCGGATGTTCTCCGTAAAATCCAAATGGAGGCGATGTTCGCGAACGTCACGCAGCAACATTTCGCCGAGCGCGTTTTTGTCCACTTCCTCGGCCTGCCGAAAGAAAAGCGCCGGGAGATTTTGGGCGAGGAGGCCGGGAGATGAACACCGAACTTGACGCAATCACAATCGCTGAATCCAAGGAACGCGCAGACTTGGAGCGCGACATTGACCTTGGCAAGAAAACATTCATCAAGGTTGGCTTGGCGCTGGCGCGAATCCGCGATGCTCGGCTTTACCGAAACGATTACACCAGCTTTGAGAAATACGCCGAGGCGCGTTTTGGATTCAAGCGCAGCTATGCCTACCAATTGATTGAGTCGGCTGGCGTCGCGGTCGAAGTGTCCGCAATTGCGGACATTCAAAACGAAGGAACCGCCCGCGCACTCGCCAAAGTCGCGCCAACCCGCCGCGCCGAAGTTTTGCAGAAAGCCGTTGACGCTGGGCCGGTGACGGCCAAGGCAATTCTGGAAGCCGCTACGCCGCCGCCCGACAAGTCCGCTGAATTTCTAGCAGCCTGCGGCAATCCTCCGTTTTCCACCATCAAAGCCGAGCCGAACGTCACCGAATTCTACCACGCACTCGAAACTTTCATCCGTGGCGCATTTCAAGACGCGACGGACAAGCAACTCGTAAGCATGGGCGTTTATGCCGCGATGATTCCGAAGCTGATTAAGGCGGAGCTTCAAAGAAGGAAGGATTCAAAGTGAATTACCTCTTCCAAGTCTGCATGAATTGCGGCCAACCATACGGCGTGAAACCGACGTTAGGACAGGACGGAATCTCTCACGGATATTGCCAAACGTGCTTCCCTGCGATGTTGGAGAAGGCGCGGAAAGAGGTGGCGGAGATCAAATCAAAAAATAAAGCGAAAGGCTCGAAATGATTGTTGTATTTTTGATTTTTGGCGGCGTCATGTTCGCGGCTTTGTGCGCGAGCGCGCGCGACATTCGGAGGGTGAATCGGTGAGCCATACTCCCCACATTGACGCCCGCGCCCGCCAGACCTCGCGCATCGCACGCGGCTGGTTCCGCATGATGAAAAACAATTTGCCCGCCGCGCCTGTGCTGGCCGGTGGCGTCGCCGATGCAGAACATCGGCAGAGCGAAGCGCGAGAGAGCATGAATGGCCCCAAGTCTGACGGGACTCTCGCGGCGGCGGGCAATTCAATTTCCACCGCTGAAACTTCAAGCCCGCATCCCCTGCGGCCCCATGTTGTTGACCCGAATTCGGCGGTGGAAACTTTTTCAAAATGAGCCATGGCAAGCCAACCCATCTCGACCTCTTTTCCGGGATTGGAGGATTCGCCATCGCCGCCCGAAACTGCGGATACCGCACAGTTGGATTCTGCGAGAAAGAACCCTATGCACAACAAATCCTCAAAGAACGTCCCGCAGGTCGCTGAAGAAATCATCCGAGCCATCCAACTGACATGACGACTACTCTCTCCGTCTTCCTTTTCATCGCGGCTTCAACCGTGGTAGTTTCGCTGATTTTCCTCGCGCTGTTCTCGCATCAGCGGGCCGTTGGTGTTCCCGGCGAGTCGCGTGCCGACGAATTCGAGGACGCATTCATGCGCTGGATGGTGGCGAAGCGTGAATTTCCAAAGTTGCAACACGATGACTGCGCCCCATTGGCTAGCAGCTATGGATTGAGCGAAGAAACCGCGAACCGAATCCGCGACCGCGTGCGGAGAGACTTTGAAAGGAGCGCATGAAACAAAAAAACGAAGACCAAGAAATTGCCGCCGCGCTGAAACGCTGTCGTGCCGCCTTCAAGAAACATCCTGACGCTAAATGGGCGTGGTTCTGCCATCACGAAAAGCTCTGCGAGGAATTGAGAGAGCCTGCGGAGGTTCGTATTCAATACATACTTGACGCCAAGCCGAAGCATGAACAGGCGACGCGGTTCAATAATTTCAGACCCGTGCTGGATGAGAAGAAATTGACGCAAGCGCGGGCCGAATACGAGCGCGTCACGTCGCCAGCGCGGGCCGAATACGAGCGCGTCACGTCGCAAGCGTGGGCCGAATACGAGCGCGTCACGTCGCAAGCGCGGGCCAAATACGAGCGCGTCAAGTCGCAAGCGTTGGCCCAATACGAGCGCGTCACGTCGCCAGCGCGGGCCCAATACGAGCGCGTCACGTCGCAAGCGTTGGCCCAATACGAGCGCGTCACGTCGCCAGCGCGGGCCCAAA
>Ga0208546_1000375_pt1 | contig 16815 bp, 20 predicted proteins | sample DEB19_08_DNA_4_FD_184528 | JGI IMG/M metagenome (GOLD analysis project Ga0208546, IMG submission 184528) | Aqueous microbial communities from the Delaware River and Bay under freshwater to marine salinity gradient to study organic matter... | ecosystem: Environmental > Aquatic > Marine > Coastal...
AGGAGACCATCATGACCTATTCACTCCCGACCTTGCCCGCGAACTACCCGATCCCGACTCTCGTACCCGTCTGGGTCGTCGTCGACCGTGACGACACCGAGGCCGACATCCTCGAATACTACGACCTCGACGAACTGCACGACGCGAACCGCGACGCGCTCGAAGTCGGCGGGCGCGTCGTCCGCGACATGATCGAGCCGCCGTGCGTCAGCGTCGTCGTGACGGGACTCGATGGCGAGCGGCTTCGGAAGAACTTCGACGACATCGACGAGGGGATCGCATACGCGAAGGAACTCGTGAAGAGCGAACCGCTGTACACGCGCACGGTTCCGCAGTCCGACCGCGTTCTCGCCTGTTGGTCGATCGGACGCTTCGCGATCGAGGTGATCGCGTGAGCGCGTCCGACTGGCAGGAGATCGCGATCGCCTGCGGGCTGACCGCGCTCGTCATCGGCGTCATCGCAGTCAAACTCGCGGACGCCCTGCGCCGCACCGTCGCGGAGGTCGAACGCCTCCGCGCGAAGGAGGAACGGCGATGACGTGGACGCCGCTCACGAAGCCGGAGGTGATCGCACGACGCGCGCACCTCGGCGAGATCGACGCGATGCTCGCGCACCATGTCCGCGCGCTGACCGTCGCCCGCGCTCGGTACGGCTTCCTCGTGTCCGACGTCGCTCGACGTCGGGGAACCGCGACCGTAGAACTTCTTGCGCGCAAGGTCGAGAACCTCGAACGCGCGCGCGCATTGTGGCTCGACGACTTCCGTAAAACAGAGAACCCTAAGGAGACCCCATGAGTTTCGACCAGAGACACGACCGACGGACGACGATCGGCGCAAGTGAAGCCGCCGCCGTCCTCGGATTGAACCCCTACCGAACCGCGCTCGATGTTTGGATGGAGAAGACCGGGAACGTCGCTCCGTCCATCGACTCGAAGTATGCGCGCCTCGGCAACGCGCTCGAACCCGTCGTCGCCGACCTGTACGCGCAACAGACGGGCCTCGAACTGCGCGACCTCGCGACGACGATCGTCCACGCGTCGAAGCCGATCTCGGGAACCCCGGACAGGATCGTCGTGACGCCCGACGCCGCGCGTGTCGTCGAGATTAAGACGGCATGGAACTCGCGCACGATCGCCGCATGGGGCGAGGAGGGAACCGACGCCGTTCCTGACCACTACCGAGTGCAAGGCGTGATCTACATGGCCCTATGCGGTCTCGACCGCTGCGACTTCGCGCTGTTCGCCGCCGGAGATCTGCGGGTCTACACGATCCATCGGGATCACGCCGTCGAAGCCGAGACGCTCGACCGCCTCGCCGACTGGTGGGCGACCTACGTCACGACGAACACGCCGCCGCCTGTGACGTCGGGAGCGGATCTCGACGCCCTCAAGCGTCGATGGGCGGCGTCCTCCGGCGTGATCCTCAAAGCCGGGCCTATGGCGACGGAGATCGCCCGCGAGTACGCGGAAGCCGTCGCCGCCGCCGACGCCGCGAGCGCGCGCGCCGACCTCGCGAAGGCGCGACTTCAGGAGGCGATCGCGGACGCCGATGGCATCGAGGGCGAGACCTTCCGCGCGACGTGGAAGTTTGCGAAGCCGTCGAGTCGCGTCGACTGGGAAGCCGTCGCGAAGGCGTGCGGCGCGTCGAAGGAACTGATCGAGTCGAACACCAAACTCGGGGCGGCGTCTCGCCGCTTCCTTTTCAAGGAGATGTCATGAACCAGAGCAGCACGAAGTCCGTCGCCCCTATCGAGGGGTTCAAAGTCGCGGTCGAGTCCCGTAAAGCGTCATGGGCGGCGATCCTGCCGAAACACGTCTCGGTCGAGCGGTTCGCCCGCTCGATCATCCTCGCCGCCGCGCGCTCGCCCGCGCTCCTGAACGCGGACAAGGCGACCGTGTTTCTTGCCGCGCAGCAGGCGGCGCAACTCGGCCTCGACTGTTCGGGGACGCTCGGATCCGCGTACCTTGTTCCCTACGGCGGCAAGGTGACGCTCGTCATCGGATACCGAGGTCTGATCGACCTCGCGCGTCGGTCGAAGGAGATCGTGTCCCTTCAGGCGCAGGTCGTTCACGCCGCCGATAGGTTCGAGGTGACGCTTGGAACAGAGCCGAGCATCGTCCACGTTCCCGCGTTTGGCGTCGACGATCGAGGCGACGTGACCGCCGCTTACGCGGTCGCGGAACTCGTCGGCGGCGGTCGGCAGTTCGAGGTCATGACGCGCGGTCAACTCGACGGGATCCGCAAGCGGTCGAAGGCGTCAGGCTCCGGCCCGTGGGTCACCGACGCCGAGGAGATGATGCGGAAGACCGTCCTCCGTCGCCTCGCGAAGTGGTTGCCGCTGTCGCCGGAACTCGCCGACGCGATGATCGCCGAAGCCGCCGGGAACGACGGCGACGCGTCCGACGCGGCGATCGCCGCCGCTGCCGATGTCCTCGAAGTCCCGGCGGATAACGTCGAGAAGGAGCCGACCGATGCCAAGTGAGAAGACCTTCAAGTCCTCGGAGATCGCGCCGTCGCTTCTCGTGACGGTCGCGCCCGGGTATCGCGTGAACGCGATGGTGAAGTTCGAGTTCCCGAACTCCCTGTCGCAGATGAAGCGCGCCTACGTCATGGACTGGACACCCCAACACGACGACGTAGCGGCGACGCTCGAAGCCGCCGCCGCCGAGATTCGCAGACTCCGAGGAGAGAAGTCATGAACGAACACACGAAGGCGGCGGTCGACCTGATCGCCGCGATGACGGCGGCTATGGTTCCCTCGATGCCGTACAACGGCACGGGCGGGCACGCGGGGAGTGAGACCTCGAAGGAGCGCGCTGAGACCGAAGCCGACGACGGCACGCTCGCGAAGCGTCAGCGGGAGGTTATGGCGTTCCTCTGGGCGCAAGCCGACCGGGGGGCGACGTGGTACGAGGTGGCTGAACACCTCGGGATTCACCACGGAAGCGCGTCCGGCGCGCTGTCGAATCTCCACAAGGCGGGGAGGATCGTCAGGACGTCGGATCGTCGCGGACGCTCCGAGGTCTACATGATCGCTGAGATCGCGGCGACCCTTCCCGTCACGCTGCGCGAACCTCGCGAGCGCGTGTCGCGGAAGGAGATCGCCGAAGCCGTCGCGGTCGTCGAGGCTCGCCTCTTCGTCGCCGGGTTCTGCGACGTTCAGATCGAAGCCGCGTTGAAAGTTCTCCGCCGCGCGGGAGGTTCCCATGAAGACTAGGTTCCATCTATACGCGGTCGCCGACGAATCACTCGCCCGCAAGGTCGCCGAGACCGCGTTCGCGCTCGGCGTGTCGCAGGCCCACCTAATCAGGTGGGCGACCTCGGAGTTCCTCGCGACCGCCGAGGCGCGCGTGACCGCGCTCCGCACGGCAGGCGCGCTTCCTCCGCCGCCGCTCGGCGCGAAGTCGGAGCCGAAGTCCCGCGCGAATCGGAACCCCGCGAAACGACGCCCGGAGCCGGGAGTCGACGAACCGTTTTAAGACGTAGACGCGGCGACCGCCCGCGCCGCGCCGTCTAGCGCGTCCGATGCCGCAAGGGTCGGACGCGCGCCTTTTCCCGCTCGCGTTCGACGCGTTCGGACAGCACGCCCATGACGACGAACTGTTCGAGTTCGGTCAGATCCTCGAACCGCTCGGCATACTTGCCGAACCGCTTCCGCACCGTTGGCCAGTCGGCAACCGGGATGACGAAGGATTCGAGTCCCTGCGGCTTCAGGCACGCGAACGACATCCGCCACGTTTCTGCCGCGTCGTGTCCGCGCGTTCGCCGGATGCGGAGATATTCGTCGCGCTCGCTCGACCTGTAACGCTTCGACACTCGGAACTCCCACGGCGCGACGAGCGCGAGCGTCTGCACGGGTCACCGTTTCAGGAGTGCGCGAAGGTCGGCTTCGTGGATCAGGAAGTAGCCGCCCGCCGGGGAGACGATGCCGACCGTATCCGTGCCGTCGAGGATCACGCGAACCTCCGACTGGGCTACGCGCGGGAACCCCTTCGTCTGATCGTCTACTGGATGCATCGTCGCGACGACCACCTCACGAGTCGCGCAACCACCAAGAACGACCACCACCACGCTAAGGAGACCAGAGCGACGAGCGCGCGCGATGACGCGCTCGACGTCGGTCGGCTTCTGTTCGAGGTTCCCATAGGTGACGCGTCCCGTTTCGCGAGGCGTTCGGAGCGCGACCCCGAGGACGTCGGCGATCAGTTGCGAGAGGAACGCGAGGAGAGCGGTCATCCTTTCGCGACCATCGCCTCGATATAGGCGCGGAGTTTCTCCTCGCCCCACGACTTGATGAGTTCCGCCGCCTTCGGGCCGACGAGTTGAAGCGCGATCGCGCCCGCGCGTCGGCGCGCTTCCGCCTTCTCCGAGTCGGTCAGCGTGCCGTCCGCCGCCGCCGCCTTCAGGTCGTCGACGTAGGTCTGCCGGACGGAGTTCACCGCGAGAAGGATCGCCTCGATCGCCTCGGCTTTCGTGTCGGACATCTCGACGCGCTTCGCGATCCACCGCGCGGCGATGCCGAGGATCGCGATCACAAGCGAGAGAAGGACGTCCTGTAGTTCGACGCTCATCGGATCTCCTTAGTGATGAAGTAGGTGACCGCGCCCGTGACGAGCGCGATTACGAATCGCTCGAACATCGCGGTGAGCGGCGACTGTGCCGCGACCGTTCGTTCGAGTTGCGCGACCGACTGAGACAGTTGCGCGATGCACTTCTGAAGCGCGAGGTGATCCGCGCGCAGTTGGTCGAACCGCTCGGTGAGGACGGCGATTTCCACTTCGTGGGTCGTCATGAGAGGTTCCTTTATTGAGGCGCGACGATGGGAAAAGGTGCGGTCATGGAGTTGGAAGGAATCGGAGAAGTCATCTCAGGATCGTCGCGCCCTTTGTCAGGTGGTAACCGAGTAGCGGATGACGGCGAGGATGCGCGCCGATGAGAGGTCGGTCGGCGTCCCGGTCTTCACTACGTCGAGTCGGAGGACATCGTTCTGCGCGATGCCTGTCAAGTTCTGATCGAGCGCGAGCGCGTAGGCGGTCTCGCTGCCGATCTCCGCGCCGTTCGTCGACTTCACGGCGGATCGGAGGTTCTCCGACTGCGTGACGTTGCGAACGTTGAAGGTGTAGTAGTTCGAGCCGCTCGAACCCGTCGTCGCTACCGACGAGACGAGGAGGACGTCCGAGATGGAACACGCGGCGGGCGCGATCCACACGAGCGAGTTCCCGGTCGCGGAGATCGTGACGGGAACGGCGGCGGCGAGGAGCCGTCCATCGACCTGTCCTTTGTTCACCGCGTCCGTCGACGCGGAGCCGTTCGCGAGTCCCGTGATCGCGTTCGATCCCATTGCGAGCGCGCCGGACATCGTGCCGCCCGTGAGAGGGACGAGACCGCCGGACGCGACCGTGTAGTCGGGGACGATCGTCACCCAAGCCGACCCAGTGTAGACCTGTAGGACGTTCGTGTCGGTCTTCGCGAAGAGTTGCCCTTCGACGGGCGTCGGCGTCGTCGGTGCCGACGTTCCCGAGAAGGACGAACGGCACGCGCTGAAGTTGTCGTTAATCACGGAGCGCGACGACGTTACCGTGTCACCTGCTCCGATCGTGGTAAAGGTCTGCGACATTTCTAGATCTCCTGCGGTTCGATGAACCGTGGAAGGTTATTCGGATCGTAAGTCCATCCGGGATCGCACCGCTCGCCATCAGCGAGTTGCACGGTGGTGAGGCCATCCCACATCGGATCGCCGCCGCCCCAGATGATGACGTTCTCGACGATCAGATCAGAGTTGACTAGAGCCCAACGCATTACATTTCCTCGTAGAAGAGATAGACGACCCCGTTTCCGCCCACGCCGCCTGCGCCACCGCTTGTTCCTGCGACTCCTGATCCGCCTCCACCTGCGCCCCCGGAGCCGCGCCAACCGTTGCCCCCGGCTCCTCCGCCTGTCGCTGTGGTTGTCTTGAATCCGCCGTATCCTCCGGTCGCAGGTATGGTCGAGACGAAGTGGAACTCGCCGAAGACGGGAGCCGAAACTAGACGGTCGAGGATGCGGGTAACGTAGTCCTCGGACAGTAGTCTGCTGTCGATTCCGGCTTGTCCTTTCGTTGCTGTTCCTGATGGTGTAACGCCCACGGGTATTCCGAAACCAATCGAGTAGACGTTAGCGGCATCGTTGCCTGTATCAGAGGCGCATCCGCCGCCGTAGCCTCCGACGGAGTTTCCCATCGAAAAGGTTAGACCGTTAGCCAATGTAGGAGGTCCACCGTAAAGTGCTGCGCTCGATCCCGAACCGCCTTGTCCACCTTGATTGGCACCGCTGCCAGTTCCGCCGTTGCTTCCGACGACGCTTCCATTTGCACCGCCTCCGCCTCCCGAACCTCCGTTGAGGTTGAAACCTTGCGTGTAGTTTCCAGATCCTCCTCCGTTCCGAATATACAAGGTCGTTTGCCCGCCGGTTCCGCCTGCGCTTCCGTTAGTGCCATCGACGCTCGACCCTGCTCCGGACGTTCCGCCTGCTCCGATCGTAATCTCAAATCGTGCGGGTATCGTGCCGACGAAAGCGTACATGGGCCAGCGGTAGAGATAGCGAGTTGCTCCTCCACCTGCGCCTCCTCCGCCTCCAGCCGTGGTACTCGCGGCGAGCCGACCTCCGCCACCTCCGCCACCTGCCGCGCAAGCGAGAATCGAGACATAGTTCGCCCAAGCCGGAGGCGAAATATTGCACGATGTCTCAATGATCTCGTAGGCGAATCGCCCGAGGCGCGACGGTCTTCCCGATCCGAAGCCATTCAACAATCCGTCATTCATCAGTAGGTCGCTCCGTAGACGACCACGTTGAACGTCTCGCTCTTTTCGGTCGATGCGTAGAGTTTCTGCGTGTTGCTCGACACTTGACCCGGAAGGATCAGTCCGACGAGGTTCGCGCAGTTCGTTTGGAATGCGGACAGCGTGGCTGAAGGCGTGACCGCTACGACCGGAACCTCCTCGATGAGACGCTTCGTCGTGCCGCCGTCAACCGAGATAAAGAAGCGGATCGCTCCGGCCGTTGTCGTGCCTGTCGCCTTGATGTTTACACCTAGAATACGCTTGCCGATACCGGAACCCGCCGCCGTGGTCGGACCAGCCGCGATCTCGACGGTCGTGCCGCTGCCGTCGCGTGCCGTGTTGGCGGTCGTAACCTGTGAAACGTCGATTGTTGGAGACGTTGCGTATTGTGCCGTCGTTGCCATTAGAAAATCCCCGCAAGGAAGAACATATAATCTGGCGCGGACGTTCCGCCGCCGCCGCCGCTGTTCGCGATCCACTTCAGACCCGTTGTCTCCGCCGAGTCAGCCGAGAGGATATACCCGTCCGTGCCGATCGCGAGCCGCGAGTCTGCCGAAGCGGTGCGCGTGAAGATGTCGCCCTTCGTCGTGAGAGGCGAGGTGAACGTCGCCGCCGCCCACACGAGGCCCGTAGTCTGACCGCTGTCGGCCTTGAGATAGTAGCCGTCGGTGCCGACGCCGAGGCGAGCGAGCGCGGAAGCGTCGCGCGTGAGAATGTCGCCTTTTGTCGTCAGCGTCGAAGTGCCGCCTTCCGGCCCTTGTGGCCCGGTCGCGCCCGTGGATCCCTGCGGGCCTGTCGCGCCTTGCGGCCCGGTATCGCCCTTCGGGCCTTGTGGCCCTGTGGCCCCGGTATCGCCTTGCGGCCCCGTTGCACCCGTTGCGCCTTGTGGGCCTGCCGCGCCCTGAGGCCCCGTATCGCCCTTGGCTCCCTGCGGCCCCGTTGCGCCGACGTCACCCTGCGGGCCTTGCGGGCCTGTGTCACCCTTCGCGCCCTGCGGGCCTGTCGCGCCCGTATCACCCTTGACGCCTTGCGGGCCTTGCGCGCCCGTTGCGCCTTGCGGGCCTTGAGGCCCTTGCGCTCCGTCGGCTCCTTGCGGGCCTGTGGCTCCCGTGTCGCCTTTAGCACCAGTCGCACCCTGCGGGCCTTGCGCGCCCGTCGAACCTTGAGGGCCGATCGCGCCCTGCGGCCCCGTCGCGCCCTGCGGGCCTTGGGGGCCGACGTCGCCGGACGTTTGGCGCGAGCCGTTGTAGATGACGTACCAGCCGTCGTCGGCATACGCGGCGGTCGCGCCGGAGAGGAGCGTCGCCTTGAAGATGTTTCGCGTCGCGCTCCCGCTCGAATCGATGAGACGAACGGTCAACGTGACCGACGCGGTGTCGGCATTGTAGATCTCGACGCCGCGAACCACGAACTCCGTCGAGGAACCCGGCGCGTTGAGAATCGTGACCGCCGTCGTGCCGTTCAACGCGACGTGCTGTACCTTCGCGGTGAACGTCGTCGACGTATGCTCGGCATACGACACGACTGCCGTCGGCTGCGTCGTCGCGACCGATGACGATAGGACGGCTTCGAGCGTCTGAGTTGTTGCGGATAGCGTGATCATAGACCGATGTTGACCGCCTTCAGGATATCAGGAAGCGATGCGGATCCGCCACCGCCGGAAGCGGGTTTCCACGCGACGCCTTCGCTCGCGGTCGAGTCTGCCGTGAGGACGTAGTTATTCGTGCCGACGGGAAGTCGGACGACGGTCGTCGAAGTTCGCGCGAGGAGGTCGCCCTTCGTCGTGAGGGTTGTTGTGCCGCCCTCGACGCCTTGAGGCCCTGTGGCTCCTGTCGCGCCTTGTGGGCCTTGCGGGCCTGTATCGCCCTTCGCACCTTGAGGGCCAGTTGACCCGGTCGCGCCTTGTGGGCCGACCGCTCCCGTGTCGCCCTTCGCGCCCGTCGCTCCTTGCGGCCCCGTCGCTCCTGTATCGCCTTGCGGCCCCGTGGCTCCCGTGTCGCCCTTGATGCCCTGCGGCCCTTGCGGCCCGGTAGAACCTTGCGGCCCCTGCGGGCCTGTCGCGCCGTCCGCGCCTTGAGGCCCGGTCGCGCCAGTATCGCCCTTCGCACCCGTTGCGCCCTGCGGCCCGGTCGATCCCGTGTCTCCCTTTGCACCCTGCGGGCCTGTGGATCCTTGCGGCCCCTGTGGCCCGTCGGCACCCTGCGGGCCTGTGTCGCCCTTGGCTCCTTGAGGCCCGGTCGCGCCTGTCGGGCCTTGCGGCCCCGTGGCCCCGGTCGGCCCCTGTGGGCCTTGCGGCCCCGTTGGCCCTTGTGGCCCGGTGCCTCCGATCTTCCACGCGACGCCCTCAGCGGTCGTGCTATCGGCGGTCAGGACGTAGTCGTTTGTCCCGACGCCGAGCCGCGTCACCGTCGCCGATGCGGTTCCGACGAGGAGGTCGCCCTTCGTCGTCACCGTGGATTTCGCGACCTTGCCGTCGGTGTAGTTCTTCGTCGCGGCGTCCTGCGCGTTCACGGGGTCGAGAACGGACTGGATCGCCCCCGAGTCCATCGAGAGCGTGCCTTTTATCGTCACGTTCCCGTCGCCGTAGACGAGGACGGTCGGAGCGTTCGAGGTGTTCTGAACTTCGAGGACGGCGTCGGTGTTCGCGTTCGCCTGAATCGTGACCGCCGCGTAGCCGGACGCGCTCGGCTTGATCGTGTTACGCGCGGCGTTCGCCGGGGACGTCGTTACGAGGTCGATCCCCGAGATGGTATAGGTTGAGTTCACGCCCCCGTCCGCCGCCGTGATCCCATCCGCGACGGCGATCGCGCGCTCCGCGCTGAGGTCGCCCGTGTTACCTATTGTCAGGTACGGTACGGTAGACGGCGCGAAGCCCGACGCCTCGATCGTGAGCGCACCGCCCTCGCCCGCATCCGTGAGCGTGATGCCCGTCCCCGCCGTCAGGACGCGTTCGTTCGTGAGCGTCGCGTTCGTGCCGAGGACGAGATAGGAGGCGTCCGTTGGCGCGCCTCCGCCGCCCCCGCCGCCGCTGCCGCCCACGCCCGCCGACTGGACGGGAGTCACGGTGAGGATTGTTGACGGCGTCGCCGGACGCGTCGGCGTCGTCCCGGTCGGGAACGCTTCGACCGACACGCCTGTGTCCGTGCTGCTCCACTTGAGTTGGAGATAGTCCGACGCGGCGACCGTCGTCACGAAGTTCCAAGACTGGACGGATTCGTGACCGCCCTTGATCGTGAACTTCGAGTTGGACTGGTCTACGTTCGTGCCGTTCTTCGCGAGCCATAGGTCGACGTCGGCATCGCTGCCGCCGCCGTGCGTGAACTGCGCCGAAAACTGAACGTTGTACGTTCCCGCGTAGGCGAACGTGATCCGTGTCGGGTTCCCGCTGCCATCGTTCACGATCGAGACGCCGTTCGCCTCGTCGGTGGTGTTGAACTCCAACGAGTAGGCGGTGTTCGCCGCGCCCGCCGTTTGGTCGGTGTCGTCGTGGAAGGCTCCGTAGTAGACGCCGGGGAAGTCGAGCGACGTTCCCGTGAGCGCGGTCACGCGCGGCGTGTAGCGCGTATGCGGACGACGAAGCGTCACGCGGAGATCGCACGAAGTGAACGCCGAGACCTCGGACGGGACGTAGCGCGCGAACGACCCGCCGTTGAACCGCTGTTCCAACGTAGGCGAGAGCGCGGCGACGACGTCGGGCCAGCCCTCGAACGTCATCACGGCGGCGACCATGCCGTCGAAGGGGACGGCCATCTGTTCCCAAGTCGGATTCCCGCGCACCTCGGAGCCGTCAAGATAGAACGTGTCCCACGTTTGCGATGCCTGATCCCACGGGATCACCGACTCCGACCACCACCGACCCTCAGGCGCGAGGCTCGCCGCGACCGACCACACCGCGCGCGTTGCCGTGTCGGAGAGTGCCGTCGAGACGTAGGTTCCCGAGAGGTCGCCCGTGTCGAGGACGAGGTTCCCGGAGGCGACGACGGTATCGGTCTTCGTGCCGGAAAAGACCGCCGTGTCGTCGACGGTCTCGACGGTCGTATACGTCGAAGGCGCGACGACGGGCGTGACGGTCGCCGTCACCTCCGACGCGGAGTAGGTTCCCGACGCGGACACCGAGCGCGCGTAGATCTTGAACGCCGAGAGCGACGGCGTGACGCCCGTCCAACGCGGCGTCGACGAGCGCGCGAGGAGCGTCGAGCCTGCCCACGAACCCGATGACGTCGAGGAGTATCGGATTTCGTAGGCGGCGATCCCGGCGACGTCGGTCGGCGGCGTGACTTCAACGGTCAGGTCGAGATCGGCAGTCCCCGCCGAAACGGCTTGGGGAGCCGCAGGAACGACCGAGCGGCCCGTCGGGTAGGCGTAGAAGAATGTCCCTTGCCGCGCCGCCCTGCGCGTGCCGGACGCCGCCACGGGCGCGATGGACACGACGTAGGCGGTTCCCGGCGCGACGTCGAAGGAGATCGACTGATCGGCCCTGCCGACGTACTGCCACGAGTAGTCCGGCGCGAGAGCCTCGTCGGCGAAGGCGAACCAAACGTCGGCGCGTTGCCACTTCGACTCGGTGTCCCACTCGGCGCGCAGGCGCACGCGCGCGCACCCGTCATCGCACGCGACTAGGTACTCCTCTAGGACTCGACCGCGCGAGATGCGTGCGGGAAACGCGCGAGGGTCGGGCATCGTGTCGGTAAACGATTCAATCTCGCCGGGGTCGTCCGCGTAAACCGCCGCGTTGTACTCGGTCGCCGTGATGCGTCGCTGAAGTTCCGGCGTGAGCGTCACGCTGTCGATTTGGAATAACTTAGGCCACGGGTACGCAGTCCCGTCGGACCCGAACGCGAACGGATCGCCGACCGCCGGATTCACAGTCCACGCGACCGAGACCGTTAGCGTCGATTCGTCGCTCGCATCGGTCGCCGTTACCGTTCGCTCCTGCACGATGTCGGTCCCGAGTGCGGAGGAATAGGTCCGCACGGTGACGACGGCTCCTGCCGGGATCGTTGCAACCTTTGCGTTCACCTTAATCGTGGTCGCGGATGACGCCTTGACCCGCCCGCCCGTTCCGCGTCCCGTCGCGTCGTGCTGTACGCGCACTACGTCGAGCGGCAGGAGGTGGAGCGACTCAACTCCAGCCGTCCATTCGATGCGACGCCGTAGAAGTTCCGCGCGGTTTAGGTCGCGTTGCGCGAGCCGCGCCGCTTGCACCGCACGCGTAACGCCGACGGCTTGAAACGACCGCTTAACGACGGGGTTCCCGTCCGTGAAGATCGCCGCGTCGTCGTATCGTTTCTGCCAATCGGCCTCGTACCCTGTTTCCGCGTTGAGGTACTGAACCTCGACGGCGTTCACGCGGTCGAGTTTGCCCAGCCATTCGACGGAGAAATCCGCCATGTTGCCGACCGAGAACACGCCGACCGCCGAGGACGCGCGATCGGGGAACATCGTCACGCGGTTACCGATGATCATCGCGCGCGCGAACGCCGACCGCGCAACCGCAGCCACAAGTTCCCATCCGCTTTGCACCTGATCGACCACAAGGCCGATTTCCGCGCGCTTCCCTGCGCCAACCTCGGGAACCTCGTCGCAGTAGTCCGCCCAATCGTCGAAGGAGCCTAGGTCGATGTTGTCGAGCGTGAGGCGACCGCCGCGGCCCATTCCGTATTCCTGCGAAAGCAGGAGGTCGAGCAAGTTCCACGCCGGGTTCGTCGTATAGACCGGAGCCGATCCGAAGTTCGGCGAGGTTTCGGAGACGCCGTCCCAAACCCACACCTTCCGTCCTTCAACGTCAGCGGTCACGGTCGGGAGCGCGCCTGAGAGTTGATCCGTGCCAACAATCTTCAACGCGACCAACGCCTTAGACGGATACGACAACGAATCCCGCGTTATCTCGTTGACCGCAGTCAGGATTGATTTGGATTCGCGGTCCGATGTTGTCTCCGGGTACGCGCTCACGCGCTCGACCTCGATTTCGTAGGTGGCCGTCGCGGGTAAGTTGATCGAGAACTGCCGCAGGGTCGGCGAGATTCGCGCGGCGTTGAATCGGATTGTCGCGCTATACGCGCTCCACGTCGCCGCGCCTTGCTGTCGGTAGCGGTATCGGAAATCCGCGTACCAGTTGGTCGGTACGCCGTTGTCGAGGTCGTACAAACCGGACGGGAACGCAAGTTGAATATCGACGGCGTCAACCGCCTGAGACGTAACGTGAACGAATGGCGCGCCGTCGTCTAGGAGTACGTCGTATGTAATCGCCGTCGTGTTGTCGCGGAAGCCGTCGATCGCGTCCTGCGTGCGATCTCCGAGGCGGACCCATACTTCCGCGTCGTAAGACGAAGCGGGGTTGCCGTCGATTTGGATGCCGTCCGGGATCGCGTTGCCCGTGAGGTTGTCCGCCGCCGCGGTCAATCCGCCGACCGATTGAACGGGACCGCGCGAGACGAAGACCAACATCCACAGAACGGCGCGGCCCTCGGCGTCAATCTTCTGAAAGGCAGAGATGATGTTTCCGCCGACGCGATGCGCTCCGTATACGATCGGCTGAGCGATTCCGACTTGCGAAGTATTGCGTAGTCCTTCGAGGTTCCACGTCGGCGTCGGCGATTCTTCCGGCGGTGACCCCGGCATGAGAAGCGACGTAAGCGCGTTCCCGAGGAGCATCATGCCGAAGCCGACTAGAAGTTCCGCACCGTCCGGCGCGCGCGTGAAGGCGATTGCCTCGCCGAGTTCCACGGCTCGCGACCAATCCGCAATCCTTCCCTCTGCGCCGATCGCAAGGTTAGCCCACGCCGGAGCGTAGTCGGCGACGGTCGCGCCTTCCGTGAACGCGCACACGACGACGGTACGCGCTGACGGGTCGAACGCGTCGGGAACCTCGACGATTGTCACGCCGTCGCGCGTGCGCTCGATGCCGAGCGGGTCTGCCGCCTTCGGTCGCACCGCGCGCATCACGCGCCCTGCGCGTTCGTATGCGCCGAGGCGCGAGACGATGACGCCGTGATTTCGGTGGGAATGAAGGATGCGCCGCTCGCCGATATAGACCGCGACGTGATCGACGACGCCCGGCGTGTCCTCAGCGCATAGGACTAGGTCCCCTGCCTCGATGTCTTCGAGGTTTACCGGAGACCACGCGCAAGCCGCGAGGAGCCGCGCGGGGTCGCGCTCGATCGGTAGGCCGAGGCGTCGGTACACTTCGACCGCGAGGTCGTAGCACCCGGTTTCCCGCCACGGTTTGCCGAGGAGGTCGTCGTATACCTTCGGAGGAATGATGCGCTCAAACACGGGCGGGACCCTTCGGGATTCCGGGGAAACCGCCGAAGCGGTCGGGATGAAGTCTCGGCCTGCCGTTCGCGACCTCGTTAGTACCGTGAACGCGGCAACCGTTCGCGCCGTTCAACGTGAGGTCGCACGATGTCGGGTCGAAGTTCGGATTCGTCGCGGCGATCAGGTTCGGAATCGTCTTCGGATAGAGGCACTCGTCGGAGCCGTACACGTATGGACACCGCCCGCGCTCCTGACGGATCGACGGAACTTGGCAGTCCATCAACCCATATTGTGCGAGCGAGAACGTCGCCGACGTCAGGTTCGCGACGACGCGCACGATGCGCCACGTTCCCTTATCAATCGCGGTCCCGGCTTGCGCGCTGTAAAGGTAAATCTGACACGTGCGGTCGATGACGTTCCCGCTTTCAAGTTCAACCGCGACCTCGCGCGTTACGTTCGAGACCATGACCTGAGGGGTCGGCAACGTGGATTCGCCGTCCACGTCAAGCCCCGAGACGCCGATCGGGAACGCCGAGTAAGTGTTGCCGCCGTATACGATCGCCGCGTCCGCGCCCGCGAGGTAGAACGCGGACGAACCGTTGCGGTCAATGCGAAACAACCACGAGAACGGGTAGATTGAGCGTCGTTCGTTCTTCGCGACGTAGAAGGATGCCGGAATGGATTCCGTCATAGCACCTCCTCGACCGAAGCCGCCGCGCTCCACGCGCCGGGTCCAATCTTCGCGAACTCCACGTCCGACGTAAACCGCACGCTAACGGCTAGCGCGGTTTCGGGATCGGTCCACGACCACGTCGAGAACCTCCCTTTAACGTCGGCGGTCAACGTCGCGAGGGTCGCCTTCTCCGAATCATCCAGCGCAGTCCATCGGAACGCCCAACGCCGCCGCCGCTTCGTCGTGAGCGGGAACGCGACGCGGTCGCCGGAGTCTGCGCGAAACGTCGCGACCTGATAGTCGTCTATCGTTTCCTGAGTCCACGAAGGCTGCACCGAAAGCGTATACGCGCTCGCGTTTGTCTCCGTCGATACGGTCGCCGCGGAGTACGTCACCGGAGCCGATAGCGCATAGGACGGCGTGGCGGTTGTGAGATTCGCCAACGCGCCAACGTCGCGCACGCGGAGCCGCTCAAACTGATTCGCCGCGACGTAGGACGACGGAATAAGAACCCGCGACCCCGGACGATTGAGGAATCCCGCGTAGAGTTGCCCTGAGGTCCACGACGCGAGGATGCCTTGACCCGTGTTCGTGCCGTAGGTTCCCGCGTTCTGTGCTGTCGGAAGTCCGATCGAATGCTCCGCGCCCGTCGCGTCCGTGAACGTCGCGAGGATTGATGCAAGCGAGAACGTCGGCGCGAACCACGTCACGCGCGCGCGAAGGTTCCACCGTTCACCGTTCGTTGCGTTCGGCAGCGTGACAGCCGCGCCGCCAATATCGGTGAAGGTCGGGACCGCGAAGGTTGACGACGTATCGACGCGCACAAGGCGACCAGTCGTCCAAGGCGACGCGCCGCCCGTCCGTGTCACAAGGACGGCATACGCGCCGACGCCTGTCGTCGTTCCCGCGATCACAAGGCCGACGTAGGTCGTGTGGTTGGCGATAGTCGTCGTGGACCCGCCCGCCGTATAAGTGAACTGGTCGGTCTGATTTCGCCACACAAGATCGCACGCGACCTCCCCGACCTTGTTGTTAGTCGCGTCTCCGGCGAGTTGCCCGAACCAGTCGGTCGCGAGGACGGCTTTCCCCATCGTGGCGGGCGTTGCACCCTGCGCTCCCGATGCCGACGTGACTACGAGCGCGCCGCCTGATACGGTCGGCGCACCCGCAAGGGTTCCGCCTGCGACGTACTCCAAACCGCTCGAAGCCCACGTGCGGGAGACCGCCGTCCACGGAGAGACAAGGTTCCCCGTGCCTGTGAAGTTGTCGAGGAGGAGCGTAAGGCTCACGCTACGCCGCCTCCCGATGCGACAACGCGGAACCGTTGCCGGGTCGCGGGGTCGCTCGACATGAGAGACATCAGCGCGGTCTTCACCTCGCGCGCGGTTCGCTGCGGATCGGTCGCTCCGTTGACGTTGATGGTTACGTTTCCGATGGAACCTCCCGCCGCGCTCCGCCCTGCCGTGATGATGTTCCCCGAGGTTGACGGCACGAACATTTCAGGACCGCGCTCCCCAACCATGAACGCGGAGCGACCGCGCACGAATCCGCCGGATGCTTGTCCGTCGAAAAGTGCCGGAGAGATTTCGCCGCCGAACTCGTCGAACGCGCCGCCGTTCTGCGGTTCCATCGAGCGACCGCCGAGAAGACCGCCTACGATTCCCGTCAGGAACTTCTTGAGCGATTCCTGCGCCATCATTCGCCCTACGTCGGCGATCATCTGTCCGATCATGCGCGTAAACGCGCGGCCCACATCCTCCGTTCCGGCTATGATGGAGTCAAAAGTATTCACGAACCGCGTGGAGATTTCGGACGCGACGGCCTCGGCTTGCTCCCAAATCTTCGCGTTCTCCTCCGCGCGGCGTTCGTAGTATGCGCGCCATTCGTCGGCCTCGCGTGCGCGCGCGGCATTGTTTATCGCGAGTTCTCGCGCCTGCGCGTCTGCGGTGAGGCGCACGCGCTCGGCTAGCGCGGCCTCTTCCTGCGCTAGGTCCTCCTGTCGGATGCGCTCAAGAGTAGCGGAAAACTCGATTTCGTCCTCGGATATGTCGTCTAACGCGTCGCGGT
>Ga0208546_1000377_pt1 | contig 16800 bp, 17 predicted proteins | sample DEB19_08_DNA_4_FD_184528 | JGI IMG/M metagenome (GOLD analysis project Ga0208546, IMG submission 184528) | Aqueous microbial communities from the Delaware River and Bay under freshwater to marine salinity gradient to study organic matter... | ecosystem: Environmental > Aquatic > Marine > Coastal...
AACGCTCCAATAACACTTCCCGTTAGCACGTCCAGAATCATTGACTTGCCTTCACTTAGAAGGCAGACTCCGTGCCAGAGGTCAAACCACTGGGGGTCTGATGAAAACTGTCGCATTAGTTGCGCTTGCTCGTCCCACCTTTGACCTCGCGTATGCGGAGCGTAATTTTCAAGGCGCGACGCAATTGCTAAAAGAAATTGGCGCTAAAGTGGTCGGACCAGAGCGTCCGATAATGACCCCAGAAGATGTTGCTGAAGCCGAAATTCCTGACGCAGATCTATATATCCTGTTAACTGCATCTTTTAGCGATGCATCTCCAGCGGTCGAACTACTTGCAAATGTACCTGGGCCGATTTTAGGTTGGTCAATGCGTGAACCCGGAGAAAATGGTGAACGCTTAAAATTAAATTCAATGTGTGGAATCAACCTTGCATCGCATGCGCTTCTTAGCAATGGACAGACATTGCGTCATATTCACGGTAATTATGATGAAACTTCTGTTAAAGAGGCATTAATTAAAGCGCTAGATGGAGTTTTGCCAACTTCTGAAACCCCAATTAATAAAACTTTAGCAGGTAATTTAGAGTTAGCTTCTAAGGAAGAAATTGAACTTGCACTTGAGAAGTTAAATGGCCGCAAAATTGGTGCCATCGGAGATGCTCCAAATGGTTTCACTCCCTGCTTATTTGATGAAAAACAATTGAGAAATATTTTTGGGTTAAATGTCATTCAAATCCCAGTCAAGGAAGCTTTTGAAAGAATTGAATCAGTTACCGAACCAGAACGCGAATTAGCTTATGCCCAAGCGGTTGCTGCGCAACCATCACTTTCAAAAGTCAATGATGTTGAAGCGAAAAAAGTTTCTGGTGCTGAAATCGCTTTTGATAGATGGAAAGATGAAGAGAAATTAGACGCAATTGCGGTTAGATGTTGGCCAGAATTTCCAACAGATTTGGGGGCCTGCGTTTGCTCATCACTTGGTCGAATATCAGATCGCGGAACTATCACTACGTGTGAAAGAGATGTGCTGGGCGCTGTGACTATGTTGGTTTGCGAAGCTCTGGGTTCTGATCAGAATTACTTAGTAGACATAGTTGACCTTGATGCAAGTCAAAATTTAATTCGTTTATGGCATTGTGGTTCCGCAGCGACAAAACTTGCTGCTGATCCAAAAAATGCAACTCAATCGATTCATTGCAATCGAAAATTAGGAGTTGCTGGAGATTTCCCGCTTAAAACGGGGGCGGTTACGCTCTTTCGAATTGATCGGGATGTAGACCCTAAAAATAAAACGGGTTTACGAATGGTTGCGAGCAGAGGGGAATCAATCCCAGCTCCCAATCGCTTTCAAGGAAACACTGCGACGGTCGTAACAGATCCGGATGCAGCGTTACTAGTGAATGGAATAGTCACTGGTGGATACCCTCATCACCTTGTAATTTCTTGGATTGATGTGAGACCTGGTATTCGCCGAATGGCTGAAACGTTAGGGATTCCCCTCACCGAATGGTAATCATGCCCAGAAAAGGAATATCAATGAAGATAAACAAGAACCAAATCGGTTTAGTTGCAGCGTTGGTTACAGCGTTAGTAATTTCACCGCTAACAATCGCAAGAGCGGCTGACACGCCTACACTCGGTAGAGCTTGCAGCGCAGAAGGAGCCAACACTGGTACTTCAACAGATTCACTTGTTTGCAAGTCTGTTGGCGGAAAGTTAATTTGGCAGAAAGTTCGACTAGGCGCAAACTACGGCACTCCAGTTTCAGCGCTTCGTGCTCCAAAAGGCACCATCGAATTTCACCACTGGCGCCCAGAAGATAAGGCTGTTTTCCAGACCATTATCGATAAATTCCAGGATGCAAATCCAGGAACTACTATCAATCAAGTCATTATGAGTTCAGTGGATTACACAAACCTTGCATATTCAAAGATCAATACAAATAAAAAGGCTGCAGTATTCGTAACAAGTCGCGGCGGCCAATTTGATCAATTTTACAAGGGCGGATTGCTGAAGGATATTTCCGATCAGAGATATATGAAGCAAAACGTAATCCAGAGCGCATTAACTCCTGCAACTGTAAGCGGAAAAGTTTACGGTCTGCCATATCAATCACTATTTAATAACCCAATTTATAACGCAGACATGTTTGCGAAGAATGGTTGGAAAGTTCCAACAACCTGGACTCAGTTACTTTCATTCTGCAAGACCGCAAAGTCGGCCGGAATTATTCCATTTGCATGGCCAGCCGCTACCCGTGGTAATGCCGGTCAGATTCTTAACTCATTCTTGATGAATGCGGACTCTAACTACGCAACTATGGCAGCTCACGTAGCAGCAATAGATACCGGTAAGGAAGACCTTCAAACTGATTGGTTTAAGTCAATTGCAAATAAGTACAAGGCTATGAACGATGCCGGTTGCTTCCCAGCTAACGTAACTGGATATAACGACACTGCCGCACCTGCTGATTTTGCTGCTGGTAAAGCAGCGATCTATCCAACCGGATCTTTCGGTATAAGCACAGTTACCAAGTTGAATCCTGCCATGTCTGGCAAAATCAAGATGTTCGGCATGATTACAACTGATAGCAAGCCACTTTATGAAGGCATTACCAATAACACTTTCATTCTAAGCGTAAATGCAAAGGCTTCTTCTACAGACCAGAAGATTGCTAACGCGTTTATCTCATGGCTTGCAACTCCAGCTATGGCGCAACTTTACGCCGTAGGCACTTCACAACATGTATCAATCATTAACGTTGATTACTCTGCAAACGTAGATCTACTTAATGTTTCAGACATCATGGGCAAGAAGTTACTTCTTGCACCACGATTCTTATTCAACAACGTAAATGGTGTACGTAATCCACTCGAAGATGCATTAATTGCAATCGGCGGTGGAGCTGATGTCAATAAGACGTTGGCTGATACATCCAAGACGATTAAGTCCAATCTGGGTGCTTAATTAGCAATAGCGTAGTAACCAAAGCCACCTTTAGCTCTAGTGCTAAAGGTGGCTTTGGTGCGCGCAAAATTAAGACCCATCCAGTGCTGATTTTAATGAGCTTACCGGCGCTGTTGATTTATTCATTTCTTTACCTATATCCATCTATTCAGAATTTGCTTTATTCATTTACAAGGTGGGATGGAGTAACTAAGCCTCAATACATTGGCTTTAGAAATTTCACTTACATGTTGTCAAACGACGTGTTATTTCGGAAAATTCTAGGTAACAATATTAAATTCACTCTATTTGTGGTGATCTTTCAAACTGCATTTTCTTTAATTTTTGCTATTTTCTTAGCCAAGAATTCAAAAGGTAATATTTTCTTTAGAACGCTTTTTTTCTTTCCAACAATTCTTTCATCCGTTTCTGTTGGTTTAATGTGGACTTTTCTTTATAACCCAAATTACGGTTTTCTAAACGCAGCTTTCAAAGCTATAGGCTTAGATAATTTAGCGGTTAATTGGTTGGGAGATTCTCGATATTCATTACTTGCTGTAGCTATCACTCAGGTCTGGTTTCACACAGGACAAATGGTCGTCATATACGTGGCTGGACTTCAACAGATACCACAAGAACTTTACGAGGCGGCTGAAGTTGATGGTGCAACTAGATGGCAACAATTTAAGAGTGTGACTTGGCCAATGGCGCTACCTACTACTGCAGTAGTCGTGGCATACACAACTATTCAATCATTTAGAGCCTTTGATCTTATCTATTCAATGACCCAAGGCGGACCATTGAATTCTTCTGATCTACTTGTTACTAATATTTTCAATTTGGCATTCGTAGGTTACAAATTTGGTTATGCGGCCGCACAGACCATCTTCTTAGTGATTATGATTTTATTGATTACTTGGTTGCAGCGCAGAACTCTGAAAATTGATTATGGTGTTAAATCATGATTTTCAACTTTTCACGGCGCCTATTGCTCAGCATTTTTGCAATAGCAGTAATCATCCCAACTTCGATAGTAGTTTTAGGTACCTTCAAATCGGATTTTGAAATATATTCAAAACCATTGGCATTACCAAAGAGTTTTAGCTTTAACAATTTAAAGGCACTATTTGATACTGGAAATATTTCAACCCCATTCAAAAATTCCGTTATTGTTTCAATTGGATCGGTCTTCTTTACTTTACTTTTTGCCACTTTGGCGGCTTACGCAATTTCAAGAATGTTTAACATTACTGGAAAAGTTCTCTTTTTCCTTTTTTCCTTAGGACTAGCAATACCTGGTCAGGTAAATATCGTTCCTATATACACATTATTCGTTAAATTACACCTTACAAATTCACTTATTGGTTTGATATTAGTCAATATAGCATTGAATTTACCGCTATCTATTTTCATCTTAACCGCATTCCTAAAGGATCTTCCTAAGGAAATGTTTGAAGTGGCTAGTATTGATGGTGCCGGTCATTGGAGAGTTTATAGATCAATTGCGTTACCACTAGCCAGACCAGCTGTTGGCGCAACCGCAATATTTTTATTTGTGATATGTTGGAATGATTTGCTGTATCCATTGATGTTAATTAATGAGCAAAGCAAGAAAACCTTACCTTTAACACTCATTGATTTCCGCGGTGAATTCGCAACAAGTTATTCAATGTTATTTACTGCAATTATGGTGGCGTCTGTCCCAATGGTTGTTATGTACTTATTTATGCAGAAACAATTCCAATCAGGCCTGACAGCTGGAGCCGTAAAGGGATGACAATTACAGTAAATAATCGTGCGACCCGAATCGCAGATCAGTTGTTGGAATTGATTAGGGTAAAAAAATTAAATCCTGGAGATCGTTTGCCACCCGAACGGCAGCTCTCTGAGTTATTAGAAGTAAGTCGCCCATCGCTTCGTGAAGCTTTGCACATATTGCAAGCGAGAGGTTTGGTTGCAATTCGCCATGGTCAGGGTACTTTTGTGGAAGAACCGCTAGTGGCACAAGAGTTGCGGGCCTCGGTAATGTCCAGAGAACATGATTTAAATGAACTTTTTGATGCCCGTGAGGTTTTAGAAGTTCCAACCGCTAAGTGGGCAGCAGAAAATGCGACTCGCGAAGATATTCGTACTTTGCGCATGACTTTAAATCAAATGGATGCAATTTCATCAAGTGAAGTAATTGATTACGATCAGCTAAAGTTCCTAGATGCCAAATTTCATTTGACCATTGTTGGAATCGCTAAGAATCAATTTCTAGATCAAACTCTTCATGTGCTACAAGAGGTAATGGGCATGTCTATGGAAACTACACTGAGATTACCTGGCCGAATTGATATTTCCGCAAAAGAGCACGAAGCAATACTTAATGCAATTGAAGCTGGAAATGGTGAAAAAGCTTCTGCATTAGTTCATGCACATATTCAAGGAGCGCGAAAAACCGCTCTTGATGATGCGAAAGTCAAAAATTGATCAAAGTCGTCTGTATTGGTGTTATAACAATTGACACAATAGCTTTAGTTGAAAAATATCCAACCTCTGACGAAAGAGTATTGGCGGAAAGAATTGTACGTTCATTAGGAGGTCCAGCAGCTGTTGCAGCTGTTGCATTATCAAGGTTAAGTATTCCTTCAGCGCTAATTGGAACTATTGGAAATGATGCTGATGGAAAATTAGCAATATCAATTTTGAAAGATGAGGGGGTAGATGTCTCCGGAATTTCTATAACAGAACAATTCACCTCAGGAAGTGTCATCACTGTCTCTAAGTCCGAGAAAACTCGAGCAATAGCTACTCGTCAACCCATAAATCAAGAAGATCCTAATACGTCAGCGATTCAATTGATAAGGCAGGCAGAATGGGTTCACGTAGATCATGTCGGTGTTAAAAAACTGGATAGTTTGGGAGTCAAACGCGGAATGAACCCTAAGATTTCTTTCGATGCCGGCTATGGTGTGAAAGATTTTGATGTAAATAAAGTTGATCTTTTTGCACCAAATGATCGCCAGATGTCAGAACGGCACCCAGATTTAACAACTGAAGAAGCTACGAAGAAAGATGGCGAAAGGGCCAAGAATTTAGTGGTCACCACGATGGGTTCCAAAGGTTCGGTTGGTTATTCTGAAAATACAGGACTTGTAAGCGCGAAATCAATAAGTGGAGAAATCTTGAGCACGCTTGGCGCGGGAGATGTCTTTCACGGTGCTTTACTAGCGCAATTGATAAATGGATTCGATCTGCAAAGTGCATTAACTAGAGCAAATGTAGTGGCCGGGCTTTCATGTCGAGGTTTAGATGGAATTTCAGCTATTCCAAATAATAAAGAGTTAGATGAGTACCTAAAGGCGGAGAAATAATGAGAGATTTATCAAAAATTGCACGCCCTACAGGCGCTCTTGCTATGGTGGCAGTTGACCAACGAGAAGCTCTTCGAGGCATGTTTGCAAACCATCAAAGTGAATCGGTGCCAGATTCACAACTTACAAAATTTAAAGTTGATGTTGCCAGAGAACTTACGCCATATGCTTCAGCGCTTTTAGTTGATCAGGAATTTGGAATAGACGCCATAGTGAAAGAAAAAGCCATAGCGAGTAATTCCGGTTTAATTGCAGCAGCAGATTTACTTATTGGCCCTGCAGGTGGTGCTGCAACTGATACAGATGTTGATCCATCTGTGGATCCTATGCGGATGAAAGAAATAGGTGCAGTAGGACTTAAATTTCTAGTCCTTTGGCGGAAAGATGAAAGCCCCGAATCGAGATTAATTTTAGTAAATAAATTTAAAGAATATTGTGATAAATCCGGACTACCCTCAATCATTGAAATTATTGTTAAACAACCAAATGATAAAAATGTCGCTTTCGATCGGGAAGAACAATTAATTGAAGCCGCAAAAGAAGCAGCTACATGGAAACCAGATCTCTATAAAGCCGAAGTTCCTTTTCATGGGCAAGGCGACCCAAATTTAATAAGAAAGAATTCAGAGAGAATATCTGAAGTTATACAAGGCCCTTGGGTAGTCCTTTCAAATGGCGTTAAGCAGGAGTTTTTTGCAGAAGCGGTTAAAAATTGCTGCCAAGGTGGCGCCAGCGGCTTCCTTGCTGGTCGTGCTGTTTGGGCAGATATCGTTGGGGCGCTCGATATTCCTAAAGCGCTAAGAGAAGTTTCCGTTCCCCGTTTGCAGAAATTGGCAGAGATTGTTGATGAATATGCCAAACCTTGGAATTCTAAGTAGGAGTTATTACATCTCAGAGAGAATTATTGCTCGACCCTCTTTGATACTTTTATGAGCTGCCAGCCCCGTAATTACGCTGGTGGCGCCATCTTTTAAAGTTACTTCTGCAGCGGTCTTATTTAAGATTGCATCGCGAAATTTAACGTGCTCAATGTAAGAAGCTCCGTAATGATGGCCTAAGTATTTAACACTCAGATCGAACACCTGTTTAATCTCGCTGCCACGACCTGTACCTTCGCCTTGCCCCCAACCTGATCTTTTACCCCAGTCTTCTCGACGTGAATACCTTACATTTAGAGAAGGTAAGAATGATTCTAGTTTGCCTTCATCACCCACAACTGTGAGAATCTCTTTATCGTATGAGCCTTCAGCAAACATACATAAATCAAGCATGGCTCTAATTCCATTTGCATAATCTAAAATTACAAAAGCGCTATCCAACATATCAGCTTGCTGGCCATCATATTTTTCGTCAAGGTGATTTACATTTTGACCGCCTGACGCATAAACTTTTTGTGGCTGACTGCCAATTATTAAATCCATCAGATTGAAGTAATGACAACATTTTTCAACCAAAGTGCCGCCAGTACGCGCAGAAAATCTATTCCAATTTTCAACTTTTGGATAAAAAGGTTCACGGTGCTCTCGAATTGAAACTTGTTGAATTTTACCCACCGCGCCATTTGCAGCCCTATTAATCACTTCATTAACTGGCGGCATAAATCTATATTCAAGACCCATCCAGGTAAGTGCGCTTCGTTTTGAATCCCAATCAATTATTTTGCGGCAATCTTCAACTGTTGTTGCTAATGGTTTTTCAACGAAAACAGCTAAATCTGTCGCTAAGGCATCTTCGAGAATCTTCACATGGGTGTCATTAGGAGTAGCAATCACCACTGCGTCGACTAAGCCAGAACTTAAAAGTTCTCGGTGATCCGTAAAAAGTTTTGGAGCGCCGCCAGAAATCGTTTTAGCCAATTCTCGAGAGTTCTCGTTCGGGTCCGAAATAGCTGTAATTGAGGCGCCACCCATAATCTTGATATTTTCAATGTGTTCGCGACCCATGCTGCCCGAGCCAATAATTCCGTAGCGTAAATCCATAGTTAAAGGTTAGACCACTTTTAGAAAATTGGGACCTACCTCTTGAATATAAGCGCAGAAACTGGCTAGACTCCCGTCAGAGGTCAGACCACTTGACCATTTTGGACGAAAGAGGAGTACTTATGGCAACACCTCCACAGTTCTTGCTGCACCACGATGGCGACAATGTTGCGGTAGCAATGGACGATCTTCAACCGGGGACCTTGCATGGTTTGTCGGTTAAAGAGGGAACTGCTTACACCGAAGTTCTAAATCATGCTATTCCGTTGGGGCACAAATTTGCGCTTACAGATATTCCTGAAGGTGGAGCAATTATTAAATATGGAATCAAAGTTGGACTTGCATCTGCTCCAATTAAAAAAGGCGATTACATTCACACACACAACATGAGGAGTTATCGATGGGAAGCAAGCCGCGCTTAATGGGATACCGCCGTCCAAACGGCACCATTGGTATCCGTAACCATGTAGTTATTTTGCCGCTGGATGATTTATCAAACGCGGCGGCAGAAGCAGTTTCAAGAGTTATCCCAGGTACTCTGGCATTGCCACACGCATTTGGAAGATTGCAATTTGGAGAAGATTTAGAACTCACTTTTAAGACTCTAATTGGTACCGGCATAAACGCAAACGTTGCTGCTGTAATTGTTATTGGCATCGAACCTAAATGGACTAATCGAGTTGCTGAGGGAATAGCAAAATCTGGAAAACCAGTTGCTGCTTTTTCTATTGAAGGTAAAGGTGATTTGCAAACTATTACTGAAGCTTCTCGAATGGCTGCATTATTCTTACAAGATGCATCTGGTCTAGAAAGAGAACCTGCAGAAATTGGCGAAATGATTATGTCCGTTAAGTGCGGTGAATCGGATACCACTTCAGGTTTAGGTTCCTGTCCCACGACTTCACAAGCAGTAGATCGCTGGGTAGAAGCCGGCGGCACAGTTTTCTTTGGTGAAACTTCAGAACTTACAGGTGGCGAACATTTAATTGCTGAACGATGCATTGATGATGCCTGCCGTACTGCATTTCAGAATACCTACGATAAATATATTCAAGTTATTGAAGCTACTGGGGCAAACCTCCTGGGCTCTCAACCAACTCAAGGCAATATTGCTGGTGGCTTGACGACTATTGAAGAAAAAGCGCTCGGTAATATTGCTAAGACTGGTTCAGTTCCAGTAGTTGGTGTGCTTGATTACGCTGAACAGCCTGACCCTAATAAAAAAGGCTTGTACTTCATGAATTCTTCTTCAGCTGCGGCAGAGTGTGTAACACTCATGGCGGCAGGTGGCGCAGTAGTTCATCTCTTTCCAACTGGTCAAGGAAATGTTATTGGTAACCCAATCGTTCCAGTTTTGAAGTTAACTGCCAATAAAAAGACTGCGGCATCGATGAAAGAACACATCGATCTTGATGTTTCAGGCTTACTTCGTTATGAATACGATCTTAAAAAAGCTGGCGACATGATGATGGATGTTATCTACAAGACAGTTAATGGAAGACTTTGTGCCGCAGAAGTAACCGGACATAGAGAATTCACATTTACAAAGTTGTACATCAGCGCGTGATTTTAATTTCCGAAGATGTATGGGGAGCGCCGTTTGAAAATTTGAGCAAGCGGCGCTCAATACATCAAGATCCTGAACTTTGGAATAATAAAACAGGTTTAATTGCAGCTTTAAATAATGCTGAAGTTTTAGTAATAAGAAACAAGACTCAAGTAACTTCAGAGATTATTTCCGCTGCACCTAAATTGAAAGTAATAGCACGTGCTGGAGTTGGTCTCGATAATATTGATTTAAAAGCAGCTGATGCAGCAGGGGTAGTTGTGGTTGCCGGGCTAGGTGCGAATGCCATCTCAGTTGCTGAATTAACTTTAGGTCTGGCACTTTCGTTGTTCAGAAATATTGCTAATCAAAATTTGGAGACTAAATCAGGAAAATGGAATCGCACTCCTGGAACAGAGCTCACAAATAAAACTTGGGGTCTATTGGGATGTGGCGCCACCGGCCGCGCAACCGCGAAGCTTTTAACTGGATTTAATTGTCGAATTCTTGGCTATGACCCTTATTTTCAAGGTAACGAGATGATTCAAATGAAAAGCTGGGAAGAGGTAATTTCTAGCTCAGATGTAATCAGTGTTCATATGCCAGCCACTTCGGACACTATCGGCTCTATTAATAAAGAGACTTTTGCCAAAATGAAGTCAACAGCGATCTTGGTCAATGTTGGTCGTGGCGAAATAATTAACGAAAATGATTTAATTTCAGCTTTAAAATCTGATCAGATTTCTGGCGCCGCACTTGATGTGCGAGCGGCCGAGCCGCCAATAGTTGGCGAACTAGAAAACTTAAAGAATGTAATTCTCACTCCACATATCGCAGGAATAACAAAAGAGTCTCAACTTGCAATCAATAACATTTTAGTAGAAAACATAGACTTAGTTTTAGATGGCAAGAAAGCAACTCATGCAGTTGGTAAAGTTTCATGAGCAAATTAATTTATTCTGAAGCTATTGAAAAAGTTTCTAAATTACTAGAAGCGACAGGAATGCATGTCGAAGAATCAATGGTCACCGCTCAATGTATTGTGGCAAGTGATATTTGGGGCATAGGTAGCCATGGGCTAATGCGCTTACCTTTCTATTTAGAACGCTTAAGCGCTGGAGGAATTAATCCAAAAGCTAAATTGAAGGAAATAACCAATTTGCCATCACTAAGAATTTTTGATGGTGATGCTGGCATGGGGCATTGGCAAGTTAAGAAAGCAGCAGAAGTTGCGGCAAACTTGGCTGAGCAGCAAGGTATTGCGGCGGTAGGAATTGGAAGATCAAATCATTGTGGCGCATTGGGGCTTTATGTATGGCCGATGTTAAATAAAAATTTGGTGGGAATAGTATTTAGTAATGGACCTGCGGTGATGCCTCCATGGGGTGGAAATAAACCAATACTTTCAACTTCACCAATAGCTGCAGGAATCCCAGGAAAAACTCCTTCGATCATAGATATGGCAACAAGTGCAGTTGCTCGAGGAAAAATCGCAGCAAAAGCGCAAAAAGGAGAACCTCTTGAACCTGGATGGGCGTTTGATCAAAATGGCCAACCTACTCTTGATGCAAAAACTGCGTTAAATGGAATGCTCGCGCCACTTGGTGGAGTAAAAGGATATGCATTAGCAGTATTAGTTGAGGCGCTCACTGGTGCGCTAGTTGGGCCTAAGTTGGCAGCAGATGTCCCAGATATGTTTGATAATAAATTAGCAAATTTGTCACAAGATGTATCTCATTTTGTAATTGCAATTAAGGCTGAAGCTTTAAGTGTCGATGGCAATAACCGAATGGAAGAATTTTCAAAGAGAGTCGAGAGTTCGGGAGGTAGACTTCCAGGCAAAAATCGAATGAACCCATTTGAAATTAGCCAATCACATGAATTTGAGATAGCCGATTCAGTCTTTGCAGAAATAAACAATTGGAGCTCAAAATTACTCTAAATAAAGTTTTTCCAGGATTTGCTCTTATAGGAGCACTTGTCGCAGTTGCATTTGAGATAAATAAATTACAACCAGCTGTAAGTCCTTTAGCGCTCTGCGTTTTATTTGGATTCCTAATATCTAACTTTGCTCAATGGCCAAATTGGGCAGATGCCGCAACCAAGATTGCAAGCAAGAGGGTAATGCGAATTGGAGTAGCCCTTTTAGGTTTCCAGCTAAGTGTTACGGCCCTTGAGAAGATCGGTTTCAAAGGTGTCTTAACGGTTTTACTTGTAGTGGTTTTTACGATTTTCGGGATTTTATTTTTATCAAGAATATTTGGTATGACCGGTGATCTCGGACTTCTAATTGGAGTCGGTTTTGGTGTTTGCGGTGCAACCGCAGTTGCTGCAATTAGGCCGCAAACTAGAGCAACTCAAGAAGAAACTTCTTACGCAATCGCACTAATCTCTCTTTGTGGCACGTTATCAATAGTGGTCTTGCCTTTTTTGGGTCATTTATTTCACTTATCTACTGCCACTTTCGGGGCTTGGTCTGGTGCTGCCGTACATGATGTAGGGCAAGTAATCGCAACAGCTTCAGTTTGGAGCCAAGATGCGCTTGCAGCTGCGATAGTGGTAAAGCTAGCAAGAGTCTGCCTTTTAGCTCCAATTGTTTTGATACTTTCTATCAGACATCGTAAGTATTTAAAAAGTATTAATAAGACCGAAGAGAAAACTGAAAAAGTTCCTCTAATTCCATTCTTTGTTCTGGGATTTATTGCAGTTGCAATTTTCCATAATATTGTGGATCTTCCTATTAGAGTTACGGAAGATATCGTTTTGCTCTCCAAATGGATGCTTGGCGCTGGTTTGGTTGCACTCGGAGCAAATGTTAAATGGAGCAATATTAGGAAAATCGGACCAAAGCCGATGTTAATGGGAGTTATCGCTTGGGTGATCGTTGCAGGAGTTGCACTTATTGCAGTTACTCTGACAGGGATTTAGTCTGATTTATTAAATCAACTGCTAACGCAACTAATGCACCCCAAATAATTAAGAATCCAATCCATCTAGCAATTGGCATTGATTCGTGACGAATCCAAACTCCTATTGAAAATTGCAATGTAGGAGTTATGTATTGCAATAGCCCTAACGTTGAATATGGCAGGCGAGTAGCTGCGCCATTAAATAGAAGTAGCGGAATTGCGGTGATCGCTCCCGCTGCAGTCAGAAGTAGCGTTAATCCAGGCTTCTGACCCCATTGGCCTTCACCATGTGATGCTAAATAGAAGAGATAACCCGCATAAGGAATAAAGGAAATCAGGGTTTCAATAGCTAAGCCTTCAAGAGCGCCAAGATTCAAACGCTTCTTTATAAGTCCATATGAACCCCAAGATGTGGCTAAAGTGAGCGCAATCCAAGGAAGCCGGCCGTAATCAATAGTTAAAACCAAAACGCCAACTGCGCCAATTCCCACCGCTAACCACTGTAATTTACGTAGTTTTTCTTTAAGCAAAATGACGCCAAATGCAATGATAAATAGCGGATTAATGTAATAACCAAGTGCTGCCTCTACTACATGTCCGTGATTAGTTGCCCAGATATAAACCAACCAATTAATAGAAATTAATGCTGACGCTAAAACCAATCGAATAAAAATTTTCTTGGTGAACATCAGAGAGAACATATGTCTTAATTGTTTTTGAAATGCAAGAACTATCAAACAGAAAATTGAAGTCCAAGTCGCGCGATGCGAAACTATTTCAAATGCAGTTGCTGGTTTTAAAAGTGGCCAGTAAAGAGGGAAGAGCCCCCAAAGAACATGAGCTGAGATTCCAAAAGTAAGTCCAGCTTTATATTTGTTCATCGATAATTCGTAAACTGAACTGCGAAATCAAGAGAAGCGGCTTTGACGATAGCAATTGCTTCTTGAAGATCATCGCGTGACTTACTTGATACGCGAAGCTCATCGCCTTGAATTTGAGTCTTTAAAGTTTTTGGACCCTCATCCTTTAAAATTTTTGCAACCTTCTTGGCATTCTCAGTTGAGATGCCTTCTTTGAGCGGGCAATTAATCTTGGTCAATTTGCCAGATTGCTGTGGCTCAGATGGATCAAGATGTTTTAGCGAGACATTGCGTTTGATCATCTTCTCTTTTAAGACTTCTAGCGCTGCCTTTGCGCGCTCTTCGGTTTCCGATTCAATTTTGATTACTTCGCCAGCCATTTCAAGTTTGGTGCCGGTACCTTTGAAATCGAAGCGGGTATCTAGTTCGCGGGATGCTTGGTTGACCGCGTTATCTAGCTCTGCGCGATCAATCTTTGAAACGATATCGAAACTGCTATCAGCCATGTCGGCAAGGGTACAAAAGAAAAACCCGCACTACTAATTACTAGTGGTGCGGGTTTAACTACTTATGCTTATTTATTACTGCGTTTAGTTACTGTGCCTTACCAAGAATGCGGTTTACCTTGGTGCCGCAAACTGGGCAGATGCCCTGTGCCATGCGACGACCAGAGTCAGAAACCTTTACGGTTCCTTCGAAATCACGCTTCTCTTTACACTTCACGCAGTAAGCGTCACCTTTATATGTCTCTGCCATATTAACCATCTCCAATCTCCGCTTAAGAGGCACCCATGAAGGAAACCCCTCGGCGCTCAGATAAAAGGTTACCCTCACGCAAGCGTAAATCCACGCTCATTTCGCTAACAATTCCCACTTATTTGCCGCTTATTTGCCCGATTTGAGCCTAAAGAGCCCTTCAATTACCCTAAGCCTTAGCACTCGAGGCTCGAGAGTGATAATTAGAGCTCGAGGATCAATAAACGCATAAGGAGAAAAGCAATGGCAAAGCAGATTGCCTTTAACGAAGAGGCACGCCGCGGATTAGAGCGCGGAATGAATGTATTAGCTGATGCAGTGAAGGTAACCCTTGGACCTCGCGGACGTAACGTCGTGCTTGAGAAGAAGTGGGGCGCCCCAACAATCACCAATGATGGCGTTTCAATCGCCAAGGAGATCGAACTTGATGATCCTTACGAAAAAGTTGGCGCAGAGCTAGTTAAAGAAGTTGCTAAGAAGACTGACGATGTAGCTGGTGACGGCACCACAACTGCAACAGTGCTTGCACAAGCGCTAGTTCGCGAAGGACTTCGTAACGTTGCAGCTGGTTCAAATCCAATGGGTATCAAGCGCGGTATCGAAAAGGCTGTAGCAGCAGTTACAGATGAACTTTTAAAGATGGCAAAGAATGTCGAAACCAAAGATCAGATTGCAGCTACTGCATCTATCTCTGCAGCTGACACCACAATCGGCGAAATGATTGCTGAAGCAATGGATAAGGTCGGCAAAGAAGGCGTTATCACTGTTGAAGAGTCAAATACATTTGGTCTTGAACTCGAATTAACAGAAGGTATGCGCTTTGATAAAGGTTATATCTCTCCATACTTTGTAACTGATACCGATCGCATGGAAGCAGTTCTAGAAGATGCATATGTTTTGATTGCAAATTCAAAGATTTCAAATATCAAAGACATGCTCCCAATCCTTGAAAAAGTAATGCAGACAGGTAAGCCACTTGCAATCATTGCTGAAGATGTTGAAGCAGAAGCGCTCGCAACACTTGTCGTAAATAAGATTCGCGGCAACTTCCGTTCAGCGGCAGTTAAAGCACCTGGCTTTGGTGATCGCCGTAAGGCAATGTTGCAAGATATTGCGATTCTTACCGGCGCAACAGTAATTTCAGAAGAAGTTGGCCTAAAGCTTGATGCTGCAGGAATTGAACTTCTAGGTCGCGCACGTAAAGTTGTGATCTCTAAAGATGAAACCACAATCGTTGAAGGCGCTGGCGACGAGGCACAGATTAAGGGCCGCGTAACTCAAATTCGCCAAGAGATTGAAAAGTCTGATTCAGATTACGATCGCGAGAAGTTACAGGAACGTCTAGCGAAACTTGCTGGCGGCGTTGCAGTTATCAAGGCTGGCGCAGCTACCGAAGTTGAATTGAAAGAGCGCAAGCACCGCATCGAAGATGCAGTTCGTAACGCGAAAGCTGCAGTAGAAGAAGGCATCGTTGCTGGTGGTGGCGTTGCACTAATTCAAGCTGGTGCAAAAGTTTTCCCTAACTTGAAGTTAGAAGGCGAAGAAGCAGTTGGTGCAAAGATTGTTGAAGCAGCAATCGAAGCTCCACTAAAGCAAATTGCAGCTAACGCAGGTCTTGAAGGTGGAGTTATCGTTGAGAAAGTTCGCCATCTTGAACCAGGCCACGGATTAAATGCCGCAACTGGTGAATATGTTGACATGATTAAGGCTGGAATTATTGATCCAGCAAAGGTAACTCGTTCAGCGCTACAGAACGCAGCATCAATTGCAGCGCTCTTCCTAACAACTGAAGCAGTTATCGCAGATAAGCCAGAGAAGACACCAGCAATGCCTGCAGGCGCTGGTGGCGACATGGACTTTTAATCTAAACTAATTACATGTCATTTAATGCAACTGATTTAGCTCTTAGCGCTGCGCAGGAAGCTGCCGGCGCTAAAGAGCTGGTCGGTGCATTTTTAAGCGTTGATTATGACGATGAAGATCGTTTAGCAAATTATCTATTTGAATCTAATCTGCCTGGTTATAACGGGTGGCGTTGGTCTGTAACTGTTGCCAAATTAGATGAAGTTTCACCTGCAACTATTTGTGATGTTGTAGTTATCCCAGGTCCAGATTCTCTGTTAGCGCCAAAATGGATTCCGTATGCAGATCGTTTACAACCTGGCGATGTTGGTGTTGGTGACATAGTTCCAAGCCAACCTGATGATCCTCGTTTAGTCCCAGGATTCGCTGCTCTTCCACAAGATGAAGAGCTCGACCCAACGCAATTATGGGAGTTAGGTCTGGGCCGTTTAAGAGTTCTATCAATTGAAGGTCGCGACCAAGCTGCAAGTCGTTGGTATGAAGGCGACCGCGGTCCTAATGCGCCAATTGCAAAAGCTGCACCAAAGCCATGTGGCTCATGCGGTTACTTTCTGCCTATCGCAGGCTCATTACGAAGCGCATTTG
>Ga0208546_1000378_pt1 | contig 16763 bp, 25 predicted proteins | sample DEB19_08_DNA_4_FD_184528 | JGI IMG/M metagenome (GOLD analysis project Ga0208546, IMG submission 184528) | Aqueous microbial communities from the Delaware River and Bay under freshwater to marine salinity gradient to study organic matter... | ecosystem: Environmental > Aquatic > Marine > Coastal...
GTTTTCCATTACGCACAAAAAAACCCCCGGGGGTTATGCGATCTCGTTTACCACTGTTGCATCGAGTGCAACACGCAACCATATTGTCTTCACTACTGATTCCACCTTTACTGATTGGTATCAAGTGATCAGCAGTGTTTGCTTCTTGCCCACAATAGAAGCACGTAAAGTTGTCACGATGCAACACCTTCTCACGCATTTTCTTGTAATGCGTTGAGTCATACTCACGTGCCATTAATGCCAACCTTTATCATTAAAATGTTTCATCGCTAAGCAAGCATCACCATTGTATCTGTGTTGAATATATTTGATGCCCCAGTCGATTTGCTTGTAAGCACCGACAGTAGCAAGCCATTTACTTCTACCTTGTGGGATTCCTATGTGGCTACCATTTCGCGCCTGTGGATTCCAATTGCTCTCTCGAGTGTAGAGATAATTTAAACAACTAAACTCAGACCACGATCCAAGTTTTTCAAAAGCATACATTTTCCATTGAAGTAATGATTCTTTTTGGAGCGCTCCTGCGCTCTGAATTGGCAGTAGGTTGATGGCTAACATCAACACACCCGTGCCCCAAGCTCTAACGCTTGTCCGTCGGTGCCTTTCAGCCGACGGCGGCGTGGCGAGCGTACCAGCGTTGTCAAGTCTATTCAAGTGCAACACAGATTTCTTCTCCTAATTGATATGGAATCATTGAACGTGCTGTTCTACTTAACCTCTGATTTCCTGTATTTGTACCTCTCGGACTGTTTTCGTGGCAATCTGCCCCTGGCTTACACATTGGACGTTCGACCCAATTCGGAACAACTCCCCACAAATCTGTTGGTTTCATTCTGAAATCACCATATTGACAGTAAGTTATTGTTCTACGTGGTAAATCTTGCATAAAATCCATTTTTCTCAACATTCCACGTGGATTTTCGATTATCCAACCAAGTTTGGGTTTGATTTCCTGTATGAGTGATATTGCTTTTTTAACCATTGCAATACCGTGATATACCCGGTCATCTTTTGGTGTTAATACGCCGTCAACGTAATGCCAATATATTGGGCAACTTGCAACACTAAAAGTTGTACAAGGTGGTGAAGCCCAAATGAAATCTGGATGACCGTATTTTTTAATCAAATCATTAGCATTTAAAGCTAAAACATCTTTTTCGTGAGCATTATATTTTGATATTAATTCAACCCTTATGACTCTGTGTCCTCGATCTTCAAATGCTTTAGTTGCTGATCCAGTTCCTGCGAAGAAGTCGAAAATAAGCATCAATCCTTACCCCAACCAGTTCCTTTGAAATGAATTGCTATCGGCTTGTATGTCTTTTTGGCTGTTAATCCGCATATACGGCATCCAATCTTGTGATCCTCTGAAATGCTCAATTCGACTTCAAATGTAATTTGGCAATACTCACACTCAAACTCATAAATAGGCACTATTCGATTTCCTTCAGAATGTCTTTCGTTGCAATTTGATTGCTTCTAAATGCTTCTATTAGCCTTTCTTTGCCTTCGTTAGTGAACTTTGTTTGAACAAATGGTATCCGAGAAACGAATTGAATCCCCTCAACTATCTGTCCAGTTGGCTTGTGAATCGCTTGCCCATCGTGTTCTTCGATGTCTGCAAGTATGCGTATTTGAGCCTGTTCACGCACCCTACTGACAATCGAATGAGGTTCGATGGATTCAACAAACTGTGCAAAAGCATCTTCGTTAAATACTGTTGCCTTTGCTTCTGGCTCTATGAGTACGCATTTGGCTATGTCCTCATCGCCCAATTTGGCTTTTACCGCATCTGCTCCGGTATTAGCCATTGCATCATAGAATTCAGCCCTAAGACGGTCTTTCGCAGCCTTCGCAGCCTCGGCGATTACACTCGCAGCCGCCAACTCTAGTGCGAGCCTTTTCAAATCGTTCATTTTGTGCCCCCTCGTTCAATTTACACTGCAAGCAAACTTGCTCGCCTAACTTGTATTTACCACATTTGCAGAGTTGAAGATCTACCCATAAGTCCTTCAATTCTTCCGATGCCCTCATTATGTTTCCATCTTCGCAGTTTTCACACATTAGAAGATACAGCAGCTCATCTTGATAGTTATATCGATCCAAAATGCGATGCGGTCGATTGTTCTTGCATCTACGACATTTAAAAATCACCACGCCATCAAGATGTGGAGCGCCTATTGGCATATTCATTCGACATCTGCCCTTGTCAGTGGCGGTGTCCATTTGCCGTTTGTTGGATCTTGTTTATACCAACGTGGCGGACATTGATTGGCTTTGTTCTTCTCGATACAGATATAACCGTGATATGGCTTACCCGTTTTTCCCATTCCCTGTTTGAGAATCATCGCACCGTGAAAACAAACTTCATCGGTTGCAATCACTTCAGCGTTTAGCGCTTGCGCGATTTCTGCAACATCCCATTGAACTGGTTCAGGCTTATTTGCCACCGGCTTTTCTTGTACTTCTTCTGAAACTGGTGGCACTGCACGTAGTACTTGTCGCGGCTTTTCCACATCGACCGAGCCAAGCGGTTTAGCAGCAAACCCAGCTGCATATAGGCAACGTCCGAGAGCCGAAGTTTCAGCCTTAGCCAGAGAATACTCATCCCGTGCCGGTTCAAAACCAAGTCCAGTAACGAAAGGTTTCTGATCGGCTTCTGTTCTGTATAACTCTCCGATAACGACCCATTGTTTGTCATTTGTGAACTCTCTACTAATCCACGAGTACCATCGGTAATCTGGAAATTGTTCTCTGAATCTTGCAAATCGTGTAACTACTGCTTCATAAGTCGATGGATCGAACATCTTCTAATCTCCCTTGTCCTTTTGCGTACTCCAATTGCTCTTTTAGCAGCCAAAACTCGGTTTCAAGATCTCCACGATCGTTTACCTTGACATCCCAGTTTTGAACCTCATCGGCGCAAGATTGGCAATAAAACCGCACTCGCCCTTTTCTTCCCGGCATCACTGATTCACATCGCCACACTGCTGGCGTTTGTGCCTTAATGTGCCAAGATCCATCTTTGTACTGACCCCACCGCAATTTGCAGTAATCGCAATATTGATGACGGTTGGTGTTTCTAGTCAGTGACATCATCCTCCCAATCTCCAAACTCTCCCATTTGGATCGCGGAAGCCAGCGCAACGTATGCAGCGCCATCGACATACGAATCGAAATGTGAACGATCTCCATTTGTGATTCGTGCGATTTTGAGGATTGCAAGACACAGCGCCAAGTCAGATGGGTGTCTGAAATCCAAACCAAGAGTCCGGCAGACTTTGGCGGCACGTACGAGAGTGCGCCCTGCACTACCGTGTGTGTCTGACCTTTTATCAATCGCAGATATGGATTCATTTAACTGCTCGATTGCTAGTGACTCGATACTTATTGGCATCTCTGCTCCCATCTCTATATCCGTTTGCGTGACCCCATACGTAGATCCGGTGCATTATGAAAGACACCGAAAGAATTAGAATTAATTGATCAGCCATAGCCCATTGAAAGAAGTCACTCATAATGATCAGCCACCTGATACGTGTCTAACCAAAATGACTCGATGTCTGCTGTTTTTAACCGACCACGCAATTGCGGCTTACCCAACTTTTCACGTGTGTATTTGCGAATTACAGCTGCTTTAACGAACCGTTTTCCGTCCGAATATGCACCCGATTCTTCATCAAACCGAATTGGCATTTTGCTCCCATTCTGAAACCCCGAATTGGAATTTCAAATGGAATTAAACTCCTCGAATTCGAATTTGTCTACTCTGGGAAATGAACGCGTGTCGCATCCTTAATATGGAGATACCCAATCTCCTTTGTAATCCAATCCCTACCCACGTGTTCGGTGGTTCGTGGAAGGCGCTTTAAATGCCATTCTGGGGCGTTTATAGCCCCTAAATTCCAAGCCCACGTACCTTTTGGCGTGGAACAGACGTAAAGGGTTCCTAGAGCCTCTGAAGCCCTTTTATCGGCTAGTGCATCCCATTTTGGTCGTTCAATCAATAATTCATCGTAGTGCGTATGTCGGCACTTGAGTTCGATGATGGTGTTGTGTTCGGCGGTGAAGCAGTCCCATTTATCAAATTGTTCTGACTTAACTAGGTCGGGAAAATACCCTTTGAGTTTTTCAAATAACTCGGACTCTTTAATCGTCATCCTCGTCATCTTCAGGATCATAAATGGGGATTTGTTCGGATGGTGGATTAGGAATCATCCAGTTAGGCAAAGCATCCTTGTCCATAACAAAAGCCATAGCCACTTCGTGTTTGAATCCGGCATTTAAAAGCGCGTTGTAATACTCATTTTGCGCTATCGCATAAACGTCAATAGCAGTGAGTATGTTTTGGTTTTTAGCGCCGCGCCGTTTTCTTGCGACCTTTTTTCGTTTTGGTGGCATAAGAGGATTTTACTACTGATCCAAGCAGTGCCAGCATTTCGACCTGCGTGTCCTCGATCCTACGTATTCGGTCGTTCATCGAATTGCCACCATTGGGAATCAGTTCCCGAAGGTATGACTTGATTAAGAACCTCAACCCGGCAAAGAGTGCAGCCGCAGTTCCGGCAATCGAAGCCGCTATCGGAGCCCAGTCTTTTACACCCATTTATCATTTGCCCCCACGCCAAAATCCTTGTCATCTGGATTGATGGCTCGAAGAATCGGTGCAGCGACAGCCACAAGAGCTGCTGTGACGATTTGTTTGATGCTAGCGTCTGGGTTAGCGAGATACGTGCTTATTACAGCCACAAAGAGCGCACGACTGTACGACTGGAACGCTTTCATTAGATTCTCCGCTTTCACCTTTTCCTCCTAGCATTGGTATATCAAATCGAGCAATTGAGTTATCGCCCAATTCAGTGAAACTTATGTGAATGTGATGCTCGTGCGGATTCAATCCGGTGTACGGCTTCCATTCAAATTTTGATTTTTGTGATGCGATGTTTTTGTTAAAGATTATGTACTTTATCCGTTTGTCGGTTTTTGCACATATACGCAACTGATCCGCAAGATCGAACGCCGCTGATTTGTGGGATCGAAGATCCTTGTCAACATCAATGGCGCGAACCCAGCCAAACTCGTCAGGGTTATGGTCAGACACACGAGCCGAATGACGGGAATCACCGATCCATCCATCGGAAGATCGATCTCGGTCAAGGAAAGCATCATCGATTTGTTCGCGTAATGTTTTCCCCGCTGCGCAAAGTTTTGGTTTCATCCAAGTAAAAGTTTTGCTTCGTCCTCTGTGATGCCCAAACGCTCAAGCAGTTCAGCCTTTTGTGCTGCTTTAAGTGCAGCTTCTTCGTCGGCTGCCTTGCGATCCGCTTCGGCTTTTGCTGCGTCTGCTTCTAGTTGTGCGATTTCCTCTGCGGTAAGTTCTACCTCGGAAGCGATACCAGTTGAGCAGTCCACTACGATTTTTGTTGGCATATTATTTCCTAACTGTTTTTGATTCCGTAAAGGGTTGCGGTCGAGTATTGAACGAAGTTTCCTGAATCGAGAGTTATACCTATTGAGGTTATTGCGGAAGTGTTAGACCATAAATGCGCCATAAAATAATTTTCCCAATCCGTTGAAGAATTGGTATCAACAACCGCATCAATAGACCAAGATTTATAGTTCGATCCTGCGTAATTTGGAATGTACCATTCACAATTTGCAAACGCACTTGCGGTAGCACCTGAACTTGGAATACTTCCCATAGTGATAACAGAACTGCTGTTGTCCGAATATGTAGAACTGGAATAACCAGCCAACCTGCGCCAAGAACGATTAGAAGTATTGCTGTTGAAAGAAACTACTGCATAATGCGCATAAGCTCCACCAGTAGCAGAACCACGAGCAGATAATTTCAAGCAAAGGTCATTATACGTTGCAGGGATTGAACTGAAATCAATCGAACTAGCCCCACCACTTCCAACAGTAACAGTAGCAATTTTGGTGAATGTCGCTGCCATTATGCCGCCTTGATTCCATAGATGGTAAATGTAGAACCTGAAATGAAGTTGCCGCTAGTAGCAATTACTTGAATTTGGTTAACAGCCGACGTAGAACGCCAAGTTCCTACCGCAGCACGTACGGTGTTACTCGCCGTGTTTGCTCGTGAAATGACAGTCTTGTAAGTCGTGCTGTTAGAATAATTATTGAGATGGAAAATGTCGGTTGAGTTTTCAGTACCCATAAGACCTAATGCTAAAGAACTGGTATTCGTTGAATTACCAGATGAAGCCGACGATCCGTTTCCAGATAAAAAGGTTCGCGAATAATTTGTTCCAGTATCTCCATTGAGTCTTAACTCGATTGAATCGTATGCCGAGCTTAATGCGCCGTTAGCGACTAGAACAATATCGGTGTAACTACTACTGATTGACGAGAACGTGACAGAAGAAGCCGCACTACCAAGCGTAGTCGTTGCAATTGGTTCGTATGTTGATGCCATTATGCTTTTATCCCGTATAGTGCGAAATGAGAATACTGAACAAGATTCTGTGATGAAGTGCCTTGAATTGTTAAACTGGTTATTGCAGAAGTTGAAGCCCAAAGGCTAGAAGTCAAACGAATTGTCCCGCTTCCGTTGTCATCGTAACCGTGTAAAACTCGAATGGTTTTGTATTTGTTAGTTGAAGCATAGTCGAGCAAATCCCAAACGGCGACAGCAAATACGTTTGAACCCACGCTAGAACCAGATGCAACAGAAAAATAAGTTGGGTTTGTATTATCGGAATAAGCAGCTGCAGCCGAGCCAGTTCCATAGAGTCCGTGTGTGTAATAGTTTGCTGTGTCGCTGTTTATCTTCACGAATAATGTGTCTGTGGTCGTTGCACGATCTGTTCTAGCAAATGCTCGTACCTGCAAATGAGAGTACGTATTTGGGATGCTAGAGAAAGTTGCTGATGAAGTACCGCCAGCACCGACCGTCACAGTTGCAATTGATTCGTACGAATTAGTGACTAATTTTGACTTCGTTATGCCCGAAGCAATAATTCCTAAGATCAAGACAGGTCGCCCACAATGGTAAACGTGTTGCTTGCTGTGCAGATAATTGTTGCTGCGCTGTATTGTGCGCGTAGTTTTGGTGCGCTTGCAGTTGCTCCAGTTGAAGTAATTGTTACGCCTGAGCCTTGTGCGAAGGTAACTTGTCCTGCACCTATTTGTTGAATATGTATCTGCTCGCCAGCCGAATAAACCGATGGTGGAACTGTTACGGTGATTGCCGAAGCATTTGATGCAGTGACTAATTTTCCTGAATCAGCAGCGAGTAATGTGTAAGTAGTTCCGGTTTGAGCGTTGAACGATAAATTCAATTTTGGCGCTGTCAGTGTTTTATTCGTTAAAGTCTGAGATGTTGACAAATCAACTGTGGTCGCTGTATCGATTGAAAGAGTCACTGATCCGCTTGTGCCGCCACCCGACAAGCCGGTTCCAGCGGTTACACCAGTGATGTCACCTTGATCGTTATTGATCCAAGTAAACGCCATATCAGTTCCATTTGTCTTTGAAAGAATCTGTCCGGTCGTTCCACCTTTTAGCTGCGCCATCGATGTATCAATGCCACCGGCGAGTGTTCGGATTGCCGAAGCGCCATCCTTGACGTAATCGGTATCTGCTGGGGTTGTCCAGCCAAAATTTGTTGTACTAGGCATTAGGCTACGGCTCCAATCGCGGTTTCCCACGTAAGTGTACTAGATAACGTGTTCCAAGCCTCTGAGGCGCTTACGCTTTCCCATTTGACTGAAACGAGTGAATACGGTGTTGGTGAAGCGTTAAAGGTTAGCGATAGACCATTGACCGTCGATCTAAATGTCCATCCTTCAACGAAACCTTCGAACTGACCTCCCACGATATTTTGCGGAAGGTTGGTTATGCGCACTGGCATCCCCATAAAGATGTTTAGTAAAGCATCCCGGTCGCTGTTATCAATCTCTGGAGATCCGACTGGAAATGTGATTGAGTCAAATTTGGCATTTGGATAAGCGCGCAGAGAGATGTATCGGTCGGCGATTGTTTGGGCATCTGTCGCGTTGTGAACTCGAGAATTGATGGTTTCGGCTTGAAGCCCATAGGCAGTAATGGATGCGGTGCTTGTTGAAGTCTTTTGGCTGCCGAAGTTGTTTCCATAGTTAATGGCTATTTGATTGCGAATATCACCCGATCGAGTCAGTGTGCGGATACCTTGCCAAAGCGCATCATTGGCGCTCAAATCAATGTAGCCATTGGATGCAAGGTAATTTTGACGGTGAGCGGCATCGGCATAACCGACGTTTCCGTTCGCATCTTCATAAAGATAACCAAGACCAGATTGAGCAATTTCAGATGCCAAGGAATAAACATCCGTTTCACTTGATGAACGGTTTTCCAAGGTAAATTGCCCAGGAGTATCAATCTCGCCAAGCCCAACATTTCCGGCATTTGCCCAAGTTGTAGTTGCTGCAAAATCATTCCAAGTAAAAGCCGGATTTACTTCATCCCAAGTATTGAGTAAAAGTGCAGCAAGTAAAGTGTAAATCTGATTGCCGTCATAATCTTGAGATAAAACGCCCGCAGTGATTGCTTTTGGCAGTCTTGATAAAGCACCTAGAGCAGTGACTTGTGCGCTGGTTATGTATTGAACTGATCCAGCAGCTCGAACTGCTTCGGTCAAATCGGTCACATAACCACCGAATAAAGCGACATAAGCGCCAGATGAATCTTTGACTTCGATTAGCATTGACGAGCCAACATTAAATGTTACCGCTTCATTGGTGTAATTAAGAATTTCAAATTGGCAATATCCGGCACGTGGTTGAGTGTTGATGTCTGTGCGACCAGATGTGATGACAAGATTATTAACCGTTACTGATTCGTAAGTGGTTGAATCAACCGTAACGCGCCAAACCGGATTCCAAAGACTCATATCACGCCATTAATGCGGTATTTGAACCAGCACCGCCGCGAGCAACTGAGGAGTTGAGAACGTCAATTATTTGGCGAGCAGTTGATTCTGGATCGATTGCGCCAGTGATGTTGATGTAATTGTTGTATGTATCGGAATATTCGCCTCGACCAACAGCACCCATTGGAACTATTACATCACTGACAGTTGCCGCAGCTGCTGCGGCTGAAGCCGCTGGAGCGCTGACTGCTGGAGTCGAAACAGTCGGTACATTGATAGTCGGAGCCTTAACAGTCGGTATTGAAGCCGAAACGACTGGAGCCGATGAAGTTGATGGTTTAGAAATCAAAGGAATGTTTGGAAGTAATGGAACCGCGTTGTAAGCCTTTATTAATGTATTTATGCCGTCGATTGCAAATGAAACGGCTGTCTTTATTCCATTGATTACCGATCCGATTACATCGATAACGCCAGCGATAACTTTCGAAATAAATCCAATTGCTGCGCCAAGTCCATCGACGAAGACTGGCACGATGTATTTCATTATGAATTCACCAAGCGTTTTGAAGGCTTCCTTGTTGTCATCAATGGCATTTTTGATCGGATTAAAAACAGTTGAGAATTTTGAAATCGCTGGAACAATTTTGTTGAGGAAAGTATCGAATAAAGTTTGAAGAACTGGCAATAACCGAGCGCCAATCGATTCTTTTGCTTCTTCGAATGTCTGAGTCAATCGGGCAAGTTGTCCTTGATAGGTATTCGCTTGTGCTTGCGCTGCTCCACCAAACGTGTCGTTCAATTGCTTTTGTACTTGCGCAAATGACATCGACTTGAGTTCGGCAGCGGATAAGCCAACACCCAAACGAGCCAATGCCGTGTTGGAGCCATCGTATGCCTTAGCAATTGCATTAGTTACTGATTCAAGCGGTTTTCCTGTTGCAGCACTGACATCGAGCGCTGTTGATAGAAGATCCTGCGCTTTGGTCAAATCATTTGTGGATAAAGCCAAACGCTGTAACGCCGGACGCAAATCTTTGTCCGATACACCATAAGCAAGTTGATATTTCAGAATTTGTTCTTCGACGGCTTTAATTTGCTCATTTGTTGCCCCAGTGGCATTTTCAAGTGAAAGCGCTAAACGCTTTTGCGCGGCTTCATCTTCAATTGCCGCTTTAACTCCGTCGATGCCGATTTTTACGGCGTAAGCAGCTGCGGCAGCAGCGGCGGCAGCAAATGCAGCAGCGGCTACTTTGCCAAACTTTTCAACTTGACCAGCAAAGCCTTGAACATCATTGTCGGCAGTCGATAACTTCTTTTTAAGATCATCGACATCTGCAAGGATGGATAACTTAAGCGTTCTACTTCCAGCCATTATGCCCACTCCTCCAGAATTCCACTAAATGCCTTTTCCCATTTTGCAATCAATTCAGGCTGAATTGCGCGAAGGGTTGGATAGATAAAGTAGCCGGAATTCCCTCGTCCTTTGCGTGGCGTTCGATTTGGGAATTGCTTAAATCGATTACTACCGAATTCAAGACCAGCCCATAGGATTTGCGTTGTACCACCGCCAGAAAAACGCTGGGATGCAAACCCGTAGGAAAATTCTCCGATTTTGGATGACTTTGAAACTTTTGCGCCTTCGGCAACTCTTTGGACGGCTTTCGCAGCAACGATGCGAGTTGCAGCAGTTTCTTTAATAGCACCAACGGCAAACTCAGCAAGAGCAGAAGACTCACGCTTAGCGGCATCAGCAGCAGCTTCATCCATAGCCTTGAACGCTTTGAGGATACCTCGGAGGTCGGATTTGTCGTACTGAATTTTTGGTTCAGTTGCCATTCCTTTTCTCCAATACCTCGATTGCGGTCAAAATTTGTTCGGCTTCGATCCATTCGCTCATTGGGATTCCCGTTGCTATTGCTAGTTCAACGATGATCCGATTTAGGCTTCCGGCTGGGTAACTTTTGGGTCAACATCACCAGTTGTTACACCGGCGATTGTTTCGCTCCATATCTCGAACGTTTTAACCGGCTTGCCGGCGTTCTCACGTTTGTAAGCGTTGTATGCCAAAAACATTAGATCCCACATTCCAATGACTTCTTGCGCTTTGGAAATTGTGTGACCAGTTGCTTTTTCCCACTTAGCCCACTCAGGAGGTTGCGCCACGTATGTTGCAACCTCGCCTGAGTTATATTCAATTGTGATTGGTAATTTCATCGCTCCCGATCTCCCTTTTATTTTTAACTAAATGTTTCGGTTGGTGTACCGACAACCTGGAACGTCCAAGTTTGTGTTTGTGCTCCCGGTGCTGTTCCTCCTGCGGATGGGAAGATTGGAAGCACGTTGAACGCGAAAACTGCACCAGTTGCAGCAGTTAATGAAACTGCAAGTGTTGAGTTTGGTGATGACTCTGCCGCTGACCACATCGCTTCGCAAAGTGATGATGCAGCGCCCCAGTCGGAAAGAAGTTCAACTGTAAATGTCCAGTTGTCATCGATTGCTTTGTAAGCACGTCCATCGAGTGTTTGATATGTTTCGATAGTGTGTTCGTTTGAAAGGGTCGCGCTAGTCGCTTGCGCATCGTAGTTTGTCGAAGCGATGGTCAAGGTAAGGTCGCGCCCAGTTACAACTGTTGTTGCCATTGGATCTCCTTAGTTCGTTTGCGTGTAGTAGGTACTCACGCGAATGTCTGCGACCAGCAAATTGCTAGCGCCCACCTGAGTAACCGATGGTCTTTCGACTGTCGATAACTCATACCCTGCCGGAATTGCGGCAAGAATACTTACAATCAACTTCTCGAGATTGTCGAGAGCTGCTGGATTGGAAGAATAAGAAACCATTGCGGTGATGACAAGGTTTACTTTGAAATCAATTGTGGATCGACCGATTGTTGTTATTTCAAAATACGGTGAATCTGGAACCAAGCAAACTGCTGGGGTTATTGGAGTTTCTGGGACGTAAGAATAAACGTTTGCACTGACAGATGCCAAAGCGGTTGCAATTGCTTGACGAACACTGACTTCAACGGTGGATGCGGTCATTATTGCGCGAGCGATTCCACATCAAGATATTTTCCGAGAAGCCCAACCACTCTGTTGAATAAACCGCGACCAAGCCGATATGGGCTAATGGTGTTGAAATCTACTCCTTCGAGTTGTCCTCCGGCAGATGTTCGTGATTGGAAGACTTCGACAGAAACAGCGAGAACGGCAGATTCGACTGCCGGCACACCAACATAAGTCGATGCTCCAGAGAGAGTAGCAAGCCCGGCTGGGATGACGTATTTTTCAACGACATCGGCATTTGTAATTGCTGCGGTGAATGTGTACTCAGTAATGTCCACAACTGTTCGAGTTCCATTGAAAGGTGATCCGCAATTTGTAATTACGACCGATTGCCCTTCTGTGAATTCGTGAACGCCTTGTGTTGTAAATGTTGCAACGTTGTCAGTTAATGAAACTTTTTTAACTGGTGCTGAAAACGTAACAAGCATCGGCAAAACAACCGATTCTGCTGTGTCAATTATATCGTCCAAAACGCTATCACTGTATAAGGATGACGAAACGCCAAGAGTATTGCGCAACTCGGTTGCGGTGATAATCGTTGGCATTTCGCCTTCCTTTCATTCAATGGGTCGCGGTCGGCTCGGGAGCAAACCGACCGGACTTTTGTTCTTTTACTATGCAACCTTCCAGAGGTAAGCGCCAGCGCCAACCTTTGGTGCGATTGCTGCGTAACCGTAGTACGCAACCTTTACTTGACCAGTTGCAACTGTGTCTACAGATAGACGGAAGCGGCTGGATTCGAAGAAAGTGTAAGCGTTTGGATTGACGATGATCATTGTGTTATCGCCAGTTCCGGAGAGGTTTGGATCAACATAGAAGTCAAGTCCAAGTGTGTTTCCACGAATTGATGATGGTGAAACACCACCAGCACGATTCTGTGGATTGATTAGGTTGGTGTACAACGGAAGATTGTTGCCATCAACAAGGTTCATAATCGCGCCCCATTGTGCTGGAGATGCGATGAGGTTTTGTGCAAATTCCTGAGTTCCGGAGAAGATGCTAACTGCTGCATCTGAAACGAAATCTTGGAAATTAACATTTGACATTGTGCGGTTTCCGCCATCTGTTCCATTTGTTGCAAGAACATCAAGAACAGCAGAGTCAGTTGCCTTTAAGTAGGCTTTTTCCATCTCGCTAACTAACAAGTCAAAGAAAACCGGACTTGACCGGTCAAGCAGTTCGACCGAAAATTCCTGTCCACCGGCAAATTTCTTTACTGATACAGAAAGGAATTCTGAAGTCATTCCTGTTTCCGTGATTGAACCGGCTTCAGAAACTTCAGATACAGTCGGAACAGCCGTGATTTTAGGAATTTCAAAGGTCATTCCTGCATCCGGTAACACTGCGCGAGAAATCGCATCGACTGCTGGACGGAAGTTGTTTGACAGTGGGTTGATAACTTCTGTCAATTGACGTGTTGGATTTAAGCCAGCGTTGTTGCTGGTTGTGTCATCAGCAGCTAAAACGTACTGACGTGAAGCATCATCGCCGAAAACTTTCGAGCGAATTGAAGCCTCAAGATATTTCGCCTTTGTGAACTCAAGGCGTGGAGCGGTGTAGAACGCTGGCTTTGGCGCAGCGGCTTCCACCTTTGCTGCTTCTACCGTTTCTTCGGCAGGAGCAGGAACGGTAGTGTCAGACACTTGTTCTCCTTCGGTTGTTGGTTTCTCTGGATCAGCGGATGCCGATTCAGAATTTTCTGGTGTTTCCGGTTGACTTGCAGCAACTTCGCTTACTCGAGCAGAATCGATTGCTGGATCTGTTACTAAACTGACTTCAGCAAGATCAGCGCTGGTGATAAGCATCACGCCATTGTCATTTGACCATTCATTAATCATCGCGCCAACGGAAAATCCGTCACGAAGTCCAGTGCTTGCTTCTTCCAAAGCATCATCTGCGGAAAATGTTTTAGCAAGTTGGAATGTTGCAACGATGTCAGTGTCAGTGACTTTTGCTTCAATCATTTTACCGATTGGACGTGTGCGATCGTGTTCGAGAAGTAACTTCACGTTTTTGTCAATGTTAATTGAATCTTTCGCAAACATTGTGCGACCGACTGAAGTGTTTCCTTCCTCATTCCACGCGACAATGCGACCAGTGAGTTGACGTTTTGCAACATCGGCGAATGTGATTGTCATAGGAACATTAATTTTCATCGAATTAAGTCCTCCTCTTCTTGAATTTGCTCAACGCTCATTGCGCCGATGCGGTTGAGTATTTCGTAAACTTGAGCGCGTTCCAGAGGATTGCCTCTCAAGAAGTCATCCAAATCAAAACGCACTTCAGTTGTTTGTGGAACAAAGTCCGGCATACTGATTCGTTTTTCAATGCTTGAAAGCAGTGGACGAAGCGAGAAATCTACAAGCGAGCGGCGTTCAGATGTCGCGTTGGAGTACGTCATTGACGTGGTTTCCGCCGAAAGGAAGTAAGCCGGAATTCCTGCGGCTCTGGCGATCTCCAACGCAACATATTGACGTGCTTCAGTTAATTGCAAAGATTTTGGATCAAAGCCAACTGCTTGCATTTCAATATCTGCATTAAGAAAAGCAGTTGATTTATTTACTCGTGAATTCTTCCAAGACTCCAGGAGTTTGGAAATTCTTTCGGACGGTAAGTTTGTACCGTTGCTCTTGAGAACCATTGTTGGGATTGGTTCTTTGGCGTATGTTTCGGCAGCCTTCTCGAGATAAACTGCCGCCGTTACCGTCCGACCTGCCCGATGAAGAAAACCTTCGTCAGCACCATCAAATCTAATGATTGAACCAACTCCCATTGTTGGAACATCTTTGCCATCAACTTTATAAGAAACGATTTCAGTGTTGAGTGGATTTGTTTGAACTGTTACACGAGTTGGATCGATTCTAGTCCAAGCGCGAATCTTCCCGCCATCTGTTGCAGCGTAAGCATCTAAAACTTGACCATAACCAACGCCGTATAACCAAATATCTTCTGCAAGCCAATTGTAAATAACAAAGCCTGACACACGTGGATCGGGTTGATTGATTACTCGTTGCGGTTCGATATGTGCGCCAGTAAGTCGATTGTACTGCTCTAATGGCAAGGAACCTATTGTTCCGCAAATAATGTTTCGCGCACGTGCAACTGCTGGAACGCTCATTGCGATGTTGCGTGTTGTTGCAGTTGATCCTGCAAGGAAGTTGTACACTGCCTGACCAGTTTGGATTGGCGTTAATGCAGCTGCTACATCAACATTTGAAACTGGTTTTTGCGCCTCTACTTGAGGGAAGAAGAAATCTCGGATTGCACCCATTTGGACGAAATTGTATCACCTATCATCTATGCCACCACTATGTCAATATCATTTGCCTGTTGTGTCGCATAGTGTGAAGCCATAGCGGCAGCGACGGCTCCAGTTATTACGGCAGCACTGACTTTTCTGCCCATTACCCAACCGCCATCGCCATAATTTACTCGCACCGCAGATAGGCAGTGATCTGTTAATTCTTTTTGATTTGCGTGAACAAGCCGACCACTGGAAATTGCGCTGAGGAATTCATCGCAACTTTGTGCGTATGGTTGCCCATCAATTGCTTCAACTGGAATCCCGGCAGGTATCAAACGAGCTGCAACAGCCGATGCGGTTCTCGCTGAGTAGGCAATTTTCATCACTGGGAATTTGCGGTACCAATCGGCTATGTCATTTGCCATCAATTTATCCGACAGATATCCGGGGTTTGTCCAAGTCTGTAAAAGTTGAACTTGAAAGCGATCTTTATCAATTCTTTGGCTGGCAACCAATGCCGCTTGTCTGCGGTCAGGCGAGCAATCAATTGCCAACCAGGTATCGGCATTTTCATCCAATCGGATGCCCTCGATGCCACACGCTGACCATTGTGACGGATGAATCACTGGGTTAATGGTCGAAACCCATTGACATAAAACTTCGGTTCGAACTATATCTTCAGGATCGTTAAGAACTGCTCGGATGTTATCCGGATGGACTGTATATCCGAGTGATGGATTAGCTTGTGCAATTCCTTCCCAAAAGTCTATTGAGTTATCGAATTTTATTTCAGGCTTTGCCGACCATTCCCACCATCCGAGAGATAGGTCATCGGTGAGGATAGAAGCCATAGCGCGCTCGCGCATAGAATTCAAAACTATAGAATGTTGGTCACCAGCATTGGAAAGTAAAAATGCTTGCGGAGATTTCGAAGCCATCTGGGTAAATCGTAGGGATGACCAGACACCTTCATCGTGATATTCACGTGCTTCATCCATCCAAATTGTGTCTGGCGCTGCAATACCGCGAGTTGCTGAGTTAGATGCTCTCACAAGGTATCTGCGACCGCCAGTGAATTGCAATTCTTGAAATCCACGCGCTTCAAGTTTCTTTGTTAGCTGCGATTCCAATTCTGGATGTTCTTGAATAATCGAAAGTATTTTGTAAAAGATTTCAGCCGAAGTTGTCAGTTTGTGAGCGGTGTGAACTTGTAATTTCTGCTCTAAACCGAAGATTCTCCAAAGTATTTGCCACGCCATCCACGTGCTTTTGCCTTGTTGACGTGCCATCAAGATGCCGTGAACTGGAGTTTGAAATCTTCCATCGGGTAATACTTTTAGGACTTGTTCGCTCAACCATTGTTGCCAAGGAAGCAAATCGATTCCAAATTTGGTGCAAAACTCAACGAATTCAAGCCCACGCGAAGGGTTTTCGGTGATTTTTGTGTGAATTCGGGGTAACGTCACACCAATCCAACTCGAATTACCCCTAAGCGGAACGATGTTGGATGGCTCGCTCCCAGAGTCAACCAATTCAAGCATAGTGAACCGTAGTCGTTCCATTTCCGGGGATAAAATTCCCGATA
>Ga0208546_1000384_pt1 | contig 16610 bp, 25 predicted proteins | sample DEB19_08_DNA_4_FD_184528 | JGI IMG/M metagenome (GOLD analysis project Ga0208546, IMG submission 184528) | Aqueous microbial communities from the Delaware River and Bay under freshwater to marine salinity gradient to study organic matter... | ecosystem: Environmental > Aquatic > Marine > Coastal...
GTTTTCCAGTGCGCACAAAAAAACCCCCGGGGGCTATTCGATCTCGTTTTCCACTATTGCATCGAGTACAACACGCAACCATATTGTCCTCACTACTAATTCCACCTTTACTAATAGGAATCAAGTGATCAGCAGTGTTTGCTTCTTGCCCACAATAGAAGCACGTGAAGTTGTCACGATACAGCACCTTTTCACGCACCTTCTTGTAATGCGTTGAGTCATACTCACGTGCCACTAATGCCAACCTTTTTCATTGAAATGTTTCATCGCTAAGCAAGCATCACCATTGTATCGATTGTTAATGTACTTAATGCCCCAGTCGATCTGCTTATACGCGCCCACTGTGGAGAGGTATTTACTCCTACCTTGTGGTATCCCATAGTGAGATCCATTCTTTGCTTTTGGGTTCCAATTACTCTCTTTTACATATAGATAATTAAGACAACTAAATTCATCCCAACTTCCTAATTTATCCAAAGCGTATATTTTCCATTGAATCAATGATTCTTTTTGGAGCGCTCCTGCGCTCTGAATTGGCAGTAGGTTGATGGCTAACATCAACACACCCGTGCCCCAAGCTCTAACGCTTGTCCGTCGGTGCCTTTCAGCCGACGGCGGCGTGGCGAGCGTACCAGCGTTGTCAAGTCTATTCAAGCATACTTTCGTAAATTTCTTTTGAAAGTTCATAAGGTATGACCGATCTATCTTTTGCGCCTTTGATTCCTTGAGTTCCATTTCTCGATCCTCTCGGTGCAGATTGATGACACTTATCTCCGTTTTTACAAGGTTGCCTAGCTACCCAATTACCTACCTTTCCCCATAAGTCTGTTGGTTTCATTCTAAAATCATTATATTGACAGTAAGTGACTGTTTGTCTAGGCAGATTTTGCATTATTGATTGCTTACGTAACATCCCACGTGGATTTTCGATAATCCAGTATTTTGGATTTAATTCTTTTATTAAATTTATTGTATGACTGACAAGTTGTAATGCTTCCAATGCTTCTTTGCTTTTTGGTGTTCGATCCTTGTTCCAATGTCTACCGATTGAAGCAACACTGAATGTAGTACACGGTGGGGAAGCCCAGATGAAATCAGGTTGACCGTACTTGTGTTTAAGATATTGACCGGTCATTTGCATAACATCCCGTTCATCCGCTTCAAATTGAGTGTCTAGCTCAATCTTGACTACCCGATGACCAGCCTGTTCAAACGCTTTTGTACTCGATCCAGTTCCAGCGAACAAATCGAAAACAATCACTCAATCTCCTTCAAGATGTCCTTTGTGGCTATCTGATTGCTTCTAAATGCTTCTATTAGCCTTTCTTTGCCTTCGCTAGTGAACTTTGTTTGAACAAATGGTATCCGAGAAACAAATTGAATTCCTTCAACTATCTGTCCGGATGGCTTGTGAATCGCTTGCCCATCGTGTTCTTCGATGTCTGCAAGTATGCGTATTTGAGCCTGTTCACGCACCCGACTGACAATCGAATGAGGTTCAATTGATTCAACAAACTGTGCAAAAGCATCTTCGTTAAATACCGTTGCCTTTGCTTCTGGCTCAATGAGTACGCATTTGGCTATGTCCTCATCGCCTAATTTGGCTTTTACCGCATCTGCTCCGGTGTTAGCCATAGCATCATAAAATTCAGCCCTAAGACGGTCTTTCGCAGCCTTCGCAGCCTCGGCGATTACACTCGCAGCCGCCAACTCTAGTGCGAGCCTTTTCAAATCGTTCATTTTGTGCTCCCTCGTTCAATTTACACTGCAAGCAAACTTGCTCGCCTAACTTGTATTTTCCACATTTGCATAGTTGAAGATCGACCCATAATTCCTTCAATTCTTCCGATGCCCTCATTATGTTTCCATCTTCGCAGTTTTCACACATTAGAAGATAAAGCAGCTCATCTTGATAAACGTGGCGATCTAAAATCCTATGCGGTCGATTGTTCTTGCATCTACGGCATTTAAAAATCACCACGCCATCAAGATGAGGAGCGCCTATTGGCATATTCACTCTACGTCCGCCCTTGTCAGTGGTGGTGTCCATTTACCATTCGTTGGATCTTGTTTATACCAACGTGGTGGACATTGATTGGCTTTGTTTTTTTCGACACAAATGTAACCGTGATATGGCTTACCCGTTTTCCCCATTCCCTGTTTGAGGATCATTGCACCGTGGAAACACACTTCATCGGTCGCAATTACTTCAGCATTTAGCGCTTGCGCGATTTCTGCAACATCCCATTGAACTGGTTCAGGCTTATTTGCCACCGGCTTTTCTTGTACTTCTTCTGAAACTGATGGCACTGCGCGTAGTACTTGTCGCGGCTTTTCCACATCGACCGAGCCAAGCGGTTTAGCAGCAAACCCAGCTGCATATAGGCAACGTCCGAGAGCCGAAGTTTCAGCCTTAGCCAAAGAATACTCATCCCGTGCCGGTTCAAAACCAAGTCCAGTAACGAAAGGTTTCTGATCGGCTTCTGTTCGGTATAACTCTCCGATGACGACCCATTGTTTGTCATTTGTAAACTCTCTACTAATCCACGAATACCATCGGTAATCCGGGAACTGTTCTCTAAATCTTGCAAATCGTGTAACCACTGCTTCATAAGTCGATGGATCGAACATCTTCTAATCTCCCTTGTCCTTTTGCGTACTCAAGTTGCTCTTTTAGCAGCCAAAACTCGGTTTCAAGATCTCCACGATCGTTTACCTTTACATCCCAGTTTTGAACCTCATCGGCGCAAGATTGGCAATAAAACCGCACTCGCCCTTTTCTTCCTGGCATAACTGACTCACATCGCCATACTGCTGGCGTTTGTGCCTTAATGTGCCAAGATCCGTCTTTGTACTGACCCCATCTCAATTTGCAGTAATCGCAGTATTGATGACGGTTGGTGTTTCTAGTCAGTGACATCATCCTCCCAATCTCCAAACTCTCCCATTTGGATCGCGGAAGCCAGCGCAACGTATGCAGCGCCATCGACATACGAATCGAAATGTGAACGATCTCCATTTGTGATTCGTGCGATTTTGAGGATTGCAAGACACAGCGCCAAGTCAGATGGGTGTCTGAAATCCAAACCAAGAGTCCGGCAGACTTTGGCGGCACGTACGAGAGTGCGCCCTGCACTACCGTGTGTGTCTGACCTTTTATCAATCGCAGATATGGATTCATTTAACTGCTCGATTGCTAGTGACTCGATACTTATTGGCATCTCTGCTCCCATCTCTATATCCGTTTGCGTGACCCCATACGTAGATCCGGTGCATTATGAAAGACACCGAAAGAATTAGAATTAATTGATCAGCCATAGCCCATTGAAAGAAGTCACTCATAATGATCAGCCACCTGATACGTGTCTAACCAAAATGACTCGATGTCTGCTGTTTTTAACCGACCACGCAATTGCGGCTTACCCAACTTTTCACGTGTGTATTTGCGAATTACAGCTGCTTTAACGAACCGTTTTCCGTCCGAATATGCACCCGATTCTTCATCAAACCGAATTGGCATTTTGCTCCCATTCTGAAACCCCGAATTGGAATTTCAAATGGAATTAAACTCCTCGAATTCGAATTTGTCTATTCTGGGAAATGAACGCGTGTCGCATCCTTAATGTGGAGATACCCAATCTCCTTTGTAATCCAATCCCTACCTACGTGCTCTGTGGTTCGTGGAAGGCGCTTTAAATGCCATTCTGGAGCGTTTATAGCCCCTAGATTCCAAGCCCACGTACCTTTTGGTGTGGAGCAGACATAAAGCGTTCCTAGAGCCTCTGAAGCCCTTTTATTGGCTAATGCATCCCATTTGGGTCGTTCAATCAAAAGTTCATCGTAGTGCGTGTGACGACATTTGAGTTCGATGATGGTGTTATGTTCGGCGGTAAAGCAATCCCATTTATCAAACTGTTCTGACTTAACTAGGTCGGGAAAATACCCTTTGAGTTTTTCAAATAACTCGGATTCTTTAATCGTCATCCTCATCATCTTCAGGATCATAGATGGGAATTTGTTCGGATGGTGGATTTGGAATCATCCAGTTAGGCAAAGCATCCTTATCCATAACAAAAGCCATAGCCACTTCGTGTTTGAATCCGGCATTTAGTAGCGCGTTGTAATACTCGTTTTGCGCTATTGCATAAACGTCAATAGCAGTGAGTATGTTTTGGTTTTTAGCGCCGCGCCGTTTTCTTGCGACCTTTTTTCGTTTTGGTGGCATAGGAGGATTTTACTACTGATCCGAGTAGTGCCAGCATTTCGACCTGCGTGTCCTCAATCCTACGGATTCGGTCGTTCATCGAATTGCCACCATTGGGAATCAGTTCCCGAAGGTATGACTTGATTAAGAACCTCAACCCGGCAAAGAGAGCAGCAGCAGTACCGGCTATCGAAGCCGCTATCGGTGCCCAGTCTTTTACACCCATTTGTCATTTGCCCCCACGCCAAAATCCTTGTCATCTGGATTGATGGCTCGAAGAATTGGTGCAGCGACAGCCACAAGAGCTGCTGTGACGATTTGTTTGATGCTGGCGTCTGGGTTAGCGAGATACGTGCTTATTACAGCCACAAAGAGAGCACGACTGTATGACTGGAACGCTTTCATTAGATTCTCCGTTTTCACCTTTTCCTCCTAGCATTGGTATATCAAATCGAGCAATCGAGTTATCGCCCAACTCAGTAAAACTTATGTGAATGTGATGATCGTGCGGATTTAATCCGGTGTATGGCTTCCATTCAAACTTTGATTTTTGTGATGCAATGTTTTTATTGAAGATTATGTACTTAATCCGTTTGTCGGTTTTTGCACATATACGCAACTGATCCGCAAGATCGAACGCCGCTGATTTGTGGGATCGTAAATCCTTATCGATGTCAATGGCACGTACCCAGCCATTTGCATCAGGATTATGGTCAGACACGCGAGCCGAATGACGGGCATCTCCAATCCATCCGTCCGAAGATCGATCTCTGTCAAGGAAAGCATCATCGATTTGTTCGCGTAATGTCTTACCGGCTGCGCAAAGTTTTGGTTTCATCCAAGTAGAAGTTTTGCTTCGTCCTCTGTAATGCCCAAACGCTCAAGCAATTCAGCCTTTTGTGCTGCTTTGAGTGCAGCTTCTTCTTCCGCTGCCTTGCGATTTGCTTCCGCTTTTGCTGCATCTGCTTCCATCTGTGCAATTTCCTCTGCGGTAAGTTCTACCTCAGTTGAAATGCCTGTTGAGCAGTCCACTACGATTTTTGTTGGCATATTATTCCTAACTGTTTTTGATTCCGTAAAGGGTTGCGGTTGAGTATTGAACAAAATTCGGACCCGTATTTGGCAATAATTTTATAGAAGTTATTGCCGAAGTAGATGACCACAGACCAGCCGTTAATTGAGCATATGCTTCGGTTGCATTATTTTCTGTAACGCTGTCTATTGAAACAGATTTATAATTACTGCTTGCATAATTTGGAATATAAATCAAAACATTGTCGAAAACTGAAGAAGTTGTTGATGCACCGATTCCCGTGTAATAGATATTTGAACCAAAAGATGAAGAGGATGTCGCACTTCCAGAACCTAATAATCTTTTTGACGAAAGGTTTGTCGTAACACCATTAAACTCTAGTTTTATTGAATCATCAACACTTGCAGACCTATTAGTTCGTGAACATACTAAAATTTGAAGGTCTGTATATGACGCGCTAATTGCTGTAAATTCAATCGAACTAGCCCCACCGCTTCCAACAGTAACAGTAGCAATTTTGGTGAATGTCGCTGCCATTATGCCGCCTTGATTCCGTAGAGGGTGAACGAACTGCCCGATGTGTAGTAATTTGTCGCGCCACCTTCAAGCGTTAGTTTTATTGAAGTAATGGCTGAGGTAGAACGCCACAAAGAAACATAAGCAGCAACTCGGTCATCTACTGGATTTGCTCTGGTTAATGCTGTCTTGTAAGTTGTTGAGTTTGAGTAATTCATAATTTGAACGATATTGGCTGCAAACGCGGAAGCACCAGTCCAGCCACCAAAGGCTTTAGATTGACTGGTAAATCGTGTAGAGGCAGCACTTGTGCCATCTCCTGTAATGCGCGTATATGAATAGTTAGTCCCAGTATCGCTGTTGAACGTCATTTCAATTACATATCCAGCACTTGAATATTTTGCGCTTGCAACAATAATCAAGTCTGTATAATTTCCGCTAATGCTTGTAAATTCTACTGAATTTGTTGTTCCGTTTGACACCGTAGTCGTTGCAATTGGTTCGTATGTTGATGCCATTATGCTTTTATCCCGTATAGTGCGATATGAGAATACTGAGCAAGATTCTGAGATGAAGTGCCTTGAATTGTTAAACTGGTTATTGCAGAAGTTGACGCCCAAAGGCTAGAAGTCAAGCGAATTGTTCCGCTTCCGTTGTCATCGTAACCGTGTAAAACTCTAATAGTTTTGTATTTATTAGTTGACGCGTAGTCGAGCAAATCCCAGACAGCGACAGCAAATACGTTTGAACCCACGCTTGAGCCAGCTGCAACAGAAAAATAAGTCGGGTTTGTATTATCCGAATAAGCAGCTGCAGTCGAGCCAGTTCCATAAAGTCCGTGAGTGTAATAGTTTGCTGTATCGCTGTTTATCTTCACGAATAATGTATCTGTAGTGGTTGCGCGATCTGTTCTCGCAAATGCTCGTACCTGCAAATGAGAGTACGTGTTCGGGATGCTAGAGAAAGTTGCCGATGAAGTACCACCAGCACCAACCGTCACAGTTGCAATTGACTCATAAGAGTTCGTTGCAATCTTCGACTTCGTTATGCCCGAAGCAATAATTCCTAAGATCAAGACAGGTCGCCCACAATGGTAAACGTGTTGCTTGCTGTGCAGATAATGGTCGCTGCGCTGTATTGTGCGCGTAGTTTAGGTGCGCTTGCAGTTGCTCCAGTTGAAGTAATTGTTACTCCTGAGCCTTGTGCGAAGGTAACTTGTCCTGCACCGATTTGTTGAATATGTATCTGCTCACCAGCCGAATAAACCGATGGTGGAACTGTTACGGTGATTGCAGAAGCATTTGATGCAGTGACTAATTTTCCTGAATCAGCTGCAACCAATGTGTAGGTTGTTCCGGTTTGAGCGTTGAACGATAAATTCAATTTTGGTGCTGTGAGTGTTTTATTAGTTAAAGTCTGAGATGTTGACAAATCAACTGTGGTCGCTGTGTCGATTGAAAGAGTCACTGATCCGCTTGTTCCGCCACCCGATAATCCGGTTCCAGCAGTTACGCCAGTTATATCACCTTGATCATTATTGATCCAAGTGAACGCCATATCCGTACCACTGGTCTTTGAAAGAATCTGTCCGGTCGTTCCACCTTTTAGCTGCGCCATTGATGTATCAATGCCACCGGCAAGTGTGCGGATTGCGGATGCACCGTCTTTGACGTAGTCAGTGTCCGCTGGGGTGGTCCATCCAAAGTTCGTAGTGCTCGGCATTATGCAACTGCTCCAATCGCGGTTTCCCACGTAAGTGTACTAGATAACGTGTTCCAAGCCTCTGAGGCGCTTACGCTTTCCCATTTGACTGAAACGAGTGAATAAGGTGTCGGTGAAGCGTTAAAGGTTAGCGATAGACCATTGACCGTTGATCTAAATGTCCATCCTTCAACAAAACCTTCGAATTGTCCTCCCACGATATTTTGCGGAAGGTTGGTGATGCGAACTGGCATCCCCATAAAGATATTCAGCAAAGCATCCCGGTCGGTGTTGTCAATTTCTGGAGATCCTACTGGGAATGTGATTGAATCAAATTTGGCATTTGGGTAGGCACGAAGATTGATGTATCGGTCGGCGATTGTTTGAGCATCCGTCGCGTTGTGGACTCGGGAATTGATGGTTTCGGCTTGCAGTCCATAGGCAGTAATGGATGCTGTACTTGATGAAGTCTTTTGGCTGCCGAAGTTGTTGCCGTAGTTAATGGCTATTTGATTGCGAATATCACCAGATCGAGTCAGTGTGCGGATTCCCTGCCAAAGCGCATCATTGGCGCTCAAATCAATGTAGCCATTGGATGCTAGGTAATTTTGACGGTGAGCGGCATCGGCGTAGCCGACGTTTCCATCCGCATCCTCATATAGATAGCCAAGACCGGATTGCGCGATTTCTGAAGCGAGTGAATAAATGTCGGTTTCGCTTGAAGATCTATTTTCAAGGGTAAATTGCCCAGGAGTATCAATCGATCCCAAACCAACGTTTCCGGCATTTGCCCAAGTTGTGGTTGCAGCAAAACTGTTCCAAGTAAACGTTGGATTGACTTCGTTCCAAGAATTGAGCAATAGGCTTGCCAATAAGGTGTAAATCTGATTGCCGTCATAATCTTGAGATAGAACGCCTGTGGTGATTGCTTTTGGTAATCTTGATAAAGCGCCTAAAGCGGTAACTTGTGCGCTGGTTATATATTGGACAGATCCAGCTGCTCGAACTGCTTCGGTCAAGTCGGTTACGTAACCACCAAATAAAGCAACGTAAGCACCAGATGAATCTTTGACTTCGATTCGAATTGATGATCCGACATTAAACGTAACGGCTTCATTGGTGTAATTAAGGATTTCGAATTGGCAATACCCGGCACGTGGTTGAGTGTTGATGTCGGTTCGACCAGAGGTGATGACGAGATTGTTGACCGTTACTGATTCGTAAGTGGTTGAATCAACCGTAACGCGCCAAACCGGATTCCAAAGACTCATATCACGCCATTAATGCGGTATTTGAACCAGCACCACCGCGAGCAACTGAGGAGTTGAGAACGTCAATGATTTGTCGAGCAGTGGCTTCTGGATCGATTGCGCCAGTCACGTTGATGTAGTTTTGGATTGTTGGCAAAGCGTTTTGAACGGCTTGTGGTGATCCTGCGGCTAGGGCAGCAATTGATGCAGAAACTGTATCCATTTGGCTAGTCGATGAAGTCGCTGCTGCTGGAGCCGATACTGTCGGCGTGGTGACAGTCGGCACGTTGATGGTTGGAGCTTTGACGGTAGGAATTGATGCGCTGACAACTGTAGCCGATGAAGTTGACGGTTTGGAAATCAAACCGATGTTTGGCAAAAGCGGAACGGCGTTGTAAGCCTTGATGAGAGTGTTGATTCCATCGATTGCGAATGAAACTGCGGTTTTAATCCCGTTAATTACTGAACCAATAATGTCAATAATACCAGCGACAACTTTTGAAACAAAGGAAAGAGCTGCCCCAAGTCCATCAACGAATACAGGCACGATGTATTTCATAATGAATTCGCCTAGCGTTTTGAATGCTTCCTTATTGTCATCAATGGCATCTTTGATTGGATTGAAAACTGTCGAAAACTTTGAAATTGCTGGAACAATTTTGTTGAGGAAAGTATCGAATAAAGTCTGAAGAACTGGCAATAACCGAGTGCCAATTGATTCTTTTGCTTCTTCGAATGTCTGAGTCAATCTGGCAAGTTGTCCTTGATAGGTATTGGCTTGTGCTTGCGCTGCTCCACCGAACGTGTCGTTCAATTGCTTTTGTACTTGCGCAAACGACATCGACTTAAGTTCGGCAGCAGATAAACCGACACCTAAACGAGCCAGTGCCGTGTTCGAGCCATCGTATGCTTTAGCAATTGCGTTGGTTACTGACTCAAGCGGTTTTCCTGTTGCAGCACTGACATCGAGCGCTGTTGATAGAAGATCCTGCGCTTTAGTCAAATCATTTGTGGATAAAGCCAAACGCTGTAATGCCGGACGCAAATCTTTGTCCGATACGCCGTAAGCGAGTTGATATTTCAGAATTTGTTCTTCAACGGCTTTAATCTGCTCATTTGTTGCGCCAGTAGCAGATTCAAGTGAAATGGCTAAACGCTTTTGTGCGGCTTCATCTTCAATTGCTGCTTTAACTCCATCAATCCCAATCTTGACGGCGTAAGCGGCTGCGGCAGCAGCAGCGGCAGCAAATGCAGCAGCGGCTACTTTGCCAAATTTTTCAACTTGACCAGCAAAACCCTGAACATCATTGTCGGCAGTTGATAACTTCTTTTTAAGATCATCGACATCTGCAAGTATGGATAACTTAAGCGTTCTACTTCCAGCCATTATGCCCACTCCTTAAGAATTCCATCAAATGCCTTTTCCCATTTAGCAATTAGTTCAGGCTGAATTGAGCGAAGAGTCGGATAGATAAAGTAGCCGGAGTTACCTCGTCCTTTTCGCGGTGTTCGATTTGGGAATTGCTTGAATCGATTAGAACCGAATTCAAGACCAGCCCATAGGATTTGCGTTGTACCACCGCCAGAAAAACGTTGGGATGCAAACCCGTAGGAAAACTCTCCGATTTTAGATGATTTCGAAATTCTTGCGCCTTCGGCAACGCGCTGGACGGCTTTCGCTGCGACGATACGAGTTGCAGCAGTTTCTTTAATAGCACCAACGGCAAACTCAGCAAGAGCAGAAGACTCACGCTTAGCGGCATCAGCAGCAGCTTCATCCATAGCCTTGAACGATTTGAGGATACCTCGGAGGTCGGATTTGTCGTACTGAATTTTGGGTTCAGTTGCCATTCCTTTTCTCCAATACCTCGATTGCGGTTAAAATCTGTTCGGCTTCGATCCATTCGCTCATTGGGATTCCCGTTGCTATTGCTAGTTCAACGATGATCCGATTTAGGCTTCCGGCTGGGTAACTTTTGGGTCAACATCACCAGTTGTCACACCGGCGATTGTTTCGCTCCATATCTCGAACGTTTTAACCGGCTTGCCGGCGTTCTCACGTTTATAAGCGTTGTATGCCAAAAACATTAGATCCCACATTCCAATAACTTCTTGTGCTTTCGAAATTGTGTGACCAGTTGCTTTTTCCCACTTAGCCCACTCAGGAGGTTGCGCCACGTATGTTGCAACCTCGCCTGAGTTGTATTCAATTGTGATTGGTAATTTCATCGCTCCCGATCTCCCTTTTATTTTTAACTAAATGTTTCGGTTGGTGTACCGACAACCTGGAATGTCCAAGTTTGTGTTTGTGCGCCCGGTGCTGTTCCTCCTGCGGATGGGAAGATTGGGAGCACGTTGAACGCGAAAACTGCACCAGTTGCAGCAGTTAATGAAACTGCAAGTGTTGAGTTTGGTGATGACTCTGCCGCTGACCACATCGCTTCGCAAAGTGATGATGCAGCGCCCCAGTCGGAAAGAAGTTCAACTGTGAATGTCCAGTTGTCATCGATTGCTTTATATGCACGACCATCAAGCGTTTGATACGTTTCGATAGTGTGTTCGTTTGAGAGGGTCGCGCTAGTTGCTTGAGCATCATACGATGTTGAAGCAATTGTTAGGGTAAGGTCGCGCCCAGTCACAACTGTAGTTGCCATTGGATCTCCTTAGTTCGTTTGCGTGTAGTAGGTACTCACGCGAATGTCTGCGACCAGCATATTGCTAGCGCCCACCTGAGTTACCGTCGGTCGTTCAACCGTCGATAATTCATACCCTGCCGGAATTGCGGCAAGAATACTTACAATCAACTTCTCGAGATTATCGAGAGCTGCTGGATTGGATGAATAAGAAACCATTGCTGTGATGACAAGGTTCACTTTAAAATCTATTGATGAACGACCAATTGTGGTAATTTCAAAATATGGTGAATCCGGAACCAAACAAATAGCCGGTGTAATTGGCTGTTCTGGTACATAATAATAAATGTTTGCACTGACAGATGCCAAAGCGGTTGCGATTGCTTGACGGACACTAATTTCAACGGTGGATGCGGGCATTATTGTGCTAGCGATTCCACATCAAGATATTTTCCAAGAAGCCCAACCACTCTGTTAAATAAACCGCGACCAAGACGGTATGGGCTAATTGTATTGAAATCTACTCCTTCGAGTTGTCCTCCGGCAGATGTTCGTGATTGGAAGACTTCGACAGAAACAGCGAGAACGGCAGATTCGACTGCCGGCACACCAACATAAGTCGATGCTCCAGAGAGAGTAGCAAGCCCGGCTGGGATGACGTATTTTTCAACGACATCGGCATTTGTAATTGCTGCGGTGAATGTGTACTCAGTAATGTCCACAACTGTTCGAGTTCCATTGAAAGGTGATCCGCAATTTGTAATTACGACCGATTGCCCTTCTGTGAATTCGTGAACGCCTTGTGTTGTAAATGTTGCAACGTTGTCAGTTAATGAAACTTTTTTAACTGGTGCTGAAAACGTAACAAGCATCGGCAAAACAACCGATTCTGCTGTGTCAATTATATCGTCCAAAACGCTATCACTGTATAAGGATGACGAAACGCCAAGAGTATTGCGCAACTCGGTTGCGGTGATAATCGTTGGCATTTCGCCTTCCTTTCATTCAATGGGTCGCGGTCGGCTCGGGAGCAAACCGACCGGACTTTTGTTCTTTTACTATGCAACCTTCCAGAGGTAAGCGCCAGCGCCAACCTTTGGTGCGATTGCTGCGTAACCGTAGTACGCAACCTTTACTTGACCAGTTGCAACTGTGTCTACGGATAGACGGAAGCGGCTGGACTCGAAGAAGGTGTAAGCATTTGGATTGACGATGATCATTGTGTTATCGCCAGTTCCGGATAGGTTTGGATCAACATAGAAGTCGAGTCCAAGTGTGTTTCCACGAATTGATGATGGTGAAACGCCGCCACCACGATTCTGTGGGTTAATGAGGTTGGTGTACAACGGGAGGTTGTTGCCATCAACAAGGTTCATAATCGCGCCCCATTGTGCTGGAGATGCGATGAGGTTTTGTGCAAATTCCTGAGTTCCGGAGAAGATGCTAACTGCTGCATCTGAAACGAAATCTTGGAAATTCACGTTTGACATTGTGCGGTTTCCACCATCTGTTCCATTTGTTGCAAGAACATCAAGAACAGCAGAGTCAGTCGCCTTTAAGTAGGCTTTCTCCATCTCACTAACTAACAAGTCAAAGAAAACCGGACTTGACCGGTCAAGCAGTTCGACCGAAAATTCCTGTCCACCGGCAAATTTCTTTACCGATACAGAAAGGAATTCTGAAGTCATTCCTGTTTCTGTGATTGAACCGGCTTCAGAAACTTCAGATACAGTCGGAACAGCCGTGATTTTAGGAATTTCAAAGGTCATTCCTGCATCCGGTAATACTGCGCGAGAAATCGCGTCAACTGCTGGACGGAAGTTGTTTGACAGAGGGTTAATAACTTCTGTCAATTGACGTGTTGGATTTAAGCCAGCGTTGTTGCTGGTTGTGTCATCAGCAGCTAAAACATACTGACGTGAAGCATCATCGCCGAAAACTTTCGAGCGAATTGAAGCCTCAAGGTATTTCGCCTTTGTGAACTCAAGGCGTGGAGCGGTGTAGAACGCTGGCTTTGGCGCAGCGGCTTCCACCTTTGCTGCTTCTACCGTTTCTTCGGCAGGAGCAGGAACGGTAGTGTCAGACACTTGTTCTCCTTCGGTTGTTGGTTTCTCTGGATCAGCGGATGCCGATTCAGAATTTTCTGGTGTTTCTGGTTGGCTTGCAGCAACTTCGCTTACTCGAGCAGAATCGATTGCCGGATCTGTTACTAAACTGACTTCGGCTAAATCAGCGCTCGTGATAAGCATTACGCCATTGTCATTTGACCATTCATTAATCATCGCACCAACTGAAAATCCGTCACGAAGTCCAGTGCTTGCTTCTTCCAAAGCATCATCTGCGGAAAATGTTTTAGCAAGTTGGAATGTCGCCACAATATCGGTGTCAGTGACTTTTGCTTCAATCATTTTACCAATTGGACGTGTTCGATCGTGTTCGAGAAGTAACTTTACGTTTTTGTCAATGTTGATGGAATCTTTTGCAAACATTGTGCGACCAACTGAAGTATTTCCCTCTTCATTCCACGCGACGATGCGACCAGTAAGTTGACGTTTTGCAACATCGGCGAATGTGATTGTCATAGGAACATTAATTTTCATCGAATTAAGTCCTCCTCTTCTTGAATTTGCTCAACGCTCATAGCGCCGATGCGGTTGAGTATTTCGTAGACTTGAGCGCGTTCCAGAGGATTGCCTCTCAAGAAGTCATCTAAATCAAAACGCACTTCAGTTGTTTGTGGAACAAAGTCCGGCATACTGATTCGTTTTTCAATGCTCGAAAGGATTGGACGTAGTGAGAAATCAACGAGCGAACGACGTTCCGAAGTCGCGTTGGAGTACGTCATTGACGTGGTTTCCGCCGAAAGGAAGTAAGCCGGAATTCCTGCGGCTCTGGCGATCTCCAACGCAACATATTGACGTGCTTCAGTTAATTGCAAAGATTTTGGATCAAAACCAACTGCTTGCATTTCAATATCTGCATTGAGAAACGCAGTTGATTTATTTACTCGTGAATTTTTCCAAGATTCCAGAAGTTTGGAAATTCTTTCGGACGGTAAGTTTGTACCGTTGCTCTTGAGAACCATTGTTGGGATTGGTTCTTTGGCATATGTTTCAGCAGCCTTCTCGAGATAAACTGCCGCCGTTACCGTCCGACCTGCCCGATGAAGAAAACCTTCGTCAGCACCATCAAATCTGATGATTGAACCAACGCCCATTGTTGGAACATCTTTGCCGTCAACTTTGTAAGAAACGATTTCGGTGTTGAGTGGATTTGTTTGAACAGTTACACGAGTTGGATCGATGCGAGTCCAAGCGCGAATCTTTCCACCATCTGTTGCTGCATAAGCATCTAAAACTTGACCATAACCAACGCCGTATAACCAAATATCTTCAGCGAGCCAGTTGTAAATAACAAAGCCTGACACACGTGGATCGGGTTGATTGATTACTCGTTGCGGTTCGATATGTGCGCCAGTTAGTCGATTGTACTGCTCTAATGGCAAAGAACCTATTGTTCCGCAAATAATGTTTCGCGCACGTGCAACTGCTGGAACGCTCATTGCTATGTTGCGTGTTGTTGCAGTTGATCCTGCAAGGAAGTTGTACACTGCCTGACCAGTTTGTATTGGTGTTAATGCAGCTGCTACATCAACATTTGAAACTGGTTTTTGCGCCTCTACTTGAGGAAAGAAGAAATCTCGGATTGCACCCATTTGGACGAAATTGTATCACCTATCATCTATGCCACCACTATGTCAATATCATTTGCCTGTTGTGTCGCATAATGTGAAGCCATAGCAGCGGCGACCGCTCCGGTTATTACCGCAGCACTGACTTTTCTTCCCATTACCCAACCGCCATCGCCATAGTTCACTCGAACCGCAGATAAGCAATGATCCGTTAATTCTTTTTGATTTGCGTGAACAAGCCGACCACTGGAAATGGCGCTGAGGAATTCATCGCAACTTTGTGCATATGGTTGCCCATCAATTGCTTCAACTGGAATCCCGGCAGGTATCAAACGAGCTGCCACAGCCGATGCGGTTCTTGCCGAATAAGCAATTTTCATCACCGGGAATTTGCGATACCAATCGGCTATGTCATTTGCCATTAATTTATCCGACAAATATCCCGGGTTTGTCCACGTCTGAAGCAACTGGACTTGAAAACGGTCCTTGTCAATTCTTTGGCTCGCAACTAACGCTGCCTGTCTGCGGTCAGGTGAGCAATCAACTGCGAGCCACGTATCGGCACTTTCATCCAATCGGATGCCCTCGATGCCACACGCTGACCATTGTGACGGATGAATCACTGGGTTAATGGTCGAAACCCATTGACATAAAACTTCGGTTCGAACTATATCCTCTGGATCATTGAGAACTGCTCGAATGTTATCCGGATGAACTGTGTATCCAAGAGATGGATTGGCTTGAGCAATTCCTTCCCAAAAGTCAATTGAATTATCAAATTTTATTTCAGGTTTCGCCGACCATTCCCACCATCCAAGAGATAGGTCATCGGTCAGGATAGAAGCCATAGCGCGTTCGCGCATCGAATTCAAAACAACAGAATGTTGATCGCCAGCGTTGGAAAGTAAAAATGCTTGCGGAGATTTTGAAGCCATTTGGGTAAATCGGAGAGATGACCAAACACCTTCATCGTGATATTCACGGGCTTCATCCATCCAAATGGTATCTGGCGCTGCGATACCGCGAGTTGCTGAGTTTGATGCTCTTACAAGGTATCTGCGACCGCCAGTAAATTGCAATTCTTGAAATCCACGCGCTTCGAGTTTCTTTGTTAGCTGCGATTCCAATTCTGGATGCTCTTGAATGATCGATAGTATTTTGTAAAAGATTTCAGCCGAAGTTGTAAGTTTATGAGCGGTGTGAACTTGCAGTTTTTGTTCTAAACCGAAGATTCTCCAAAGTATTTGCCACGCCATCCACGTACTTTTACCTTGTTGACGTGCCATCAAGATGCCGTGAACGGGGGTTTGAAATCTCCCGTCTGGTAATACTTTTAGCACTTGTTCGCTCAACCATTGTTGCCAGGGAAGCAATTCAATACCGAATTTCGTGCAAAACTCAACGAATTCAAGCCCACGTGAAGGGTTTTCAGTGATTTTAGTGTGAATTCGGGGTAACGTCACACCAATCCAACTCGAATTACCCCTAAGCGGAACGATGTTAGATGGCTCGCTCCCAGAGTCAACCAGTTCAAGCATAGTGAACCGTAGTCGTTCCATTTCCGGGGATAAAATTCCCGATA
>Ga0208546_1000386_pt1 | contig 16603 bp, 11 predicted proteins | sample DEB19_08_DNA_4_FD_184528 | JGI IMG/M metagenome (GOLD analysis project Ga0208546, IMG submission 184528) | Aqueous microbial communities from the Delaware River and Bay under freshwater to marine salinity gradient to study organic matter... | ecosystem: Environmental > Aquatic > Marine > Coastal...
CCGAGATAAAACTGCCCGCCATTGACAAACCCGAAGGTGAAGTCTGTGAGCCTGTCGAGCGGCGAAGCCACCGCCTACCCCGCTAGTCCAGCGACAGCGTCAGCGACGTGATCTGAAAAGTGTCACCCGCCGTGACAGCAGCCGACGTTGATAACGCACCCGACCAGAGGCAGTTACCCGTGCTGGCATTGTCCCACAACGACCAATGCGTGTACGTTTCGGTCGCAGCCACGTTCGTCCATTCCAACGTCGCAGACGAAGCCAACGAACCGCTCGATGCGGCAGACCACGATACCGACTTGCGGGTCGTCTCGGTTGCAGCGTTCGACGTGCCAGCCTCACCAGGGTCGCCGGTGTGCAACTTGACGTACGTCGTGGTGACAGCAAACGACTGATTGCGAAGCGTGTCAAGCAGAGCGTTTTCGGCGTAGTTAGAAATCGACATGGGTTACCTCGGTCGTGATAATAGCAAAAGCCCCCCGCCGAAGCAGGGGGCTTGCCACACGGGCCTGACAGTCGAAACCGTCAGGTGAGTTGAGCCGTGTTACGCGTTGGTCCCGATGGACGAAGCCGACTCAATGCGGCGGAGGCTTGCCTCACGGAAGCGTCCGTAGCCGCCGAGCCAGTACCAGCCAATCGGCTGGAGGCGCATGAGAAGGTCGGTCACGTTGCCGCGAACGATCTTCGGCATGGAGCCGTTGCCATCGGTGATGCTGTGTGCCTTGGCGAGAGCCTGACGGCCCATGATGTGGGTGCAGTACACGTCCACCGTGCCAGCCGAACCCGATCCGTCCGAGGCGTTCGTGAACACCTTGGCGCGGGGGGTTTCGATGAAGCGGACCGACTCAAACGTGCCGATCTCGCCCTGGTAGAAGGGCATCGCCGTGGTGTACTGAACCGAGCTACGGAAGCCAGCCGCGTCGGTCGCCGAACGGAAGTCGAACGACACGTCGGGGTGGATGTAGCCGATGTACGAACCGTTGAAGGTTGCGACATTGGCTGCACGGAGCTGGGCGACGACCTTGCGGACATCGCTTGCCGTGATGGTGTCCTCCGGCTGAACCGTGGTACGGCTCGACGGATCGGTCGATCCACCCGTTGCGTACACGACGTTCGTGCCGCCAGCGAGAACGTCACGGACAACCTGGTCGATCGAGTCGCCAGCGTTGTAACCGATGATGTTCGCAGCAGCAGCGTCAACGTCGAGGAACGACGTGCCACGGAGCTTGGCCGTGGTGACGACAGCGTTGCCGTATTCAGCGAGGGTGACGGTGACCTGCGAGTCGCTCAGAGCGGTCGGGGTAACGTCGGTGACCTCGTTGAGGGTGCTGGTGGCAGCCGCGATGTCCGCGAAAATCGTGAACGTGACGGCAGAACCAGGCATGGACTGCTGGGTCGGCTGCACATCGGCAGCCTGGTCGAACAGAAGTTCCGAACGCAGAGCGAAGTACGCAAGGCGATCAAATGCTGTCTGGTCAACCGAAAGTGAGGAGGTGGTTGTTTCTCCGGCCACTTGGGTTTCCTTTCAGGGTTGAAGTGATTTGGGGGTATTCGCTACCCGAGGGCAGCTCGTGCCTCTGCCATGATCGCTTCGACCTCTGCGGGGGATTCGGCGGCGTTGATTCGTGCGTTCCAATCAACGGGTGCTTGTGCTGCGTTGGCTCCCGCAGCCACCTTGGCGGTGCGGTTCCACGCGGCCTGCTCATCCGCACTTGCGGACACCGGCGACGGAGGGGCGATCAACTGCGCCTCAATCCCTGCTTCTCGGATGGCATCTGGATTCAGATCACCGTCGTAGCCCTTGACGAAATACTTGAACTTCGCATCATTCGGGTCAATGCCCGCTTTGATGAAAGCGTTCTCTCGTTTGGCTGCGAGTAGTTCCTCACGCTCTTTTCTCAGAGCAGCGAGTTCCTTCTCCAGTTTCTTGTTGACACTCCGCAAAGGGTTTCGGTCAACAATGTCGTCATCCTCGTAATCGAAGTCATCGATCTGGGACATATGGCACTCTCCTTTTTGCCCTCACCACGGCGGAGGACCGTGATGGCTGCATAGTTGTTGGTCGCCCCTTGTACGCAACCAGCTAGGGGGATTACTGGTCGGTTCCTCCACTCGGGATCGTGGAGAACTTTACACATCAATCGTTGTGTGTGCAACTATCTTGCGCTTCACCCTCGCAGCATGACGACTTGAGTCCGCACTTGGGGCAACGCCAACGACAACCGACGGGGTCGTACTCGACTCCGCAGCCGTCGCACTCGATCATTCGCCAACCGTCCGCAGACCGATGACACCCTGAGCGGTTTCGGCAAAGCCACCGCCCTGCTGGAACTCTGCCTGCCGGCGACGGCGACGTGTCTCAATTCGCTGACGTGCGGCAGCGTCCAAACCAAACGTCGCGCCGATCTGCTCTTCTTCGCTGATCGCCTGCTCGCCCTGCATGAGCGGCTGGAACAATCCACGCTGTTCGGCAATCGTCGCAAATCCCTGCCTTGCGCCGGCAGCCGTGACGCCCTCGGCGGCGAGACGCTCGGCCATCGTCGCACCCAACTGGATCCCGCCAGCCTGCTTGGCCGCAGCCGACACCTGGACAGCCTCAGCCTGACGCTTGAGGATGTTTGCACCTCGAGTCGGGTCAAGGAAGTAGGCGGCCAACTGGGCTTCGCTTACCCCGTACAAAGTCTCCATCTGCGAGATGACATCTGGGCTGGATTCGCGTACAGCCGTATAACCATTTGCTACGCGGTCCCGCAATTCGACAATGTCCACATTGCCTTCAATCAACTTCTGAAAATCTGATGTCTCGTCATAAAACTCGGTCGGAATACTGTATGCCTGAAAGACGTTTCTGTAACTGTTTTCCAAACCGACATACTCGGACGGGGTTAGTTCAGGCAAACCTTTTGCGACTCGAGCCGCGTTGCCGGCAAAACGGGTCTTGTACAAATCCGTGTTACGCAGGGAACGAAGAAACTCATCCTGCGTACCAGTCGGGTTGTCAACGAGAAACTTGTACGCATCGTCGGCAAGACCGTCCAGACCGTAATCCTTCAGAGCATCGCGCAAAAGCTGCACAGCATCATCGGACGGCGCGGCGGGGGCTGGAGTCTCAACCGGCGCAGGTGTCGGGACGGGCGGTGGTTCCGCTTGTGGGGTTTCGGCAGCGGGTGTCGTTGGCGTTGGGGCAGCCTCCGTGGGCAGCGCAGCCTCAACAGCAGGACGACCAGTCGGCTGGCCGAGGGCAATAGCAGCAGCGGCTTCGGCCTCCGCTGGAGTCATCGTCGCCGTGGGTGCTGCGGGCTGGGCTGTTGCCGTCTGACCGAACGCAGCCAACGACTCGGCGGGCAACGCCGACCAGTCGATGTTGCTGAACGTGTAATCAGTCCTGTCAATGTTGGACATTTACTGCACCTTCCCGAAAGCGCGGAGAATCGTGGATGCGGCGTTTCGGGCCAAATCTTTGGCCTGCTCGGTCTTGCTCCAGCCGTACTGCGTATCCGTGCGAAGTTTGCGTTCCCACTCGCCCAACGTCATTCGGCGACGGTTGCCCTTGTCGTCGGTGAAATCCAATGCCGCACGGAACTTCGGGTCGGCCATGTCCACCATGTCAACCTCAAGAGTCCGAGCAGCGACTTGGTTGTAGGGCTGTGCAATATCTGCAACCGAGTAGCCCTGGTCAAGTAGTTCACCAACATCGGCTCCGTAGAGAGACTTGACCTGCTTGAGAACTTGATCACGGTATGACGCAGTCGTCATCTGGCCGGTCACGACATTGGCAATGGACTTGTTTAGGAAATCCGTCGAAGCCTCGTAGCCGTAGTCGGAGTTGATCTTGCGAAGGGTCTGGCCGACAGAACCGGAACGCAATTGGTCAACCGCACCGACGTTGTCACCCTTGACGATGATCGAGCCAACACCGTTCTGCCAGATGTTCTGCTGCATCCCCTGACGCAACGATTCACGGGCGAAAGCCTGCAATGACTCCTGCGGCAACGCTACGCCAAACTGGCCGAGGGCGTAGTCCTGCATCTCCTGCACACGGTCGCCAATCTCCTTGGTTGCCGTAGAGCCAGGGGTGCGTTCCTTCAACTCCCATTGACGGATGAAGTCGTTGGTGTTCTTCCACCATTGGCTGGAGCGGATCTTGGCATCAAAGCGTGTGCCGTCAATTTCGTTGCGGGCCAACTGGCCGAGAGCCTCATCGACCGTCGGGTCAATGCCGATGTACGCCGCATACGCACCGAACTCACGCTGGATGATCTGCTGCCACGGACGCTTGTCTTTCTTGACATCCGTCGCCCCCTGCGTCACCGACGACGGGATAATGCCAGTCGTGTCCACCGGTGCGGTCGTGGTCGGCTTGCGTGTCGCACGGGCGGCAGGCTTGCGCCGTTCAACCTCTGCCATCGTCGCGGCGGTCGGCTGACCAGCCGCTTGTTCCGCCATGCGGAATTGCCCTGCCGTCGAGACACCAACCCTCGGCGTGGCCGTAGGGCCGACAACAGTCTGGCCAACAGCACCCTGCGCCGGTCGAGGCTGGATCCCTGACGGTGCTTTCTCTGGCTCGGTTGTGGCGAGAGCAATGGCCGCAGTCGTAGACTCTGACTGGCGGTACTGCTCAATCGGCACGTTCTGAGAATCAATCTCACCCTTGAGTTGGGTAGCGATCGTCAGATAGTCGGTGGCATCACCCTTGTACTGAGATGCAAGACTCAATTCCTGCTTGGCCAGTTTGCCCTTCGGACCTTTGGTCAGGTCGGTGTAGCGGTTTGCCACGACAGCACGAAATGCTTTCGCCCGCAACAACTGGACCAACGCCAATTCACGACGGCGCAAAGCGTTACCAATTTCGGTGCTACCGAATGGCACTTTGTCAACATCGACCTGCGCTTGGTCATACATCTTCTGAGCTTCCTTGACGGCCTCTTCGGCCCGTGTCGGAAATGGCCCAAAGTCTTGGCCTGCAAAGAAGTCAACAATCTCTTGCTCTTGCGGAGTCAGTTCGCCTGCAAGTGCCATCAGTATGCCCCCACCAATTTTGCGAGTCGATCAACAGCTTGGATGTACCCGTACGCTTCCGTCTCGCCCGCGTATTTTTCTTTCAACTGGTTCATCACCATCGTCTGCGGGTCGGCAGGCTGAACAACAGCACCACTCATCTTGGACTGATCCTGCTGCTGGTACTTCAACTGCTTGCGCTGGTACAGCTTGGCGAATGCTTCAGCATCCGAATCATCCAGCCGGCGACCAAGCGTCTCGATGGCCACGCGGTTGGCGATGACTTTCAGATCCTCGGCAGATGTCAATGTGTACCGCTTGACCGCACCACCAGTCGGCTGCTCGTCAGGGCGGCCCTTGATCTGGCTCAACAGATCGTTGTAATCAGTCTGCGTCCAGTTTGCCTCGAGCAGCAATTTGCTCACAGCGGCTTCGTCGTCCTTCGTGATTCGGTTAGGCGACGGCTTGTCTTTCGTGTCGTAGTAGCCCTTGGCAAACAGCGTGTCACGCAGGTCGTTCCGCAGAACGTCGTTCATGCGGTTGTACAAAATGTCGTACGGGTCGTTGTTCAGGTCGTAATAACCCTCGCGGGACAACGAACCGTCAAGCTTGAAAATGCCAGCCTTTGCCTTGTCCTTGCGCTTGTACCCGACCGGAACGCCGTAATACGAGGACTGGTAGCCCGTAGACGACTGGCCAGGGGATGCAGCGGCAGCATTGATCGCCTCGAGGATGGCAGCAATATCGTCGTCGGGTGTTTGCCCCATCGGGGTGGCATCGGTTGTCTGTGCTTTTTTACTCGCCACTTGGATCCGTGTCACTTTCTACTTCACGCGCCAGCACCCGATCATACAACCTGACGAAATCTGGGTATTTCTTCACCAGCGCAATTCCGTACTGTCGAAGCAGGTCACGCAGGTCGCCGTCTTTGGCCGAGGTCAGGTCACTGCGACCACGCGATTCGGCGATACCCAGCACTTGATCACGAACTGACAGGTAGTTGGCGACAGCGTCACGCACAGGGTTGCCAGCCAACTCTTCGTCCTTGACCGCGTTCTGGAGTTGCGCCAGTTGACGGTTGAACTTCTGCGTGTCAAAAGACTGCAAAGTCGCAAAACCTGGGTATTTCTTGCCAAGAGTCGTCCGCAACGCCTTCAGCAAAGCCCGCTGTTCCTCGGTCCGATTGCCAGGGAACTTGTCGGCTGCCTTCTTGTACACGGCGTTAGCCGCGTTGAACTCAGCCTGGTCAATTACCTCTCGACCAGTCTGCCGTTTCCGCTTACCCTGCGACAACTGGCGGGAAAACACGGCCATGTCCACCGTATTGTCAAACGGCCCAAAGAGTCCGCCGACATCACGGTAACGCTTGATAATCCCGCCGTTCTCGGATTCCCACTTGCCGTATGCCTCGGTAATGTCCAGACCGCCGTACTGGGACTTGGTCTTTGCGCCAAGGTAAGCGACAGCGTCAGGGTAGAGCAACAGGAAGTTTGACACCGCCGTGTCGTAGTCGCCACCCTGCTCGGGATCCTGCAACTTGCGAAGCTCGGAAGCGTAAAACGCGACCGGCAAATCGCCCTGCTCAAACTCGACTGCTGGCCGCGTCGGACCCATGAACTGCCCAAACGACCGCAGAACTGTCAATGTACGGGCGAGTCCGATGGCATCCTCAAACATCCGCTCACGGTCGTTGATGTCGGAAGTGTTGTAGTCGCCACTTGAGTACAAATGCTGGACAACTTCGACATAGGTCTGGCCCATGACGCGGCTGGTGTCGGGGCTGTCCCACACGCCAGAAACGAACTTCTGCAACCACGACGGGATGAACGCTGCACCTCGAAGATCGGGTGTCCCGTATGGCATCAAGAACTTCTGCACTTCATCGGTCTTGGGGACGTTACGCAGGATGACCGACGCAGGGATCTGGGCTACTGGGCCAAGACCAGGCGACAACGAGAAACCCATGCTTAGCGTTTGGATCGGGGCGGTCAGGGTGGCATTGACTGCGCCGGCATCGGATCCGAAACGATTCAACACCGGAACCTTGTTGAGAGCCTGCGAAACGGGGCCAGTCAACAAACCGATGAACTTGTCCGACAGCGGGTAATTGAAAACGTACTGACCCGTCACGGGATCCTTGTAGAAGAAACCACGACCATCGCCGTCAGGGTCGGCCCCCTTGGCTCCTTCGATCATCACATTGGCACGACGCAGGATGCGAGGGTCGCTGACAACCAACTTGGTCCATGTTTGGAGAATCTCTCCCCACGCCTGACCAAACGGTGCGATGACACGGGCAACGTCCGTGAGATTGTTACGGTCTGTTGCGTTGTACAACTCACGCTTGACAGCATCCAAAGCGTGGCCCTTGGCGAACTCGTCCAACTGCTCGAGATTGAGGCGACCAGCGCGGGTGGCATCAACAGCCTCAAGTTTCTTCCACAACGCCTTCGACCCGACGTATTGCTCGGGCTTGATGCCCAGACGTTCCGCTGTCTGTGCTACCTGAGTGCGAAGGGCAGCGATGGTATCGCCCGAAGCCACGGGCAGAATCGTCTCAACCTGTTCCCAGTAACGCTGACGGAACAACGGCGAACGGTCAAGGTAGGCAGTCGTACGACCGAACAACTGACCGAAGAACTTGTCAACCGCGCCATCCATACCCTGCAATGTCCGGCGAGCCGACTCGCTCTGGGAGCCACGGGTCAAACGGCCAGCAGAAACACGCACCTCGTACTTGATTTTGCTGGGCAAGAGCGGAGCCGTGGCTTGATCATCAAGCAGGCCGTTCATCGCCCGCTTGAACGCAGCCGTTGGATTGCGGTTCTCATCCCACGCATTATTCAACAGCACCATGCGGCGGTTGCCCATATCATCAACCGAAGTGACACGACCGTAGGTGACTTCTTCGACGCGACGACCACGCACACGCTTGGCTTCACGCTTGACGACATACACCGTGCCGACATCATCCTTGCCTGGGCTGGTGAAGAACTTGCGAAGATCAGACGTTTCCTTGGCAGTCAACACCAACTCGTCACCGTTGCGGACCAGACCGAATGCGGCAACGTCACGCAGAATGTTGTCCGGCAACGACCCGACCTCGCCAGCCTTCAGGTTGAGGCGACCAGCAACGTAACGGTTGACATAGTTACGCAGGTTCCGCTCATCCAGCATTGAGGCTTGGACGGTCTTGACTGCACCCGTCTCATCCACGAAACGGACACCAGCCTCGAACATTTCGTTGATTTCGTTCCAATGGGTGCGACCTTCTTGGGTTTCCCTGAACCAACGCATGACGGCTTCTTCATCCGCACCACGGGCAAGCATCCGCCCAACCGGATCGTCGTGCAACTGACGCAATTCGTCGGCATATCCTGCGATGTATTCAGTACGATTCGTCTTGGCAGCGGGACGGAAATCGCCTGAACGGATGGCCCGCATCTGGGCAGCAACTGGGTCACCGCCGTAACGATGGTACGAATTACCGATGGCGGCGATGTATTCCTCATGGCTGGCCCGCATGAACTCGTCCAGACTGGCGACTTCTTCAGCCTGCTGGCCACGAACCAAGAACCTGTTCGGTGCATCCAACTGGTATGCCTTGCCGAGAACGTCGCCAGCACCCTTCCATCCCGATGCCCACATGATGTGCTGAATCGGATGCTTGAAGATCGACGTGCGGGACAACAACGTCATTCGGGCCTGTGCCTCGGCGATGTTACGAAGAACGTAACCACCAGTCATCAAGGTGAGCGGTCGCCAAACATCCTGCTGGATGAACTCGAGCATGGCAGCCGGCAACCGCAACTGGCCAGCCATCTCGGGGTTTGACTTGCGAACGCCAGTAATCCAGCCCAAGCGTGACTGCAAACGACGCACTTGGCGCGGGTCTGGCAGGTAGAGGTGACGCGACAGCATCTCGGAACGCAGACCAGGCGAAGCCAACACGCCACCCGTCGGAACCAATTCGCCACCTTCGTTCGGCAACAAAGCCTTGCCGAAACCGAAGTCGGTGACATTTCCCGCTTCGTCAATAGCGTAGAGCGACTGCTCCGAGATGTTGCTGTAGTAGGAGTTGAGTAGTTCGTCTGCCAAGTCACCGTCAATGCCAGAACGCACCAGACCCTCACGAACCATCCCACGGAACTTCTCAGCGACTTGGTACAGATCGGCTCGGGCCGTACCACGCGGGGGCAGACCAACCGACTTGAACCGCTGTTCGATTCCGTCAAGACGTGTCTGTGCTTCTTCCAATTGCTTAGAAATGGCGCGGGCGACCTTGAGCGATTCGCCTTCCGTGCCGGACAAAGCCAGACCGATCATCGCATTGACTTCGTCCTCGCTGTAGCCAGCCAACTCATCAATACGACCAGCCAGCGCATCCTCAACAAACTCATCGACGGCATTGTCCAGACGACGTGCGTTCAATGCCGACAACACGTCGGTATCACGGGTCGCTTCGAGGACATCCTCAAAGCTCGCTCCACGAAACTCACGGCCAAACAAAGTGACGGGATCAAGAAGATCGCCGGCATTGCCGTAGACCTTGACGGAGGTGACGCGGGTTTTCTTGCCTTCCTTGACAGCCCGTGAAAAGAACGGACGCAATGTGTCAATGATGTCGGCGTTGCGAGCAAACTCTTCGGCGAATTGGGCGATGCTCATTTCAGCACCCGACGTGAACGTCATCGCATTCAGAGCCTGGTCAATGCCTTGCAGGAAGTTCTTCGTGCCACCACGGTAAGTACCCATGCCTCGGTCACGGGCTGATTCGCCGTACTTCACCCAGCCACGACGGCTGAACTCCTGAACTCGACCGCCGAGAGCATTGACAAGATCGTCAATCTCGCCACCGAGGCGATTACCGAAACGGTCGTATTTGCCCCTAGCGTTACGAACGCCGACCTTCAGGCTTGTCGTCGGGCGAAGTGTTTGGCCATCCAAACCAATGCCAGCCTGTTGCATCCACGCAACAGCTGAGTCAAAGACGTTACGCAACTGGCCCAACTGGTTTGGCTGACGCAACCATTCACGCAACGAAGCACGGGTGAAGTCAGTCTTTGTCGCAGACGGACCGAATGTGGACGCAACAAAACCCTCGGCAACCGCCCGCTGCGATACCGCAGTCGATTCGTCCTGAAGCGCAATCAGATCCTGAAATGCAGCACGATGCTCGTCATCCAGAGCGGATTCAGCAGCCGACTGCAATTTGGCGATCCGCTCCGACTTGACCTGCGGATCCATCACACCCGTAAATGCTCGAGCGAACTCTTCGATCACCGGCGCGCGTTCAGCCTCCGTGTAACCAGTCGAACGCAACCAACGATCCACGTTTTCAACGGCTTCGTCAATGCCACGATCCGATGCCCGCAACGAAATGGCACGGGACGGCATCTTGTCAAACAATTTGGTGATGCGTGAACGCTCCGAAACCGACGGCTGACCAGTAAAAATCGACTTGTATTTGATGTCGTCAGTCTTGATAAGACCCGACTCAAGTCCGAGACGTGGGGCCAATACGGCTCGCACGTCCTCCACCGTCTTGGCATCGGTCAATGCCAACTGGGTGCGGGTGGAAACATTCGGCAGAATCTTGCGTGTATCAGCAAGTGTCGCAGTCTCTGCCAATTTCTCGGTAACGCGACGACCAGCACCAGAGTCCAGCCAGTTACGGGCCTTCACCGGATCCACGTTGCGGGCAGTCGCATACACACCGCCAGCAGCAGTCAGCGCATCTTCGGCTTTTGCCGCACCCGTAATGCCCTCAATGACATCGTCGGCAAGCGGCAAAATCTTGCCACGCGGCCCCCAGCTAGTCAGACCAGCCCCTTCAGCCCCCACTTTCAACCCAGTTGGCACAAGCTTGTTCAACGGATCAAGTGTGATCACCGACGCGGCATCGACCAAACCCGACAAAATGTTGTACGCCTCAGACCCAGGTTCTGCAACGAGGGAAGCAGCACCACGACCAGGAGTCCAAGCCTGCCCACCAACCGTGCCACGGTAACGCCTCGCACGATCCGCTTGATTCTTCTGCGCCTCGCCACCGATGAAGTAACCCGAGCCAGACTTCTCGCCATCCTTGATCAGCGATCCGAGCGATGTCGAAACAAAGAAACCGTTCGCTACGCCTGGGTCACCGCCCGCAAAGACCTGACTGGCCACGTTGACACCAGCCTCATACGGCAACGCCAATGCAGCGGTAGCGTATTTGACACCGGTACGGAACGCCCCACCGATACCTTTCGGTTTGTCGGCTGCGGCGATGCGGGCCTGACGTTCCGCAGACCCGTTGACCAGACGCTGCGCCTCGGCTTTCGCCACAGTCTCAATCGTCTGCTCGGAAGCGTTTGACTTGGCAAGCGACAATGCGACACCAGGAGTGATATGCGGGTACAAACGGTGGATCGCACCGGCACGATTCGCAGTCTCAAGCGTGTTGCGCTGTTGCGCTAACTTCTTCTGTCGCTCTTCTTCGTATTTGAGAGCCGCTTCTTCGTCACGAAAATCCGCAGCAAAGGGCATCAGATACCGCCGTCACGGAATGCGCTGATCAGATCCGCAAGATCGTCGTTCGGATACATTGAGTAGATCATCTGCAACTCGTCCATGACAGGGTTCTGAGGCGCAATGTACTTCGGAATACCAGCCTGCATCGCATTGCGACCAGGGCCGAAGTCAGCACCATCGGTGATCGGACGGTTGTTCTCGCTCGCACGGAACAAATCACCCGCTTCACCAGGCACAGGACGCGGCCTTGCACGTTCAGCAATCTTCTGAGCCTCAACCTGCGCCGGCGATGCACCCATCGGAACGGCCCTCTGCGCTTCCATCTGGCGTGTCGCCTCACCGTAGGTCTGGCCTTTGGCGGCCTGACGGGCAATCTTTGCGGCGGGATTACGCAGATCAGACCGATTTGCGTACGACTCGACGTTTGACATTTAGGCAGCACCCCCAAGTTGAGCCAACAATGCTTCGATTCCCTGCGGACCAGCAGGTGCGGCAGCCGCTTCGGGCGGCGGCGCAACCGGCATTTCCGCACCCATACCAGGCATCGCCAAACCAGGCATCGTCTCAGGTGAACCTTGCGGAGCCTGCTGCGCTTGACGTTCCTGCGCGCGTTCGTTCGTTTTACGCACAGCCTCGTACAGGCTGACGTTCTGTTCGACAACAAGCTGCGTCAGATACGCAAGATCGTCCGGCTGGTACGGACCCTGCGGGTTGGCGGCCTGCTGCTGGATGCTTGCCAGCAACGCGGCCTCAATACCTTCTGCCGTAATGCGATCTGCCTCAAGTTCGGGGTCTGCGATCAGCGGATCTGCTTCACGCGCCGACTCTTTTGACATCAAACCCGTGCCGAGACGTTGACCCAGACCGACAATCAGACTGTTCACATCAGTCCCCGACGCGGGGTAAGTGACATAGTGGAAGTCCGACTCCCACAGTTTCTCTGCCGTGTAGTCGGTCTTGCCAGCGTTCTTGTGACCGGCGATGAAGAACGACTTCGGCTGGCTACCCCAGTACGCTTTTTCGATAGCGATGGCGATGCGATCCTCTTCAAGCATCGATGACTCAAACGTCGCCTGTGCTTCCTGCACACGGAAGTCCACCGTTGCCGACAAAACCGACTCACCACGGCGACCGGTACGGATGTTCGTACCCGACTCGCCACCAAACTCTGCGGGGATCGCACCCTCAAGACGTTCCTGACGTTCGATGCGGTCAAGAGCAATGTCGGTCTTGTAGCCAGGGTTCGTCTGCAACTGCTGGATGTCGCCACCCTTGACGATGCCGAGCTGACCGATCTTGCCGTCGGCGACCTGAATGATTTCAGGGTTCTCAGCAGGACGGGCAACAAGGTACTCGTCGGGGAAAATGCCACGCTCAATGGCGATTTCGGTGAGTGCCTGCAACCTCGCACGGGTGTAGTACATACCCAACACGCCGTCGAACTGGCCGCGCGGACGATCAAGGGTGATGCGCTGCGGCACAACCGCCAACGGCATACCCGTACGGTTGATCACACGCTCGAGTTCCATCACTTCGAGAACGCCCGTGATGTTTATTCCGAAACTCTTTTCCTCACCCAAGACGCAAAGAACGATCTCGTCGTAGGAGACGTACTCAAGGAGGACAAACTTGGTGTCAGGGCGGACTTTACCCATCCGCAGTTTGCCGGCCACGATTCCGCCGTAATTGTCGAACAACCATTTGGCTGTTTTGGTGTAGGTGAAAATACAGTCATAGGGAACAGGGTTGTCTGGATCCTCGTCGGGGCAAGGGAAGGTATCCAGCGGGTTGCGGACGTGCCACGTCGGGATAAGACGCTTGAAATCAGGCTTGATCACGACCGGAGCAGAAGAGTATGCAAGCAAGTGCCTCGCACGACGCTTCATCTTCATCTTCATGCGGTTCTGATCCCAGATCGACAGCATCGCCTTCTTGCGGGTGCGAGCCATCTCTTTCGCCCGCTCGGATCCTTCACGCAGCGGCGGGAAATACGGCGACGGCATAGTCGAAGAAACACGCATTGACATCTGGTCAAGACCAGTCACCAAAAGGTTTGCGACCGATGCCTTTGCGTTGCGATCCAACTCATTCAACGGTATGACAACATCGCCGTTTGCCAACTCACGCACATCGCGCATCTGTTGAAGCACCGGCCCTTGGGCCTCAAGACGCTCCCTGTACAGCGCAACAATCTCTTCTGCTGTGATCATTTACCGACGCTTTCAGACATGGCCGAAAAAATCATACACTAGACAGCCAGCCACGTCGGTCGCCATTGACGCGGCGGTGCTTTCAGCGGACGCAACTGCGGCAGGTGCAACTCGGCAAACCAATGCGCCATGACAAGGTCAGTACCCCGCTTCTTGTCGCGGGTCCAGGTACACATCTCGTCCACAAGAGCCATAGTTTTCCAGTTCTCCACCATCGTCGGCAGCCGAATTGACCCCGAACGCCACAGCGGAGGCAGCAAAGCCTCGACACCTAATGATTCGTCCAGCTTGTTCCGCGATGTGGTATGCGGAATGACATTCACTTGATGCAAGGCCTGCCACCGACGCACGAAATCGTGGGCCAACAGATACCGCTGGGCAGCGTTGATCTCGATGATCCAATGGGTGATCGGGTAGCCCAAGTCAACAGATCGGTTCTGCCACTCTTCCATGATCCCCGAATACTTCCCCGAAGCCACATCAAACCCCAACAGCTCTTCGGCGGTCATCTTCGGACGCTCGAGGTCAATCAGATACCGCAGGTTCGTCTCGGGCTGGAACAGCCACCACTCAACACCCCAAAAGTTCTGGGCGGACGGGTCAACCGAAGCCACCGAAATGATCGGCGGATGCAGATACTGGGGGATGTGACCAGGTCGGCGGCCACGATCAATACAGCCTGGGTACTCAACACCGTCCTTGCCGACCCCACCCACCGCATGGACACGGTCGATCAAGGCTTCTTCGATGTCAATGTCCTCTTGCTGGTACACCACCCGAAACTTGTTCGGATTGGAGTGCCGAATGTATGACAGATCCTTCCACGACAAACGGAACGGATCCAACAACGGACCCTCTGGCCACGCCGGTGCGTCCTTACGCCGCGACTCAGGCCCAGTATCCAGTTCCTCGTAATACGCTTTGTAGACGATGTGGTGATACTTCTGATGCTTGGTCGGTTCCCGCTCGGCCCGCTTCGACACATCCGTAACATCCGAACCGTCATACCCGTCCTCGTCAAGGTCGTCGTAGGTGTATTTCGCCAAACAATGCGCGTACAAGTCATTACTCGAAAGACGCTGACCGATCACCACCAACAAACCACCTGGATCGACGCGGGCCTCCGCCATCGAATCCCACCGCTCGATCAGCTTGTCACGGGACGCAGAATCCTTCGCGTTCTCCGTCGTCGCAACGTCGTCATACAAACACAAGTCGGCGCGGTGACCGATGAACTCCGAATCGATACCGTATGCGGCAACAGTCGGTTCCTTGTTGTCCAACCCGCCGATGTCCAACTGCTCGACAATGAACTCTTCGGCCCTCCACATGGAGCCGGCAGCAGCAGGCTTGAACCGACCGTAGTCAGTCGCCAAACACCCCTCGGCGTTCAGAGCCATGCCCTTCTTTACCAACTCAGGGTCAGGCTTCAACGGATACGACCGCTCGAGGGTTTCACGGATACGCCGCGAATACTGCTTGGCCAGCTTTTCCGTGTTCGACCCGATCAGCACACGGATGCCACGGTTGCGGACAATCGCCCACACAGCCACATCATGGAACAACGTGGACTTGCCCGCACCAGGCGGACAATTCAGAACGAGATGTTCCTTCTCCTGCGACTCCAAATACTGAACAATCTTGTACGCGGCTTCAACCTGCCACGGCGACGGGACACGCCCGAGGTACACCCGTCGGAAATAGTCGAAATCCTCCAACCCCTTCTTTGCCCTAGCAGATAACCGAGAAGCCGGAATAACAGGCGGTAGGCCATCCTCCACCTCCTGCACGATCTTCAGCGCAGTACGGTTGTAGTCCTTCGCCTTCGCCTGCACCTCATCAAACTCAGCGATCTTCGCCTCAGCAACAGCTTTACGTTTCTGAGCATCCCAACGCTGACCCGTGTTGTAATTGATCCCCGCAACCTTCGAGGACTCCTTGATCGTCAAACCAGAAGCCCGAGCCTGCCAAAACCTCGCAACATCCTCAACAGGAACTTGTCTCTTGCCCATATCTAGCCCCCTTCAGAAGAACTACTTGACGTTTTTGTTCTTCTTCTTGTTCATTGTCTTGGAGCCAACATAGATCTGTGCAGCATCACGACCAACCTTGCCGGCCTTGTTGATCGTTTTCACAGTAGACCTCATCGCCAAAGACGCAGACCTACTCGCCGTTCCCGTCACAACATTCTCAGCCCGCCTGCTCAAACCAGCCATACGGCCAGCCTGCTGCGCTTTTGTTCCAATCGCGGTCGAACGAAGCGTTGGGCCAAACGGTGTCACCGTTCGAGAAACCTTCCCGCCGGCACCCGAAGCAGACAAACCACGGTATGCCACCGGAGTAGCACCCTTAGCCGACCAGCCAGCAACCTTTTTACCAACGGCCTTCGTGATCGCAGACTTCACCTGACCAGACCCAGGTAGAGACGTAACGGCGAGGGCGGCATTCAACATATCGCCCTTTGTAATGTTCTTGAATCCACTTGACAAAGTTCCGCCAGAACCAACAAAACCAGAACCAGCTTTTTTTACCGGAGTCTTGGCATTGGATGCGAACCGGTTGTCCTTCGTGGACTTACCCAGATCCTTGCCCTTCTGTCCCTTTGCAGTAATTGCCTCAGTCGGTTTTCCGGCAGGCTTCAACTGCGGCATACCCTTCGGCGGAGTCCACGTCTGTTTCGGTTGACTCGATTTCTTTTTTGCCGCCATGCGTTGCATCATACAATACGCATCTGCTACCTTGCAGCCGCAACTCACCAAGTCCTCACCGCTGGGAAGCAGGCGAGGCAAGCACGACCCTCACCCCACTCACAAAGCATGGGAAGTGGGATGGGTACAAGTGGCCGGTAACGGGGACCGCCCTCCCATGCACAAACGCCTGCA
>Ga0208546_1000389_pt1 | contig 16549 bp, 20 predicted proteins | sample DEB19_08_DNA_4_FD_184528 | JGI IMG/M metagenome (GOLD analysis project Ga0208546, IMG submission 184528) | Aqueous microbial communities from the Delaware River and Bay under freshwater to marine salinity gradient to study organic matter... | ecosystem: Environmental > Aquatic > Marine > Coastal...
GACGCCGTGACTTATGCCGAAAGCCGCGGCTCCTGGTCGGCGGTCTCGCGAGCTGGCTGCGTTGGTGTCATGCAAGTCTGCCCACGTTGGGCCGAGGTGCCGCGCTGGGCGTTGTTTGTGCCGCCGATCAACCGGCTGGAGGGCGCTCGCCTGCTGGCCTACTGGCATCGCCGGGCGCGGGGCGACTGGCAGCTTGCGCTTGCGGCCTACCGCTGCGGCAACGCCGGGCTGCATGGTCGATGTGGCACTGTCTATGCGCGCGGAGTCTTGGCCCGGATACGCAAAGCCTGCCCTAGCTGCTCAATACGCTCGACCAGGAAATCGCACCTCTCCCACAAGCCAGTTGGGTCTTGAGGCATCGGCATTGGTCGACGTTTGAAGTCGGCCAGCCGCGCCTTGAAATCGCTCAGCACGGAATCTGAGGCCGTCGCGCATGCCTTGCGCCGCTGCTCGTCTTGCTGCTGCTGGGCTTGAGCAGTCGCTGCCGCTGCCGACTGCATGGCCTGCCATCCTAGCCAGCCAGCCGCGCCGGCAACGCCGACAGCTAGCGCCACCGTGACCGGGTTGACCGATGAGTGCGGCGGCATTCGCTCTGGCTCAGGCGGCAGCACGGCAACGACTGCGGTCGTATCTGCTGGCAAGTCATCGACAGTTACCGGCGCCGGCTGTTCGACGATGACCTCCGCGGCCGGCTTGTGCTTTGACTTGTGTTTGTGTGGGCGGCCTTCGCTCATTTCGACGACCATCGTGAATGGGGGCGACACTTCGCAGCCTTCCAGAGTTTCGCGCGTGGTACCGTCTGGCAAGATCCAGTAATCGTCGAGTATTTCGACCGTATCGCCGTCACGAATGCTGCACGTCGGGTTAACCGGCAGGTTTAGCATCGGCCTTGGCCTTTGCCTTGGCGGCCTTCTCGGCCTTCTTGGCCTTGGCCTCGGCTGCCGCGACTTGCTGTTGCACCTGTCCGACCTTCGCCTCAAGCTCGCCAACGCGGGCCTCTGCCTTCTGCACCACCTCGACGGCTCGGCCTTCTGCTGCCTTGGCGCGGTCCTCTAACGACTGGACGACGCGAGCCATGGCCGCAACCTGCTCCTGTAGGGCGGTCTGCTTAGCTTGGCACTCGGCGTGAACCGATTTGCCAGCCTCGATTTGCGCCATCTTGGCCTCGTGGGCCTGCTCCTGGCGCTGCTTGAGGACTTCCCACACCTTTTTACCACCTAACAGGGCGACCGCCGCCATGGCTAGCAGCATGACCGGGTTGCCGTTGGCGCCCTTGGCCAGAGCCGCGGCGTCGATACCGGTGTCATTGACTGCCGTGGCAGTAGCAGCGATGGCGTCAGGAATCTGGGCGAGTGGCAGCATGTCAACCTCGGTGATCGGTGATGATTAGCCGCGGCGTCTGGGCCACGACCGGCGCTGCGACAGCCGCATCAACAGCCGCGACAGCCGCCTTTGCCGCAGCGTCACGGACTTCCTGCGGAAGCACAGGCACTAGCGCCGCAAGAGCAGCAGATACCGCCCGCTCCATCGCGCCAGTGATCTGGTCGCGAACCGGGGACGTCGCCCAATTGACCCGCATCTGCTCCCACGTCATCGGCCCACCTGCTGCGCGTCGATCTCGACGATCTTGCGTCCGTCGCATCCCATCACCACCTTGCCAGCCGGCCGTGGCTTGCCCTCGAGCGGCAGGATATCAATCGTCACCAGCTGGCAACGGGCCGGCGTGCAAGCCGACAGCAGCGCAAGCGCGCAAAACCACCTCATGCGCCACCCCACCGGGCCTTGGTACCGCGCACGTCGTAGTGGACCCAGCCAGCGTACAGACCGACGCCGCCCTGCTCCATCTTGCCTGCGCCAATCAACAGCTTGATCGCGTTTGCCACCTGCGTCGGCGTCATGTCGGCCACCTGGATATCGGCCGCGCGCGCCTCCATGTGCTGGCTTTTGGGCTCGCCGCCACACTTGGCGTTGTATTCAGGCGTCCGATAGCCGCTCATTATCTTGATCGGCTTGCCGATCTGGTCCCGCAGAATCTGGAGGTTGTCTGCCAGCTTCTGTACGTTGGGCAGCAGCGGATCAGGCACACCGCATCCGTCCTTGCAGCGAAACTCGTCGAGCTTGAAATTAGCCGTCAGCTGCATCGTCAGTCCTTTGCGGCGGCAGCGCGAGGCCGGTGAGGGGCCGACCCCGCGCCACACGGTGGCAGCACCACCTACCGCCGCTCGTCATGCGCTCGCGCGCGAAAGTAGGCGGCGAGGCCAGCGAACGCGACAACCAGCGCATCCACTAGCTCGCCCTTTAGCGGGCCAAGGTCATAGCCATGGCGCGTTGCCCAGCCGATAGCGACTGTCGCGACAACAGCCGCAAGCGACGCGTAGGTCCGACGTCCCTTCACGGCGTGACCGCGCTTGGAGCATCAGCCGGGCTGACCGCTTCAGCGACATCCACTGCCTCGACCGGGGCCGCGTCGACCTCGATAGTGGGCTCGGGAGCCGCAGCGCGCGAACAGCCGACAATGGCCAGCAGGAAAAGGTAACGCATCAGACACCTCCATTTGGCTCGTCGGGCGTCCGATGCAGACCCCAGCCGTCGAGGACGTCGGCCACGTCGGCCGGGTCGCAGTGGTGGTAGCGCAGCGCCGACTCGGGCGTGTGCTCGCCCCACGCGGCGCCAATATAGCCAGCTGGTGAGCCATCGGCAGCGAATACCGGGACGTCGGCAACGTCGCATGGCGCTGCCGCGGGCTCCATAGCAGCGCGGTGATAGAGCGTGATCATGCTGCTCCAGCGGCTTCAAGGGCGGCAAGCGACAATCGCTTGGCGACGGTCTCGGAGACTGCGTATGGCAGGACCAGAAGCTGTGCAATGCTGCCGTTGAACGGGTATGCCGTGCCGTTATTTCTGGCTCCGATCCATGAGAAATCGTTGGCAAAAAAGTTGGTATTCTCTGTCGTGATCTGGCTCACGAAGGAGGTCACCTTAGCTCCTTCGGTAAAGATCTTTGCCTCGGTTGCAGCGGCTTGAGACTTGTCAAATACCACGCTCCATGCCCGCCACCGGCTGATGGTCGATGACACAACGCCATACTGATAGCCGACGTTGCCCTGGAATGAGTAGGCGAAGGTGTTGGCTCCGCCATCGTTTCCGAACACACCTGCGCCCACGGCGGAATTGTTTTGATTAATCGTCAGTTCCCACACCGTACCGCCGGCCGTCGATGCGCGGTACTCCGCCACGATGATACTGAGCGCTTGGGTGGCGCTGAAGTTGATCTGGGCGACGGCGAGCGCGTCATTCACGCCGTCGAACTTAAAGCATGGCACGCCGCCGATCGTCGCCGTCACTGGTTGCTTGGAGACAGTGGTCTGCGTGATCGACGTGCCAGATCCTGACCAGTCCATGACGCTGGACACGCTGGTGCCGGTTGACGACGCCAATCCGCGAGGATGGAGCCAAAACCGCGCGCGCGTCAGGCCGCACACCATCGCCGTCCCTACCGATCGACGGGTATGGCGCGGCGCCAAGCGGTTAGCGGTCTGAGCTGACCTAGCCGTGTGCAGCATGACGCCTCCGCTAGTAGGTCACGCCATCCGCGAACACGTTGGCCGTGGCGCCGGCGCCGACGAGATTGGTGACGCGTACAGCGATCCGCGGATAGCCCCGCAGCTCAAGTTGGAACACGCCGCCGCCGTTGGCCGAGGTCACGGTCGTCGTCGGGACGTCGGTGTAGAGCACCCACGCCTGGCCGGTATACAGGTAGATCTGCACGTCGACGGAGGTGCCCACGGTGACATGCACGCTGACATTGACGAAGCGGTGAGCCTTCGTCTCATAGCCGTCGGTCGCAGCGCTCGGGGCGTTCTGCGCCGCTTGAATATTACCAGTGGCGCCCAGCCGTTCGATCATCGGTGCGAAAGCCATGATATACCTCCGGCGCCATCATAGCGCCCACGCGACTGCTTGGCTATACGATACCGTGGCGGGCCATCTGGCTGCGGATCTCATGCTCGCGCGCATCCTCAAGCCGCTCGACCCTGTCATGCAGCGACTTGTGCAGGCTTTCCGCCCGCGCCAGCCGCTCGCCAAGGGTTGCGAACTGTCCCTTGATCCAGACTGCCGCAGTCACTGTCGTCACGACGACGCTGACCGAGCACGCGATGATGGCGACGATGGCTGTATCTTGCACGGCAATCCTCCATCCGCAAGCATACGGCAGACGTCAAATCGTCGCTAGATCCGAGGCCGTATGCACGCAGCGTAAGCAGAACGATTGCACGCCGTCGACATAGCACGCTTCAAGGGCGGGCGCCCTAATAGCCGTCAACTCAAGCAGCCGGTTGCTCGCCACGGCCGGCGCATCGATGGCATCCGTTCCGCTTTCGGTCAGACGGTCGACGCCGCCAAAAAACAGCGGTTCGTTGCTCGGCGCTCCATTGACCTGGTATAGCATCGGCACCTCAACGAGGTTGGCCCCGACTGTACCGCCGCTGGTCGTATAGACGGTATGCTTGGTTGGGATGACCTTTGCCGCTGGCTTTACGCGGTCCCACATACTAATACGCGCGTGGACTGCGCCCGGTTGCACCGCGATCGTGAAGTAACACTTGGTGTTGCTGGTCGCCGCTCCAGCAGAGTAACCATGGCGCCACGTCAGATGCCCGCATCCGGCGTAGGGTGTTACCGCTACGGCCTGCACCACAGCATTGATTGCCGCCAGCAGCGCTGAGTTAGCGCCCGGCGTGACGTCAATGCTCGTATCTATCGGCGCCACGGAAGCATCGAAAGCGGCCCAATTTGCGGACTTTGCAGAGTTGCTCATGTCGTCGGTTTCCACCACGCCATCACGGCGAACACGTTGAGATATGCCAAATTATCGTTCACGCGGCAGGCCACCTCGAGGTCGCAGCAGCTATCGGCCGAGCCGTCGTCTAGGTTGACGTCGAGCGTCGATAGCACGACCGCTCCTGTCGCGTCGAACTTGGCGGCAGTCTGTCCATTGACCTGTTGCAAGCGAACGGTGTCGGCGTTGCTTCCGCGTGTCACCGAAGCGAGGCACGCCACGTCAAGGGTAATTGTCCCCTGCTGGCCATTGAGGCCGACGCGAGCTGGCGGCGAAGCCTGCCACGACATGGCGCTAGCGAGCCCGGGTCGAACGATCAGGTGAGCCGAGTCATACTCTTGCACCCACGAGAACACGCACTGCGCGCGATCTCGCAGCACGGTCAACGCATTAGCTTGCGCACGGATGACGTGCTCGGTCGTCACTGGCCCGCCGGCCACCGTTAAGGCTCCATCGTCATACGGCACAAAGCCGCTTGGCGTGATGCCGCTGACGACGTTGCCCGGTGTTGGTCGGACGAGCAGGTGGTGAGGAGTGAACTTGGCGCCGTTGTTGGCGCTATAGGTGGTGCGGATCAGCGTAATGTCGGACGCGAGCGTGCCACTTTGCGTGATGGTCTGCACCGCGTCAGTTACCGCGCCGATATTGGTGTTAGTCGTCTGGGCTGCTTGCCATCCGTTGGTCGCGTCGTACTTCTCGACGGTGGTCGTGAGCGTGAACGCGCCAGCGCTAGTCACCATTACCTTGTGCGTGAACTCGTACACCAGCCCATCGACGCTAGGCTTGACCGGGATCCAGTACGTGGCATTGCGGCCTGCAATCTCGAACTCGGACATATAGGCCACGCTCGCCATCGCGGGTCTGTGGTACGTCCACAGGTAGTTCGCGTTCTTCAGGATGGTATCTAACGGTCCAGACATCGACGCCAGCGGAAACGCCTCTTGCGCAAGCGGGACATACTGAGCTGGTGTCGTGATTGCCATGTTAGCTCCACACCGACAAGTCACCGTTGTGCGTGAATTGCTTCTGATAGTCGTTAGCGTCGTTGTTCCACGGGAACGCGATGCGCGAACCCTCGCCAATCGACAGCGTGCCACCCGACCAGTTGATCACCGTCAGCCTGGTATTGCCGGCGACAAGCGCCGCCATGGAGACCGCAAGCTTGGTTGCGCTGCCTTCAGTCTGCCCCGGCTTATAGTGCCAAAGCCAGCACCAACCACCGGTCAACGCCGCTTGAAACCGCGACAGGTACTCAGGTCCGATATCAATCGTAGTGGGGTTGTTCGCCGCGCCGCCCCAGCCAAACACGACAGCCGACGGCGCGAGCGAGTAGGTCTTGATCGAGCTGTTGATCAGGACCGTCAGCTTAACCCGCATCGTCCGTGGTTCCATCGTCCGGCCTAGCACGCGTCCGACGCCGACGTAGCCCGGAGCATTGATCATATAGTCCCACAGCGACGGGTGCGTCAGGTTCAGCTTGACCAGGTCGCCGACCTCCGCGTCAATCCACGGCGGCACCCATAGCGACACCGCCTGCGCGGTCTGGTCGCTCGCGAACGTCGTCATTGCCAGCGGATAGGCATACTCCACGAGCTGCGTGTTATCGACGCAAGGGACCGCGGCATCAAGTCCTTCTTCGCCAAGCGCAAGGATCGCTGGAATATCGCTGAAAATAGCCTTGTCCTCAGCCCCCTCGCCGTCTGCCGTATATGGCACACGCGAGACCGTGATGCGGTTCAGCGGCGTCAACCGCGTCTGCGGCTGCACGGGCTGGTCGCTAATCGACAGCAGGTCAGCGTCCGTAATGGTGGTCCAGTAGTCAGCGCCGATAGCGTCCGTCCTCACTACCGCCAGCTTGAGCGCGCCGTTGACCTGGCGCGAGGCAATGGCCATGCGCGATAGTGCGAGCAGCCCGCCGAAGAGGTCGGCGAAGCTGGACTCAGCAGCGGAGATTCGGACGCCCAGCTGGCCGCACGCGCCAGAGCCGAGGAGCGCGGTGAAGCTATCGTCATCCACGTAGTCGTCGTCAAGCCCGTAGCCTTGGCCCTCGCTCAGGAAATCCCATGCCACCGAGCGCAGGCCCGTGCCGCTCGAGTGGAGCAGGCGTAGCGCGCAACCGTCCGGGTTGCCCTCATCGGCAAATAGGATCTCGACCGAGGCACCCGCGAACTGCTCGCCCGGCGATTGCAAGTAGGCTGACGGCTGACCATGCGGATGCAATTGGCTAAAGATGACTCCAGCCGGGCCGAGCGTTCGATCGCTATAGTCGATGAGGGTAGGCGATGCACCGTCGGTCTGCGGCATGACCCGCAACGTGCCCTTAGTCGGGACGAGCGCGTCCAGCCCGCTGTCGAGCGCAACAGTCAGCGAGTTCGGTCCCGCTGAATACGCTGATTGCAGTGGGTTATCGGCTCCGAGCCATTGAAAGTAGAGCACGCCAGCCGGCAATCCATTAGTGCCGAAGATCCCCTCGGTCTCGTTCTCGATCTCCGAGCTGAGGCTACCCATCCAACGCAGGTAATACGTCAGCTTCCAGACGTTGGCATCGGCCGAAAACTCCACGCCGGGCGCGAACCCCGTGTAGGTTTTGGTCGTTTTCCAGGTGTGCTGCACCTTCACCGACGTCGCAAGCCAGCTCATGGCGCCCAGCTTCGCGGTTGCGTTGGCTGCCGTAACAGCCGTGCTCCATGCGCTCGTGATGAGCTGCCGCATTTCCTCGCCGCTAAGGTATGTGCCGGCGGTCTGCCCAGCGAACGGCTTGAAATTGAAGCTATATTGCCACGTAATGGCGCCCGTCGTCGTCCGCGCAACCGCACTGAACTCCATGCCGAGGCCGATGTCGACGAGGTATGTCTTGGCCACCGGCACAACCTTGCCCGTGAACTTGGCAGCCAACGGACGATCAAGCACCCGCTCGAGCGCATCGGCTTGGAAGTCCCACCAGCTCATGCCGCGAAGAGGGCCGTCGCTAACCTTGCCGCGCCATACCGTCACCGCATCTGCCGCCAGCGTGGCTCCACTTGGCTTGCCGGCGGGGTCGATGGGCGTGGCATAAAGCGTCACCAGCCGACCGCGCCACCACCGGGGCACGTTGGTCGCGACGTTGCCTACGCTCGATGTCGTGTGCTTATACGGCAACCCGACAAGACCTCGGGCGCATCCGGTAAACCGCGTGCCCGTCTTGCCGGTATAGCTGATGAGCTCATGGCCCAACCAAAAGCGGCCGGCATTAGGCCAGCCAGCGGTCGACACCACGTCGACAAGGTTCTGCGTACCATTGACGTCATAGGCCAGCGTCGCGGTGAGGCTGGGCGACGCGATATAGCCGCGCACAGTCGGCGTGTCGAGCAAACGGAAGCCAAGCGACAAGCCGGCCGAGACGCCGCGGCGCCTGTCGATCTCCGACCCGATCTCGCTGCTATCATCGATGACGAGGCTGCTGTCCTCCTGCTCATAGCCGGTGGGTAGCGTCAGCCCGGTAGCTCGCTCGCTGAATACCACCGGTATGCCCTCAACGGTCACCCAATAGACGACGCCCCAGCCATAGCGTACCGCATCCCAAGCGCCCATCATGCCACCGCCAGCAGCGCCCGGAGCTGCACATAGTTCTCGTCATCGCCCAGCGTCTGTAGCCCGCTTGTCTGCACGACGTAGCCGTCGACATACCCTCCAGGCGCGGTAGCCGCATAGGCTGGCGAATCCGGCCCGACGCGCACGCGCCCGGTGAGGCAGTAGCCGGTCATGTCGGAGCTACGCTCAGGCAAGATCCAAGTCAGGTCGGAAGCGCGAAAGACCAGCCCGACGTCGAACAGTTGGACGTTGCCCCAACCGATAGCTAGCGCTCGGGCATGGCGGTAGTTGCGCAGCTCCACCTTGGCGGCGTCGTCGGCCGGCGCACACTCATAGCCAGCCAGCTCGACAATAGCGGCCGGCGGGCTGGTCGCGGTGAAGCTGACGCCGGGACCCATCACGGTAGTGGCAAAACCTAGAATCTTGGCGACGTTGCCTTGCAGCGTCATGCTGAAGGCATTCGTGCCGGTGACAGTCACGCGGTTGGTGGTGGCCGAGTAGCTGAACTGGTAGAAGCCGGGAAGCGCGTTGTTGGCCTCGGTCGCCCAAGTCGTCAGCGCGTCGCGAAATCGCTTCGGCGTACCAAGCCTGACGTAGCTGGTCGTCGCGCCCTCGGTGATCACGATGGTATCGTCGACCGTCAGCGCCGGCAGCGTATCGTCCGTCACGCTCTGGCTATACAGGTAAGCCTCAAGCAGAGCCATCAAAGCACCTCGCCCGCAGCGTCCAGCGTGTAACTATACCACAGCGAGTTTAACGCCGAGCGCTGATAACCACCGAGTGCGATGTCGATCCATGTCTGCGTGTGGCGCTGGAATACCCACGCCCGTCGCGGGTTGCTAGCCAGCCGCAGGATCGAAATCAACCGAGCGTTGCCAACGGCTGTTGCCGAGGCAGAGACGACAGGGCGTCGGCCTGCAAGACCCGGAACACCTGGTCGCACGGCGCCGACCGCTGCTGTGTCACCGGCATCGCCCAGGAAAGGAAGGTCGATGACGACGCCAAGCATTCCCACCGGGCCCGGCGCCCATGTGCCAGACGCTGGCGCAGTGCCAAGGAAGCTGACGCCGACCCCGCTTGCGATACCCAGCCGAGCGGTCGCGCCGGCCGACATCGTAAGCGTTGCGGCATCCGTGCTGCGAAGGAGGATGGTAGCGCCATCGGTCGCCGCGTCCTTGTACCACGACCACGACCAGCCCACCGTGTCAGCCCACGGCCGTGCCGCCGCGGAAGCCCACGCCGTAAAAGCCTCGAGCGCTCCGAAGGCCGATGTCTCGGTGTTGGTATAGGTCGCGGCCGCGGCGCCAATCTGCACGCTGATCGTCCACGCCCAATCCTCTGTCGTTTCGATTGATAGCATGTCAGACCGCCTTGCGCTTGTCGTAGCCGGTGCCGCCGATGGACCGCAACGTGCCGCTGATACCCTTGGCTACTTCCTGCTGTGTGCCGAAGATAAAGCCCTTGTTGAAGTTGAACACCTGCGTCACGCCACCAGCCCCGCCGCCCGCTTGTCCAGTCGTGCCAGCCACTGTGCCACCGCCCGTCGTCGCCGCCTCTCCGCTTGCCGCGGTCGCGCCACCAGCACCGCCGCTAGGGATGGCGCCGCCGGCAACGCCGGCATAGATAGCCGCTGACGCTGCGTGAGCAATGCCGCCGGGGATATTTCCGGTAGCAAACGCTGCGATACTGGCCGCGGTTTCCGTGATTGCAAGGATCGCCGCCTTTGACTTCTCATCATCCACGAAGGCGGCAGCTGCTGCGCCGCTGGCCGTGATGGTGCTATCGAGCGCAGCGCCTACACCGCCCAACGCGGTCTGCATTTGCTCCACGTTCTTTGTGCTGGATGCCTTATCGTATTCCTTCCATGCTGCAAAGCCAGCCTTGACGTTCTTTGCCACTCCGCCTACTGAGGTACCCAATACGTCAAAGGCGCCGCCCAACCGAGCCGCCTCTTTCGCTTGATCTTGTAGAAGCTTGACTTGCTCTTTGCCCTTCTTGGCGGCGTCGCCTTCAAGACCGTCGAGTGCGGTCTGCGCCTGCTCGATTGACTTGCCGAATGCCGACGCGATCAGCTCATTACTCTTTCCGATGCTGCCACCGACTACGTTCTGGATAGCATCAACGTGCGAGTTGAACGAGGTCAAGATTGCTTCATTCTGCTTCTTGTAAGCCTCGGTGGTTTTAGCCGCTAGTTTCTGCTGCTCGACTTCGATCTTGACGTTGGCGAGTCGACGCAGCTCGCGGGCTGAATCGCCCTCGGCATCCATGCCGGTGAGCGCAACGTCCAGCTCCCGTTGAATGCGCAGCACCTCCGCTGCATGGTCGGCCTCGGCCTGCCGAATCTCGACGAGCGTCGCTTCGGTGAACTTACCGCGCGCGCGCAATCCTTCAGCAATCGAAGCTTGTTGCTCGCGTTGCAGGTCGACAATCTGTGAGCGCGCGTCGATCTCTACTTGCAGCGAGTCCTCGAACGCCGCCTTGCGCAGCTCGACCTCTTCGCGGGCAGCCGCTTCGGTCGCCTGCTTGGCGTCCTCGATTTCCTTCTTGCGGTTAGCCGCTGCCGTCATCTCAATGGCGCGGATCTGGAGGTCCCGACCCTTGACGGTATTGACGCGCGACTTGGCTGCGCGGACAGCGGCCCCTTCCTCCAGCTCGATGATCTTTAGCTTTGCTTGCAACACTGCCGGGTCGATGCTCGGGTCCTTGGACCTCTGCTCAATCAGCAGCTCCTCAGCTTTCGCCAGCTCAATGACCGCGTCGCGTTCTGCTTGCCGGCGCTCACGGCCCTTGGCTGCCGCCGCCTCCTGGCGTGCTTTGCGGTCAGCCTCAGCCTGCGCGAAAATAGCGGCCTTGGCCACCTCGGCTTGACGCTGCTCAAGCAGCAGCTGCTCCGATCGCGTCTGGTATTCCTGAGCAGTCAGCGCATAACTATTGCGCTGAAGCACGGCCAGCCGTTCGCGCACGTCGGCGATGCGCATGTCCTGCGCCTCAATCCGCATACCTTCCGAGACCGACTTTTCCTTCTGGACCTGTGCTTCCAGCTCTTTCGCTGCAATGCGCGTCTTAGCTTGAATGCTATTGGCGTCTGCCACCTTCTGCTCGGCTGCGAGCTGACGCTGCGACGCCAAGTGGTCCTCGACCGCGGAGGCTTTGGCCTTTAGCGCCTCGAGGTCTCGCTCGTCGGACTCCAGCATCTTGCCGCCGAGTAGCGCGGTGCGCGCTTGAATAGCCGCAGCCTCCCGGAGCAAAGCGTTCTTGTCGGCTTCGTAATCGTTGAACTTCTTAGCCAGCCCGACCGACTCGCGCGACAGACCGATGGAGCCGGCCAGGTCGGCGATGTTCTTGATGCCAAGGTCGCCGATCTCGCGCTGAATGTCGCGCAGCGCTTCGGGGCCTTTGGCCAATGCCGCCACGAACTGCTCAACAGCCTTGGTGCCATCCTTGCCCATTGCTTCCGCGCGATCGCGCACAGCACGCAGCTCGCTCTCGGTCGGCTTGATCCCAGCGTCGGATAGTTCTTCGAACGCGGCCTGCATTCCAAGAACCGCGTCTTGGGTTACGCCGATGCGCTCGGCCAACGCCTCCGAGCCAGCGCCGCCGCGCATAAACTTGGACTTCGCATCTGCTTCGCTCATTGCCTTGACGAAGCCATAGGTTGCGACTGCGAGTCCGGTGACTGCCGCTGCCGTCAGGCCGATTGGTCCTGGCAACAGGTTGGCCACTGCGCCAGCGGCCGTGAAGCCTTGCCCGATCTTCTGCAATTCGGGGCTAGTACCGCCGAGCACTGCGTTGATGCCGCTGATGGCGCCGCCAAGTCCTGACAGCTTTTGGCTAGCGATGGTGGCAAACTGCGCGAAGCCGCCGGTTGCTTGAGCCGTCGCCTTCTGCGCGCTGCCGCCCATAGCGTCCAGCTGGTCACGCGTTTCCTTCACTGCCTTGGCGGCGTTGCCCTCGCCTTGCAGGACGATCTTGGTTTCGACGCGCGCTGCCGCAAACGTACTCATGTGCCGCCCCCTGTCCGCGCCCGATACATCGTGACGCCCCATGCCAGCCAAGCCGGGATATTCCACGGCCAGCCTGCAATCGGACTGACTTTACCGCACTCGGCGAGCGTCTGCACGGCCCGAAACTGCACGCCGCGCAGGATGCCATATGGGCAGATTGACCATGCGCCGCCCGGCAGCTCGGCCGGCCCGTCATCACTGGCCGGGATTTCATTGCACGGGCCAGACTCACAACGGCACAGCCAGACCGCTCGCCGGTAGAATCCTTCGCGCTGTGCGATCGTGATAAGGTGCGGCAGGATGGCCGATAGCGTCGTGTCTCCGCTGACGACAACGCCGGTTAGTTTCCCCAGGTCAGGTCGACGATGGCACGATAGAGCGGGATCACAAGGTGGGCCGGCGGCGAGGCGCGGAACTCTGCGGCCTTGTCGAAGCTACCGTCGATTGCCGTCAGGCCGTGCTCAATGTGGCTCATGATCTGCGCTTCAGGTTCCAGCGAATCAGCGGCCTGATACTCCAACCAGGACAACGCTCGAATGTCAAAGCGTGTCGCGTCTGCTGCCGCTGTCACCTCATCCGACGATGCGAAGCACGGCTCAAGCGCCGCAGCCTCGACTGCCGGCCGGTCTACCTCATCGCGCCCACGCATCTGGCGCGCAACCTGCGACGCCTTGCGGGCCTCGGCAGCCTTGGCCTTGAGGCGCACAGCTGCGTCCGCGGTATAGTAGACGGCGACGGTCTTTGCGGTCGAGGTGGTCACGATTGCCATATGGCCCCCGGTGGTGCGGGCGCCGCGGCAGGCCAGTACCTACTAGCCCAGCGCGAGCCGGAAGGTCGAATCGATCGGGCAGTTAGCCGAGGTTTCGGCGCCGTTGGTCGAGCTGTCGCCGGTGTAGGCCGCAGCCTCCATCGCTACCGTGTAGGTCTGCACGCCGTTGGCATCAGCGATGCTCGGGGCCGCGCTGACGTAAGCCGCCGGGATGAGAACGCCAAAGCACTTGCCGACCGCCGCGCCGACGTACACGCCCAAGCTGTGGACAGTGCCAAGCTCGAGCGACGACTGCCACACGTGCGAGCCGATGTTGCCGCCCACGCCCGCATCGCTATAGACCGCGTCGGTCGAGTCGTGCGGCACAGTGAAGTTGACCGCGATGCGCGGCTTGACCACCGCGATCGCCGAAACGCCCTGCGACGCGCTGTGGCACATCGTCTCTTGGATCGTCGCCTTCCACTCGACGCTCATGCCCTGAAGCCCGCACTTGATCGAGCTGTCAAGGTAGGCCGCGCCGGTCTTGGTGCCGACCAGCTGCGGGACCCGGTTGTAGCTGTTGGGCACGACCAGACCGCCGAGGGTCTTATCGACCTGGTAGTCGTAGAAGCGGAAGGTGAACTCGACGGTCGGCGTCATGCCGGGGTCGAGGCTCAGCTTGAAGCTCTCGCAGGTAAGGCCGGTCAGGACATACGCCATAGTCGTATCGTTGCCGGTCCAGATCGCCGTCAACGCCACCGGCTGATCGCTCGTCGTCCACGCCGTCGCCGTACCGTAGATGTTCGCGTTGTCGTCGTCGTAGTTCGCGGTCGGCGCCTTGATCGGGTCGAACGTCGTCATGACGTTAGCGTTCTTGACCTTGACGAAGCCGGTGCCAGGTGCAACGGTGGCCGAGGTGGCTGCCGCAATAAACTGACCCGCCGTGTGCAGCGCGCCGTTGGCGACCTCGATATGAGTCGAGTCCGTGCCAGCCGCCACGACCGCGCCAGCGCCGTAGTCGCTCACCGACATGAACGTCCCGCGCCAGAAGTTGGTGTTCTTCGCGTCAAGGTTGGCCCCAGCCAAGTTATCGACATCGCAGCCCATGGCGTTAGCCGCCATCACCAGCCACGGCGGGACGACCTCGGCGCCGCTGACCGGAGCCTCGCCGGGATCTTCAGCGGTCGGGTCGTAGCCAGCCTTGAGCGCTTGCAGCGGGACGACGAACGATACCGAGCCAGAGCGACGGCCGACGACCTTCTCGGGGGCCGCGCCGACTTGGCCGGTCAACAGCTCCAGTTCGCTCACCTCGGTATTGAGCGTCAGCTTGGGCGCGTCGCACAGCAGCGCAACGAACTTGTTGGCCGCCAGCACGTTGCCGCCAAAGTTGGCGTCAGGGGTGGTCGGGGTGGTCAGATCCGACTGAATCGCCAGAAGCAAGCTGCTGTCCGTCCACTTAGCCATCTGCTACCCCACTCCCGCAAAGGTGAATCGAACTTGGCGCGACACCGACAGCTCGTTGTCACCGCCGTTGATAGTCGCAAGATCTGGCTCGATCTTCAAGAGGCCAAGTGTCTGGCCCCCCGCGCTCTGCAACCAATCGTACAGGTCGGCGCAGATCTGCTCCGAGTCCTCGACCGCTCTCAAGTACGCGCCAGCCGCGTCGATGTACCAAGTCTCGATGAGTGCTACCATTTCCCAATCGGCGCAGCTGATCGCCGGGAATACGCGGTGGCCGGGGTTGCAGCTGATCAACACGGCCCGGTTGCCCAAGTAGGTATGCCGCACGCCGATCTGCACCTGGTACTTGTCATCAGCGCCAGCCCGCGTCGTCGGCACAAGGCCGTCAATACGCGCTTTCCACTCGACAAGGATCTCGGCGCTGCTGGTCATCGCGTCGTCCTGATCGAGTACAGCGGCCGGCGCTGCTCCTCGGTGTTGGCCGTGTTGGTCGCGTCATACGCCTTCAGCCCGGCAATCACCTTCTCTAACTCGTCGCCAAACGCGTAGCGGTACTCCCGCACCAGCGAAGTGATGTCACCGACGAGCGCGATACCCATGTCGGCCAGTACCCAGCGGGCGCCGGTCTGCGCGACCTCGGCAAACGCACCTGGCGAAACGTAGAGGTACGGCCGACGGCCGGTCTGCTCAATGCCGTTTTTGATCTTGAGGTTGACGCGCTCGGCCACGCCGCGGCAAAACTCTTCGCTGCGGGTCGTCTGGTAGACCGTTGCCAAAAGCTCGGCAATGCCGCTCGCGCTAATCGGCGGTTGCCACAGCCACCGCACGCAGGATGCCTCGGAAGTCGAGAAACCATTCTGCGTCGCGTTCTGGTATCGCCATTCGATCTGGTAGCCGGCGCCCAACGACGCGAGACCAAGCGCGGCGATCGAGGCCGTCATGGTCAAGCCCCTGATCGGGTCGTTGTTATTTGGCGCATGAGGCAACGCCGCCTCAAGCGTGATGTTGTTACCGTCGATGCGGACGGGTGTCACAACATAGACCTCGCCGTAGCTGGTAAGCGCCAGCGGCTGGCCGACCTTAATTCCAGTGGCCGAATCAACGCGCAAGACGTTAACCGTCGACGGGGCGTCAGCGTGGGTCGAAATGGTCGAGAGGGTTACCGCCGGCGTCTGCAAGCTCGAGCCCGTGGGCGAGCGCAAGACAACCGTGGCAGACGTGGGGACGATGCCGCTCGGATCGGCAAAGGTGATCGTGGTAGCTCTGTCATATAGCAGCTCGATATCCACGCCCACCTCGCAAGGCCCCGAGGCCGCAGGTTGTTACGCCTGCGGCCCCGGTCCCTTCAGCAGTTACGCCACGTTGCTGCCGATGATGCCGTACTCGTAGGCCTTCGTGTAGAAGGACGCCGAGAACTGCGCGACGAAGTTGATGAACAGGTTGTCCTCCGAGGGAAGGATCTCGATCATCGGAGGCTCGCCAATCCAGATGCCGACCGGGCTGGTGACCGTGTCGATCAGGAACCAGTCGTCGTCGTCGCTGGCCAGCGGGTAGACAACCGGCGAGGCGAACGCCTGGTTGATGTTGACCTGAAGCGCCGCCGAGGTGAACTGCGAGCCGAGGAGCTGGCGCGCGGTCTTCTCGTTCTTCGGGCCGACGACCAAGACGTAACGCCCGGGGCTGTCGGTCAGATTGAGCGGGAGACCCTGCTGGTTCTTATACTTCCGCAACAGTTCGCGCGCCGAGTTGAGCGAAGTCTCCGACAGCGCGTCGGTCAGCAGGTTGGCCTGCGTACCGGCGCCCGCCTGACCCTGCAGGAACGACAAGCCCGTATCCAAGAACTTCTTGCCCGCGCCGACCTGACCGTTGTTCGCGCCCGCCATCGGGTGAGCCAAAGCGAACAGCGACTCGAGGCCGTCGAAGTACA
>Ga0208546_1000390_pt1 | contig 16543 bp, 26 predicted proteins | sample DEB19_08_DNA_4_FD_184528 | JGI IMG/M metagenome (GOLD analysis project Ga0208546, IMG submission 184528) | Aqueous microbial communities from the Delaware River and Bay under freshwater to marine salinity gradient to study organic matter... | ecosystem: Environmental > Aquatic > Marine > Coastal...
CCGAAGGTCGAAGAACTAAAAAACTGATTCACGGCGGGGAAGCCGCCGACTTCCTCGCCGTCTATGCTCTCGCGGAAAAACTCGGCAAGTTCGCGCACGAGGTCATGGCGATGCCGGAATCTGAACTTCAAGGTTGGCTCGCCTACTTCCACCACCAGCAACAAGTGACGAAACGTCATCATGGCTAGCGCGACATTCACACTCCGGGCGGTAGACCAGACGCGGGCGGCTTTCGCCAGCGTGCAGAACTCGCTGCAGAAAACGAACAACTTTGCGCGAGACATCTCGAAGCAACTGACTTCGTTTTTTGGATTCCAAGCCGCAATCAACGGAGTGCGTCGGCTGAACGCCGCAATGGCAGAGGCTGAAAAGTCGGGCGCCAAGATGGGGCTGACGCAGGAGGAGGTTGATTCGCTGACGAAGGCTACGAGTCTTTACGATAAGGCGGTCCAAAACATTCAGATCTCGGTCGGCAAGTTGGCGACGATGCTATCCAAGGCATTTGGAAGCACGACTACGGCGGCAGATGCGGTTGCAGTACGCAACGAGCGAGTGCTTGATCAGGTCAAGGACATCAACAGCGAGATCGAAAAGCAGATCGTCCAAAATGATCTCTTGCTACAGAACGACGGAGCAAGGGTCGCCTATCTGCGGACGCAGGTTCAGGCAGCAGAGAACCGCATCAAGATGGCGAAGGACGATCTTGCCGTAGCTCAAGCTACGCTCGAACTCGAGAAGGCTCGCGGAGATCTTAAGGCCGCGGCTAACAAATTACAAGAAGACGAGATTGATCTGATCGAGGAACAACGCGCCTTGCGCGTGCAGTTAAACGCCGCGGTGGGAGTCGAGCGCGACGAATCCAAGGTTATCAAGGATTTGCTCCAAGCTCGTCTCGAGCTCACGCGAGAAATCGCGCAAGCGGACAAGTCAACCGACCAAGGTCTCGCGGACCAGAATATGTTCCGAGCGGAAAGGAACCGGATTGATAAGGAACTCCTTCCGTTACTCGAGAGCCGCTACTCCTTGGAAAAGCAGATTGGAAGCGTGGTCGCCGACAGCTTCCAGACGGCGATCTTCGAGGGCGGAAAGTTCATCAACGTGCTCAAGGAAATGCTTTCGCAGATCCTCAAGCTTGTATTCTTCGAGACGGTAACCAAAAGACTCGCCTCGAAGCTATCGTCTTTCCTGATCGCAAACCCGCTCGCTGGTGTGAATGTCGGGGCTCCGGTCAATCTAGGTCAGGCGCTGGGCTTCCCCGGATTCGCTAACGGAGGACAAATCACACGAGGAAAGCCGGCAATCGTTGGTGAGCGTGGTCCCGAGCTATTCGTCCCAACTGCCTCCGGTAGCATTATACCAAACCATCGGCTCGGAAGCGGAGGCGGCTCCGGCATGGGTGGTGGCGTCACGATCAATTACAACATCTCTTCCGGCGTCTCCCGCGGAGAGCTCATCCCGATCCTCGAGGCCGAGCGTAAGCGTCTGAAGGCAGAGATTCCCGACATGGTGCGCCGCGGTGGCGCTTATCGCGCAGCGTTCGCCTAAGCTATGGCAATCACCTACCCACTCACGCCGCCGTCGCCGTTCCGCATCTCGAAGCTGACGCTCTCGGGAATGAGCGCGACCTCGCGCAACGTCTCGCCGTTCACGTTCCAGACGCAGCAATACAATTGGCCGGGGCAGGCGTGGATGGGCTCGGTCGAGTGCCCGCCGATGACGCGCGCCGCAGCGGAGGAGGTGATCGGGTTCCTGCTGGCAGCACAGCGCGGCACGTTCTATTTCCAGGACTACGCGAACACAACGCGACGGGGCAACGTGACCGGCACGCTGACCGTCAGCAGCGCTACCGCCAACACCTCGACGCTAGGCATCTCGGGCGCGACCGGCACCTTCGCGGTCGGCGACTGGCTCCAGATCTCGACCTCGCTTTACAAGGTCGTCCAGGTCAACTCCTCGAGCAGCGTTGATCTCTTCCCGGTGCTGCGCTCGAGCTACGCCGGCGGGACCGCGATCACCTACTCGAACGCCAAGGGCGTCTTTCGGCTGGCCGAGCCGCGCACCGAGTGGTCGATCGAGCTCGCTAGCATCTACGGCATCACCTTCTCGATCGCGGAGGACGTCGCGCAATGAGCATCACAACCGCAGGCCGCACGCTTTCGGCCGCTATGGTGACCGAGGTGACGACGGTGCAGCTGGCGCCGGTGATCCTCGTCTCGCTTAGTTTCCCTTCCGCGTACACGCGCCTCTGGACCGGATACGGAACGCTGACTTACGGCGGCGTTCCCTACCTCGGAATCGGCACCTTCGGAAGCATCTCGCCGATTGAGGAGACAACCGACCTCGCGGCTCGCGGCCTCTCGATGCGGCTCTCGGGCGTGCCCACCGCGAACATCGCGCTTGCGCTGACCGAGGACTACCAAGGCCGCGATTGCACGGTGCTCTTCGGCGCGCTCTCGCCGACCGCCGGCACGCTGATCTCGTCGCCGGTGACGGTGTTCCAGGGGCGGATGGACGTGATGCAGATCTCGGACGACGGCCAGTCCGCAGACATCACGATGACGGCCGAGAACCGGCTGGTCGATTTCAAGCGGCCGCGCGAGGTGCGCTACACGCACGAGGAGCAGACCGCGCTTTTCCCCGGCGACCTCGGGCTGGAGTTCGTGACCGCGATCCAGGAGAAGGCGATCTATTGGGGCAACCCGAACCAGACGCAGCAGACGAACTGGAACGGAGGCGACCAGACCGGACCCACCGGCTACGAATGAAGGCTGCCGACATTCCCGCGGAGCTTGTGCGCTTCATCGAGGAGCGGCGCGGCCAGCCGTTCGCGTGGGGCGCCAATGACTGCTGCCTCTTCGCGGCCGACTGGGTCGCTCGGGCAACGGGCCGAGATCCCGCGGCGCACTACCGCGGCACCTATTCGAGCGGCATCGGCGCGCAGCGCATCATCGACAAGGCCGGAGGGATTCTGGAGTTGGCGCGCGAGCTCGGACTTGAGCCAACGCAGATCGGCCTCGCTCGCCGCGGTGACGTGATCGCCCGCGACGTGGGCAATGGCATCGGGCTGGGCGTCTGCGTGGGTAACGCTGCCGCCTTCGTGGGCCGCGATGGGCTGGAGTTCCTCGACCTCAACGGCGCCGCCTGCTGGCGCCTCTAACTATGCCGCAAGTCGCCGTCGTCGTCTGGATCGCTTTGATGGATGTCGGGCTGAGTGTCGCCGCGGCCAACGCGGTGATGTTCGTGCTCAAGTTCATCGCGACGACCGCTGCCTCGATGGCAGCCTCGAAGCTGCTTGCGCCGAAGGCTCCGAGCTACTCCGACCCGTCGCTCACCGACCGCTCGCAGATGATCCGCTCGCCAATCGCGGCGCGGCAGATCGTCTACGGGCAGACGAAGACCTCGGGCGTCATCGTCTACATCTCGACGACTGGTACGAAGAACGAGTATCTGCACCTCGTCGTCGCGCTCGCCGGCCACGAGGTTGAGGGGATCGGCGACGTCTACTTCAACGACGAGCTCGCGCTAACTGGCGCGGGCAGCGCCGCCCAGGGCCGCTTCACGGGCTACGCCGAGATTTACAAGAAGCTCGGCAGCGATACGCAGACGGTCGAGACAAACCTTCAGACGGCGACATCCGGCCTTACCGACGGCAAGTGGACGAGCAATCACCGGCTCCGCGGCATCGCTTACATCTACGTGCGCCTCGTCTGGAACCAAGAGGTCTGGACCGGCGGCATCCCGAACATCTCCGCGGTGGTCAAGGGGAAGAAGGTCTACGATCCGCGGACGACGACGACGGCTTACTCGGCGAACCCCGCGCTCTGCCTGCGGGACTACTTGACCAGTTCGCTCGGGATGGCGATGGACTCGGCCGAGGTCGACGACACGGCCGTGAGCGCCGCGGCGAACATCTGCGACGAGGACGTCGAGATAAAGCCGGTCACCTCGCCGGCCACCTACGAGAACCGATACGAGGCCAACGGAGTGCTCTACACGAGCGCCTCGCCGGACGAAAACATCGGCAAGCTTATCACCGCGATGGGCGGCCTGATCGCCTACTCGGGAGGCAAGGTCGTGGTCTATGCGGCCGGCTACCGGATCCCGACCGTCACGCTGACCGAGAAGCACTTCGCCGGCCAGATGACGGTGCAGACCAAGACCTCCGCCCGCGACCGAGTAAACGGAGTCAAAGGCGTCTACGTCTCGCCTGAGAACGACTGGCAACCGTCCGACTTCCCGCAGATCACGTCGACGACCTACGTGACCAAGGACGCCGGCATCCGTTACTGGCGCGACGTGGCGCTGCCATTCACGACCTCGCCCTCCTGCGCGCAGCGGCTGGCGGTGATCGAGCTCCGGCGCGCCCGCGAGGAGATCACGATGACCGCGCGCTTCCGCCTCGAGGCGATGCAAGTGCGGGCCGGCGATACGGTGATGATCACCAACTCGAAGATGGGCTGGACCCAGAAGGTCTTCGAGGTGATGGAGTGGAACTTCGCGAGCGACGGCAGTCCGCCGCAGCTGGCAATCGAGATGACGCTGCGCGAGACGGCGTCGACGGTTTACGACTGGACGGTGGCTGACGAGATCTACGTCGCGGATGCGCCGAACACGACGCTGCCGAATCCCTTCACGCTCTCCGCGCCGACGAACCTCACGCTGACCGCCGACGGCACGACGCAGCAGATCCAGGCGGACGGCACCGCGCTGCCTCGCATCCTTGTCTCGTGGTCCGCGCCTGCAAACGAGTTCATCCAGGCCGGCGGCAACGTCGGCATCGAATACAAGGAGAGCACCTCGACGACCTACCTGACGTGGAACACGGTTCCCGGCGATCAGACGAGGGATTACATCTCAAGCGACGTTAAGATCGGGCTTACCTACAATGTCCGAATCTTCGGCGAGAGCTTCTTCAAGGTCTCGACCTCCTACGTTACCGCGACGGTCAACGTGCAGAAGGACACGGTCGCGCCCAGCATCCCGACGAACCTCGTCGCGACCATCGGCACGGGCTCCGCGGTGGGCCTCGACTGGGATGATTCGACCGCGCCTGACTTCTCCGAGTACGGCATTTACCGCAACACGACCGGCGTGACCCCGGCCAACGCGAACACGAACAAGATCGCGGAGGTCGATGCCTCGCGCTTCGTCGACGTGGACGTCGCGGTCGGGACGACGTATTACTACTGGGTCAACGCCTACGACGCGCTCGAGAACGTGTCCGGCTTCGCGACCCGCGTGCAAGCGACGCCAGTCGCGATCACCGCCGGGGCCGTCTCCAACGTCGCGCCGTCCACGCCGAATGCTCCGACCTACGCGAGCGAGACAACCTACCTCGCGACGGACGGCACGGCTTTCGCCCGCATCACGGTCACGGCACCTGCGATGCCAACCGGCGGGGCGCTGCTTCAGATCCTTTACCGGCGAAGCGGGGCCAGCGAATGGGTCGTCGCAAACGTGCTTTCGTCTGGCTCGATCGCAGCGTCTATCGACGACCTTGCGCCTGGCGTCGCGTATGAGTTCGCGGCCCGCGCGATCTCCTTCTCGAACACGCCGAGTGCGATCTCGTCCACGCTCTCCCGCACGGCTCCGAATTACTCGGGCAGCGTGACGGCACCGACGAGCGGCACGTTCACGAGCGACGGCGTCAAGCCGAAGTACCTCCCCGGAACGACCGTTTTCCTATTCGGCACGCGCGTCGGCTGGGCTCCGAACACGCAATCGGATTTCTCTTACTACGAGGTCAAGGCTACGGCCACGGATTCCGATGGCGCGGTCGATTACACCTGGACCGCCTACGACGGGAACAACTTCGTCACAACTCGCAGCACCGAAATCTTCCTTTACAACGCTACGCTCTCCGCCGGCTACATCCGCTTGCGTGCCGTCAACCGCACCGGCACCGCGTCCTCGTGGGTTCGCCTGGGCAATGCCAACAGCGCCGCCTCTATCGGCACGGGCAGCGTTGCGCGATACAACTCCGATGACGTCACGACGACCGGAATCAAGACCGGCGGCGGATCGAGCACGCGCCAAGTCAACGTCGTCTACGAGACCAACGAAGTGGTGACCCTGACCGGGGGCGGCACGAGCGAGAACGTGAACATCTCGCTGACGAACCGCGGCTTCTCGGCCAAGCCAGACGACGGCATCGTCGTCGTCGAGGACGTGCTCTACGCGGGCTTCTACGATAGCCAAGCCGCAGGATCGACGAGCACCAACGCCGTGGTGAAGATCTTCCGCAACGACGGCGGGACGCTTGGCGCGGGCAATCTGCGGCTCTCGGGCCGCTTTACCGATTACACCTAACGACTATGGCTCTCCAGAAAACTTTCACTCTGCCGAGCGGCATCTCGGGCAACTACATCCGCCTCGTCGCGCACCGCTGGGACCGCGCGGCAAAGGAGTCGTCAGCCCTCTTCGCGCTCTACGTGGACGCGGCCGCGGCTCAGTCGGGCAAGGCACCGCTGACGCCGTGGATCGCCAAGCTCTGGCTGCGCGGCGATAAGTTTGACCAGTACCTGAGCAACGCCGAGCTATCGACGCCAGGTATCCTCGCGCAGCTTTATGTCGCGGTTAAGGCCGAGCCGATCAGCTGCGACTTCGGCAGCGATGCGCTCGCGGACGCCGTCGACGTCTGACTGTCCGATTCCGCCGGACAGAATTTTGAGAAAAAGAGTTGACTAGGGCGTTGCGCGTCTCCTTGGTCGAGGGCGCAACGACAATGATCCGCTCACTAATCCTCCTCACGCTGGCATTCGCCAGCCACGCCGCGCCGCCTGAGTCCTTCTGGCGGGCGCTTCACCAGGTCGAGACCTCGGGCCGCCACGGCGCGATCCTCGGCGACAACGGCCGGTCGCTCGGCCCGCTCCAGATCTCCCGCGCTTACTGGCAGGATGCCCGCGTCGGCGGTCGGTACGAGCAGGTGACCGATCTCGCCTACGCGCGCCGCGTCGCCTCTGCCTACCTCAAGCGCTACGCGCCGGCCGCGTGGGAGGCTGGCGATGTCAACACACTCGCCCGCGTGCATAACGGCGGGCCTGCCGGGGCGCGCAAGGCGGCGACGCTGGCTTACGCGGAAAAGGTTCGGAGGGCGATGCGATGACGAAAGCACGCAAGCGCCTCTTCGGCAGCGGCCTCGCCTTCGCGCACTACGCGCTCGGGCAAGCCGTCTGCTTCAGGTTCCAGGCTGAGTTTGCGCGGGACGAGCTCGGGCGGCGGTGCGCCCGAACCGCAATGCGCCAGCACGCGCTCACCTACACGCGCGAGATCCTCGCGATGCAGGGCAAGCAGTTCCGCCTCGTCGGCCGATGAATAACGACTTCAACCGCAGCACGCCGGTGAAGAACACGACCGGCGGCGGCCACTCCGCGGCGCGCTACACCGGCACGCACGGTCACAAGGAGCGCTCGCACTACTGGGTCTTCATCCCAGGCGAGGGATGGGTGACGTGGCTCGAGATCCACAAGCAGTTTAGCGCGGCCTTTAACGACTGGCAGATGCGCCACGTCCTCGGACTTAGGAAAGCCAAAACCAAAACACAATGACCGACCAACACGCAGAACAGATCATCGTCGAGCTCCGCGCCATCCGCTCTCTGCTCGCCAACAAGCCAGCGGCTCCGGCCGCAGCTTCCGCGCCGGCTCCGGCTGGTGCGCCGAAGGACATCCCGCAGCCCAGCGAGCTCGTCTCGGATCCCGGCAGCGTCGAGGTGCACTTCGGCAAGAACAAGGGCACGGCGCTCCGCTCGCTGGGAGCCAAGTCCGTCGAGTGGTACGCCCAGGAGCCGGAGCCGCGCATCGGAAACAACGGCAAGCCGTTCCCTCCGCGACCCGAAGACGTCCGCCTACGAAACGCCGCGCGCCAGCTGGTGCACGGTCAACGCGGCACGCTCGCCGCGGGCAGCAAGGTCACGCTCGTCACCGAGACGCTGACCGAAGAGGTGCCGTTCTAAGAATTAAAGCCCGGCCGAGAATTCCCGACCGGGCTCAACCCAGAAGCAAAACAACAACACAGACCGAACAATGAACACCGAAACCGTCAAAGAAGAGACCCAACTCGCGGCCAGTCCCGCGGCCAAGATCAACAAAGCGCCTGTCACCTTCGGCGCCCAGGGCGTGCAACTCGCCTCGCTGGAAGATGCCTATCGATTCGCGAACGCCATCGTTGCCTCGGGCTTTGCGCCCAAGGGAATGGAAAAACCGGAGAGCGTGCTGGTCGCGATCCAACTGGGCGCCGAGCTCGGGCTGACCCCGATGGCTGCGATCCAGAATACCGCGGTCGTCAACGGACGGCCCGCTATCTACGGCGACGCTGCGCTCGCGCTGGTCCGCGCCTCGGGCCTGCTGACGAGCTACAAGGAGGAGGAGATCGGCGAGCCCAACAGCGACGCGCACGGCTACCGCGTGACCGCCGCCCGCGGCGATGCCTCCACCGTCGAGACCTTCACGGTCGCTGACGCCAAGCGCGCGAAGCTCTGGGCGAAGTCGGGACCGTGGACTGACTATCCGAAGCGGATGCTGCGTTTCCGCGCCCGCGGCTACGTCCTGCGCGATCTCTTCGGCGACGTCCTCAAGGGACTTCGCACCGTCGAGGAGGCCAGGGACATCCCGTCCGAGCCGGTCAACGTCACGCCGCGCGGGCTGGGCCTCGGCGACAACCTCTAAGCACCACCCACAATGGAAACCACACACGAAATCAAAAAGGCCGCGGTGATCGCTGCGGCCAGCGAACAAGTCCGCGCGCTCCTCGAGACCCACTACGACGCGATGAGGAAGGCCGCCGAGGAATCCTTTGTGGACGACGACACGCAGTCAGAGCCGAAGGCGAAGGCCAGCTTTACGATCGAGTGGGACGCGCTCGCGATGGCGCCCACGATAACGGTCAAGGTCGGCTGGAGCGTTCGCTTTAAGGACGAGTCCGAGGCCGTCGTCGACCCGCTCCAGGCCAAGCTGCCGATTGGAGGTGTCGAATGAACGCCGCGATCAGGGGCGAGCCGTCTGAGGTCTATCACGCGACGGACGCGATCTCGCATAGCAAGCTGGAGGTATTCCGCCGCCGGCCGGCGCTGTACCACCGCAAGTACGTGCTCAAGGTCGTGCCTGATGCGGACTCATCGGCGTTTGCGATCGGTCGAGCGACGCACGCCGCAGTCCTCGAGCCGCAAGTGTTTCACGCCTCCTTTGCTCGTCGGCCAGACGGCATTGACCGGCGGACCAAGGAGGGCAAATATGCGTGGGAGCAGTTCGCCCAGGCCAACGCCGGCAAGACGATCCTCGACGCCGAGGACTTCGCGCTCGTCGAGCAGATGCGCGACGCCGTGATGGCGCATCCCGCGGCCTCTGAGCTCTTCAGCCGCGGCGAGCCGGAGCTCGTCTGGCGGAAGCAGTTCGCGACGCTGAACGTGCAGGCTCGGACCGACTGGTTCAACGAAGCAGGCTGCGCGCTTTGCCCGCGGCCTTACGTCGTGGACTTGAAGACCGTCGAGTCGCTGGACGACGGCGCCTTCCGCAACTTCGAGAAGGCGTTCGTCAACCTCGGATACCACCGGCAGGCGGGCTTTTACCTGCCGCTGCTGTATGACTGCGGCGTGCCTTGCACCGACTTCTTCTTCGTCGCCGTCGAGAAGCAGGAACCGTTCGGCGTCGCCGTCTATCACGTCAGCCTCGATGCGCTGCAACGAGGCCAGGAGGAAACGCTCGCCGACCTCGCGCGGCTCAAAGGCTGCATCGAGGCGAACCGCTGGCCGAATATGCCGGACGAGGTGCAGGAGATCGACTTGCCTGAGTGGTACAAAGGAGGTGCGCGATGACTCTCAACACGCTTGCTTGGCTGACGGTGCTCCTGATCGCCGTCGTCGCTTATGCGCTGCTCACCGCACAGGACCACCGAGGAGGTGACGAATGAACGCGCTCGAAATCTTCGCGCTCGGCGCCATAATGCTCTGCGCCGGCGTCTCGATCGGCTTCCTCTGGGGGCTGAAGAACGGCGAGCGACTCGGCCGAGACCGCGAGTGGATGGACTCGTTCTTTCGCTCGATCAAGCGCGACGCGGAACGCCGCGACAGCAATGGGAGGTTCAAAAAACGATGAGCGCACGACCCAACCCAAAGTCCGAGTTGATCGACGAGATGGTCGCGCGTTTCGCTCCGTTCAAGGAGATCCAGGCCGCCGTGCGTATGCAGCAGCAGGCTGTTCGCCAGCGCATTTACAACAAGGGCTACCGCCGCGAATACATAACGCACGAGGAGCGCGCGCATCTGCTGCGCCGGAGAGGGGTGAAGCCGTGAACGACCGAGAGATCACGCCGTATCAACGGATCGCTGAGTTGGAGCGCGAAAACGCCGAGCTAAAGGAAGATCAAGACAGACTCGATTGGCTGGAGACGCCTACTGGCTCCACCGTCTGCTTCTTTTATCTTCGCGACAACTGCACGCTGACGCGCGCCGCCATCGACGTCGCACGAAAGGAGAAGCCGTGACACCTGACGAGCTCAAACGCATCATAGCAGACCACTCATTGTGGCTCGCGGGAAATGGGGGCGAATGCGCCAAGTTGCGCGGGGCCAACCTGAGTCAGGCCAACCTGCGCGGGGCCAACTTGCGCGAGGCCAACCTGAGTCGGGCCGACCTGCGCGGGGCCGACCTGCGCGGGGCCAACCTGATCGGAGCCGACCTAAGTGGAGCCAACCTGATCGGAACCGACCTGCGCGGGGCCGACCTGAGTGAGGCCAACCTGAGTGGGGCCGACCTGAGCGGAGCCTACCTGAGTGGGGCCAACCTGATCGGAGCCAACCTGCGCGGGGCCAACCTGCGCGGGGCCAACCTGCGCGAGGCCGACCTGAGCGAGGCGACTGGCCTACACTATGCCCAATGCTCGTTTGACGCGCACGGCGAGAGAGGACGACAGCTATCTGGCGTATTGATCGCTGGAGAGCTGCGGCTGTTCTGCGGCTGTTTTGCTGGAACGCTTGCCGAGCTAGATGCCTACATCGACAAGGGCGAAGAACGCTACAAGGCGACGCGCAAGTTGGCACGCGATTTCATCGTCGCCGCCATCGACGCACGAAAGGAGCAGCCGTGAGAAACACAAACTCAACTCAAGATCGTGAAATAAGCCTAGCAGAGCAAGCGGCAGCCGAAGCTGCTCAGCATTTTTCAAATCTGCAAAGCATCATTATTGAGCTCGATCAAACTATCTCTGATTTGAGCGACGTCATCTCTGGACTGACAGAAGAAAAAAGAGTTCTCGAAGAAGACAATGAAGAGCTGCGCCGAATAATTGAACAACTAAAAGCGTAATTTATGAGCGAAGACCAATCCGACGAAACATCCGACAACGACACGAAGAGCGGACCCACTGATCCAGTTCTTTTGCTGAAAGTGCGCGCCCGTCACGCTATCCGCTGCTGGGACGAACTGACAACCACCACGCGTGCGCGTGCGTTTGAAAAGACTAAGCGCGCAATGGAACAGTTGGAGAGTGCTTGCGAAGATGTCGAAACAGCAAAAATTCAGAATGCTGTAGATGCGATGACGCCAGAGCAGGTTTTAGCATTTATTGAGATGATGGGGGTAAACGTAGACGAGCTGTCCTTTCGAGCTTCTGCACTACGCGAAAAACTAGAAAAAGAATGGGGAGCCGACGCCATAATGCGTCAACACCTCAATGAAGGAGGCACGCCAACGTGAGCGACCACCTGATCGCCGAAGCCAATCGACACGCCAACGCATTACATCAAATGAAACTCCCGACGACGAAACTAAACCATCGCGACATCGACTGGTACATCGCAGAGTGTATTGATCTCAGAAGGCAACTGGAATACGAGATTGAGGCAAAACGCAATCACCTGCGGATTGCGTGCGAGGAAATCAATGACCTCAAAGTTAAGACCGGTTTTTACGAGAGGGAAATTGCTCGGCTGCGGGCGGATAAGGAACGGCTGACTGAACTTCTAAGGCGATGGAAAGAGTTCATCGACGAGGCCGTGGTGGCAGAAGATCGCAGCAACCTAGATGGCGACAATGCAGAGACGGTTTTGAGCCAAATCAACGACGGCGCAGAGGAGATGCTGGCGCTCCTGACGCCGGAGGAACGCGCCGCCATCGACGCCGCACGAAAGGAGAAGGAATGAACGCAAAACTCGTCAGCATCACCGAGCCTTGCGCCGACCTCGTGGAGCAAGGCATCATTACCGCGGATGATCTCATCGCGTATTGCGCGCGCGTCTCGAATCCAAGCAACCAGCTGAACACCGAGACTGCGCCGCGGCTCCTCGCGTATTGCATCAAACACGGCCATTGGTCCGTCTTCGAGACGGCATCGATGACGCTTGAGATGCAGACCTCGCGAGCAATCGCGGCGCAGATCCTTCGGCATCGCAGCTTCACGTTTCAGGAGTTCTCCCAGCGCTACGCCGAGAGCACCGAGCTTGAGGGCGTGGAGCTGCGGACTCAGGACCAGCGCAACCGCCAAGCCTCGGGCGAACCAGTCAGCGACTCCGCGCTCTACTCGCTGGTTCACGCCGCGACGGCGCACGCCTTCGAGGCTTACGAGGAACTGATTCAGCGCGGAGTCAGCCGCGAGACCGCGCGGATGGTGCTCCCGCTCTGCACGCGGACGCGGCTTTACGTGACGGGCAACGTCCGGTCGTGGATCCACTACTTCGACCAGCGCTGCTCGCCGCATACCCAACGTGAACACAGGCTGCTCGCGCAGGACGCGCGCGCGATCTTCGCCGCGCGATTCCCAGTTGTATGGGCGGCGCTGCAAATGCGGGAGGTTAAGCCGTGAGCAAGCCGACCATCGCCGACCTACCCGAGCGCTACCGCCTCCAGATCGCGCGGCAGCTGGCGCAAGCCAAGAGGCCGACCACGATCTCGCGCGAGCAGGATCCTGCGCCCGAGCCGAAGATCAAGCGCGAGTTCGACCGCGCCGAGGTGTTCCTGCGTGCGCTGGAGGTGCGCGGACTGCCGCGGCCCGAGTGCGAGTGGAAGTTCGACGCGAAGCGGCGCTGGCGCTTTGACTACGCCTGGCCGCAGCAGATGATCGCGCTTGAAGTCGAGGGCGGCGTCTGGACCGGCGGCCGGCACACTCGCGGCGCGGGCTTCGTCAAGGATATGGAAAAATACAACCGCGCGGCCGTCCTGGGCTGGCGCTTGCTACGCGTGACGCCGGACAAGCTGGTTTCGTTCGGCACGTTTGAGATGCTGCGCGAGATTTTGGGCTTGCGGGAGCGCAACGCAGGCGTGGAGTGACCAACAACGGGCCGTGATAAGCCCACTACGATGACAACCTTAGATTTAGCCCGGCCAGTTCTGCGGAGGCGAGTCGTTGCGCCAATTATCACCCGCGGGACTGGTCGGGTTTTCTTTTGGCTATGAACTGGCTTAACATTCAAACGACCACCCTGGACTCCGAGGAGTTCGTTGGGTCCGATCCCGTGGCTCGTGCAACCTGGCTTTGCCTGCTCCGCTATTGCGCTGGGCAGGAGAACGGAGGAGCAATCAAGGACTGCAAAGGCTGGCCGGACCGCAAGTGGCAGCAACTGGCGCGCGTGACCAAGGAGGAGGTTCTAACTGACTCCGCGTTATGGCGTTGGGAAGGCGAGACGCTCGTGCTTTGGTCCTATCCCGGCGAGAAGGAAACCGAGGTCCAACATCGTCGGGAGCGGGCAAGAACCAACGGCCGGATGGGCGGCAGGCCAACTGGCAAACCGACGTTGGTTTCCGCTGCTGAACCTACGTTGGTTATTTCTGCGAAAGCGGAAGGAGAAGGAGAAGGAGAAGGAGAAGGAGAAAGGAAAGAGAAGGAGAAACGTAGGGCGGATGCGTCCGCCCCGGCGAACGATTCGGAATGGCTGGCAGGGCTGAAGGTCGATCCTGCTTGGAACGGCGTCGACGTCGACCGCGAGTTCGTGCGGATGCGGGCCTGGTGTCAGCAACACCGCAAGCAGCCGACCCGCCGCCGCTTCGTCAACTGGCTGCTCCGCTGCGAGCGGCCGATTAGCGCGACCAGCACGCCGGTCAAAGCCTACATATGACCGCCAACCTTGACCACGAGCGCCTGCTCCTCGCCTGCGCGCTGCTCGACGACGGTCGCACGATGCAGGCGATGCTCGGAGGCGGCATCACGCGGCGCTCCTTCAATGATTCCCGCAACCAGATCGTCTTCGACACCTTGTCCGAGATGGTCGCGGCTGGGATGGCGACGACGGACGACGTGCTCTACGCGGAGCTGATCGCCAAGCACCGCTTCGAGGCCGCAGGCGGGCACGCCTACATCGTCGGGCTCACCAGCGCGGCGCCGACCTCGCTGAACGCGAAATACTACCTCGAGCGCGTCCTGCGCCTTGCGGTGGCGCGTGACGCAGTCCGCATCGCCCAGCGACTCGCCGAGCGAGTTGAGCAAGAGGCCGAGGCGACCGAACCGCTGGCCGAGCTTATCGCCGGCGGGGCTCGCGACCTCCTCAGCATCGCCGCAGGCTCAGACGCTGACGGCGAGGAATCGTGGGACGAGCTCGTCGAGCGCGCCAAAATTGAGCTCGAGCAGAAGATCCTGGGCGAGCAGCGGCGCGAACTGATGCCGTTCCCGTGGCCGATCTGCAACCAGCGCTTCGGCGAGATGGAGCGCCAGCAGCTGGTCGTCATCGCCGGCCGCTCCTCCTCGGGCAAGTCCTCGCTCGCTCGGCCGATCCTGGCTCACTTGGCGAACCAAGGCCGGCGCTGCTACTACGTCACGCTCGAAGTTGCGCCGCACAAAGTCCCGCTCCAGATCGCCGCATCGCTCGCCGGTGTCGGGCTACGGCGCGTCTACGCCGAGCATCCAGCCTCGCAGGCCGAGATCCGCAAGGCGCTCGTCGAGCTCCGCGGGCGGCGCGTGACCGTCTCGAGCCGCGATTCGTCGCTCGCTCGCATCGAGGCACGCGCCCGAGCGCTGCACGCCGGCGGCGGGCTCGACGTGCTCTTCGTGGATCACGGCGGGCTCGTGAAGGAGATCTACGAGGCGAAGGGCTCCAGCGAGAAGGTCAACGCCTGCGGGATGGTCACGAAGACGCTCAAGCGCATCGCTCGGGAGCTCGACATTCTCGTCGTGATGCTCTGGCAGCTCAACCGCGAATCCGCCAAGGACGGCAACCGCGAGCCGAACGTCACCGACCTCAAGGACTCAGGCAGCGTCGAGGAGGATGCGGACAAGGTAATCCTGATCCATCGGCCGAACGAGGATGCGATAACAGGCCAGCAGCAGCGCGACACCGACTTCGAGGCCGATCGGCCGCGCTTCTTCACCAACGTCATTCAGGCCAAAGGCCGCGACGACGGCACGGCCGCGCAGAGCTTCTATTTCACGCGGGCAACCGCAACCTTCAACCCAGCAACAAGATGAACGAAACGATCGAACGCCTAGATAACGTCGCAATGCACCTTTTAACCGAAAACGCCACGCTCGCCCGAGTGATTCGCCATTGCAAGGAACGGCAGGAGGAGGTGATGGCGCGCCTCAAGCACGTTGAGGAGCTAATCGCCAAAGAACGCGATTTGCGGGGCGATCAGCACCAGATGGCTACCCAGACCTTCACCGGGCAATCGGACAGTCAGAAAACGCACGCAATGGCCGTTTCTGGTTGACGCAGGGGCAGGCAGACACGCCAATTTCGGCCAGAGTGGCACGGAAACCTAAAAACATCAGCGCCCACAGCTGGGCCAAGCATCAGCGACTGAACGCGAAGCTCGGCGTGGGGAAACGGAGGAAATGTGAAGCAGGACGCAGATCGGTTGGAACTTGAGGCGTTACGCCTCGCAAATCGGGCGGCGCGGTCAATCGCGCAGCTGGAGAGCCATCGGAAGAGCTTGGTCAAAGAGCACGCCGAGCGCATCAAGCGCCTGCGGCAGATCATCGAGAGCATCCAGCAGCGGGACCAACTCGGCACGCTGGGGCTCGAGGATGCGGTCGTCCTGAGCGAGAGCGCGGCCTCGCTGGTGCATAACCCGCTGGAGGGCTTGTGAGCCGTGGTCACGTACACGCTCAACCGCCAGCCAGTCCATCGGCTGCGCTATGATGGGGCGAGCGAGGCGGCTAAGGTAAGCTGCGAGATGTTCGAGCGGCTGCTTGAGCTCGACACGCTCAAGCACGACAGCGCCGCGAACCTAGTGCGCCGGCTGGCGACCCTGGCCGACCTATCGCCCTCGGCCTTCCGCCTAGTCCTACGCGCAGGCTCGGGCGACACGGGTTCGATCCTTGCGTCCTTTGAGGATCAGGCACGGGACCGGGGCAAGACGCGCCAAGCGTTACATTGGGAATGGCAGGAGGACGTGCGGCGCATACGGATGGTGTTTCCTGAGGTCGCGGCGGTGCTCGTTGAGCTCAGAGAAACGATCAAGCACCGCGAGGATGCGATGTCCTCGGCGGATGGACTCCGCGAAGCGATGCGGCACACGGAGGGTGACGAGTGACGCAAGGCCAAACGTCGGGTTTCCTTACAGGAGGGGGCGGGGGAGTAAGAAATCTTTTACACGGCGGGGGCGTCCGCGGGTTGCAAGACC
>Ga0208546_1000392_pt1 | contig 16493 bp, 20 predicted proteins | sample DEB19_08_DNA_4_FD_184528 | JGI IMG/M metagenome (GOLD analysis project Ga0208546, IMG submission 184528) | Aqueous microbial communities from the Delaware River and Bay under freshwater to marine salinity gradient to study organic matter... | ecosystem: Environmental > Aquatic > Marine > Coastal...
GCGATGGTGGCGCCGATGGCGGCGGCGAAGGCCACGATGCCGAGGGCGGCGCGGGCCATCGTGGGCGCGGGCGGGTAGGGAAGCGGCGTCATGCGTCGCGCCCTTCGCTGTCGCCGATGCCGGGGGCGTCGGTGTCGTGATCCTCGCAGGCCGACACGATGGAGACGCCAAGGGCGGCGGCGGCGGTGTAAACGTCGGCGATGCTGGCGCCGGCAGCGCAAGCCACCTTGGCCGCGTCGTAGTCGGTGAGCTTGCCGCCGCGGGAGTACGTGCTGACGTAGCACGAGAGAAGGTAGGTCGAACGGGTGAGTTCCATACTGGCTTGCTCCTGTTTGCGTCGCGGGCCCACCGCCCGCCGACATTCACACAGTATGGCGGCCCCCGTCCCGCGTCAAGCGGTTGACAATCTCCTGACAACTAACCAGCCACGTCTTCGAGCACGGCCCGCGGGAAAACGTAGCAGCGAGCCTGCAAACCTGCGATGCGGACGTTGCGCGTTGCCCGGCCTTGGCCGTCGGGAAGAAGCCAGCCACGAGCGAGCCATTCGCCGATGACGGCGCCACGGTCGGCGGCGGCCTCCGTGAGCCAGCGGTCAAGAACATCGGGACGCACGGCCACCTGCGCCCACGCTTCCGAGGCATCCCACGCGCCGGCCCACCCGTCGGGCGGAGGGTCCGCGGCGGCCGAATGCCAGAAGCGGTGCCGCGCGGCCACGGCGCGGGTCCAGACGGCGGCAAGGGTGGCGCGCGGCTTGTCCGCATCCTGCCCCGACCGGCGCGCCCCATCGAGCGCAACCAGCACCGCCGCGTATTCGCCGCCATCGGCGACGGGCACGGGGAAGCCAGAGTCCGTCATGGCCTCCGCCGCAAGCCGAAGCGATGCCACGGCCGCCCCCAGGCGCCCGGCGACGGCTCCGGCGTCGGCGGCAAGCTGGCCGGCGTAGTGGTCCCGGAGGTCGGCCCACCGCCCTCGCACGGCGTCTGCCCCGCGGGCGAGCGCCCATCGGATGACCGCCGGCCCCGCGTGGCCGTAGTGGGGCGCGCGGCATTCGGGCCCGATGATGCGCGCGATGGCGGCGGCACGGGCGGCGCCGTCGGCCCCAAGGGGCTCGCCCCGGACTACGATGGTACGGGCGCGCGCCCCGTCGTCTTTCGGCGCGTAGCTGGTGATTTCGGCCTCGCCCGTCGAAAGCATCCACGAACACCACGAAGCCGAGCGTTGGACGCCGGTCACGGTCCCCCGGCCTTTGCCGATGCCGCTGGCGTGGACGTAGAGGGTGCTCCCGATGGTTGCTTCCCGCTCCCGCTCCGGCACCTTCTTCGAGTCGTCAAGCATGACCGGAAGATGTTTGAGCGCGGCGGCGGCGCGCTCCTTGTACGTGGCCGTCCCCGTCCAAGGCATGATGTAGCCCTGTTCACCGGGGCGCCCCCAAACCGACGCCGCGACGTTTAGCGCCGTCGTCTTTCCGCGCGAAGTGTAGCCGCAGATGTCGAGAATCCATCCCACCTGCGAATAGACGGAGACAAGGGGAGACGCGGCAGAGGCCAGGATGGCAAGCCAGACAATCGGAAGGTCGGCCAGCACCGGCCCAAGCTGCCGCCATCCGTCCGGGGTGCCGGCGCTCCCGACCGCGTGAACGGGCGCCGGTAGGTCCGGGGCGTAAAGCTCGACCGCTTCGCCCCCGGCTTCCCCGATGCACTCCGCGCCGAAGATGAAGCCCGCGAAGTCGGGGCCGGTCCACCCGCAGCGGCGCGCGACCCGGCCAAGGGGCACCTCGTCTGATTCGGCATAGGCCCCGATGTATTCGACAACCCCGCGCGCGTTGACTGACGAGACGGGCAATCCGTCATCGGCCAGCGCAACCAGCTTTCGCGAATCAAGGAACGCCGAGCGGGGGCGGGTAATCGAGCGCCACCCGCGGCCGTCATGCCAGCACACTTCGAGCATGGCTGCACCGTCGTCAATGTCCACGATGCGCCGCTGGACGTGGACCGCGCGCGGGCAGACCATGACGAAGCGGCTTCCGTTCTCGTCTCTCGTCTCTTTCCAGACGCCCGATTCATCCACCGCCCACCCGCCGGGCGGCGGCGCGACGTGGCCGGGCGGCGCGAAGGTCGGCGGCGCCTCGCCCGCGGGCACAAGCCGGGGCCGGGTGACGGGCGCGGGCTCGTCTTCGGCGAAGAAGTCGTCAATCGTGCTGCTCATGGCTTCCTCCTGTTCGGGATTGCGTACCTGTCGAGCGTGCCAGCGATGGCGGCGGCGTACTTGTCGCCGGGCCCGTCGCCGTCCGTCGAAATCTGCACCAGCGTAGCGTGCCGAAGCGTGCCGGCGATGTCAAATCCGGGGCCGTCGGCGGGCCATGCGCCGGAGAACACGCCGAAAACCGCGTCCACCTCGTAGAATTCGCCCGACTTGGCGAGCCGCAGGCGGCCGTCGGCGGTGGATGCCCGGAGGAAATCGGGCCCGCCCTCGACAATGACGGCGCGGCCGGACCAAACGACGGAGCCCGGGGACCAATCCCGGCCGCAAAGCACGGGGTCACCGGGGCGGAAGGCGCCACCGCCGCGCAGGACGGAGACGGCCGCGGGGTCGGCGTAGACTGCGCCCCGGCATCCGCCGCCGATGGGCGAAACCTCTTTCGCGTCCGGGCCGGCGTAGGGAAGCCAAGAATCGCCGGTCCAGCGATGCGGCCCCCTCGGCTCGCCGTCCGGGGTCCACGCGCACCGCCGCGCCCGGAGCGCCACAAGCTCCCCGCGCGCGTCGTAGACGGGCAGAAGCAGCGGCCACCCCTCGCCCCACGTCACCCGGCCTACCCGCGCCCAATCGGGCGGGGCGAAGACGGTATCGCCCACCTCGCAAAGCCCCGGCGGGCAGACCCGCGCCACCGAAAGCGACCGCGCCCGGGCGGCGCGCGCCGCGGGGTCGCCGCGCCATCCGTCGCGGGCCGAGCGGGCGGCCCACCACCCGGCGGCGGCGCCGGAGTCGCAGGGCCACGCGGCGTCCCACAAGGCGGCCACCTGGGACGCGGGCAGGCGTTCGGGCGGTGCAGGGGGCGGCTCGGGAGCGCGGGCGATTGTGGGGGCCTTCTTGGCCTCTCCCGGGGCGTGGGCGTATTCGCACAGGCCAAGGGACGCGCAGAGGTCGCGAAGGCGCGGCCAGTCCGCGGACCCGGCCCGGAGGTTGGCGCCGATGGACGCGGCGGCGACTTCGAGCGCGCCGCCCTTCGCTTGGCAGGCGTGACAATGCCACGCCCTCCCGAGGTCGGCCACCGGGGGCCGCGGGTCCGAGCCGCCCCGCCGGGTCGCGCCGCAAGCCGGGCACGGGCCGAACGTCGCGCGGCCGTGCGCCGTCCGGGCGGGCAGTCCAAGCCCCGCCACCGCGCGCGCCACGGGCGCCTGTCGCACGTCGTCAATCCATCCCATACGCACCTCACCGGGGCAGGGTAGCGCGGCGCCCCGTAGCCGTCAAGCGGTGTAGCAGGGCGCTACTACGTCTCGACGGGGCGTGAGATAGCGAAAGCCAAGGAACGACCGGCACGGCGCCGCGCAGCGGCACTCCCCTTCTCTCTCTCTTTCTCTATACCTTTTATGCTACTGCTACACTTGCTACGCGCATGCTACCAGGGGGACGGTAGCACGACACACGTAGTCAAAGCGTCATTTTCACCGCTGCTACACCTGCTACGCCAAAAACACATACCCTTGCGCGCGCGCGACCCCCGGGCCCCTCCTCACCCCTCCTTCTCCCCGTTACATATGTACCCTTTTCCGGTAGCGCGTAGCAGAACGTATCTGCAACCAGCACCCTCCCGGATTACGCCGACCGTCCGCAGCGTTTCGGCCGGCCCAAGTGATACCGCGGGAGTGTAGCAACAAGGTAATGCCCCTCTCGCCGCTACGTGTTTCTGGTAGCAGAGGCGCCCCGCTTGACGCGCACGGGGCATGATGCTACGGTGGAGCCATGACCACGCTTCACGACCTTCACGCCCGCGGCCTCTCCGACGCCGAAATCGGCGCCGCCCTTGGCCTCTCCCTACCGCGCGCCCGCGCCGCCCGTGTGCGCGCCGGGCTTGCCGCCAACCCCGCGCCACCGCCGCGCGCTCGTCTCCGCGTCTCGCTTGCGCCGGACGTGGCGGCCGCCATCGTGGACCGCGCCGCCATCGAGCGCCGGCCCGTCGCCGCCGTGGCGCGCGCCCTTCTGGTGGGCGCGTGAGCCCCGGCGATATCGTCTGGCTGAGCGGTCCAGGCGGCGTGATGCGCGTCAACTTCCGCGGGTTCCACCCGGACGATTCCGGGCTTGCCATCGTTATCTCGTGCGAGACGTGGATGCAATTCACGGTCCCCGTTTCTGCGCTCTCACGGCAGAAGCCAGAATGAGCGACACCGCCCGCGTCCACGCCGCAGCCGAGCTTGCGCGCGTGGCCGAAGTGTCGGCGCGACGCGGGGGCGTTGACCCGGCCTCCGCCGCCGCCTATCTCCGTCTCGCCCGTGAGCTTCGAGAAGCCGCCGACCGCGCGCGACTCCCGGCCGACGCCGACCCGGCGACCGTCTACGGCGCCGCCGTGGCCCGCGCCGTCCGCCTCGAACGCACCTTCGCCCGCCTGCGGCGCGAAGACCGCCGGGCGGAAATGGCGGCCGAAATCGCAGAGGCCAGGAAACAGGCCGACGCCGCCGCCCGCCTCATGCGCCGCCCCTCTCCCGCCCTGGTGAACCCATGACCCTTCGCGACCTTCCCGATTCCGTAGACGCCGCCCGCCGCGCGGACCATGCCGCCGGCCTTCGCGATTGCGACCTCGCCGCCCGGTGGGGTGTGTCTCGCCAAGCCGTGCGCATCTGGCGGGAGCGCCGGGGCCTCACCGCGAACCCGGCGCCGCCCGCCGTCCGCGTGTCCGTTGACGTGCATCTGGACTCCGCGGAGATGGCCGCCATCGTGGACCGCGCCCGCGCCGCCGGCCAGCGCCCCGCCGTCTACGCCGCGTCCGCCATCGCCGCCGCCGTCGGCCGTCGGGATGGTGCCGCGTGAAGGACGGCCCGACCTCCCGCATTGGGGAGGCACAAGCCGAGGTTGCGGATGCTCTCGCCCTTCTGGATTCCGCCGGCATCCCCGGCCGTGACGAGGTGGGCGCCTTGCTCCGGCAGGCCGTCGCCAACGCGGCGCGGTCGCTTGCCGAATCGAGCGCCCCGGACCCCACGAAGCTTGCGTCGGTGGCGAAACTTTGGGCCGATTACCCGCAACTGTGGGGCGGGGCAGAGTCCGAGGCCGACCCCGCCGCCGCGACGATGGCCGCCCTTGTCGCCGAAGCGGCGCGGGCCGACACCATCCGCCGCGTGATGGGGGAGTCGTGACCACCGTTGCTACGTGCTGTCGCTGCGGGCAAACCTTCATGGCGCCCGCCGAATACTTCGCCGCGTGGTGCTCCCCGGATTGCGAGCTTGACGCGCTCTCCGCGCCCGCGCCCGCGCCGGAACCGACGGGGGAAGCCGGCGAATGACGCCCGCCGACATCCTCCGGCTTCCGCTGGCCGACCTTGTGACGGCCGCCGCCGCGTCGGGCCCCGCCGGGCTGGCGTGGCTTCGGTTCCGCTGCGACCGCGACTTGGCCGCATACATGGCGCTTTGCTGGCCGGGCATCGCCGCCGCGCCCTTCGCCCCGTCGCATCGTGCCATCCTGGCTTGGTTCGATTCGCTCCCGCCGTTCGACATTCGAGCCGCGCAAGCCGGGGCCGATGCCGAGGCCGACCCTATCGCACGGTCGGCGTGGGAAGCGCCGCGCGGGACCGGCAAAACCTCGGTTGCGATTGCCGCGCTTGACCGGGCGGTGCGTTCGGGCCGTGAACCTTACGTCGTCATCATCGGCCCGGAGTCCGCGCACGCATCCGCGCTTTCCGTCTCGCTCCAAGCGATGCTAAGCCCCGGCCATCCGGCCGCGTCGCCGATGCTGGCCGCGCTTTACGGCGACGTGGGATGGACCGGCAACATGGGCGATGGCGCGGTCAAGCGTGGGGCCGTTCTTGGCTTCCCCGCGGGCGTCTCCTATGTCTCCGTGCGTTCGATTGGCGGCACCATCCGGGGCCTTCTGCGGGGTACGCACCGGCCGACGCTGGTTCTCCTTGACGACCTCGAAAAGCCAGACGACGTGGGCAGCATGGCCGCGCGCGATGCGATGCACGAAAAGCTGAACTCGGACGTGCTGAACCTGGGGCCGCAGGGCGGCGGCTTGGCGGTCTGCCTCATGGCGACCCGGCTTCATCCCGACGCGGTGTCGGCGCGTCTCCAACGTGACCCAGCTTGGAACGGCGCCTCATTCCGCGGGATTGTGCGTTGGCCCGTCGGCGTCGAATCGGGCGAAATCCAGGAGGGCAGCCGATGGGCGGAATGGCGCGCCCTCCTGACGGACCCGGCTTCCCCCGCCCGGGAGCGCGAACGCGCCGCCCTCGACTTCTACCGCGCGCACCGTGACGAGATGGACGCCGGGGCCGAAGTGCTCGACCCCCACCGACTTCCGCTGTACCGGGCGATGCTCCGGCTTGTTTCGATTGGGCTCCCGAGCTTTCTGAAAGACGTACAGAACGCGCCGATTGCTTCGGGCGGCGGCGCATTCCGCCCCGATTCGTTCCGGTGGTGTACGCTGGACGGGCGGGATGTCGTCATCGGCTATGGAGACACCGCCCGGCGCATCCCCCTTCCGGCTTTCTCCCGGGCCGTCATTCACCTCGACCCGACAACAAGCCGCAAGAAAGGCAGCACCGCCCGGGACTTCGCCGGCTTCGCCGTGGTGGCGATGCGAGACGACCGCGCGACGGGTGAGCGGCTTTACGTGGTGCTCGAATGGTCGGCCGTCCGCGAAGAGCCCGAAGACCAAGCCGAGCGGGCATGGGCCGCGTGGGCGCGGTGGCGGGCCGCCGGCATCCCCGTGGTGGAGGTGGTGTACGAGTCCAACGGCGGCGGGGGCGCCTGTCTCCAAGGCGAGTACCACGCCGATATGCGCCGCAAGCGCAAAGCCGCCGGCCTCCCGTCCACGATGGAGCCCATCGCCATCCACGAAACCCGGGCTAAGGACGCCTGCATTTCCGGCGTGGTTCCGCTGCTGAATAACGGCGTGGCCGTGCTTTCGACCGCCATCCGCTCGCATGAGGGCGGCCGGGAAGCTCTCCGGCAGACGGAGGCATGGCCCGGCGGCGCGCATGACGACGGCCCCGATGCGCTGGCGAAGGCGCTGCTTCGGCTGGAAAGCGCGTCTACGGGCGGGCTTTCGCTGGCCGATGCCGAGCGGGCGTTGTCGCTCTTCTCCCGTGCCGCTGGGTGACTTGTCAAGCGTATGTCAACCGCTTGACGGGCGCGGGGTGCGAGCATATGATGTTTGTGTCGGGGGGCGATGGAGCCGCCCGGCGCAACAGGAGAAGCCACCATGACCATCAAGCCCGCCGACGCCGCCCGCATCCTCTCCTCTGACACCGGCACCGCGCACGGTCTTCGGTGTCTCAATGCGACGCGGACTGGCGAAACGCATTACGTTAGCTTTGTCCCCGCGCGGGCGCCGGGCATGATGTACGTTGTGGCCGACTGCATCAACGGTCACGAAATCACGATGGTCACCGTCGAACAGGCGCGCGAAGACTGGCGGCGCTACACGCGGGTGTATGGCGCGGTGCCCATGAAGGCGCAGGTTGACTTCCTCGGCACCGACTACTGCGGGCGCTACGTCTTTACCCGGGCACAGGTTGACGCAATCTGACCGCGCAGGAGCCCGCTGGCCGATGCCGAGCGGGCGCTGCAACTGTTCGGCCGCGCCGCGCCGTCTGACCGCCCCCACCACCCAACAGGAGCAAGCCATGAAAGCCACCATCACCGAATCCTTTTACTTGCGCTGCGACGCTTCCGCTGTGCCCGATGGCCTTCGCTTCGACGTGCCCGGCCGGTTCCAGGGTCAGACCATCGAGCACGCCTTCGCCGATACCACCCCCGGGCGCACCTTGGCCGGCGTTGGCGCGCCGTGGAAGCGCGTTTCCGACCGCTCGGACGGGTCCACGTACTACGCGCAGCGTTACATGGAGATTCGGACGGCGCGCGCGGTTCGCACCTTCGGCGATGGCTCGAACTGCCGCCGCTTCCGCGTGGCCCTCGGGACGGGCACCGTCCAAGCGTGGGACGTGGTGGCCGACCATTGGACCACCTGCCACAGCTTGACGGCCCGTCAGATTGCCGCCCTGCGGGCCGCCGCCCGGGATGCCGCATGAGCCTCCGTATCTACCAGACCCGCGCCGCCGGCTGAGCGCCACCCCCCACCCACGGAGTACCCACCATGTCTTCGACCCCCCTTGACTCCGCCCGAGCCCGTCTCGCCACCGCGGCCGCAGAGGCTGCCGAGGCCGCCACCGACGCCCGCAAGGAGGGCGCGACGGCCGCCGCCGACCGGGCCGCCGCCGCCGCCGACATCGCGCGGTTCGCCGCCACCGCCGACCTTGACGCGCGGGCGCTGTGCCGGCTCGCAGAGCTTGTGGAATCGGTGGCCTTCGAGTCGCGGCACGCGTCCGCCGCCCATTGGGCCGCCCGCGCATGAGCCTCCGCATCTACCAGACCCGCGCCGAATGGATGGCCGACCGCCGCAGCGGCACCCCCGACTTCGAGGTGGGCGCATCGGACGCGGCGGGCTTGGTCGGCCTCTCCCCGTGGGCGTCCCCGTGGGATTCGTGGGCGGCCGGCGCCGTCGGTGGTGGCAACCCGCCGGCAGAGGCCGACGCCCGGCGGGGGCACTTGGTGGAGGCGACCGCCGCCGCGCTTTGGGCGGCAGAAGCCGGGGTGCATCTTTGGGGCTCGGACGGCCTTTGGTCGCCGGATTCCGATGCTGTTCCCCGGCTTCCGCTCATGCGTGCCCGCGCTGGCTGGCTGGCGGTCACCCCCGATGCGCTCGGCATCGAGCCCGGCGGCGCCCGCATCGCCATCGAGACGAAGGCGCCGCGGACCCTGGACGCTTGGCCCGACGAAGACGCCACCGTGCGCGACCCTGACGCAGAGGGCGTGCCCGTCCCGCCGCAGTACGCCGTGCAAGCTGCGTGCCAGATGTACGCGCTTCACGCCGTCGGCGTCACCGTGGCCGCCGTGGTCCTTGTCGCTTCGTCCGGGTGGGCGTGGCGCCGCGCTGTCCGCATCGAGGCGACGCCCGCCGGCCTTCGCTGGGCTACGCGCGTTGTGGCCCACGTCGGCGCGGCCCGCCGCCGCATCCTCTTGGAGCGCCGGGAGCCAGACCCGGACGCAAGCGCGGCGTGCCTTGCCGAGCTTCGTTCCCGGCTTCCGCCCCGACCGGCTACCATCGAGGGCACCGACGAAGACGCCGCGTTGGTCGCGGCTTTCGCGGAAGCCAGGGCGCAAGAGTCCGAAGCCGCCGCCGCGATTGCCGACCTCCGCCCTCGCATCCTCGCACGCTTGACGGGCGCGGGGGCCAATGCTATCCTAACCCCGTCGCACCGCCTCACCGCAGACAAGCGCGGTGCGCTCAAAGTCCAGAACAGGAGCCCAGAATGAGCGAAGCCCAGCACCGGCCCCCGGCCGCCATCTTCCGCGCACAGGTGGAGTCCGCCGCCCGCGCCATCCTCGCCCACCATCCGCGCGCCACCGAGGCCGCCGCCCGCGTTGGCTTGGCTTTCGCTGCCGCCGCCCGCGCCGCCCGCGACCCGTCGGCGCTCTACGGCTGCACCCCGGCTTCGGTTGCCGGCGCCATCGCCCAATGCGCCCTCGCCGACCTCTACCCCGGCGGCCACGCGCCCGCGGTCTACTTGGTCCCGCAGGCCGCGCGCCGCGACGAAGCGCCCGAACTCCAATGGCGCTTGACTCACCGGGGCATGAGCATCATCGCCGCCCGCGCCGGATGGGGCGTGCACACGGTCCCCGTGTCCCGCGCCGACCTCCCCGGCCTGCGCGTGGACTTCGGGGAGGTGCTTTCGTGCCCGCCCTCGGACCCGACGGCCGCCGTCACGTCTTGGGATGACCTCGCCGGCGTGGTGGTGGTCATCCGCCCGCCCGCGCCCGCGCAGCGCGTCGCGCTTTGGGTGCCGGTCGGGACCATCGCCGCCCGCCGCCGCGCGTCTCGGATGGCCGGCGGTGGCCCGTGGCAGGCGTGGCCGGTGCAGATGGCGCAAGGCGCCGCGATTCGGGAGGTGGTGGCCCGCGGCGCGCTCCCGCTCGACCTGCCGGACGATTCGGAAGCCGGGGAAGCCGAGGTGCAGCCCGCCGCCATCGCCGCGCCGCCGGCACAGCGGATGCTCCCGGAGCTTCCCCCGGACTTCGCCCCCGACGACCTCCCGGCCGGCGACCTCGCCCGCGTGGCGGACGAAGGGGAAGCCAAGTAACCGCCGGCTTGCGGCTCCCGGCCGCGCGTGGTAGCCTCCGGCCATGCGCGGCCCTGCCGACATTTCCCCCGCCCGGCTTGATTGGACGTTGGCCGTCCGTTCGCTTTTCGCGTGGGTTGGCGGCGCGATGCGTCCGCAAAAGCAACTCCCGGCAAAGCCCGGGGCGCCCGGCGTTCCCGCGGCCATTCCCGCCGACTACTACGCGGCCGGGCCCTACGTAGCCACGCGGTCGCAGCAAACGGACGCGCTCCGGCTTGCCATTCTCGCCAACCCGGATGCGCTGGCCGCCGTCGCCGGCATCGCCCGTGAAATCGCGGCGCGGCCCGTCATTGTGCGCACCGAGGCCGACCCGACGCCGCGGGAGCACCCCGTCTTCGCGCTTCTGGACTCTGCCCCCGGCTTCACCCGTGAACAACTTGTCGAGCGCCTAATCGCGGACGTGCTCTTGACGGGCAACGCGCTTGTCGAGGTTTTGGGCCGTCCTACCCCGGTCACCCCGCGCGCGGGCGTGCTCGTCTTGCGGGACTGCACAGACCTTTACGCCGAACTCGACCGCGCGGAAGCCACGGTCACAGCCTACCGCTACGAGGGGCCCGACGGGACGCGGTACATCGCGCCGTCGAACGTGCTTCACGCGGCGGTCAACCGCTACGGCACCGGCCAAGATGGCGTTTTCGGCGTCTCTCCGCTGGCGCCGCTTTACCCGGACTTCGAGCGCGCCTCCCGCGACGCGGCGTATCTCCGCGACCGGCCCCGCGGCCCGATTGCATCCATCGGCCTTCGCTGGCCGGGCGAAACCCCGCCTGACGAGGTGGCCGGTTCTCTCCGGCTTATGCGTCGGTTCTACGAGACGACCGGCTATCACGTCGCGCTCCGGGGTGCAGAGTTTGAGTCCTTGCCGGAAAGCAAGGAGCAAACCGACGTTCTTGCGCTCCAAGCCGCCATGCTGGATAGCATTATCCGCGCGCTCGGATTGGCCCCGGTCCTCTGGAATCGGTCGGTCACCAACGATTCGGCCGCGAAAGAGCAGCACCGCGCATACCGGGCGATGCTCCATGCGCTTTCCGGCGTGGTCTGGACGGCGTTCCAGCCGCTAATGGACCGGCTTGGTTCGACCGACCTTTACCTTGCCTCGGATTGGTCTGGCGATGCGGCGGATGCCGAAATCGAAGACCAAGAGCGGCGGGCCAAGCTTGCAGAAATCCACGTGCGCAACGGGCTACCCGTCGCCACCGCCTACCAACTTGCCGGGATTGAGATTCCGGCCGGGGCAACCGATGCGACGCAATCCCAAGGGCCGCGCCTGCTTCTCGCTCGCTGAGAACGGCGGCGGGCGCTACATTCTCAACTCCGGCAAGGCGTATGATGGCGCGCTTGTCGTGGACTTCGAGGGCGCCCGCGTCCGCATGAGCGCCGCCGGGGAAATGCCGGTGCTGCGGGAGCATGACCGCGCCCGGGTTGTCGGCGCGTGGACGGACCTGCGCATCGAAGACGGCGTAATGTCGGCCGGCGGAATCCGATGGGCGCCCACGCCCGACGCCGAAGAGGCGAAGGCGCTTGTGGACGGCGGCTTCCTTTGGGGCGTCTCCATCGGCTTCTCCGCGAAGTGGGAAGAGAAATCCGGTAAGACCTTCGCGCGGGAATTGGAAGTCTACGAGGCGTCCCTTGTTTCCGTGGCCGCGGACGCCGATTCCCGCGTGTCGGGAATGACGCTCGGCATGGACGAAGACGATAGCGACGAAGACACGGCCGGGGCTTCCCTGTTCCGCGCCCTCGTCTCGCATCTGCACCTTGCGCATGGGATGGACCTCCCCGCGGCGGTGGTCCAGGCGCACCGGGAAATCGAATACAACCCGCTTCGGGCGCTCTTGGAGGGGATGCCCGCCGCGCCGGAAGAGCCCGCAGAAGAGCCCGCCGAAGAGGCCGCGACCCTCGCCCCGGCTTACCCCGGTATCGACTTCTCGCCCCCGGAGGGCGTCCGCGAAGAACTCCGCCGGGGCCTCGAATGGCACGAAGCGGGAGAATCCGGGGACGGATTGCAGCCGGAAACTGTGGCATGGGCGCGCCGCATGGCCGACGGGGACGATATTTCCCCGGAGAAAGCCCGCGCGATGAAAGCGTGGTTTGCCCGGCACGCCGCCGACAAGGAAGGCGAGGGCTTCCGGCCCGACGAACCCGGCTATCCCTCGCCCGGCCGCGTGGCGTGGGCGCTGTGGGGCGGTGACCCGGCCGTGGCTTGGTCTGATTCGCTGGTTACGTCTATGGATTCCGCCGATGCAGAAACCAAGGGCGAGCAGACCGCCCCCGATGCGCTGGCCGCATGGCTTGGCGCCTCTCCGATTGACCACCTCGCCGCGTGGATGCGGCGTCCTTGACACGCGGCTTTTGTGCCGCTACCCTGCCCAACGATAGGAGTCCGCAAATGCCGCTCGACCTCGCGACCCCGGACGGCGTGCGCGCCGCCATCACCGAAATTGCCGCCAAGCTGGACACCACGTCCACGCAGACGGCCGACCTCGCCGCCTCCGTGCAGGCCGCCCTTGCCGGCGGCGCCGCCCCCGCGGCCAAGTCCGGCGGGCTGGACGCCTTCCGCAACGCCGATGGCAGCCTGTCGCTCGCCCCGGTGACCACCGACACCGAAATCCGCGTCGGTGATATGCCCGCCCTCCTGCGGGTTTCCAAGCCCGGCCTTCTCGACAAGTCCGCCGCCGGCCTTCTCCCCGAGGCGGAAGCCAAGGCTGCCACCGCCGTGCGCAAGCCCCTCGGCAAGCTGGCCGCCCTCGCCCGCGTCGGCTACCGCGGCGGGCTCGCCCCCCTGAGCCGCGAAATTGGCGAGGCTTCGGCCGCCGTCCGCAGCGCCCCGGCGTCCATCCGTCCGGCCCTGGAATCCGCCCTCTCCGGCGTGCTCGCCAACATCGGCAACCGCGCCGCCGGCACCCTGGCTTCGTCCTCCGCGGCGACCTCCGGCGCGTGGCTGGACTGGGTTGCGGAGGACATCATGGCCGACGTGATGGACCTCACGGCGACCGCTTCGCAGGCCGGCCTTGGCCTCTCCATCCCCGTCATGGGCGGCAGCCTGCACGCCACCGAGAACCTTTCGGTTCGCCTCCTGACCGGCATCGGCGGCTTCCGGCAGCAGGGCCGGCAGACCTCGAACGTCTTCGGCCAATACGCCCTCACCGACTTGGCCGTTTCGAAGGCCAGCGTGACGGGCGCCCGCGGCGTGCATTCGTCCATCATCGACGCCGTGGACCTCATTGACCCCCGCGTGACGTGGGATGTTCTCGAAACGCACCAGCGCGCCGCCATCCTGGCCGAGCTTGCGACCCGCGACCTCCTGTTCCTGCACGGCGAGTCCGAGTCGGCCCCCGCGTCGCACGTCTACGGCGCCGCCGGTCTGGCTCTCATCGGCCAGTCCACCGCCACCACCACCGCCGCTATCGACGTGGACGGGCGCGTTCTGGCCGAGTCCGGCGGCACCGATGATATGCTCCTGACCTGCGATGGTCTTGTCGGCATGGCTTCGGACCAGTCCAACGACCTTGACGACGCTACCTTCGGCATGGCCTCCGAAACCGAATGGCTCGCCACGGTCGCCGGCTTCGTCAAGTTCCACAATCTGGCGATGGCGCGCATCCGGGAGCAGTACCACTACCTGCCCGGCACCGGCTACGTGCTGGACTTCCAGGCCGCCCGCGCGCTCATGGCGCTGAACACCCTCACGGCCGGCGGTCAGGTGTTCGTCACCCCGGTTTCCGACCCCGCGAATCCGTGGCTTGTCGGCCGCCTCTACGACGGGACGCCCATCTACCGGCACGCCTTCGTCGGCTCCGGCAGCTACTCCACCGCCGGCATCCCGAACGCGACGGGCGGCAAGAACGCCGCGTTCCTGGCCGCGATGTCCGCCATCGTCCGCGTCCAGGGCCCCGGCCACGGTTCGACCAAGGTGGAGAACATCCCCGGCACCGACGCTGTGCAGGTGAGCCGCATCTACCACGAGCGGTTCTTCAACCCGGTTCCGAGCGCCCGCAAGACCGCCCTCCGCGTTTACGGCCTCGACATCTGACCCTGCCCCCGCCCGTCCCGGCTTATGCCGGGGCGGGTTTCCCCTTCGTGGAGAATCCAATGCAGTACGCTTCTTTCACCTCCGGGACCGTGGTCACCAACGCGGCCGGCACCGCCGAAGTCGGCGTCGTCATCCCCTACCGCGCGCGCATCGTGGAAGTCCGCATCGTGGACTTCGACGGCATCGCCGCCGACAATACGGATTACGTGGACTCGGACGTTACCGGCACCACCGGTTACGATTCCCGCGCCGCGAATCAGGGCGCCCTCACGGCGGACACGTCGATTTCCCTCACCGTGGACCCGGCGAACGCCATCGTCGCCGCGGGTGGGAATCTGAAATTCGTGGTCGCCAAGGGCGGCAGCGGAAAGGCCACCGAGGCCGCGGTTACGTGGTTCGTCCAGCCCATCAACTGACGCCCTCCCCTTGACCGGCGGGGGCGGCATCTGTCGCCCCCGCGTGCTATGGTGCCCCTATGGCTACGACCTTTGACGACGTGCCGAACCAGACGAAAACCGAAGCCAGCGTGGACGCCACCACCGGAACGGAAATCACCGTTTCCAAGCTGGCCTCCGCTCTGTTCGTGCTCTTCGAGCAACACAAAGGCGAAGTCCAGGGGCCCGGGTCTTCGGATTGGGTCCACGTCGCCGCCGATACGTGGACGCTGGTAGGCCAGTGGGGCGGCCCGCTTTCGGGGTCGCGGGTCATCAAGGCGCGCCGCCACGGCGGGAGCGGCACCGTCACCGTCCAGTCCCGGCAATCGTGATGCGCGTTTGCATCCCGTCCATGCTGGCGATGGCCGGCGGCGCGTCCGGCGGTGGTGGTGGCGGCGGTGGTCCCGACCTCACCCCGCCTTCGACGCCCACGCCGCAGGTTTTGGCCTCCGGCACAACGGCGCTTGGCAGCACGTCCATCGGCTCTTGGTCTGATTCGGTGACCGTGGTTGCGACCGTCACGCCCTCCGCGGGCGGCGCTGTGACCGCGACCGTCACCGGGAGCGGCGCGGGGCCCTATTCCGTCTCGATTGCCTCCGGGCTTTCGGACGGCCGGTCCTACGCCGTCCGTCTCCGCGGCACGGGCGCCGACGGGCAGGTGGCCGACGTGGTGCTGTCGGTGGCGGTGCGCCCGGCGCTTGGCTCGCTTGATTGGAAGGTCGTTGCTGACTACGACCTCACCACCGTAGACACGGCATCCGCCACCACGGGGACCACGGGAAGCATCAACCTGACCGTTGGCGGGGCGGCTTTCCTCACGCTTACCGGAATCGATGGAACGGGAACCGGAAGTATCACCCCGACCAACGGTCAAGGGCTTGTTTTCTCGGTCAACACAACGGGCCAGCGGTCAATCCTCTTTGACCCGGATTGGTCCGCGTTGGGCGTTTCCAGCGTCTTCCGGCGCATCTTCGCGGTGGAGGCGCAGGGGTCCATCGGGGGCCTTGCGACCAACGCGGCGGCGCATATTATGATGGTATCCACCGCTTCCGGGTCAACGACGAATAGCAACATCGGAAGCCGGCTTACGTACAACGGAACGGTATACAGCATCAACGCGCGGACCTACCATTCCGGCAGCACGAATCATACCAACGACACCACCACCGGCACCCTGCCTGCGGCTTGGTCCGCGTCGCTCATGCGATGCCCGGAAGGCATCGAAATCTGCCACGGCTTGACCACGCTTCCAGCCAATCCCGACGCACATACGTACCTCGGACGCCGCAGAAGCCAGGATTTCGCCTTCACTAGCGGCGGCGGGCTTCGCCTTGGGACTGACCCGAAAATCGCCTTCGAGCTTTTCGGCGCGGCGACGCTCAATTCATCGATGACGATTAGCCGGCTTCGTATCTCCGTGATGGAGGTAATCTAATGGTTATCGTGGACTGCTACACCATCACCGATGACGACGGCTCCGCGCCCGTGGTTGTGGTGCTGCGCATGACTGAGGCCGACGCCGACGCCCTTGTGGCGAGCTATGACCCGGCCTCCGCGACCTCCCCGCCCGCCGCGGACTGTCGCGCCGTCGCCCGGCCGATTGCGGAAGCCGTGGCCGCGCTGGACCGGCCGTGAAGCGGCTTACGCG
>Ga0208546_1000395_pt1 | contig 16437 bp, 27 predicted proteins | sample DEB19_08_DNA_4_FD_184528 | JGI IMG/M metagenome (GOLD analysis project Ga0208546, IMG submission 184528) | Aqueous microbial communities from the Delaware River and Bay under freshwater to marine salinity gradient to study organic matter... | ecosystem: Environmental > Aquatic > Marine > Coastal...
GCCAGAAAAGACAGGGGGGGTAGGCGTGCGCCCTAAAAAAACGCCGTATTCACGGCTACCCTTGCGTGAGTTACACGACTTACAAATAGGTTCAAGATTAGATAAATCTGATGAACCACCACGCTTCGCACTAATCACATGATCCACTGCATCAGCCCACTCACCACAAATGTAACAATCATGACCCTTAGTTCTAAACACTAACTCACGTTGCTTCTTCCATTGACGTGAGCCTAACTCACGTTTCCGTTTTATATTACTCATTTGTTATCCGTTGAATAGAAGCCTTTAGTTTTTAATACTGCAGCAGTTGGATAGTAGACCCTCTGCATATCACCATTACATACACTGCATTTAGGCTTAGGTAATTGCTCTCTTATGCTTACTGTTATCTCTTGTGTAATACCACAGCATCTGAATTCATAAGTAGCCATTACCACCAATAGTTCCTTTTCCAGAACTCCCATGCGTTGCATGGTGTTCCATAGCGTGTTTCTGCATATCGTATAGCCCATTCTACCTGTTCTAATGGACTTAATTCTCTTACTTTGTAGTTCATAAACTGCCAAGCACCTGATGCACCACTAGATCTGTTTATCGCGTTATATCTAACGTTTGATTCTTTTAACGCTATCTTAAATAGACATGAAGCTTCTACTTGGCTTGTTAAGAATGAAGCGTAGCGAAATGGAGTTAATTCTGTTTGGCTGGTTGTCGCCTGACCTGCTGGGCTTGCACTGCATAGAGCTATCCCAATAGCTATCAGCACCCCGCGAGCTAGCCGCTTAAGCGGCTCGCGGTGAGCCTTTTGAGAGGCTCTGCCTAATAGCGTACCATGCCTGTCAAGTGTTTTGTAATTACTGCGTGTCGTGAGCATGAAATCTCCTAAATGTTGCGTAATTCAAAGTTATCCACAGGGTAGAAGTTATTTACCAAACAACAATTTCTTTAGAATTGAAGTTTTATGAACATGGATTTTATGGTCATACATCATGCGATCAGCTTCAAAAGCGTTCCCTGCTTTTTCTCCACTAACCACCACTTCAATACCACATTCTTTGCATTGAAATTTAATTCCTGTAACTTTAACCATTCTTAGCAATCACCTCGCACACCTCGCATGTTCTGCCCTCTTGTGTCCAAGTTCCGCAGCCCTTACATCTGATTATTGCCTCACTAGGCACCTTATCTTCAAGTAATGGCATCATGTCACCTAATCGTGCTATAAACACATAATCTTCTGGGTTTTCACCTTGACCATTACAACGCATTACAACAAACTTTAATTTACCCTCATCGCGTTTCTTTTGTTGGTCTATCCATGCTTTTGGCTGAAATGCAGCTCTAGCCTTGACCTCAATATCAAACGGAGTACCAAGCACATCGCTGCCAGATGCACCACTATTTACAGGCCGTGCGCTTCCCCATCGCTTAGCCATGTAGTCAGCAACGACATGCTCGGTTCTCCTGCCTCGTAGCCTACGATTATTTTGAGCCATTGTCTAGTCCCCAAATTGTTCATAGAAGTCATTGATCCAAGCAGTCTTTTCTTCGCAGACTGCGCAGTAACGCTCGTTCGGTAGCGCCTCACGTACCTCACATTCCCAACATGGCCTAGTCATGCTTAACTCCCCAAACCATAATAGCGAAACACCCAATCACAGAATTAACCACTATGAACGTTGCCGCGTCATTAATATATAAATTTATTATTTCTTTCATGACTTATTCACCCCATGACAAGCCTTACATTCCCAAATAGCGTCAGCATCGGTCTGTCCGCCCACATTGGTAAGCTCATGGTCTGGTCTAGGTTGATTACATACATCACAAACTTCCAAAATTACATATTCGTTGTCGTAATCTTCACCGATAAGAATCTCGGTTCCATCTGGTTTTGTAATTCTTACATACCCCATTAGTTTAATTCTCCTTGTGGTGTTCGTGGCTTTTGTTTTACCCAACGGCCTGACTTGTCTATTTCCATCCAAATGATTTCTTCGCATACTTCTGGCCAATTACCGCCGCACTTGTAATGCTTCCATGCCTTGCCGTTTTTATTGCCTGTTCTAGGCATCATTGGCTTATTATGCTGCTTACACATTGGCACTTCTTCCGGCACGACATTATCGTTAATCGCTGCAACCGCATCGGCTACCGGCAAAGGCATTTCCTTTTGCTCAATAGTCCACGGATCTGATGGCTTCTCTACTGGCACTTTCTCACGGGTAAAGTTTTCTACTCGTTGCTCATATTTATTGGCAACCTTGCTCATTTCTGATCTAGAAGCCCTTTTGCCCTTTGTTGCAAAACCTGCGTTTGCAAGAGCGCGTCCAATAGCACTCGTTTCTGCGTTCTCAAGTGCCGAAGTAGCATTAACTCCTCGGTCGCTAATGACCTCAAATGCAAGTCCACTAGTCCAATATCGTTGGTCAGCCTCAGTTCGATAAATTCTAGCGAGGACAATAAATCGGTTAGCAGAAGCTTCGAGAAGTTCTGATTCAATTCTTCCATCTGGATACTCTTTCCAAAACTTTTCTAATCGTTCTTCGACTGTTTCATAATCTTCTAAGTTAAAAGCCATTATTCAACCTCTTTTCAGTCAATTCAATTATTTTATTAATCATGCGGTTAAACGTCTCTACGCGTAATTCATAACTATTATTACTATCGCAAACAATACATCTAGGCATAATAGATTTAATTTCGTCAGTAAAATCCGTGCTATCAAATGTAAATGTTTTTGTTCCCGTATTTATAATTATTTGTTCTCGTCGCATTATTCAACCTCTTTCATCTTTACTAATGCAGCTGCTTCTGCAAGGTAGCAGATGGCATCCAAATAATTGTCCAAATGGTCAGGTGAGTTGTAGATTCGACACAGTTTGACTGCGACCATGTCCAAACAAAAGGATTCTGGAGTTCTGCGCTCCTCATGGATAATGGACTGGATACTCGCAGTTCGTATCGCCGTAACGTGAAAATCATCGTATCTTGCCTCACGCTGCAATAAGATGTCGTGAGCCTCGTTGAGAACGTCATTAGCGCGCACTTCCAACCGACTTTCCACGGCGGAACCCCAACGCTTTGCCTAATTGATAACCATTTGACCAGCCAAGCGCATAGCCAATAACTGCTGCTGCAATCATGGCTAGGTAGATAACTAGATCTGAATTCATTTTGCCCTTTCTGTGTGGTATTTCCACAGTCTTAGGCTACTTGACTAACGCGCTGGTTTTATGTCGTGGCGTATAACGATTTGATAACTATCTATAAACCTTGCCATAGACAGTAAAAGACCCGTCGGCATTAACAGGCACAGCAATAGGGGTCACGTTTTTATCATAGACTTCAATGATGCCAAAGCCCATCTGCCAATTAGCGGCTCCAGCCTTTAAATAAGAGGCTTTCTTGAAATCCATTAGTGCGCCTACCTCGAAGCCCCAAAGTGTCTTAAAACGGCCTTTAAAGCCCGTAGAAACCCCCTGTAGGCCAAGTCTATGAGTGTGACCGCATACAACCGAAACACCAAACTTATTAGCCAAACCTGCCGCAGTACCGCCTGCATTGCGGTTAAGGCTTCCCTCATCGCCATGTACTAGCACCCATCCTGGTAAGAATTCGTAGGGTTTGTTATGGAACTTGATTCGAAGCTCATCGAACCCCATGAACTTAGGGTAATTAAGCTCAGGAAGTCCAAGCAGACTTGGCGCTCCTCTGAGCAAGGTAGCGTATAGCCGGTCAGTGTGGTTGGAACGGGTGACATCGGTAACCCCAAGTTCCCAAAGAATATCTCTGCAAGTTTCTCTATCTGCATCTAGTTGGCCCTCGTATTCCAATGGTGTGCCCTTAGCCCACTTGCTTTGGCTTTGCATGTCTAGTTCATCGCCTACACATAGGACTTGGTCAAACTTTTCGCGCTTTACAAGTTTGCTTAAATTCTTTACTGCTTTTTCGTGATGATATGGAACCTGTAAATCTGAAATGACCAAAATTCTTTTTTTCATATAACCCTAATTTTTCTGTATCCGCATTTTGTGCATTCAAGGGTAAAAGGTTTAGCACCAATAAAACGCCATAAATAACTAAAACAAAATAAATGCCGTAATCGCTTAATCATCATCCTCATCTTCGTAAGGAGTATGGTCAGGATTATTGTAGATATGATCTGGAACATTTGGCAGGAACCAATCAGGCCAGCCCATTCTATCGGTGCAAAGTGTTAGTGCTGCATCGCTTCTAAATCCTGCCTTGCATAGGGCAAGGTAATACTCACGGATTTGGATAGCGTGTATTTCCAAAGGAGTAAAGTCCTCTAGCTTCACTGTCTTAACGCGGCTTGGTTTCTTTCTCTGTGCCATGTTTTGCGCTCGCTATCCATTCGGTTGCCTCTATTAGCCAGTAAATGCCGTTGGTTCGGCAGTTGCCGTCATTTAGAGCCATGTCTTATTGTCGCTCTAGTAAGATGTTATAGATTTCATCGACACGCGAATTAAGTCTTTTAATTTCGCTGAGCAAATGAGTAATTACAAAACCAGCAAGCCCACCGATGATAGATACGCTTGCTAGCCAAATGCCGAAAAAGTCTTGCGTGGTCATGATTTCTTCACAGGAGCCTTATAGCCAAATACTCCACAGAGAACCGCGCCAAGAATTGAGCGATAGTCGAGTGAGAAATTACTAATCTGCCAAGCAGCTAGAAAAGATGCTAGCGCCATTAGTCGAGGGTCTTTTAGGTTCATTCTTTGCTCCAGTCTGGTCGTATTACAAGGCGAATGAGAGATATTGGACGTTTCTTCTTGGAAACGCCATCTTGGTTGTCTTGGGATCCACTTGCGACAGCGCTAGTGTTACCCTCGATGGTGTGTAAGTATTCAGGGTTCTTCGCAGAAAAATTGATATTAACAATCCCGACGTGTTCGGCTCGCCCACTTCTACTAAAATCAAATAATACCAAGTCACCGCGTTTAGCTTCGGCGGTTGGAATGACCCGATTATTAGCTCTCGCCCATGATTCAAGGTGAGGGCAGTAGGCGGTGTCTGGAATTGCTTTTTCCTCTTGGCCTTTGATGAAGCAAGCTCTAATAAAAGTTGCGCACCAAGGCTGATAATTGGCATGGCCAGCAACCTTAGCAAACTTGTTATTATTATTCGGCTTTTCGTTATAGCCGATTTCAGCTCTTGCAGCATCTAAGACCTTTTGGATAGACAATTACTTCTCCGCTAGGGCTGCCTGTTGCTCGTCATAAACTGACTTAGGCATAGAAGTAAATTCTCCGTTGCCTTTGTCAATAATTGCGTGTTCAATTCCATTTATTTCAATATATGTTACGTTTTCCATTTATAACTCCGCACTAAATCCTAAATAGCCTGTTGCTGCTGACTGTGAAATTGTTGTATAAGGTCGGTATTGAGTTAAACCTGACGCGACAGTAAAATCGCAATATACGAAATCGGTTGTATAAAAAGTTGTGCTTAAAGTAACGCTAGTTACGTTTATGCGACTATTTACAGTATCCGATAAAGCAATACCAGAATAATCAACAGAACTCGGCAAAGTTCTCATTGTTACTTTCATAGGCACAGGAATTGTTGCGGTTGTTGTGCTTGCACCAATTCCAAAAGCAGTTGCAGTTGGGAAGCCATTGCCTGTTGCGGTTGCTCGCCAGTAATATCTTTGGCAAGCCGCTAATTCACCTTGTTTTGTGCCTGTTGCAGTTTGGAATGGTGTTGCGGTTGAACCTGCTTCTAGTTGAACCTCGCCAAAATAAAGTGTTGCTCCGTTTGTTCCAACCAAAGCCGTTTCACCTGTTACGCTAAAATATAAGGCATTAGCCCAAGTATTAGCAGTTCCGCGATAAGTCGAACCAACGCCAAGACTTAAAAACACGTGCAAACCTGTGGTGTTATCGGTGTTGAATGTTCCTGTTGTGGTTGCAGGAATTGTTACAGGAATTTTTGTCCAAGTATTAGCAGCTGAAATTGTATAGCTAAATGGGTAAGAGCGACCTGCTACTGAATCGTAAACTGAGCCGCCAAATGTTCCTGTAAGGCTGGAATAAACTTGAAATGATAAAGTTTGAGTAGTTGCGTTTGAAGTTCCCCATTTAAGAGAAGCAGAATTAAAACCCTCAACCTTTTGCAAAATTCCGTAATAATCGCCAGCAGCTAAAGACGTTGCCGCCAATGAAGTAACTTTCATGGCATAAGCGGAATTCGGTGGCACCACAGAAGTTTGACGCTGAACGCTAAACTTTGAGCTAGCTGATAATCTTGCTGACCATCTGTCTAGTGTGTAGGTGTTATCAGATGTTGGAGTTACCGCGGAACCGCTATTGCGTTGATCTTCGGTCATTGCTCCGTTAATGATTTTGTTTTTACCAGCGAAGACATTGCCTGTATAAACAGTCGCATCGATAGCGTTGCCGAGTGTCCGCATAGCGGAAGCGCCATTTTTAACTAGATCTGTGTCATCGGGTTCAGCCCACCCGAAATATGTGCTTGTAGCCATTATGTAAGCGCTCCTATCGCGTTTGTCCATGTAAGGGTAGCATTTACGCCTGTCCAAGCTAGGGAAGCAGGGCTAACTGTTTCCCATTGTGGCGCCACTAAGCTGAAGTCAGTAGGCGAAACGTAAAGCGTTAAATCAACGTAAGACGTGGTAGCGCTTAACTTCACGCTTTCCACAAAACCATCGAACTGTCCGTTAAACATATTCGTTGGTAAATTTGTAATTAAGACAGGCTCACCAAAAGCAACGTTGATTAAGTTATCGCGTGTGGTGTCATCCATGTCTGGATTATCAAGACGGAAAGTAATGCTATCGAGCATCGCTCTTGGAGTAGCGCGCAGGGTTAATTCACGGTTTGCAATATCCGTCATGTCTGCGGTTTTCTTAATGTTGGAATTGGCTTCGCGCTGGAAACGGCCATAGGTAGCCACAGAATCGGTAGAAATAGCGGTTAGGTTAGTTCCGTAGTTATTTGCATAATGGTAAATCAATGAGTTACGGATACGGCCAATTTGTAAGGTAGATGAAACTGTTGATGGTCGAGCATAAGCGCCTGAAATGGTTGTAAAGCCATTACTTGAAAGCTCTAGGGTTCTATGGTCAGCGTCAGCGTAAGAAATGCGGCCTTGATTATCCTCGTAAATCTGGCCAAGCGCTGAGGTAGCAATCTGATCTACTAGGTCTTTCATGATTGGAGAATTAGCAGATAAACCAATCATGGTGTAAAGGCCAGTATCGATGTTGCCTAAGCCTACGTTTTCAGCATTAGCCCAAGTGGTTGTCGCATCGTAGTCTGCCCATTCAAGGCTAGGCGCAACCTCAAACCATGAGTTAATAAGTAAGCCCTCTAGGATTTGAGCAATTTGCTCGCCGTCTAGGGCTTCTGCAACCGCATCGCTATAAACCGCTTTAGTTAGCTTTGAAAGTGTGCCGATAGCAATAATGGTTCCGCGAGTGATATAGCCAGCTTCTTCTGGAGAACGAACTGAGATAGAGAAGTCTGAAACCTGCCCACCAAATACAGGGTAATAGGTTCCGTCTGACTGCTTTAGTTCAAGGGTAACTGAATCGGTAACATCAATAGTAAAAGGCGAATTATCAATATTTAGAATTTCAATTTGAGCATAGCCAGCATTCGGCTGCTTATCTATATCAATTCTGCCAGTATTGTAATTAACCGCCGTTACTGTTGTGTAGGTGTCATCGCCTACTGTAACGCGCCATTCAGGAACCCAAGCCGTCATAGAATAAGCAACTGATTCGGTAGAGCGCCACGACCATAAGAGCGGCTAAGGACATCAACGATAGTTCTAGCCACGCCCTCAGGATCTATTGCGCCATTGACTGTAACGTTAATAGGTGACTGGCTTTGAGAGTAAGCGGTTCCCTGCCCCTCGGTCATTTGGAAAGGATTAATATTGCCGCCCATGAACTCTGTTGCGTTGTAATACAAATCGAATAGGCCAGATTCAACTATTGGCTTTAGCGATTCGTTATTCTTTGCAATAACTTCCATAGCGCCAGCAAGGTTCTGTGTATAAATTTCTAATGGTGAATCTGCTAGTGGTGGAAGGTTATGTAAGCCGCGACCAGTCAGGCCGCCGTCAGCAATAAGCGGCGGTAGATTTGGTTTGCCGCCAGTTGTGCCTGTGGTTGTTGTCTTGCCGCCTGTTCCAATACCGCCCTGCATTTGTAACCAGACTTCAAGCATTTTCTTTAAGATTTCAAGCGCGTCATTTAGGTTATTTATATCTACTAACTTGTTATCGGTTCCAATAGCGGCCATGTTTGTGCCTAGAACCTTGGCAGCGTTGCCAGCGTGACCTAATACGTTCCATTGAGCGTTTAACTTCTCTAAAACGGCAGTAGCCGCTGCAATACGCTTCTGGTCTTCTGACACTAACGCTTGCTCTAAGTCGTAAATGGCTTTCTTTAGAGATAAGCGGTAAAGCTCCTCAGTAGTCAATTTGCCAGCGTTTAAGAGGGCGGCTTGGATTTGGATACCTTGCTCGTCAAACTTTTCTGTCGCAGTCTGTAAAACCGCGTTAGCCTTGTCTAATACTGCTTGAGCTTTCTTTTCGGCAGTTGTTTTCTTCAAAATAGCCAGACGATCTGCCTCTAGCTTCTTTTGAACGGCCGAAGTCTTGGCTGCATTAATAGCATCTTTAGCCTGTTTCTGCATATAGGAAGAAGTATTGTTAGCAATACCAGAACGTTCTCTTTGAACGGCTAAATCTTCTCTATCCCATTGCTGGCGAAGCGCACGATACTTTTTAAGAATATCGCCTATGCCTTTAGATGGGGAAGCGGCAATATCAATTAAAGCAATTAAGCGGCCTGTTCCTGTTGCTAAATCACCAATTAAATTAGCTGCGCTTTGAATGCTTTTAATAAAGCTCTGAAAGCCATTTGGGCCAGAAGCCTGAGCAATGGCATCTAATAAACTCTTTCCAATAGTTTCGCTTGCATCAGCGGCAGCAACTTGCAATAAAGCCATTTTGCCAGCATAAGAATCAAGAGATGCCTCGCCTGAACCCTTAAATTGCTTGTTAAGAATTTCAGTAATATCTGCAAAAGATTTGGTTTTTAAGTCTGCTTGGGTTAGGCCAATATTGAGAGCCTTTAGGCCTTTGTTATTACCGACGTAAGCCTGAGATAAAGCATCAATTACTTGTGAATAGTTTTGACCAGTTCCAGCAGATACATCGAAAGCCAATGACATGAGCTTTTGGGTTTCAAGAGTAGAACCAGTAACGCGAGCTAATTGAGCGTAGGCTGGTCGCAGCTCATCATCCAAAATGCCTGTTTGCTTTTGTAATACTGAGATAAATTCTTCTGCGCTTTGAGTTGCAAAGCCTAAGCCTAAGTTCTTTAAGTTATTAGCTAGAACTTTAGTGGCTTTTTCATCTTGCATGTAAGCATTCATAGATTGTTGAGCTTTTTGCAAGGTAAGGAAACTGCCAGCCAATTTAGCGGTAGATTTAATTAAACCTGTTACCGCGCCATCAGCTTGCTTAAATGCTTTTTTACCTACGAAATCGGCGCCAATACGAATGGCTATATCTGAACCTTTGGCCATTATGCTGCCTTTCTCGTTCCGAAAACATTTTTAGTTTTACGATTAAACTCTTGAATAGACTTATCAATGGCGCTATTTACTGCGCCACCTGCTTTGCCTTGATCCTGCGCCCATGCTTTGTAAATTAAACGGCCTTTGAATTTACGGCTACCGCGGCCAGCTTTTTTATAGCCACTGCCAGATGCACCCATAATTTTTAAACGAGTATCAGCATTAACTAGCGGTGGCATTGATTGAATAAATTGACGGCCAGCATTTGGATTGGCAGATTGTGAATAACGCTTGGAAGTATTGCCTTTTGGTGCTTGCTTTCTACCATTTCTGCTTTTACGGCCAGCGGTTTCGTAGATAGCGCCAGCAGCGGTTGTATTTACAATTTGAGCAGCATAAGCCCAACCCTTACGATTAGGCTTAGTAGGTTCAGTAGTTGCATAAATACCGCGAGCAATATTTAAAGCGTTGTAATGCGGAAAGCGGCCAATTTGTTTAATAGAATAAAGCTGCCATGTGCTTAAAGGGGCTTCAACTTCAACGAAGCCCCTAGCTTTAGACACAACAGGAGTTAAAGCGTTTTGCATATCACGCTCTAAGTTTTTGGCAAGGTTAGGCGTAAAAAGGCGCATAGCCTGACGAAGCTCAACGCCCCCGTCTATTTCTACGCTTGCCATCTTCTACCGCTTTCGACCTTTGCTTATATACATCAATTATTGCGTTCAACATCTTATGGTCTAGTTCCAAAAGGTGTTGTGGTGCGACCCCCATCTCAACACTCAAACGAGCGATAAGATAGGTGAGGGAGCCGCGATCTACCCTAAAGGGTCGCTTTCTAGCACCTCTACTGACTTCAAAGTGTCAATGAATTCGATGCCGAAAGGTTTGACAGTTTCACCCGAACGACGGATACATTCCCAAGCTAACCAATACACATCGCTTTGCTTTTCATCATCACGAAATGCCTTGTGAAAGCCCTTACCTTTGGTCTGTTCAAACACATATTCCACTGACGGAGTTATTTCGTGTTCGGTTACCTGACCATCGGTTCTTGTTATCTTGAGTTTTGCCATTGTTTGCCCCTTAGTTAATTGTTACCAAGTACCTGTATTTGCATAAGATGTCTTACTGTTGCAAGTAAAGGTGATGTCAATCATTGCTTCATCGCCTACCGCGCCATTGATGTCGCTTAGGTTATCAACAAAGATTGTGCCTGAGTATAGCAAGTTAGTTGCTGAAACTGCGGCCGACTTGTCTTGAATTGCGGTGAATGCAACTGTTGAACCGAATGCTGCTTGCAAGGTTGCTAGGACTGAACCCGCTGCAGTGTCGTTTAGGAATGTTACTGTGATTGTGTCTGCCGCTAATCCAGCAACATACTTTCTAGCAGTATCGCCCATTGCGGTGACCTCAAGAGGCTCAACAACGCGGTTTAATTGAAATGCTGTGACATGGTCTGAAAGATCGACAGTAGCAACCTTAAAACCGACCTTATTGTTTAGAAAAATTGCCATCGATTATTCCTCGTCTTTCTTAGTATTTGCTGGCTTTGGTGCTGATTGAATCTGACCAATCTTCTTCAAGAAGGCCAAATCCTCTGGTGTTAGCTCTGACATATTAGCTCCAACTTGTTAGGATTGATACGGACATTTCAGCAGTGAGCAATTCTCCACTAGCAAGTGATAAAACTGCTGGTGTAGAAACTTCACTTACTCTGACATTTAATGAACTAGCTGCAAGAAGATTGAATACGGAAATAATCATATCTTCGATGCCTGATAAATTGCCCAAGTTATCAAACATTGGAACTGTCATTAAAATCTTAAAATTAGCCATAGGACTAATTGAATTATATTGGTTGTTTTCCATTTCTAGCATTGGATCATCCCAAGACACGATAACAGAATTAGCCAATATGTTTGCAGGTGGAAAATCAAAAGTCTGCCACTTTGAGTTATTAACTAAAGCTGTGGCTAGCGTTGTGCGAAGTGTGGTAATCGCTGGAGTTGGCATTAGCCCACCATTGAATTCGGGCTAAGCGCATGGGCTATAAGACCACGAACGCGAGCCATCAAAGTATTACCCATTCGATATGGAGATGGTTGAAAATCGGGCGATGAGCCACCTGTCGAACTAACCTGACGGCTTTGCCAAATATCAACCGCAATTTCTAAAGCAGCAGTCTGAACGGCGCTGTCGGCAGTCCAATCAGTTGTCGCTGCTGCGGTAGCGCTACCATAAGGTGCAATGCGCTTTAATTTGTAATCTGCGGTAGCAACAGTAAAAGTTGCGTCATAAATACCGACAGTTAATAATGTTTTAGATCCGTTAAGGGCTGCGCCGCAATTAGCAATGGTAACTGTTTCGCCAGCAATGAAAGAGTGTGCTTCTGTAAAATAAACAGTGGCAATGTTTGAATCCACTTTTGAACCGCTGATATAACGCTGGTTAGACCATAGCATCGGTAATAAGACGTTATCTGCGGCATCGCAAACTTCTTGTAAAGTTGCATCTGGGTAGAGTGTGCCAACGCCAAGTGTGGCGCGTAGTTCGGCTACTGTTACTAGGCTCATCTCTATCCTTTCTTAAAACCGATGAGAGGCGGTAGGGCTAACCGCCCCTCTCGGCGTTCCAAATTGACTAGTTCTTGTTGAACCAGTTTGCGCCAGCTGCTAGCTTGGTCGCTAATGCACCCTGACCGAATAGGAGAATATCCACAGTTCCGTCTGAGTTGATGTTGGTGCGTAGTTGCTGACGTGTTGATTCATACCATGTGTATGCCTCTGGGTTGATAACTGCCATTGAGTAATCAGCAGTTCCAACGCCGCCAGAGCCTTGCATGATGCGTGAAACGCGTAGGTCAAGACCTGCAACTGTTCCGCGTAGTGATGTTGGAGATAGAGTTCCGCCAGCGTTCATTGGGTTTGAAGCAATGTAGATTGGGCGGCCTGAATCGTTGTAAGACATGATGTTAGCCCACTGCTCAGGTGTGACGATAATGTTACGACCGAAGCCAAGTGATGCCTGATAAACCGCTGCAGCAGCAGATGAAACATACTTTAGCAAGCCATCAGCAGTGTTGTCCTGTGCGGCTGCGTTTAGTGTTCCTGCTGACTGAATAGCAGTGGTTACATAACCATCTGTATCCTTAGCATAAGCGAACTCCATTTGTGTTAGAAGTTCGTCTAAGAATGCAGGGTTTGAATTTGAAATAAGTTCAAGAGTTGTAATTGCGCGACCCTTGAAAGACTTCTTTGTTACAGTGATGTAAGCAGCTTCTAATTGTGATTCAGTTACTGCGCCGTTTTCATCAATCTGATCTACTAGAGGAACTTCAGTAATCTTTGGAAGTTCGAATGTCTTTCCAAATTCTGGCATGGTGCCGCGAGAGATTGAATCAATCATTGGGCGGTCTGCGTTAGCCAAGAAGTTTAGAACTGTTGTGCTTTGTGGTGTTGGAATAAAGCCAGCAGCGGTTGATTGATCGTTATCTGCTGCTTTAATCCACTGACGAGCATCTTCGTCATGGAAAAGGTTTGCCTTTAGTGTGTTTGCCAAGTAATCACGCTTTGTTACGTTGATTCGTGGCTTTGTGTATGCGACTGATGCCGATACTGTTGGGCGCGAGGCTTCCACTGATGGGGTTTCTACTGCCTCAGGCGCAACTGCTTCCGCGGTGGTATCTTCCACTTGGGTAGCCTCGCTTTCGTTTGTTGGTGTTGGTTCTTCTGTTGCTACTGGCGCTTCTTCTGCGCTAGCTGCTACCTTAGAAATTTCTGCTGACGCAAACGCTGGGCTTGCGACGTGGCTTACTTCTCTAAGAATTCCTTTAGTTACGACAATAACGCCGTTTTTATCCATTGATGATTCAATCGGTTCTACGCCCACTGACAAACCTGTTTTTAGTCCGTCACTTGCAAGGGTTAGAGCTTCGTCACCACGGGCAGTTTTTGTAACCTTAAAGGTTGCATAAATGCCCTCTGTTGCACTAGAAAAATTTGTAGCAGATCCAAGAATCGCTTTCGGGTTATGCTCATCAAGGAGCTTAATTTTCTTATTCGCTGGGATTTCTATTGAATCTGCTGCAAAAATAACTTTACCAGCCGAAGTGTGGCCGATTTCTGTTGAGTAAGGAACGATCTTTCCCGCGATAATGCGGCGTTCGTTGTCGCTTGCTTCGATGTCGTTACTGAATTTCAGTAATTCCATTTGTGCCTCCATTAGGGGTTAGGTCGTTCATTTCCTGCGCTTCTGCTACGTCAATAAGACCAAGAGTTAGCATCTTTTCTGTAACTGTTAAGCGAGTAATAGGATCTGGTCTAAGAATTGAATGGTCTAAATCAAATTTAACAACGTTACCTGCTGCGGTAATGTCATTCATAGATAGACGTTCTTCAATCGCTGAGTAATAAGGTTGTAAAGTGTGCTGGACAAAGAATTTATTTTGGTCATCAAGATTGGAATATGTCATTGATGTGTTTTGGTCAGCACTTAAATAATAAGCAGGAACGCCCATAAGGCGAGCAACTTGGGTAGCCATGTTTGCTTGTGATTCAACCATTTGCTGGTCACGATTAGAATAAGAAACTGGCTGGTATTCAAGAGTTTGCGTTAAGTATGCAGTTCCGCGAACGCTACGCGCCGCTTTCCATTCTGCCAATAATGCTTGCACTTCTTTAGGATCTAAATCAGCGCCAGTGTTTTTCAAAATGCCAGAAGCCATTGGAGTTGAAGCTGCTACTGATGCAGCGCGCTCGATTGCTAACGCCTGAGATAAAACCTCAGAGCCGTATGTTAACACTCCCTCATTTGTCATTTGGAAAGTTACTAAACTTCCAAGTCCTGACATTGGGCGTTCAATACCATCTACATAATATTTTGTAATTTCAGTTGTGTTGTAATTTGTGGTAAATGAAACGCGATTAAAATCTACAAATTGAAACCTTGATGGTCTGCCATCGTCTGCATACTGCTCAGTAATTTCAAGATATGCGACGCCATACCAGACGAGCGAATCAACCAAAAGAGAATAAGTAACTACCTTGGTTTGTGATACTGATGGTTGATCTAACCAAATTGGCTTACCTAGTTCTTCACCTGTTGATTTACGATAAAGCTCTAGTGGTGTAGCTGCTACTGAATTCACAATCAAATTGCGGCAGAAAGCTGCGGCAGGGATTGACATAGCAGAAGCGCGAGTAATTGGAGAAAAGATTGGGTTAAGTTGTGAATACCCGAACTCTCGTAGAACTCGCGGATTTTCCTGCGCCTTAATCTCTGGAGCAGAAACGCCTAATTTGGCAATAGATTGCAAAATACCCATATGTTATAAGTATAGCAAATATAGTTGAAAGTTCAACTATTCGGCAAAGAATATCGCAGGTTTTGCCTGAGGCAGTAAGAGTTTATGAACGACCATTGCTAAAGCGATTGGAGCAGAAACGTCACCTGCTGACTTTCGCTTAACGATACGCCAGCCGCTATCGTTGGTTTTAGCGGCTACGTTGTTCATTTGCTTATCCATCTCTGGCTGCGACGAGTGAGCCATTCTGGAATTTACAATGCTATCCAGCAAATCTCCGCAAGCTTGATAGAAGCGAGAGCCTGAAATGTCCTCAACTGGAACTCCAGCCCTTGAAAGTCTGTCTGCGATGGTTTGAGTTGCATATTTGTCATAGCAAACCAATTTAGGGCGGAATTTATCCACCCAGCCTTTTATTTCGGCTGCTATCTTCAAATCATCTACCTGAACGCTATTTTCCCAAGTTTGTATAAGCGCGGTTCCGATTTTTCCATTATCCATTATCCAGCCTCCGACAAGGCTGGCAAATCTGCCAGACGGAGCCTTGTCGAAAGCAAAGATAGTGTATGCGCCTTGTTTAATTTCTAGTGAATCATCGCCTATCGCTTCCCACGATCCGTTAGGCCACGGACTTGCCAACGAATCAACCCATTGGCAAAGCGTTTCTGTTCTAGTACTCTCGACAGAGTTAGTAGCCACGGATTCTGCAATGGCGCTTTCATCAAATAGATATCCCAGAGCAGGATTGGCTTGCGCCCACGCTTTCCTGTCGTCAATTTTAGCAAACTGTGGAGCGCTGTATTCATACCACGCGAACTCTGGCGGTGGATAATCAAAAGCCCTTTCGCGCATATCGTTAAGAACTGTTGAGAACGCATCACCAGCGTTAGACGTAGTAAATGTTTGTGAGTTAGGTCTTGCTCTTGTAGTTGGTCTAGCTGCCGTCCATGCATCTTCGCTAATTTCTCTAAGCTCGTCAATATAAAGGAAATCAACAGTCTTACCGCGAGAGCCATCGCGTGTAGCAGCAGCGACTTCGTAAAGGCCGCCGTTATTAAGTAATATCTTTTCAGTTCCGTTAGCATATCTAATCGCCTTTACCTGTGCTTTTAAGAATGGGAATTCTTCGAATAACCCTGCCACCTTTTGAAAGGTGTCTAATGCCATGTTTCTATTAGAAGACATAGCAAGCACCTTTTCGCCTTGCAATAGCTTCCATAAAATGAGCATTCGGGCAAGATGGGTCTTTCCGTTCTGTCGAGCGATAAGTAGGCCGCCCACCTTGCGCCGAAACTTTCCATCTTCGCCTATTGATAAATAATCATCTAAGACCCAACGCTGCCACGGCAATAACGGCATTTCTAAAAGGTCAGCGAGATCTGCAACCTCTTGCATGCGGCTTTTGCCTGTGTGCAATGGCGTGTGAATACGGGGTTCTGTTAGCCCCCGTATCACTTGGTCTTGATTGGTCACGATTTACTCGGATTGGCTTGAATCGGTTGAGAATGGACTGTGATGAACCACACTGGTCTGAACCAGAGAGGGATTGCCAGA
>Ga0208546_1000398_pt1 | contig 16405 bp, 16 predicted proteins | sample DEB19_08_DNA_4_FD_184528 | JGI IMG/M metagenome (GOLD analysis project Ga0208546, IMG submission 184528) | Aqueous microbial communities from the Delaware River and Bay under freshwater to marine salinity gradient to study organic matter... | ecosystem: Environmental > Aquatic > Marine > Coastal...
TTCTACTTCTCTCCGGGTGTTCTACAGGCAAGGCTCTGTTCGACGCTTGTAGGGATGGTCTCTGTCGATAAGGGGATTAGATATGCTTAACTACCTGAAAACCAACTGGCGCACCACTGCTTGGGCGCTGATTCTGCCCCTGCTGTATGCCGGCAAGCATTATGGCCTTGTCCCTACTGACCTCGACCTGCCGCCGATCTCGTCGACTTGGCCCTTCGTGCTGGCCATTTTCGGCATTGGCATCAGCAGCAAGGACTACAACGTGACGGGCGGGGACAAGCAGCAGTGATCGCCGCCATAATAAGCCTTATCAGCGGCCTGTTTTCGGCCGCTGGTAAGCTGTTCGATTTTCTGTACGCCCGCCAGATGGTGGACGTGGGCAAAACTCAGGCCAAGCTTGAGCAACTCAGCAAGCAGGTCCAAGATGCCAAGATTGCGGTCGCTGCTCGTGAATCTGTTCGTGCTGACATCGCTACTAATGGCGACAGGGTGCCAGACGACGACCCCTTCCTTAGAGACTAGCTTTTGCTCCAACGCTAAAGCTATCTATTATTCCAGACACGACACTTTGCCAACCATTGCTCAAATAAGAGAGCACAATGCAGTGGGGGTGGCGCTCAAGTGTGGCTGGATCGGAGCCAAAAAGAAGCCGTAATGTGTTGTCATCCGAAATTGAAGGTGTATGGTAGGTGTGGTAAATTGAAGTAGACCGGGGAACGAAAAATGACGACTGGCCTAAGTTATGATGGTAGCGTTGCTGGAACGTCCAGTTTCGTCACTCAAATTGCTACTATGGCCGTCGTCGATGAGACCGATTCGGCGTTCCTGACCATACTGCCTCAAGCGATCACTTATGCTGAAAATCGCATTTGTCGTGACCTTGACTTCATGTTCACCTCCGTGTCCAACACTAGTTATTCGATCACGCAGAACTCCAGAACCGTAACCGTCCCCGTCGCCAACTTTTTCCCCTCCGACAACGGGACTCTAGTGGTTTGCGAACAGATCAACCTGCTCACCCCGGCGGGGTCGGTCGATCCGGACACCTCAACTCGAGTTCCACTGTTGCCGACCACCAAGGAATTCTTGGACGCGGTTTTTGGCGCTTCGTCCTCCACCGGTCAGCCAAAATACTTTTGTCCATTCGGCGACGGTGAGACCAATTACACTTTTTTGGTTGGCCCCTACGCTGATCTGACTTATCAGATCGAAATAGTCGGGACATACCGGCCCGCGTCGTTGTCGTCCACCAATTTGACGACGTTCATTAGTTTGTATCTGCCAGACCTGATGATCATGGCGAGCATGATTTACGTCTCTGCGTATCAGAGGAATTTTTCGTCTGCAGCGTCTAACGATCCTCAGATGCCTGTCAGCTACGAGACCCAATATCAGATCCTACTGAAATCCGCCATGGTGGAGGAAGCCCGCAAAAAACAGGAAGGCGCGGCTTGGTCTTCGCAAAGCCCGTCTTCTTCCGCTACTCCCACGAGGTAGTTCACCGTGCCCCATGCGACTATGAAATTGCTGCCGGGCGTGGACCAGAACAGGACGCTCGCGCTCAACGAGGCGGCTATTTCCGACAGTCAGTTGATTCGATTTGTTCCGGACAAGCAGGGCGTCGGTCTGGTCCAAAAGTTGGGCGGGTGGACGAAATGGTTTCCGTCTAACGTTGGGTCGATAGTTAGAGCTCTGTGGTCTTGGCAAGACACTAACCTTAATTCTTATTTGGCCATAGGCAGTCAGCCCAGAGCGGCGACTATCACCGGCTTGTCTAACGCTGTGGTCAGCGCCACGAACTACACCACCCTCGCTTATTCTGGCTCCGCTGCGTTCTTTGTCGGTGACAGCATCGCTGTCTCTGGCGTAACCCCGGCGTCTTACGACGGCACCAAGACGCTCACGTCCTCAACGTACGACGTAAACACCTCCACCGGAACGGTCACGTTCGCTGGGACCGACTATGGCGCGATGACTGTCGCGGGCGAGTTCTACGCTGGGGACGGACTGTCAGAAATAACTAATGGCAACCGCCAGATTCTGACCCCTAAGACTCAAATTCAGAGCGTCGCCGTCTCCGCCACCACGTCGGCCGGCAGCCCTTCGGTCACCATCACCGCTGCCGGCTCCAACATTTACAGTTCGGATTCGGTGGACATTAAGACCCAAATTTCGGTCGGCGGGTTGGTGCTGTTTGGCCTCTATCAGGCCACGTTCATCGACGGAACAAATCAATTCGAGATAACGGCCACCGACGTTCTCGGGAATCCAAAAAACGCTACCGGCTCGGTAGTTAATGGCGGGGCGGTTCCTCAATTTGGTTACACCAGCGGATCAGGAACGGTGTCCGTAACGCTGGCGGACCACGGGCTGGCTGTCGGTGACACTTTCCCTGTGCTGGTGTCCACTACGGCGGCTGGCATAACGCTTTATGGCAACTACACCGTGACTGGGGTGTCGTCCAGTTCTGTGTTCACCATTCAGGCCAACGCCATCGCTAACGCCACCACCTCCGTTGATCTTAATGGCGGCGACGCCTACTACGTTTACTACAAGACGCCCAGCGCCCTCCCTAGCTCCACCGGGTATGGCGTGGGTGGATATGGCACGGGTGGATATGGCACGGGTACGACCCCTACTGTTATGTCGTCTGGCGACGCGATCTATGCCGTTGACTGGACTTTGGACAACTGGGGCCAGCTCCTTTTCGCTTGCCCGGTTGACGGCCCGATTTATACGTGGGACCCCACACTAGGCATTTCGCAGGCTTCCGTGGTGCCGAACGCTCCCGCAGTCAACGACGGTATGTTTGTCGCCATGCCACAAAGGCAGGTGGTGGCTTGGGGCTCGACGTTTAACGGCGTCAAAGACTCGCTGTTGATGCGTTGGTGCGACGTCGAAAACTACAATTCTTGGATCGCCTCCGTTACGAATCAGGCCGGGTCATACCGGTTTCCAAAGGGGTCCAAAATTGTTGGCTGCATCCAAGGCCCGCAGCAGGGGTTGGTATGGACCGATCTGGCCGTTTGGGCGATGCAGTATGTTGGACCTCCCTACGTCTATCAATTCAACGAAATTGGTAACGGGTGCGGGCTGATTTCGCGCAAGGCGGCCACGTCTATGAACGGCGTGGTGTATTGGATGAGCCAGAGCCAGTTCTTTAAACTTGGCGACGCCGGGGTCGAGGTGATCTTCTGCCCGGTGTGGGACGTCATTTTTCAGGACTTGGACACGAGCAATCTGGACAAAATCAGAATCGCCGCCAACTCCAGATTCGGCGAGGTGTCTTGGTTTTACCCGACCAACAGCTCCAACGGCGAAATCAGCAACTACGTCAAATACAACGCGAATTTGAACGCTTGGGATTTTGGCGCGTTGTCTCGGACTGCTTGGATTAACCAGTCGGTGCTAGGGCCGCCAATAGGGGCAGGGCCGTCTGGCGTCAGCAACTACATATACCAACACGAGACGTCCACCGACGCCGACGGGCAACCGCTCGTGTCGAATTTCAAGACCGGCTACTACCAAATGACTGAGGGTGAATACAAGATATTCATCGACCAGATATGGCCGGATATGAAATGGGGGTATTATGGTTCTGCGCAGGATGCTGATCTCACGATTACGTTTTATGTCGCTGATTATGCGCATGAGACTCCTCGAGTTTATGGCCCTTATCCGTTTAACAATCAAACAGATTTTTTGACCCCTCGCTTTAGAGGCAGGTTCGTTTCGATCGAACTGCAAAGCAGCGACATCGGCTCATTTTGGCGCATCGGCGGGACCAAATACCGCTTCCAGCAAGACGGGAAATTCTGATGGCGTCGGAAGCCGACTTTCTTACGACACACAAAAATGGCGTCATTGCTATAAACGGTCTGAATCAGACTTTGGACTCGTTTAGCACCAGCCTGATCGACCAGACGAATTATTACAAAGGCAAATCGACGTCCGGAGCTCTCTCTAGCCAGACTTTGATTTCCGCCGGATCGGGGTTTTTGGTCAGCTTTTCCGTCACCGTGGCTGGCAGTGCGGCTGGGACGGTCAACAACAGCGCGACTACCGGGGCTGTTGCCGCAGGCAACGTGCTTGCTGCCGTTCCTGCTACGGTTGGCATATACCCGGTTGGAGCTAGGTTCACATCCGGGCTTGTGGTCACCCCGGGGACTGGGCAGAGCGTAGCCGTAACCTATTCGCTAGACTGAGGCCGACTATGCCGCTCAAAAAAGGCAAATCCCAAGAGACCATTTCCAGCAACATTAGGGAAATGGTCCATGCCGGCCACCCTCAAAAACAGGCGGTCGCAGCCGCGATGGAAACCGCTCGCAGGTCGAGGGCCACTGGCGGGGAAGTGACCAAGACCCATGTTGGCCCGATCAATAGCCTCGTGGCTGGTCGCACCGACCATTTGCCCATTAACGTCCCGTCGGGCGCTTACGTGATCCCTGCAGACATAGTGTCGGCCCTAGGAGAGGGCAACACCGTGGCAGGGTTTAGAGTCCTCAACGACATGTTTGGGGTCCAAAAACTGGGGGACGAGCCGTCGGTGGAGATAGTGGCGGCAGGTGGGGAATACGTGCTGTCCCCTGAATCAGCCGCCAGAGTCGGTGGCGGCGACATGGACTGCGGGCACCACTGTTTGGACGAATTCGTGAAAAAGTATAGGGCCAAAACGGTAAGCACTCTCAAGAAGCTGCCGGGACCTAAACGCGACTGATGGAGAAAGTCGATGAGCGAAGAAGTGAAAGTTAGAGTGGGGGTCCCTGAGGACCTCCCTGCTTGTATGGACCTGTTTCTAAAGGCCAATGAGGAAAACGGCTTGGCCAAAATGGATGAGAACAAGCTCATCAATATGGTCTGGCCTTCGCTTCATTGCGACGGCGGAATGGTCGGCGTCATAGGCTCTGTAGGCAAGCCTTTGGAGGGCGTCGTATTGTTGCGCATTGAGGAATTATGGTATACTCAAGAGCCTGTTATAGCTGAGAAGCTCGTTTTTGTACACCCCGATTATCGCAACGCCAAAGGCGGCAGGGCCGCCAAGCTTTGCGAATTTGCCAAACGGGTCTCAGACGAAATGCAAATGCCCTTGATTATCGGCGTGATCTCGAACACCCGTACCGAGAGTAAGATTAAAATGTACAAGCGGTTAATTGGAGAGCCAGCGGGCGCGTTTTTCGTCTACGGTGGTAAAACTGGTCAATTCGCTAAGGAAAAAGCGGCTTGACGTTCCGGAGAAACTAAATGTGCAGTTTTGGCTCCAGCGCCTCAGCTCCCACTACGCAATACTCCACGCAAACTACCGTCGCCGATCCTCGCGCGACGGCGATGTACAATCAGGCGTGGCAGGCGGCGCAGCAAGCCACTAACAGGCCGTTTACGCCATACAGCTACGACCCGGCGGCGTTTGTCGCTCCTATGAATCCGGTGCAGCTGCAGGCCACCCAGAACATCATGGGCATGCAGGGGGCGGCCTCTCCGTTTTACCAAATGGGGGCCGGGCTGGCGGGGGCTTCTGGCACGACAACCGCTCCGCAGGTGGTCGGCCAATACATGTCGCCCTACATGTCGCAGGTCATCGACCCGACTAGGGCCGCCATCGAACAGCAGCAGGGCGTACAACGCGCTCAGCAGCAGGCGGAACAGATCAAGGCCGGAGCGTTTGGACAAGAACGCGGGCAACTGATGCGGGCCGTTTTGGCTGGCCAGCAGAATCTCGGTCTGGGTCAAGCTCTTTCGCCGCTCTATCAGACCGGGTACGGTCAGGCTCTCGGAGCCGCGCAGACAGACCTCGCTCGCCAGCTTCAGGCGGGTCAGTTGTTTGGTCAACTTGGAACCGGTTATCAGACTGCCGGGCTGCAGGGCGCTGAAGCGCTCATGGGCGCTGGCACTATGGGCCAGCAGACCCAGCAGAAGGGTCTGGAAGCCCTCCACAACCAGTTCCTCATGCAGCAGGCTTACCCGTTCCAGACGGCCCAGTATATGGCTTCCGTCGCTGGTGCGCTCGGTCCTCAGTATGGCAGCACCACCAGTGGTCTCCAGTCCAGCATGGCCCCGCTGTCGTACATGGGCATGCCCATGTCTGACCGTCGCCTGAAAGAAGGCGTGGACGAGGAAAAGAGGGAGCCGGAAATCATTGGTCAGACCAATGATGGTAAAAACATTTACAGATACCGCCTGATTAATCCGGACACGGGCGAGCTCGGGCCGGTCCAGATCGGCCTTATGGCCGACGAAGTGGAGGAGTCCAATCCTGAGGCTGTTGGCGACTACAACGGGTTCAGAACGCTCGATTACGAGCGCGCCACGGATGACGCCGCTCGCATGGGCGGGGGCGTCGGTGCGGCAGGTGACTACGCGGCCGGCGGTGGGGTCTACGGCGGCTCTGGGTACGTGCCCACTATCAACATGGCTGCTGGCTCTGGACTGCACCCGGCAGCTCTGTCTTTCATGACTCCGGCCGAAAAGAAAAAGTACGGTCTGGGTGAGTCTATCAAAGACGTGATGGGAATATACGGAACCGGCAAGGAGCTTTATGGCGATTATAAGGACTACATGAAGTCCAAAGACGCCGCGACGCTGGCCGCCAATCCCAGCGAGCTTTCTACCGGGTGGTTCGCCAACGGCGGATCGGTGTACGACGAGGAGCCAAAAAGCTACGTCCCTGACGTCGATTTGCAGCCCGGTCGCGGCCTCGAGCCGGCCAAGTTGTCGTTTGACGAGCCCGAAAAGAAAGAGTCCACCAATTATCTTGGCATGGCCAAAGACGTGGGGTCTCTAGCGCTGATGGTGGCCAAGGCCGCTCCTTATTTGGCCTCTCTGTCTGACCCTCGCCTCAAGACTGGCGTTCGTCCGCACGCCGCTGATGGAATGGGCATCAGGGCAGGGTCCACTGGAGTTCCTGATCTTAGCGAGCCCGATGAACGTCCTGAGGATTTCGAGAGGGCCGTGGCCCGCACCCTCAAGTTCGAAGGTGGCTTAAACCCGAATGATGTTGGGCATGGCCCGTCGATGCGCGGCATTAATCAGGCGGCGCATCCCGGGATCGACGTCACCAAGCTGACTGAACCTCAGACTCGAGACATTTATTACAATGAATATTGGAAGGGCGTGGGCGCTGACCAGCTTCCTTCTAACATGCGTGAAATCGTGTACGACACCGCCGTCATGGCCGGTCCTCGTCGCGCCAAGCAAATCCTGAGCATCGCCGGAACCGACCCCGAAGCCTACATGTCGGCCCGCGAAAAATTTCTCGGCAATCTAGTGAAGGGCGACCCCGAGAAGTATGGCCCTTACGCTAGGTCTTGGGCCGCCAGAAACGCTGCTCTGCGCAGCGGACTGGGCAAGACCCCTGTGCTTGGCGAGACCCCTGCAGTCAGAAGCGAAGAACCCGCGCCTGCAGCCAGACCGGAAGTGGCCCCGCGCGGAATTTCCGGTATGATTCGCGGCACTGCTCCGGAGGGGGTGGGCGAAAAGGCCCTCGACTTCCTGACCAGCGAAAGATTTTTGGTCCCGCTGCTAACCGGCATCGGCACCGCCGCTTCCTCTCAGTCCAGATTTTTGGCCCCCGCGCTGCTGCAGGGTCTGGGAGCCGGGGCCAAAATGTATGGCGAAATGGGGCAGACCGAATTCGAGCGCGAAAAAGCTCGAGAGGCTCTCGGCCTCGAAGCTAGAAAAGTCGGGGTCGGAGAGCGCGAGCTCGGCCTGAAGGAAATGGAGATGCGTCGCAAGCTAGGCGCTGCATCCGCCATCGCCAAGGCCCTGTCAGGCGGCTCCAGTGAAATCCCGTACGCGGCCCCTGCCAAACCAGCAGGCGCTTCCACTCCTGCTGGTGAAACCCCCGTAACCGCTCCGGTCACTGCGGCTGCGCCTAGCACTGCCGCCGCTCCTGAGGCTGCGCCCGTCACCACGGCCCCGGTTGCTGCCGCGCCCGTCACGCCTCCGGTCAACAGTGATTTTTGGTCTAACGTCGATCCGCAGTCCAATCCCCACGTTTTGGACGCCAAAGCCCAGCAGTTCGAAAACGCTGCGGTGGCGGCCGGTCAGGCTGGCGACCCGGAGTATGCGAAGCAGTTGTTGGCATCTGCCCAGCAATACCGCTCGTCTGCGTCCAGCATCAGGAAAGAAGGACGAATCCTCACCAAATCAGGAGAGGTCGTTCTCATTCCGGGGTTCAGTGAGTCTACCGCCGCCGTGAAAAAGGCCGAGACCGCCGCCGACATCGCCGCCAGAACCGCTGGAGAGCCGGCGCTGGAGGAGGAGAAGGCGCGCAGGTTGGCGAAAGTCAAGGCCGAGACTGAGCCCGGCATGACGCGCGACATCGAAGAAGTCAAAGCTGATGTTGGCCGCAGGTATGCCCCTCGCGTCAGTCCGACCGGCACCAAGTTTATCCCGCCGAAAGAGGCCGCTGCTGCTGCCCCCGTCGCTGCCCCCGTCGCTGCCGCTCCGGCCGCCCCTCCCTCTGAGCGACCCGCTAGAGCAGAGGCTGAGCCAAAAACTGGCCGGCTCCGCACTGCCATCCCGGCTGCCCCTCCGGGTGGCGGCATGATGATAGACCCGTCCTTGCCACCGGGCGCTGAGATTTCCGAACTCAGCCCACAGAACGCTGCTATCGTCGAGAACGACAAGAAGTTCTTTGGCGACTTCATGGAGCGCATCCCGGCCACTGAGGTGGCGCTGCAGCGTTACAAGAACATTGCGCAGGCTCTCAAGGTGGCGGAATCGGGATCGACCGCAGATCAGCGGTTGGCGTTCAGCGCGCTGGCCTCAACCATGGGGTATCAGGACTTGGCTGAAAAAATCAGCCAAGGCGACCCCGCCGCGATTGAGTTGGTAAAAAAGAACGCTCTCAACGCGGTTTTGGACACCCTGAAGGCCGCCACGCCTCGCTTCGCCCAGCAAGAGTTCACCAAACTATCCGATCAGGGAGTTCCGTCACCGGATCGCCTGCCTCGCACCAACTTCGAGATGGTTACGGAAGCTGTTGGCGCCCTTGAGCGCCAGAAAGCTTTCGCTAAAGATTGGGCTCAGGCTCAGAAAGAGGGGTGGGTGTCTCCCACTTCGTTCTGGCAGAGTTGGTCTGAAGCCAACCCGCTCGATGACTTCGTCAAGTCCGCTTCACGTCAGTTGGGCAACTTCAAGGGTATGCCTCTGCCGCCCGCCAAGAACTGGGCTGAAGGGGCGATCTACGTCGTTCCCGCCCATCTCACAAGCGTTCAGGCGTCGCATATGGCCAAAAAAGGCCTCAGGTCGGGCGACATGTTCATGTTTGGCGGGTGGGGAGAAGGTGGCGACGCGGTCATGAAGCCGATCCAAAAATCTGAGGCTTATTCTGCCCACAGAGGGGTCCAATAATGGCCGACCAGTCCTTCTTTGAAGCGTTCGACGCCGCCCCGGCGGAAGAGGCTAAACCGGCCACTTCTTCTCTCGCTGACGCTTTTAAATCCGGGACGGAGGAGAGAGAGCCCTCGGTCATAACTACTCTCGGCTCCCCTATCACAGGTCTGGAAGCAGGCGCTGCTGAGATTGTCGGAGCTCCGGTTGACGTTACTGCTTGGGCTCTACGCAAGGCCGGCGTACCCATAGGAAAAATGCCTATTGGTGGATCGGAGTCCCTGAAGGCTCTCGGCCGCAAATATATGGAAACGGTAGGCGCGACGACCATCGAGCCGACCACTGAGGCTGAGCGCCTGCTTTATTCTTTTGGCAAAGGCACGGCCGGAGCGGTGGTCCCAGCCATCGCGGCCGAGACTGTCTTACCTAAGCTGGCCGGGCTGTATCCAAAAACCGCTCAGACCCTAGAGACCCTTTTCGCTCCTCGCGCCGCAGGCGTCGCTCCTATGGCCGAATTGGCTACGCTGGGTGGCACAAGCGGCGTTGGCGCGGAAGTCGGAATGGAGATGGTTCCTGAAAAATGGAAGCCTCTGGCTGGCCTTGCAGGAGGCATTGTCGGCGGTGGCGTCGGGGCGCTCGGGGTGTCTGGCGCTCGCACTTTACCCGCTCTTGCTCAGCGTGGGTTGGAGTATCTCGAGCCAATCTCCGAGAAGGGCATCGAAAAGGCCGCTGCTCGACGTCTTGGCGAGGCTGCCTCAAGCCCTCTGGCCGCTCTCGAGGCCATAGAGACCCGGCCCAGCGAGATAGTGCCGGGCTCTCGCCCGACCACCTTTGAACTTACTGGGGACGTTGGGCTGGGCCAGTCGCAGCGCAAGGCCGAGACCATGTATCCGGCCCCGTTTTTGGAGCGCAAAGGCGAACAAGCCGCCGCTCGATCCAAAGAACTGGAGGGCGTGGCCCCGTCTGGCGAGATAACCGACCTCCCGGCGCACCTCAAGAATCGCCACGAGGAATTGGACCGCAACGCTGCGATGTACGTAGCCGACGCTGAACGAAAGGCTAGGCAGGAAGTTGCGAAGCTTGGCGGCGCGAGCACTCCTGAGGAGTATGGAAGGATTCTTCGCGAAAGGCTGGAAGAAGCCAAATCCACCATGCGCCATGAGCGCGAAGACCTATATAAAGACGTAGACCCCACGGGGTCAGTAGTAGTTGACGCCTCGCCTGTGGCCGCCTCAGCCAAGTCCACGTTCAAAGTGGGGCGCATGGCCTCGCCGCTGTCAGCGGTCGAATCAGACATCTTCGAAAAAGCCAAAACGCTTGGCCCCGACACTTCATTTAAGGACCTGCGGGACTTCGACACCTACGTCACCGCTGAGATGGCCGCTGAAAAGAGGGCCAGAGGCGAGACCCCTACGTGGGGCAGGCTGTCGGCCCTAAAGTCTAAGATTATGGACGTTCTGAACCAGTCCGTGGAAAACGAGTCGCTCGCCGCCGCCAAAGCCAAACACATAGAATACAAGACTACTTTTGGTCGCGGGCCGGTCGGTGAAACGCTGCGCACGGAGGGATTCGGCGGCCAGTATAGGGCTCCTGACGCAGCCACTGTGTCCAAGTTCTTCCCAGCTGGTGAAAAAGGTTTCGAGGCGGCCTCTGCGTTCCGCAAGGCGGCTGGATCAGACAAAGAAGCGATGGATGCGATGCACGACTATGTCGTGTGGTCGCTGAAAAAAGAGGCTATGACGCCAGCTGGTTCGATTGACCCGGTAAAATTCGCTAATTGGCGCAACCGTCACGAGTCGGCCCTGAGAGCATTCCCCGAGCTGGCTAGCAAATTCGATTCCGCCGTAAGCGCCTCTGAGCGCGTGGCGGCTGCTGCCGACGCCACCAAGCAGGTCATTAAGGACCAACAGTCCAAGGCCGTCCAAAAGGTGATGAACCTTACCGACGCTGAGGACGTCAAAAAGACCGTTGGGTCCATTTTTGGCCAAAAAGACGCCGCCAGTCAGTTGGCTGACTTGGCCGCCAAGGCCAAAGACAACCCTGATGCTTTTAATGGCCTGCGCCGCGCCGTAGCGGAGCACATCCGTGACAGGTTTATCTCCAATGCAGAGGCGGGCACCACCGGGGTCAACCTGATCAAGTCGGACTCGTTCCAAACGTTCCTGAAAAACAACGCCGCCGCTCTCGGTAAAGTGTTCAACCCGGAAGAAATAGCTTCCATGAAGCGCGTTGCTGCAGACTTGCATAGGGCCAACAGGTCTGTCAGGTCCACGGCGCTGCCCGGGCGCTCCACTTCGGCTCAGGACATTCTGCCGACCATCAAGGACAAAAAACTGGACCTCAAGTCGCTGTTCGACGTGATAATTGGCGGCGGCGGTCTGGCCATGATGGGGTCGCATCCCGTGCTCGGCGCTATGTCGATGACGTCTGCCGCTGGCCATCATATCATCGAGGGTCTGAGGCACGAGGGTCTGCAGTCGATTAACGACTTGGTGACTGAGGCGCTCCTGAACCCCGACGTGGCGAAACGTCTACTCCAAAAAATGCCCGCCAAGCGCGGCGAAGCACTCCCCGGCATCGAGGAGAGTTTGCGTAGGCTCCCGGCGTATGGCTTAATGGAAGGCGAACGCGGTGAATCTGCAAAACCGCAATACGCCAGAGGCGGCAAAGTGGGTTTCACCCCAGCCAAGCTTTTGGCCATGGCGGAGAGGTCCAAAAAACGCATTCAGTCCCACACCGAGCCGCTCCTTGATCATCCCGACGAGCATGTTGTGCATGCCCTGAAGGTAGCCAACGGGAACATAAACGATGGCCAGTAAAACGCCTCTGCTTCAACCGGCGTATAACGATCCTAATTGGAACACTCCCCTCAATTCCAATTTTGACGTCATTACCAACGCTCTCGGGTCAATAACTTCGGTTACGGTGACGTCAGCCAACGTCACGATGACCTCTACTCAAGCCCAGTCCATGGCCATCGCCGTCAGCGGCTCTATGTCCAACGACTACTCGTTGTTTTTGCCGGCTGGCATCGTGGGGTCTTGGGTCCTCACCAACTCGACGTCTGGTGGCAGGACGTTGTCGGTTTATGTTGATAACGGGGCTGGCTCCCCAGCGGGGGCTGGCGTGTTGCCACCGTCTGGCACCCCGATCATCATATTCAGCGACGGAACCAACGTAAAATTCGCCAACGATTACGTTTCCGTCACCGTTTTGCCCGGGTTCATTCTTCCTTTTGGTGGATCGTCTGTGCCAACTGGCTGGCTTTCCTGCAACGGGTCGGTGGTGTCTCAAACCACCTATGCCTCGTTGTATGCGGCGATTGGAACCACGTGGAATACCGGAAGCGAGGGAGCAGGCAACTTCAGGCTCCCTAACCTTCAGGGGGCATTTCTACGAGGTTCCGGTTCCGGTCTGAACCCCGTTTCTCGAGCGGTGGGTTCGTATCAGGCCGACGACGTCAAACCCCACACCCACAGCGTCACTGACCCGGGGCATAGCCACACTTACGTGGGTTCGTCGTTCTCGAACGGTGCATATTCGTCTGGTGGCCGTGCAGACACGTCTCTAACCAGAACCACCGACAGCGCCACGACCGGAATCACCATTAATAATTCGACTGGCACCGAGACAGTGCCAAAAAACTACGCCGTTCTCTACTGCATTAAGTACTGACATGATGCATCCCGACGACATAGAAAAACTGCTCATGATAGCAAGGCTTTTCCTTCTTGTCGGGATGATTCTCTTTGGGTTAAGGTGCATTGTAGCTATATACTACCTCATCGAGAACTTCGCGCAAGCGACATAGCCACTCCTCTGCCCCTAGACCTCCCTCCGGACCTCTCCCTTATTCCCCATTTTTTGACGTATATGCGGGCTGGAACGATGCATTCTTTTTTGTGGTCAGCACAATACGAGGAATCTGCAGTCTTTTCTTTTCCACAAAAAACGTGGCCTTCGTCATCGCACCAAATGGGATATTTGCACTGATCGGGCTTTAGCTCCAATAAGGGAATAGCCTCTTTGAAAATTCGTTCGATGTTGTGGAATTTTGGCTCTTTGACAGGTTCTTCTGTCGCCCGTTTGGCTTTTTTAGGCTCAGGTTTGAGCGGAGCGGGGTCTTTCGGCTTAATCCTGCCCTCTTTTATGTCGCCGGAATACTTGAGCCGACTGATGATGCCAGCTATCTGGTGGCGGTTGCCCCCTACTTCTTTGCCTATTTGCGAATAGGTCAGTCCTTTCTCGTACATCCTAATTATTTTCATTTTCAAGTCTGGCTGGGTGAGGATGCTTAGTCTGGTGTTGATATTTTCCATTGTATGGCCTGTCGGTTGTCTTGTCGAGCCAATGAAACGTGAATTGGCAAATCGGATCACCGGACCTTATGTACACCGGTTCGTCCCCCAGATTAACCAACTCCAGCGTGGCGTTACCCTTGAATCCGGGATCAAACAAGGTGTTGAACGCCGACACAAACAGCCGGGCGTAGGTCGATTTGTCGCACACGTACCCCACCACGTTGTCGGGCATGTAAAAGTCTTCGACCGTGTGAGCCAAGGCTTTACAAGGAGGGTTCGTCTCGAGAGAACGGAGCCACTGGCTGAACGCGTATTCCCTCGACGCCGCTCCAGTAACGGCTTTTTGGAGGCTGAAAACAGGGTTTGGCCCCAGCGTCAGGTCGTGAGCTATGCAAACGTCGTAAGACGCCGCCGACAACCCTCTACTTTTGCCATTCCGAGCCACCTTCTCCGGGACGAATGGAACTATCATCGGTTGTTGTTTCACCATTCCGAACCATTTCGTCGGGCGACACAATTTTGTTATGCTCTGTGCACTCAACTGAGACATTTTGATCCTTTTTCGGTTTGCTGGCGGGGCGAAAGGTGATGCCTGACGCCCACGCCATCATATACACCCCTATAGCCCAAGTTACTATGCCCAACGTCATTCGTCAGACGAATTCAACGTTGGCGGGTTGATCGCATAGTCATTGGTGACAGACTGGGGACTGAACGGAGACCCGTACGGTCCGAATTGGTTGTTGATGCTGTTGTAGCTGAACGGAGACCCGTACGGTCCAAATTGGTTGGATGTGCTGTCGTAATCGAACTGATTCGAAGACAACTTGCCAAGGTATTCAGCATCAGCCGGCGTGGTTACTAGCACCAGCATCACCACGATTGCTCTCATTGGTCTGCTCTCCGTTGAATTGATGGTCGTCCAGCGCCGCGTAAGCGGCGCTGTCCATGTTCTTGAATGGACCTTCCATTCGAGACCCCTTGCGATGCCAAAACATGCCGTCACCGTCTTCGATGAAGTCATAGTCTAGGCGTAGCGCTTTCAGGATTGCTGCAGCGTCGGCCATCACACCATCCCCAATTCTCTGTAGATGCGGTCGATCATGCCCTCCAGCTTGTTCAAACGCGCTTCAATGTTGGATTTCTTGTTTAACGGGTTATGAGGATGGCACCGCGACAGCTGACCATAAGCCGCCATTCTGACAGCCTTTACGTTGTTGACGCTAGCTCCGTTACCGTATTTTTTGGCTACAGCTTCGTCGCTCCAACCCTCTTTATATTTCCAACCCTCGCCATGGCGCACGATGTGCTTGCCGATGAGAGCAGCAACCGCAAACTTGTCGCGGGCATTCATGAAATTTCTGTCGGCCACGTTAGTCTCCCTTTTTAGTGACAGTGCATTATAACACGCTGTAAAATCTGCGTCAATCAACAAAGTGTTTGTTTACAAGAAGTCTTGCCATTTCCAACATTTCTTTGTCGGTCATCGGCCCCCCCCGTTTTGTTGATTAAGGATTCCTGTTTCACGGTCGTATCCTAGTATTGAAGATGCTACATCTTCCTTCCTCTGTAGAGCTCGTATGATTCTAATATCTAACTCAGTAGAAGCAAAGTCTATAATACTAAGGCCCACGCTTTTGTCGCCAAACTGATTACGCTCTTCGCACTGCGATCTAGAGTCGAGGCTGTATGTTGATTCGAAAAACACCATCGTGACGCACGGCGACTCCTTTGACCCGACGAGCTCGTGCCCATACTTGGAGGCATCGATCTGGCCAATTAACACGCGACACGACTCGTCCTCGTTGAACTTGCGCTTTTGTTCGACTACGTCATCAGCGCCACCTTTGATCACCGCCGGGTTGTATTCTTTGAGCGCTTCCTCGAGTAGCTTGATGGAGTGGCGGTAGTGAACGAACACGATCAGCTTGGTGCTCAATTCATCATCAAGAATCGACTTCACCGCCAAAATTCTGGGGTTCTCCTCAGGCGGGACGAGGTCGATTATTTTGTTGTTTTCATCGATGATGAACCCGGACGCTATCTGCGACTGCTTGATCAGTCGGGTGATGACCTGATCGGCCGTAACGATAGTGTTGCCCAAACACGCCACGAAGTCCTGCTGCATCTGGTTGTACAGTTCTTTTTGGCGGCCGGTGAGGTGAACCACTCTAGTCGAATAGTCGGGCTTCTCGAATCCTTCGATCCAGTCGATCTTTCTGGCCTTGAAAGAGCAGGCGTCCAGAATCACCTTAAGGCGCTCTTCATTTTTGGCCCCCAGCACCTGCTTGCCCTGAAAGCCACCCATGACGCAAAACGCCGCTTTGAACAGCGAAAACTGCCACCCGTCCAGTTCGCCCATAAACTTAAGTTGACCAAAAAGGTCGTGCACGCCCTGCGTCAGAGGCTTTCCGGACAGCGTGCGGCGATACCCGCACTGTTTGGCCAAAGACAGGGCGGCCTTGAACGTGGCGCTCCCCGGATTTTTAAGCTTGATCGACTCGTCGGCCACGATGAAAGTATCAGGCCCGCACATCGGCATGATGGCGTCTATGTTCTTTTTGTATGTGAGGGCCTCGTAGTTGACCACCACCAGACCATACCGGTTATTCTTGAGGAATTCCTTCAGGGATTTTTCGCTAGACGACTGGAATTCGTGCATAGGGACGGTTAGGCCCCATTTCTTCGCCGCCAGAATCCAGTCGGATTTGAATTTGTTGGGGGCCAGCACCAACATGTACCGCACGTCAAAATCGTGCACGTACTGGGCGTAT
>Ga0208546_1000400_pt1 | contig 16373 bp, 17 predicted proteins | sample DEB19_08_DNA_4_FD_184528 | JGI IMG/M metagenome (GOLD analysis project Ga0208546, IMG submission 184528) | Aqueous microbial communities from the Delaware River and Bay under freshwater to marine salinity gradient to study organic matter... | ecosystem: Environmental > Aquatic > Marine > Coastal...
CAATAGCTTACTTGCTTCATATACTACTTTTACTGGTGATAATTCATTAAAATTAGTAAACAATGGTGCTGAAATATTTAGCGGAACAAAGTTTGAGTTGTTTGAAGGGGAATATGCGTATAATGGTGTTAGCGTATACGGTAACATATTTATTGATAATTGGGCTTCATTAACTGGATATACCGGATGTATTTACGTCAAGATATTTGACGCTGTCTATTCTTATGAGCGTGTAAGAAACGGAACATTTAACGGGGATTTGAATTTGTGGGAAGTTGGCGACCAGTGGGAGTTTGAAGGTTCAGGAAAAGCGCATTACAACCCGCCTTCTATGGGCGCATATACAGCGGGTGTATTAGAACAGGATATTTACCTTTTGGGAGGCACTACATACACGCTTTCTTTTTTCCTTACCGATATTGGCTTTGATAATATGCAAGTGCTAATTGATAAGAATGACGGCAATGGCGCGGTATCAACAGTAGTTACAGGAGTTCAAACTCCTTATACCATGACAATAGACATGACTGCATTTACAGGAGTGCAAACTGTAACAGTATCATTCGGTGAATACACAAGCGCAAATGAGGATTTTAAAATAGATACAGTTAGCATAACGGCTGATAATATAGTTGGTGCTACTTCTGAATGTATTGACTTGCAAACTACACATAATTGCACGCTGCTTTTCGTAGGAAACAATAATGATAATGCTTTCGGGTTTGATTTTTCGGTAGGGTTTAGGCTTTTTTTGCGTGTTTACGGAAAGCTGAACGTAATTGGTTATCCAGAGGAAGTCGAGGGAACATTCCGCTTTAGCGATGGCAGTTTAAAAAACATGTATGCCGTAAGCGATAAAGAATATGAAGTGGTAATTGGCGATGCTGCCGAATATATCCACGATTGCCTTAGGCTGCTTAGATTGACTGATATTTTCACGATTGACGGGACTGAATATGTAAGGACGGGCGATTATGGATTAAAGGGGCGTAAAAGTTCAGATTTATTACAGGCAACGTTCAATGTTAAGCCCGCTGATGGGTTAGTAGCAAATTATTCGTGTAGTTAAAAATATTTTTTAGATTAATCTAAATTTTTATATTTTTGCAATAGTCGTATTTCCTACCGTTGCCACATTTGCGAAGGGCATTATACAACGCAGTAAAAATTTCAATTTACTAAAATGAGTTTTGCAGCAGATTGCGCAACACTTCCCGACCATGTAGCAAACGCATGTAATGACTATGCCAAAGGCGGTTTCCCTTCTATTGCTGTGATAAATCAAGACCATACAATTACAGATTGGACGAACTCCAGCCAATGGGCAACAAACATTACAAGCGGTGCTGTTAAAGTAATTGACCGTATCAAGGCTAACATACCGGAAAACTCCGAAATAAAATCGGATAATCCTGTTGCCTGTGGTGCGCAGCAAATACTTGACGGGTTTGATTGGACGACTGAATGGATGGACGCTCAACGTAGCACTTTCAATGATGATTTTTACAAGACGCTTAATAAAAAAGAAGCGTTTATAGTTCTTTGGAATAAGGACGAAAGCAAAATCATTGTTATTGATAAGCCTTGCACGTTTGTAGCTAAACCAGTTTACCCAGCTTCTAACCGTGAAAACCAACACTATATAGTGAAGGCTGAATGGACAAGCTCGGATGATTGGTTTCCGAATGAATACACAGCTCCAACAGGCGTATTTACCTACTCAACCTAACATGAAGGGAGTTACACTTATTGCGATTGGGAAGTATGGTTATTTGCAGTGGGCTATTAACATGGCTCTCTCTGTAAAGTATCATACTCCCGATTGTAATATTCAGTTAATCACAAGTGAATTTTTGAAGCCTGACGCTGAGGCAGCTAAAGCAAACTATGGCTGCTTTGACATTTTAACCGTAGTGCCAAATGAGGCATACATGGACGAAGGGAGGTTATTCCCTGCCAAACTGAAAACATCATTCTACGATTATTTGGCGTTTGACGAAACCGTTTACTTAGATGTGGACGGTTGTATGATTAAGGATATTTCACCGCTATTTGACATTAAAGCAGACTTTGCAAGCGATGTGCAAGCGGTTTACGATATAACACAAGGAGATAGATTTGAGGCGATGAAATGGGCGCGAATAAATGTAGTTTACGAACATTTTAAACTGCCAGCATGTGCTAAGTTTCCAGCGTTAAACAGTTCATTCATGTTTATTCGCAAAAGCGAAACAGCAAAATCTATATTTGCAAATGCTTATAATGAACTTATGAATAATCCGTTGCCATTGGAAAAGCATTGGTATTCATGGGGGCAAAAGCGAAAGACAAAAAACAACCAACCAGACGAACTTTACATGAACGTTGCTTTGGCTAAGTTGGGTATTATACCTGAACATATAGGAGCGATAAACTTTCGCATGATTAACGAAGGTGGGCAAGCTATACCATTACAAGAGATAGCCAAAAGTAAATACGGCATAGGATTATTTGGGGAGTTAAGAATAAACCATATTAGCATGAGGGAACATTACAACAGGCACATGAAAACGGTATGGCAATACATGGTAAAAAGCGGTGAGCCGTTTAGCGCAAAATGCGAAATACTTTCACAACATAAATTTGCAGTGCAGTGATTGACGAGGTAAAAATACAAAGCCTGTTATCGGAAATATCCGAAAAGCTAAAAGCCGCCTATTCAGGAAAGGACGGCAAAGAAAGCCCACATGAAAAGGCTGAATGGGGGAAGCTATACAAAAAGGCTTATGAGCATAGTGAAGAAATAGAGGTTCACGCTTGCGGTGATTTCCCTCATAAGCTAATTGATTATACTTTTCCGAATGAAACAAAAGAGGAAAAAGATTATCGCAATAAATCATTTCAGCCGGTAACAAAGCCGTATTGGAAAAAGGCTGTTAAGTCTTTAAACAGGATTTGGGCAGAACAGAATTACCGCATTGAGTGGAATGATGAAAAAGTAGATGAATACTTTACACAAGATTTACCGCTTTACAATGATATTAGGCATTACTTTAAATCCGTTGTTACTTCGGCTAAAATAAATGACCCTAATGGAGTATTAGCGGTTGTTTTTGACGTTCCTACTAAAGAAACTGAAGAGGGCATTGTGGTAGATGACAGTAAGGAAATAAACCCTTACCCTGCAATATTTGAAAGCGAGGATGTAATACAATACAAAGAAAACGATTATTGCCTTTTGGTAAGCGATGAAAAAAGCGTTGTTAAATACGCTGGAAAATCGCAGGCGAAAGGTTATGTTTTTTACCTATACGACAAAAACACAATTTACAAAATATATCAAATAGGCGATTTAGTAGATTGGAAATTTGAAGCAACAACCTACTATGAACACGGTTTAGAGTGGTTGCCTTGTTGGAAGTTGAAGGGAACACCTGAGGATGTTATAGATAGCACAGTATATTACGAAAGCCACTTCGCGCCAGCTATACCGCACTTAAACGAAGCGGTAATACTTCATTCTACGTTAAAGGCAAGTATTAGCAAAGTAGCTTACCCTATACGTTCTTATTATGAACAAGAATGTAATGCTTGCACGAATGGGATAGTAGTAACAGGCGAGGGAGAAACATTAACAAGTAGCAAGTGTTCATCATGTGGCGGGACAGGTAAAATGAAGTTTAGCCCGTTGCGCGATTATGTGCATAAGTTACCAACAGCAACCGACCCTGAAGCTGTGCCTTTCCCCGGTCTTACTTATGTAAGTCCAGATAACGCTATACTTGAATTTAGTTCAGATAAAATTGACGACTATATTTCTAAGGCGTTTTTGTTCCTAAACATTGACGCAATACCTAACGGTATGAAAGCAGGTTTGGGACAGGACGCAACCGCTACAAAGTCAAAGATTGATAGGGAAGAGCAGTTTGTTTCTATGCTTGATATTAGCAATGAATTGTTTGAGTTGTTAGATTACTTTCTATATGCTGCTTACCGTATTAAATGGATGGCTTCGGATAGCATAATAAAAATAAGCCCGCCTAAAACATTTGAGTTAACAAGTGCGGCTGAATTGACAGATGAGTTAAGTCAGGCAAAAACAAACGCCATACCTGACATTGCGATAGGGGCATTAACAACTGACTACGTTACAAAGAGATTTACCCAAAACGGCAAAATAGCTGATATTACAAAAGTTGTTCAGTATTGTGATGCCTTATATACTAAGGACGAACAGAGCATTGCGTTACTTCGCCCAACCCTGCAAACGTGGGAAATAATCTTGCATACGTTCATTTATACGTTCATTTACGAAAAGCTAAATGATAATCCTGATTATTTGAGTAAGCCTGTTAATGAGATAAAGGCTGAATTGGTAGAAATGGCAAAGGCGAAAGCTGCTGAATTGCCTAACGGTCAAAATACGGCAAGTAGTTTAATTTCGCAGATAGCAACAACAGCGTAATGAATGGCATTGCAAGACCTGATAAAAAAGCGAATTGACCGCTTAGAAACTATCCCTGAAAACCTTAAAACGGTTATTGATAGGGAAAATGAAGTTCTATTTAAAAAGATTTTAGAGCAGCTAAACAGACTGGAGGTTAAAGAAGGTAAGATAGTTACCAGCAAAAGTAACCTTGCAATAATAGCTTCTATAATTGACGAACTTAAAGGAACTTTATTCGGTGGCGAATACGTAGATGCTATCAAGCAATTTGCGGTAGAAATTGAAACACAAGCTAAACTTAACAACCAAATACTTTCCGCAACGGTTGGCAGTTTTGAGGATAATGAACTATACAGAAATACCATACTAAAGGCACAGCAAAACGCTTTGCTTTTAATGGATGAAAATGCTGTTAGTTCTAACTTCTTACAGCCTTTACAAGAACTGCTCACAACAGCCACAATAAGCGGTATTAGCTATACAGACGCAGTAGAAATGCTGCGCTCTAATATGGTTGGTGAAAATGCCATATTCAGCAAGTATGCAGGGCAAATAGTAAAAGATACGTTTGCAGTATCAGACAGGCAATACGTTCAATTAACGGCAAGGCTACACGGCATTGAGTTCTATAAATACGATGGCGGCAAAGTTGAAGATACGCGGGAGTTCTGCTTAGAGCGTGCCGGAAAAGTATTTCACGAAAAAGAGATTGAAGCGTGGGGAAACTTTAAAAAGACGCGCGCAGAATTTATACGCCCTAAGTATCTATATGAAACAAAAGCAGGGGTTAAGATATACTGGGAGGGCATGAACTATGATACCAATTCAGCCACGATTAAAAGTTACCTTGGCGGGTATAATTGCCTTCATGTATTAGTGCCTATTGCTACGGAATACGTTTCTTCAACGGATAAGGCAAGGGCTAAAGAACTTGGATTTTTTGCAGGTTAGCGGCTTTCTTTTTAGGCTGTTGTGGTATAGCATTTAAGTTTCTTTTAAGTTGCCTCATATCGCGCGGTGCGCTGCCATTAGGTAAGCAAAACTGTATCAAAGCGTCTTTAGTGTGGTATTTTATTGACATAGCCTAATCGTTTTCTGTATCTGCTTAAAGTTGAATCAGCACAACCATAAGTCTTAATAATTACACTCCAGCGAACCCCTCGCCTAATTGCGTCCTGTATTTGTTCAATTTTATCGTGTTGTAAGTTTGGGCGTTTAAGTCCTAATTCTTTGCGTATTTTGCATACTGTGCCACGAGAGCAACCATACTCAGCCATTATCCATTCTACCTTGTTCACATCTTGCAAGGCAACCGCTATTTCATTTCTTCGCTTGTGGACGTTCATACAAACCGGCTAAAGTAAATTGCGCTTTCGTTATTAGGGTATTTTTTTATCCACTTCTTAGCCCATGCCATTGTCAACGAGTGCTTAGTTTCTTCGTCATTTGTTTTTAGCGTTTTGCTACCTAAATGAGTTACTATACTATTCCTAACAAGCGCGTGTTTTACATTGTGGCTTTTCAGTTGTTCTGCATAGGCATTATCCGCAAACCAGAACGGGAAATTTTCGTCTATTTTGCCTATAATATCAAAGATAAACCTGTCAACTACAATACACCAGCCGCTTAAATGTTTAGCGTTTGAATAACCAAACTCAACATCATTCCCTCGTTTAAATGTTCGCCCTTGTGAGTATGGGCAAAACGGTGAAGCCGAAAGCAGGTAGTTTGCTTTCATAGCTGATACTATGTTTGTTGCCCAACCTTCCTGAAAAAGCAAATCATTGTTACATAGTGCAATATACTCTCCATTGGTAACCGATACGCCCAAATTCAGAAACTTATTATAGTTGAACTCGCCTTCTGCTTTTACGGTTGTTGCGCCTTCATATGTTGCTTCGCTTTGCTCAATTACAACTATATCGAATTGGATATTTCGCTCTGACTTATGGCAGGTATCAATAGCGTTTTGAGTAATGCGCTTTAGCTTTTCGTCCTTAGCGTTTGAAAGGAGTATAACGTCAATTTCCACTTGTAGCAAGTATAGTTTGGTAATCTAAATACTCAACTGAATAACCTGTATTTTTTAGGCGTTTAGTAAGCTCTTCTACATTGCTTTCCATGCTGCCGTTGTAGGCAGGGTGAACCTCTATAAACAGTTGTTTTACTTTGCTATGAACCTTAGTTAGTTCAGGCTCTGTTATTGCTAACATTTCCCCTCCCTCAATATCTACCTTCACAAAGTCATACATCGGTGCTGTAAGAAACCAACTTAGCGGCTTAGTCAATACCTTTATTTTGCCGTTACCGTAACCTTCCTCACTTGTTATTTTGTTTTCTGTGCTGTGTCCTGTGCAAAAGTAAACTTCGCCTTCATTCGCTCCTAATGCGTGTTTGCTGTAAACTACTATTTGTTTGTCATGCTTATTTGCTTGTATCAGTTCAAAACACATTTCATAATGCTTGGGGGTAGGTTCAACGCAAATCAATTCTTTGCAAGCAGGTAACATATACAAGGAAACAAGCCCAACGTTAGCCCCAAAGTCAGCGCAAACCAAATCTTTTTTCCCAGCAAAAAAGTGGTCATACATGCCGCTATTTATTTGGTTCAAGATAGTTTGAGAGTGGTTAATAGGTTGCGACCAATGTTCCTGTAATGCTTTGCTAATAGCAACATTGCGAGGTTCTTCGTTTGGTGTGTTAATCGTTATTTTCATAATTATATTTCTTTATATCCGTCCTCTTTTAATTCATTGTTTGAAAAATTTATACTGTCAAGATACTCATCTAATGATAGTTCTGAAAACTCGCCAATATCCAACAATGAATAACCATAGTCAACAGTAAGTTGAACCCTAAAATATCTTTCACCTAATCTTTCATTACAGTATAGTTTACAAAATCCATGAGGCGAACCAGCCGACTTCCATTTTTCTTCTCCCCTTAAAATAAGCGTCCCCATGTCGCTTTGCAATTCATCCCTTTCCGCCTCACTAAGATTGAATTTTCTTTGCAATACATAAAATAGGTTAATACTGTCATCAATTAGGCTTATGTCTTCTTTTCTCATATAATATTTTGGTTTATAAAATTAGAAACTTCTGTCGAAAACAATTCGGTGTATTTCTTCTTTGCGCCACCGTGAGCAAAATGATATGCCTTGACTTGTTTGCCTTCGCACATTATTTTATCGCCTTCCAAATAGCACATTGGCTCTTTACTGATTATTGAGCAGCCATACCATGAAGTGTTAGCCGGATATACGCCACCGTCCAAAATCTTAACGTTGTATGGGTAGGTGTAAGCAACTATGTTTAGCACATCATTTTCTAAGCACACAAACTTATCATAATGCTTTTTAGTGGCGTATTCGTAATGCTGCCAAAACTGCTTTGAAGTGGACGCTATTAAGCCGCCCTGTAAAAATTCTCTTGTATTGACAAATTCCGTCAATTTGCTATCGCCATAAATGCCGCTTTTTACGTTTATCGCCACAAGGTTGTTCGTAACGTTAAAGTTAGCAGGGCAAGCCAAATCATAATCAGCCGCTAATATTTCATCTAATCTGGTGAAAAAGTAATGGTCAGCATCCACGTTTACAACAAGGTCATATTCTTCAGATAGCATACGTCCGAAAGTAGCTTTGGCGTTGTAGTAGTTAACGCCAGCGTTAGCCATATCTACCTCGTTATACACTATCATAGGTATATCGCTATGAAAGCGAGTAAAACTGCGTAGAAAGCCGTTAAAATCAATATTGCGGCTATTGGTTGGGTTCTTCTGTATCTTGCTATCACAAATAGTGAAGAAGGCTATTTTCATGTTCTTCTTTCGTATGCTGTTTTAATAAATGCTTTGGTTTGTTCTAATGTTTCTGCCTCTATTTGCAACAAGTTATCTTTGACTAAGTGCAACGTATCTTTAGCGTGTTGTAGTTCATCTAACCCGTATGCAATGCCATATCTAAAGTAAGGAAATTTAGCATACCATTCTTTAGCAGTAACTCCTTCCTGTGGCACAACTATACTTTCGCAGCCACATAAAGCAGCCATAATACTTAGCCATGTTGCGTCATCGTAAGCGTAAAAACGTTCACAGTAGTTAAATATATCTGCAAGGTAAACATTACCGCCACGCTCCGCATAACTATCCAAAAAGATACTATCGGGCGGGTGTATGTTTTTTTTATGCCCTACTTTTTTGTATAGGTAGCATGAGCCGCTACGTTGTTCGTTTCGGTTGTAGAATATATCTAAGTTCAATTCAACAGCCCTTAGTTCTCCATGTATAGGTTGTTCGCGCCTTAGCGTAAAGTGTTCAGCATATTTGTAAATCAAATCTTTTTCGCCAAACAAGCCGTAATCGTGTGAGTGCTTAACATAGTATAATATCCACCGCATTACATGGGTAGCATTTAGCGGGTTGCCCATTATTACTTCAGGGTAAATAACTATGCCGTCTTTTACAAGTTCTTTAGCTTGTTCAAACGATACAATTTCACCTAAATAGTCGGGACGCTTGCTATCGGTCATTATGTATGACTTTTCGCCACACAAGGCTATGTTATGTGCTAACTTATGAAGTGCCACACAGCCGCCTCCGTTTGGCGTGTAATGACCGGGAGCATACACTATAAAGTTCATGCGTAATTCTTTACGGTTGGCACAACATCTACCTTAATATCAGTTATGGTGCATTTGCCAACTTTTACCAATGGCGGGGTAAAGAAATAGGTGTAGCTTGTAGAAGTAATGCCTTCTTTCGTCCATAACAGCGTTTGGTATTCGCGCAAAGTAGTTTTATTCATACCTACATAGTAAGTAAATGTAACGGTGCAAAGTTTATTCTTAGCGAATAGCTGCTTTAGTTTGTGCCAAAGTTTTTTCATTTCTGTGTTTCTGTTGTTTTTTTATCGAACCAATATTCGTAAAGCACTTCGTTAATTTTACTCTGTGTTTTTAGATATGGAAATATTTTTCTTGCCCATTCGCTGTCCTCCCCAAATGATATTTCAGGGAATAAAACAGCCGAAGTAATGCTCCGCTTTATTGCCATTAAATGATTAGGCAAGCGAAAATAGTATTTTCTTGTTTGGTAGTCTTTACGAAATTCAGTTCCGTATAATACTTCACGGTCAAAAAAGCTATTTTCATACCTTACCGCTTTAAACACAATAACATCGCTGTTAAATAGTGTCATGTTAAGTATAGATTGAACATACTCAACGTTTACCATATCATCGTCATCAATAAAAGACGTGTATTCCCCTGTTGCTTCTTTTATTAGCATATTTCTTTTCGCTCCTACACTCATTTGCTTATCATCTGTGCAAATGATTATTTCGGCTTGCTCTCCGATAAACTTTTCAATAGTGCAATTTGGTAATAGCTTTAACTCTGGCGTATATTCACCAATGGAATTTTTTAGTAATTGCAGCAGGTTTTTCCGCTTTTCCTTACGGGAATTGAGCGAACAAATGAGAATTGATAGTTTACGTGCCAAACTTCAAATTTTAAACAAAATTAAAAAAATATTTTTTTGTTTAGAAAATATATTTTAGATTTGCCTAAAATTCGGCACATGGCACTACAATGGATTAGATTTAAAAACGGAAAAGAAAAAGAGGTTAATGAGAAATTAGCCTTTGACCCTAACTTGCAAAAGATACAGGGGTTTGTTGTTATTGACGCTCCTAGCGGTAATATTGTTTCTACTCCTGTTTCTGGTAGTCAAAAAAAAATTGTTCCAAATGCGGACGCAGGGCTAAAGCCAGTTGATTACGAAAAGGCGTTCATTAAGCAGAATATGGACGGTCAGTCCTTCTCTGAAATTGCAAAGCCTAACGGTTTGCACTGGAAGCAGGTAGAAAAAATAGTTGGTAAGGCTAAAGAAAGCATTGCCGAAGCGATAGAAGGCGGCAAAGCTGCCGAAGCAATCGCACAGGAATACAGCCTCACTGTTGAACAGGTAGCTGAAATTGTAAACCAAAAGGCACAATAATATGGCAGTAACAATTAAAGACTTAGCAGCAGCAGTAGGGGTAGAAATTGAAGATGAAAACGCTTTGACCGTAGAGGACTTTACGGCAAAGGTTTCAGAGCGTTACATACTTCGCGAAAACGCGCTAAAAGACGAAACTTTGCGCGGTCAAATGGTTGGCAAGGTATTAGGTGCAGCCACTACCAAAGCGGCTCAAATACTCGGTTTAAAAGCCTCAGATGTAGAAGGTAAGAAAATTGAAGAAGTTATTGAGTTAGGCGCAACTAACCTAAAGGCTGAATTAGAAAAACTAAAAGCAGATACGGGAAAGCCAAATGATAAGAAGGTTGAAGAGCTAACAAAAAAGATTGGCGAATATGAAGGGCTTTTGAAAATGAAGGAGGACGGTTTAACTACCCTTCAAAGCCAATTGGACGAAGTAACCAAAACATCTTCACAAAAGCTAAAGGATTACAAGCTAAACGATAAAAAAGCAAAAGTGCTTTCATCTTTAGCCGATAAGTTCAGCGATGACTATTTGAAAAATGATTTGGTTAAAACAGGCTTCAATTCATACTTTGATAATGAATATCAGTTAGATTTGGACGACAAAGAAGAAAGCATAGTTGTTAAGCGTAAAAAAGACGGTTCGTTGGTTCAGTCAAAGACTAAAGCCGGGCACGCTGCAACTTTTGAAGAAATATTACTATCTGAAGCAGAAGCCAAAGGGATAATTAAAAAGAATAACGGAGGCACGCAAAGGACAGTAGCGAAAACAAGCGCAACGCAAGAGCCGACAGGTGGAGTTAAAGTTCATCCTAACGCTGTGCGTAACGCTAACAGAGGATAATACGACTAAACGTTGCCTTAGAGTGTGTGGCATTGAATAACACTCAATCAAAGTTGGCAAACCCGCCAAAAGAGGTTGATTATTATTTAACTGCATTGCCCAAAAATTAAACGGCAAGCACAAACACACTCGCGGGAGTGCTAATTCTCGCACAACGAAATGTCAGTAGCACTATTACCATTTATAGATGCCGAAGCGGTGCAGGTAACTCTTAATGAGATTTACCAACGCAGACCTGTTGAGGCAGCCCCAGAGGTTCAGTTCCTTACCTCGGCTTTAAACACTACACGTGTTTTGGAAAGCAACGTTATTAACGAAAACGGACACATTAAACAGGTTAAAGTAATTTACACGCCACGTATTACCGAAGCCGAAGTAGACAGCACTATTACAACCGATTGCGATGGAGGTGATAGCATTGGCGACCTTTCAACAACTTATGATATAGATGAAACAAGCGGAGCGCAATACATTATGAGCGTTCCTATTGCCGATTTAAATCGCAGATTAGAAAGCGATCCTGAATATCTTGCCCGTGTAACAATGGAAGTTATTGACGGTGTTCGCAGAAAGATGCAAACCGGTGTAGCTTCACAAATTGCGCTTTTGGGTGGCAAATTTGCTACCGATGGCGGTGAAAAAACATCTGCTTTGTCAAACGCTAACACGCTCAAAACTGTTGCAACTAAATTCGCAGCCGCAACCGATGGAGGCAAGCCTAACCCTGAAGCATTGCAAGAGATTGCTTTCTCTGCTTTGAATAGCGGTTTTACAGGCTCTCCTTATGTGTTTGGAATGGGTGAGATTTTCCGTTACTTCCAACTATTGGGAACAATGGGAACATTCAGCGATAGCGGTTTGGATTTTGTTAAGTTCTACAATTCACAAGGAGTTAACTTCTTGCCTTCATTGCGTATTCATAACGCTTTGAACGGTTCAGGGACTAATAACAAATTCATTGCAGTTGACGCTGGTGCGCTTCACCTGTTGCAATATAACAAATTCACTAACCCTTCGGCAAAGGTTCGTCAGGATAACCTAATTATGGATACCATTGTTGACCCGCTTACTGGTGTAGAGATGAACTACAAGTTCTATCTTGACCCTTGCGGTGAGAAATACAACATCTTGGTTTCAACTTCTTACAAAGTAGTTGGATTGCCTGATGACATGTATGCCGGTGGCGACCGTCTGGACGGAACAAACGGAGTTCTTGAATTCAAAATCGCAAACACTTAATAAGTGGCATTAAGCTGTTTAACAAATCTTGTAGGGGTTCGCGGGTGTGGTGCTGGAACATATCTGCGCTATGTAAATGACTTGACGGGTATCAATGTGCCTGATTTCGACAAGGCTATTAGCGTGGAAAAGCAAAGTGCCTCCGCAGCCCTGCAAGATTTAATTGAAGTTGCAAAAGACGAAATAATACAGGAGTTCAATACTCATTTAGCAGGTAAATACCAACTTAAAAGTTTTGTTGAAAGCGGAACAGTAGGGTATTACTATGACAACAAAGAATTGCAGTCTATTCAAAGCGGAGTATTAACTGGGTATGAGGTAAGGATAGACCAGATACCATATTTGTCTTTTTACCTTTCTTCGGTTAAGCTGTTTGTGAATTATAGCGGAACTGTTAATGTATTAGTTTACGACCTTATACAGGGGAAACTACTTGATACGATTGAGGTAACTGCTGTTGCTGGTGAGATTGTTAGCGTTAACGTAGATAAGGAGTATTTTACTTCTAAGCAACGTTTGAGGCTGTTTATAGGCTATTTAAGCGAGCATCAAAGCTATAAGACAAGCTACACCAATCCATACGGCTTAGAGGCTGAAAATTGTAATACCTGTTCAGGTAAAGGCTATTCTGAAAGCTACATCTATTTCAGAGCCGCGCAAATCAGCAATTCGGCTTCAAAGATTGCTGAAAATTTAAGCAGCAATACAACAAGCGGAGGCGCAGGTTTGAGCCTTAATTACTCTTTACAGTGTTCATTTGGAGAATACCTTTGCAGCGTTAGAAACTTACTCTCAATGCCTGTTTGGTATAAAGCAGGGCAACTAATAATGAGGGAGTTGAAACATAGTCGAAGATTGACGGGAGTTGTAACCGTTTACGGAAATAACCATGATGAACTAATGAAAGAATACGAGGCTAACTACAACAAGCACATGAGTAATTTGCTTTTAAATTCTAACATACCAAATAGCATTTGTTTTTCATGCACACCTAAAGTTAAATCAGTAGTTAACCTGCCATGATAACACCTGAGCAATTTAAGCAAAAGATACATGAAAAGTTAAGGCAGTTAGATACTGCTAAACTTATTTATCCGGTAGCTACAAAAGTTCATGCTGATATGACTGAAAGATTATTTGGCGAAGGGAAAGACGGCACAGGTGGCAAGATAGGTAACTATTCAACAGAGCCAATGTATGCTGTTAAGCAGCAATTCAAAAAACAGGGAGCATTCAGACCGAGTGGCAAAAACAGCAACAAAGCAAAATTTGCAAATGGTAACACACGCAAAAGCATGTATTTGGCACAAGGATATAAGCAGTTAAAGCAGGTGCAAGGATATGAAAGCGGATTTGTAAACCTTACTTATTCAAGTGATTTACGAAATGATTTTGCTACTAAATTAGCTATTCAGAAAGATACCGTTGTGTGCAAATTATCGCGCAAGATAAACGCTAATAAAGTGGCATGGCTAAAGGCTAAATACGGTGGCATGTTATGGAAACACACGGAAGCGGAAAGAGATTTTTTTGTAAACGAGGTAACTAAAAAGCTGATAGGCTATATTGAAAACTAATGTATAGTGCGATTATACAATACCTTACAGGTAAAATTGAAAGCCTTAATGCTATTTCTAAAGTTTACGGCTTAGGTAACATTGTTAGTTATAATGGTGAGGAATATCCTTCAGTTGTAAGTAACGGTGAGAACGTGCATGTAAACTTTGATTTGTTTAAGTCGCTTTCTTTCATACTAAAGAATGGCAACGTATCGCGCACAACAGATGAACATCCTTTCTTGGCTAATGCTGAAAAAGTTACACAGGTATATCCTTTTCGATTAATAATATACTCCCAAAACACAGAGAATGAAAACTGCGAAAGCCTAAGTCAACAGATAGCAGATTATGTTTCAGCGCAAATAAGCGGGTATCAGTCGCAGTTTGTTAGTCAGTTAGGGTTAGATGGTGCAAAGATTACGGTTAATTCAAAGAACACAGATAAATACGCTGTTTGGAGTGAATTATACTCTGTTGAACATAGGTTAAAGGAGCAAGATGTTTTAATATCTATTGACTTTGAATTTGAAGTTAGTGGCGATGAAACGTGCTTTACTACTGCGCCATGCGAAACATCTGAATTTAGCTTTGATTTTGGGCGAACAACTTTTTGCGATAAAGTAGATAACTGCTTAGGCATTTCGGAAAGTGGAGCTGAAAATAAATACCTAAATGAAAAAGGCGAATGGGTAACAATAAGTGTTGATAGTCCCGTTGATAGTGTATTTGGAAGAACCGGAAATGTAACGGCACAAAGCGGAGATTATACAGCCGACCAAGTAACAGAAACGCTAACAAAAGTTTTTGTAACTCCTACCGAAAAAACTGCTATAACACATAGCAATAGAAGCATATTAGATGCAATTACAGAGTCATTCACAACTGCTTTAAAGTCTGCTTATGATAATGCCGCTTCATGGGTTACAAATAATGGCACTAATGTATTAAACCACTTAAGCGATACAAACAACCCGCATAGCGTAACGGCTACACAGGCAGACGCTTTAAAGAGAGATGGAAGCAATGCCAATAGCGATATTACTTTAGACGGTTATTCTATTAACGCAAAATCATTTCACGCTAAAGGAACTGGCGGGACTGGTCATGTAGGGTTAAAACATCAAGCCACAAATGCAACGGCTGGAGGTAATGAAACTTCTGTTTTCGCTGGTTCTGATGGTGAGTTGTATTACAAAAATGACGGAAACGCTGTTGTTCAAATAGCGAGTAGAACATGGGTAAATGCTCAAGGGTTTATTACAAATGTTATTACTGCACTTGGTTATACTCCAGCAAATAAAGCAGGCGATACTTTTACAGGTGCAATATCAGCAACCAATTTAAGCGGAACAAATACGGGTGATGAAACACAATCAACTATTAAAACCAAATTAAGTGCAGCTTCATCTTTACAAGACGGTTATTTAACTTCAACTGATTGGAGCACATTTAATGGTAAGCAAAATGCTTTAGGTTTTACTCCAGAAAATGTAAGCAACAAATCGGATAGCTATACTGCTTCATCTTCTACAACTTACGCTTCAACTAAGGCGGTTGTAGACGGTTTGGCGATTAAACAAAATACGCTTTTATATACGCCAGAAGATGTATCAAACAAGACCGATACGATGAGCGGCAATACTACTTCATCAACAAAGTATTTAAGTGCCAAAGGGATTTACGATTGGGTAATTAGTTTGGGGTATCAAGCGGCTTTAACAGCTTCTAATTTCGGTTCTTTTTTGAATGGATTAACCGGTAAAACAACGCCAGTAGATGCTGATGAGATAGGCATAGTTGATAGTGCTGCGAGTAATGTAGCGAAGAAGCTAACATGGGCGAATTTAAAAGCTACACTAAAAACTTACTTCGATGCACTATACGCACCTAAACATTGGCTGATAAACACCACCCAAACTACTGTGCAGGGAACTGCTACTGAATTAAAAGCGTGTAGTATTGAAATACCTGCCAACTGGTTTGCGGTGGGTAGCGGGATGAGTGTTTCTTCGTTTGCAAGTAAGAGTGCACAAACCGCTAATGATAATTGGCAACACGCTATTTATTTGAACAGTTCTGATTCGTTAAGTGGTGCTGTATTTTTAGGTTGGTTTCAACCAAGTAACTTACAAAGGTGGAATGGCTTAGAGCGAAATGGTTTTGTATTTACTTCGAGCACCAACTTACAAAGTATATCAACAGCAAGCGTGAATACAGACGTAGCTGCATTAAGCAGCACACTAACTAACTACACAGTGCCTAATATCACATCTACTATGTATTTGATTATTGGATTAAAGCACATAGGTAGCAGCCAAGC